>Ga0208823_1000038_pt1 | contig 110949 bp, 109 predicted proteins | sample AD_UKC075_MetaG_FD_184440 | JGI IMG/M metagenome (GOLD analysis project Ga0208823, IMG submission 184440) | Active sludge microbial communities of municipal wastewater-treating anaerobic digesters from USA - AD_UKC075_MetaG (SPAdes) (version 2) | ecosystem: Engineered > Bioreactor > Anaerobic...
CTTCACCTCTTTCTTGTTTTTTGGTTAGTTACTATTAATATTCGAGAAAAAGAGGGGTGAAGCCTTTTTTATACCCTCATAAATCTTGAAAAATCAAGCTTTATTTTTATGAAATTCGCTTATATAAAAAGACTACCAATTACTATATTATGTTCATGGTTTTACTTCAATATGTGAAAACATAAAATTATTGGATAAAACCAAAGGTTTTTGTGCTGTCTATGAAAATAATTGGGAAAAATGTGAAACATGCATTTACAAAGAAGGCTACTATAAAACCCATACATATCACAAAAAATTATTTACCAGATCAAATATTAAATTAATTGCTCCATCCAATAGTGCTAGGGATATTATATGTAAGGTCTTTAATCTTGATAATAATAAAGTTTTAGTTATACCTCATCAAAAATCTACATTAGTGCAGAACGATAGAACTGTCAATGAGAAATTAAGAATAGCATATGTCGGTTATAAGGGTAAATATAAAGGGTTGGGAAGAATTTAAAAAATGTTTTCTCAGTTTAAAGATAAATATGAATTTTATTGTTTAGGTGAAAATGACGAAATAATTCCAGGTATTGAGTACCGGGATGTTTCTTTCATAGAAGATGGCGAAATGGCTATGGTAAATGCATTAGTAAGTAATTCAATAGATATATCATTTTTATGGTCAATCTGGCCAGAAACGTATTCATATACATATTATGAGAGCTTTCCAGCAGGAACTTTTGTAATAACCAATAAAATGAGTGGCAATATGGCCGACCTGGTTAAAAGAAATCAGAATGGAATAGTACTCGAGGATTTTGATGCATTGGTTGATTTGCTTAATGATGACGTTTAAAAGAAATGATTAAGGGTAATGATAAGAAAATTACTAATCTGAAAAAAATGATGAGTTTTTAAAATTGATCAATGGTTGAAGTAAAGGATGGAGGTTGATTAAAATTAATCTTTTCAAAGATTTAGATGAAATAAGAAAACATGCAAAACCTGTAGACTTCTGGACCGTAAATTTCTCTTATTATTTTTCGATTAGATTTGTCTCATTAATAAGAAACACGGGAATAATACCGGATATGATAACCTGGAGCTCTTTGTTTGTATGCCTGGCAGGGGTATCTTTAATGATATTATTTCCGCAAAAATACATATTTGGGCTTTTGGCAAGTATATTATTTCAATTTGCCTATATTCTGGATTGTGCAGACGGCCAATTGGCCCGACTAAAGGGGCAATTTTCTTTTAATGGTTGGAGAATAGATTTATATGTTGATCGAATTAAAGAATTCTTTATTCTATTTGCCATGACTTATGTTCTCATATCAAAGAATGCATGGTTCTGGATTATTGGAATGTTTACCCTAGCATTACAGGGTTTATTGAAATATGTAAATTTACAGGAAATAATACATTTAACAAATATGAATTTTAATTATGATCAAATACAAAAAAGCGAAAAAAAAGTAACCGAGAGAATTAAATCTTTGAATAAGATAAACGCCTTTAAAAAGAAGTATAAATTAGGTTATATGAATATAGGAGAATTTTATTTCTTTAATTTTATTTTTATAATATTGGGTAGGTTGGATTGGTTTTTCTATACCTTGATTCTTAATAGTATCTTTTCCATAAGTTTTAAACTTTTATTAAACTCCACTAGGGAAAAATATATTCTTATGAATATTAACAGGTTTTTAAAAGATGATAAAAAACTGGTTCTCTTTGGGACAGGCAGTGGTGGTAGGAATATAATGTTTAATTTACTTGCCCAAAATATTAAAGTTGCCTATGCCAGTGATAATAATGAGAAAAAATGGGGGGAAAACTTTTTTGGAGTAGAGATTTGTCCGCCGGAACAGATCCGGAAAGATAAAGATAATGTAAATGTCTTGATTGCATCAAGCTGGGGAGATGAAATAAAGGAACAGTTATTATCATACGGGTTAGATGAAAATCAGCTTCTATTGTTATATAACTGATAGATTTGTATTAATTAAATAATAAAAAGAAAGGGAATAACTTATGAAAGCAATTATTTTAGCAGCAGGTGTTGGTTCAAGATTGGGACGACCTTTTCCAAAGTCTTTATCTAGATTACCAATCGGAGAGACTATCCTGGGCAGACAAATCAGGATTTTGCGCAAAAACGGGATAGATGAGATCATTGTTGTTGTTGGTTTCAAGATGAGCCTGATTATGGAGTCCTTCCCGGAGGTGTATTATAAATATAATCCAGTCTATTACATAACCAATACATCAAAGAGCCTGCTGTGCGGGATTCAGGATTGTGAAGATGATATTATCTGGCTAAATGGTGATGTGGTCTGTGACGAAGGGGTTATTGAGCGCATCATAAGTTCTCAAGGTAATGCAATTGCAGTAACTCCTGCCCAGTGTGGAGAGGAAGAGGTTAAATATACGACTGATTCTTTAGGATATATTACTGCCATAAGTAAAACTGTTAAGAATGCTCAAGGAGAAGCCCTTGGAATTAATAAAGTTATTGCTGAAGACCTGGCAGAATTTAAAGAATGTCTGCAGAAATGTGATGATAATGATTATTTTGAAAAGGGAATTGAGTTCATGATTGAGAGGGGCAAGAAATTTAAGGCTATAGATGTATCTGAATATAGATGTGTCGAAGTAGACTTTAAAGAAGATTGGGATCAGGTTTTAAGTCTATTTTCCGAATAATGGAGGAACTTAATGGATACTATTTTAAAAAGAGATCATTTCTATTTGATGGAAGGAATATATACCAGGTTAATTGTTAAATTGTTGCCTTATGTAGGGAAAAGTTTCCTTACACCTAATATGATAACATCTATTAATATCATAAATACTGTTGTTGTTTTTCTGTCTATGTGGTCTGGCAAATATATTCTGGCAGCTATACTTGTCCAGCTATATCTATTTCTTGATATTCTGGATGGTAATCTGGCAAGATATCAGAAGAAGAGTACAAGAATCGGAGCGATACTTGACCAGATATCGGACAGGCTTTTTTATAATGGTGTGATAATCGTACTCGGGTTAAAAATTGAGATTAATATACTGTGGATATTGGCTTATTTGCTTATTCATAATCTTTATGGGATTATTGCAACCTTTTATATAGTTCCCCATATTCGTAAGATGAATTCTTTTAGAAGGGATAGGGTTAAGCAGTATCTAATGGATAAGGGGATCATCCTGGGTATGGATCTCTCCACCCAGGATTTGATAACCTCGCTCCTGATACTTACCCCATATAAAGAATGGATAATTTATCTCTCTACCAGTTTATATGGTATAGATTTAATATATCGATTAATTGAACTTAATAGAAACATTAATAAAAGGGTACTTATTAAAAGAAAATAAGAGGTGTAATTGAGTGTCAAACATATTAATCACTACAATCGGACGCCGGGGAGCATTGACTAAAATATTTAAACAGGAATTAAATAAAACAGGTGCTGAAGTAATCGTAACTGATAAAAGCCCTCTGGCTCCTGCCCTGTATGAGGCAGATAAATATTATCTTACTCCAGGAATATATGAAGAAAATTATATCGATATCATACTGGAGATTTGTGAAAAAGATGATGTTAAGGCGATAATACCTTTACTGGAACAGAGTTTTCCGGTCTTCAATCAGGCCAGAGATCTTATTGAGGAAAAGGGTATTACCCTTTTTTTATCCAGTACAGAGATTATTGAACTCTGTAATGATAAATACAGCTTTTATCAATATTTCAGGGAAAAAGGGATACCTGTACCGGAAACCTTTTTACCGGATGAATTAATCCGGAATTATGGGGAATTACCATATCCCTTGTTTATAAAACCCCGCAGGGGGCAGGGGAGCCAGAATACCTATAAAGTAAATACAGAGGAAGAGTTGTATTTTTACATCAGGACCCTGGAAGATATTATTATCCAGGAATATCTTGACGGTGATGAATACACGATAGATACCCTATCTGACCTGGAGGGCAGGGTTTTATCTGCTGTCCCGCGGAAAAGGCTGGAAGTCAGGGCCGGTGAGGTAAGTAAAGCGGTAACAGTCAAAGATAACAGGTTAATTGAACTTGCTGTAAAGGTTATAGAAGATTTAGGTATTATAGGCCCGGCCAACCTGCAGGCCAAGATCCTCCCTGATGGAGAGATAAAGTTGATTGAGGTAAATCCCCGTTTTGGCGGGGGGGTTCCCCTCTCCTACCAGGCCGGTGTAAATTATCCTTTACTGATCTATAGGATGTTAAGGGGTGAAAAAATAGAGCCTTTCATAGGGGAATTCCAGGATGGTTTAGTTATGTTAAGGTATGATACAGCGGTATTTAAGGATATTAAGGATATTTAAGAATTTTAAGAGGTTAAAGATATTTAAGAGACTAAAGAGATGGAAAAGACGATTTCAAACTTATGATATTAAAAATATGACAGGTGAAGAATAATGATTAAAGCAGTTATTTTTGACCTTGATGATACCCTCTATTATGAACTGGATTATGTAAAAAGCGGATTCAGGGCAGTCAGCAGGTATATAGGTTCTAAATACGGGGTTTCTGAGAAAGAATTTTATAAACTGCAGCTCGATATCCTGGAGAAGGAGGGGCGGGGAAAGGTATTTGACCTGGCCTTGGAGAATTTTTCTCTTCCCCAGGATGAAGTGGAAAAAATGCTGGTTGTATACCGTTCCCACATTCCGGAAGAAATACGCTTATATGAGGATGCAGAATATATACTTGAGAAATTAAAAAAAGAGGGTAAATATAAGACAGGTATAATAACAGATGGCAATTCCCAGGTACAGTGGAATAAGATTAAAGCCCTTGCCCTAACTGATCTGGTTGATGAAATCATTGTCACTGATGATTTTGGAGTAGACAAGAGAAAACCTGCTCCCTTTGCCTACTTGAGACTTCTGGAGGTCTTTAAGATAAAGGCTGGGGAAGCTGTCTATATAGGAGATAATCCGACGAAAGACTTTATAGGTGCCCGGGAACTGGGGCTGAAAACAATCAGGGTTATGAGAGAACAGGGTATGCATATAGAAAAAAGAATGGAAGCAGCCTTTGAGGCTGACCTTAAAGTAAACTCTTTAAGGAATTTAGAAGAACTGCTACAATTCATAGATATAATACAGGCTTAGTGAAAATAAAGAATTAAGTAATATAGTCTTAAGCTACATTAATTTGAAAATTGGCAGGATTGATAGGAGTGATAGCTGTGATAAATGAGATTAAAATAGGAGATAAAACAATTGGTGATAATAGTCCTGTTTTCATCATAGCAGAGGCAGGCAGTAACCATGATGGTGATCTGGACCAGGCTAAGGGATTGATAGATGTAGCTGTTGAGGCCGGGGCAGATGCGGTGAAGTTTCAAACCTTTACTGCCGATAAAATTGCAGCCAGGACCGATGATGAAATAATGGTCCTGGGGGATGAGTATGACACTGCCGATAATCTCTATGACCTCTATAAGGGCCTGGAATTACCCAGGGAATGGCAGGAGGAGTTGCGGGATTATGCAGGGGAAAAGGGGATAATCTTCCTTTCCACTCCCTTTGACTACGAGGCAGTTGACCAGCTGGATAAACTGGATATGCCGGCCTTTAAGATTGCTTCCTATGAGTGTGTTGATATTCCCTTTTTACGTTATATAGCTCGCAAGGGTAAACCAATATTGTTATCAACAGGGATGGCCAATCTGGGAGAGATTGAGGAGGCTCTGGAAGCCATCTATAATGAGGGTAACAGGCAGGTGGCTTTACTCCATTGTGGTATAAGTTATCCCATGCCTGTTGAGGATGTCAATCTGGCAGCCATGGATACCATGAGACAGGCCTTTCAGCTTCCTGTTGGTTACTCTGACCATACCCTGGGTATTACTGTCCCCATCAGTGCTGCTGCCAGGGGGGCCAGGGTGATAGAGAAACATTTTACCCTGGATAGGAATTTACCGGGCCCTGACCATAAATTTGCCCTGGAGCCGGATGAGCTTAAGGCAATGGTAAAGGGCATCAGGGAAGCAGAGGCAGCCATCGGCAGCCCTATAAAAAGGCATGTGGCTGTTGAGGAGATTCACTACCACCGGGGCAGGAGGAGTATTTTTGCTGTTCAGGATATTCCTGCAGGTACTGAAATTACCCCGGAGATGATTGCAGTTTTAAGACCGGGGATAGGGCTGAAGCCAAAGTATTATGACCTGGTAATCGGCCGCATTGCCCGGAAGGATATTAAGGCCCATGAGCCCATCACCTGGGACAAGATATAGATTGAAGAGTTGTTTTTTGATTTATAGTGAATTTAAGTTTTATTGATAGATCAGATATATCAATAATAAAAATATATATAAATAGGATATATTAATTGATTAGATATATTAATTGATAAGATATATAAAAAGATTGTCTGGAGGAATATCTTATGGCAAAGGTAGCTGCTATTGTTCAGGCCCGGATGGGTTCAGAAAGGCTACCGGGAAAGGTAGCCCTGGAGGTGGAGGGAAAACCACTCCTGGCCCATCTAATAGAGAGGTTGAAAAAGGCTGAAAAAATAGACCAGGTTATCATAGCTACCAGTGATAAAGAGGCTGATACTCCGGTGGTGGAGATTGCTGAGACCTGTGGTATCAGTTTTTACCGTGGTTCCGAAACAGATGTGCTTTCCCGTTATCTGGAGGCAGCAGAAAAATACGGGGTAGATATAATCGTCAGGGTTACCGGTGATTGTCCTTTACTTGATCCACTGACAGTAGATGAGCTGGTGGGTAAATATTTAGCCTCTGATCTGGATTATATGCGCTTAAATGTTGATGATAACGGTTATCCCAGAGGCCTTGATGCAGAGATATTTTCATTCAAAACCCTGGAAAAGGCAGCTGAATATATAGAGGGGGAGGGAGAAGGCGGTCATTCCCCCTATAGGGAACATGTCACCCTCTACATTTACAGGCATCCGGACCTGTTTAAGACTGCCCAGGTGGATCCTCCAGGGGATTTAAGGAGAGACTACCGCCTCTGTGTTGATGAGAGGGAGGATTTTGAGTTAATAGAAGAGCTCTATAGAAGGTTTTATAAAGAAGGGCAGATTATTGATATAAGGCAGGTAATCCAGGCCTTAGATGAAGAACCAACACTGGCAGAGATGAATAGAAAGGTTCAGCAGAAGCAGGTGTAGGTTCAGAAAACATTGGTTTAGCATAAGATAAGGTGTATCTCCAGAAAGCATTGGTTTAGCTGGAAAGAAAGGATAGGCCCAGAAAGCATAGTTTCCGGTGGAAAGAAGGTATAGGTGAAAGTATGAAAAAGATAGGCTTCCGGGTTGATGGCAATGCAAAGATAGGAATGGGACATGTCATGCGCACACTGGCCCTGGCCGGCGCTTTTCCCGCAGATCTGGAGTTAATCTTTATAGTCAAAGAGGAAGCAGCAGTCTTGAAGAAGCTAAAGGAGTTCCGGCGGGAACTAAGTATAATAAGCCTGCCGGCGGACTGCAGTACAGGGGAAGAATTGAGCCAGATGGGCTCAATCATTAGAAAGGAAGGGATAGAGGTTCTGGTAACTGATTCCTATTCCTTTGACCAGAATTACCTGCAGGAGTTGAAAAAAATGGTGGGCAAGCTGGTATCAATACATGATTTTGCCCCTTTCCCCTTCCCGTCTGATATGGTCATCAATGGCAATATATATGCCAGGGAATTAGAATATAAATCACTGGATACCAGGGCCAGGTTTTTGCTGGGAACAGAGTATATATTACTGCGGGAGGAGTTTACTGGTATAGGGAAACGGAGACTGGATAAAAAGGTAAAAAGGATTCTGGTGACAGTTGGTGGTGGTGATCCCCTGAATCTAACACCCAGGATTCTTCAGGCTCTTTCTAATTTATCTAATCTTGCCGATAATCCTTTTATCAGCAGGGATGAATTGAAATTACATGTAATCATCGGGCCAGCTTTTAAGAATCTTGAGGAAATAATTACAGTGGCAAAAGATCTGCAAATGACTACAGCTTTTCATTTTAATATCAGGCGGATCAGTGATTTAATGGTAATAGCTGATCTGGCTATCTCTGCAGGTGGCAGTACCCTATATGAATTGGCAGCCTGTGGGACTCCTGCTATAGCAATTCTACAGGCAGAGAATCAGGTCCAGGGGGCAGAGGCTCTGGCAGAGAAAGGTACAGTTGTTAACCTTGGTTGGGGAGATAAACTGACAAGAGAAGATATCACAGCAAGTATAATTGAGTTAAGCTACAATTATGAATTGAGAAAGAGAATGAGCAAGACAGGACAAGACCTGGTGGATGGGAAAGGTACCCTGCGGTGTGTTGAGGAGATATTGGGTCTCTAATATTTATGACTCCAATAATGATGGGAGGTAGGATAATGAAAATAAGTAAAGCTTATCAGGAGGATCTGGCCAGTATACGCAGTGCTTTAAATATCTTTGCTATAAAACAGATGATGCATCAGGATGGAGCAACCCTGGGTAAACTACTGGAAGGCCTGGAGGAAGCCAGTAGCACAGTAGAGAGGTATAGGGAGGAACATCTGGGTAATTATATAGATATATTGGTCTAAATCAGGAACAAGGAGCTGTTAAGCTGTAGAAGAGGAGGATGATTCAGGAATTAAAATAATTAGAAAGTTAAGAAAATTAAGAATACAAACATATGAGGAAAACTGAACTGCAAGAACACAGGTCAAGAGAAGGATATAAATAAAGTTTCAGGATTTAAATATAAGCTACCCTAAAAAGGAAAGGTGGTGTTGAGGAAGGGATACTATTGAATAAAGGGACAGATTCAAAGAAAATTTCTCTGATTTGGTAAAAAACCTTATGAAAGGGAAGGTGGAGAAATATGAAGTGGAAAATAAGAAAGATAAATATACACTCCATTAGGGTAAGGTTGCTGATAATACCAATATTAATTGTATCAATCATTGCCATCGGTATGACAATGCTTACCAGTTACAATACAAAAGAAAGCCTCCTGAATACAGTAGCTCAAAATGGAAATTTTATGGCACAGGGATTTATAAAAAGACTGGAGGATAATACCAGGTCCCTGGAGGTAATCAATGCTGCTTTTGAACATCATATAAGGACAGTAGCCAATGCGGTTATGAATATGGCTGATGAAGAAATAGACAATAGATTAATGGCAGAATGGGCCAGAGACCTCTATGTAGATGAATTGAATTTATACAACCGGGATGGGGTAATATTATATTCCAATATCCCTCAATATGTTGGCCACAGAATTGAAGCTGGCCATACCCTGTACAGGTTCTTCCGTAGCAGTGACAGGGAGTTAATGGAGGAAGTAAGGAAGGATACACAATCAGATACCTATTATAAATATGGTATAGTAAAAAACACAGATGGTACTGCAGTGCAGGTGGGAATAAAGGCTGATACTATAAGGGAGATAACAGAGCAATTTGAATACCAGAAACTGGTAGAAGAATTTGCCGGAAGTGAAGAGGTAGTCTATGCCCTCTTTATAGGCACCAATTTCAGGGTCCTGGCCAGTAGTGAGAAGGAATATATTAACATGGATGTTTCTGATGATCCGGGAGCTCATATGGCAATAATTAATCGTGCTGAGTATACCTCTGAAGTTGTTTATGGTGAAGAAAAAACAAAGGTATATGATACAGTATATCCGGTAGTTATTAATGGTGAACTCTTAGGAGCAGTAAATATAGGTTTTTCCATGGAAAAGGTAAATGCTACTATCAGGAAAAACAACCTATACATGTATCTCTGGGGGGCAGTAGCCGGTATATTATTAGTTGCTATCCTTTTTTCTTCATCCAATTATGCAGTTAAAACAATAGATAAACTAAAGGTACTTATGGACTCTATGGCCAAGGGGGATTTTACCAATAAAGTAACTGATAATTTATTGAAAAAGAAAGATGAATTTGGGGAGATCTCCAGGGCGGTAATGACTATGCAGAATTCTATCAGCAATATCATCAGGAAGGTTCTGGAGAACTCCGAGGAAGTAGCCTCTCATTCAGAAGAATTAACAGCAACTATCGAACACTCTACAACAGCCTCTGCTGAAGTAGCCATAGTTATTGAAGGTATCGCCGGTAGTGCCAGTGATCAGGCCAGTGATACCGAGAAGGGTTTTGCTACAATAACAGAATTGGGTAATATAGTTAATAAAAACAATGAGTATATCCAGGCCTTGAATAGTTCTCTGGAAAAGGTTACCCAGCTTAAGGAAGAAGGTTCTATATTGATTAAGGACCTGGTAGAGAAAACCAATATCAGTAACAAATCCTCCCGGGAAATAAAAGAAGTCATTAATAATACCAATCAGAGTGCAGAAAAAATAGCTGTTGCCAGTGAAATGATCAAAAATATTGCTGGACAAACCAACCTGCTGGCTCTCAATGCTGCCATTGAGGCAGCCAGGGCAGGAGAATCCGGTAGAGGTTTTGCGGTTGTTGCCGAAGAGATCCGGGAACTGGCTGAACAATCAAATCAATTTACCGAGGAAATCAGCACAATTATCAGGGATCTTACAGATAAAACCTCAACAGCAGTCCAGGTAATGGAAGAGATCGAAAAAGTCGTTGCTTCACAGAGTGCCAGTGTTGATATGACTGATAACAAATTTGAGGGTATTTCTTCTTCAATAGAGGAAATGAAAAAAGTAATCCAGGCAGTCAATGAAGCCAGTAAGGAAATAGATATACAAAAAGAAGAGATTGTCAAGGTTATGGAAAATCTCTCTGCTATATCTGAGGAAAATGCTGCTGCCAGCCAGGAAGCTTCTGCTTCTGTTGAGGAACAAACTGCCGGCATGTCGGAGATTGCTAAAGCCAGTGAGGAGCTGGCCCGTATTGCAGAGGAATTAAATAGACAGGTAGAACAATTTAAAATCTAATCTTAGATTGCACGAGATTTAATTTAATAGAAAGGTACTCCTGTAGCAGGGAGTACCTTTTTATTAAACCTGGCTATTGTGGTATTCTGTATTAGTTTCTCTGATTGGTATTTGACATTATTAGTACTTTTTGTGGATTTATCTACAAATATTTATTTGCTATAATTTATATAGTAAGGAGGTGGGGTGTGGGGAGTTTTTTCAGAAAAATAAGCAGGGTTTTTCTCTTTTCACTAATAACCTGTACCTCTCTTTATATCTTATATGCATTAGTGGGAAAATATCATTTGACATTTTGGGAATATAAATATATACTTCAATATACTTTATATCTTCTTTTTTTCCTGGCTTTTCTTACAAGTTTTTTTCTTAATAAAAGCAAGGTTTTTTTCCTGCTATTATTTTTATTATTATATTTATTGATGATGGAATTTTACTCCAGTCGAGCATTTTCTTTTTATCCATTTTTTAACATATTCCTATTGCTTTTTAATCTTTTTTTTATTAGCTCTTATAAGGAAAGAGGGGTATTCAGTAGTAGTGGTATCAGGAGAATATCCTTTATAATTATCCAGTTTTACTTTTTTTATCTCTTAGGTAACAGGACTGATATACATAATGAATTACTGGACCTCTTGTTACAGGTAAATAGGAGTATTTTTCTTCTATCGGTATTATTATTTTTACTATCTTTGATAAATATAGTGAAGAATTTTAAGAGCAATGAAGATTATGCCTTTTTATTTGTACTTATAAATATTTTTGTCCTTTTCTTTAATCTGCAGGCTAATTATCAATTACTTACTTTAGTTTTTACTTTACTTATATTATTAGTTTTTATTTTCGCCATACTGAAGGATTTTTATGCTATGGCCTATCTGGATGAACTGACTGGCCTTCCTGGCCGGCGGGCTTTACGGGAAGAGGTCTTAAAGCTGGGTGATTATTACTCCATAGCCATGCTGGATATTGATTATTTTAAAAAATTCAATGATAAATTTGGTCATGATGTTGGTGATCAAGCCTTAAAGATGGTAGCCAGTATGATAGACAGGGTTAAAGGTGGTGCCAAGGCATATAGGTATGGGGGTGAAGAGTTTACTATATTATTTCCCGGCAAAAGCAGCAAAGAAGCATATCCCTTTCTGGAAGAATTACGGGAAAGTATTGCCAGCAGGCCTTTTATAATAAGAAATAATAAAAGGGATAAAAAGAAAGCTGGGAAAAATATAAAATCAGGGGAAGAGGTTAGAATAACAGTCAGTATAGGTCTGGCAGAGAAGACAAATAAGGAGAAAAATCCGCTGGAAGTTATCAAAAAAGCTGATCAGGAATTATATAAGGCCAAGAGAAAGGGAAGAAATTGCGTAAAATTCTGATGATTTAGCAGGATTTTGCTGAAAAAGAGAGAAATGTAAATCTATAGGAAAAGAATAGGGGAGGTTATAGGCTTGAAAAGGGTTTTAATCGTTGATGATGCTGCTTTTATGAGACTTAATCTAAAGAATATATTAAAAGATAATTATGAAATAGCAGGAGAGGCTGAAAATGGGCAAGAAGCAGTAGAGATGTATCAGGAGTTGAAACCGGATTTTGTGACCATGGATATTACGATGCCTATTATGGATGGTCTTGAAGCTATAAAGGCTATTAAAGATTTTGACCCTGAGGCCAATATTATAGTATGTAGCGCCATGGGGCAGCAGAAGATGATTATTAAAGCCATAGAGGCTGGCGCCAAAGATTTTATTGTGAAACCTTTTAAAGAACAGAGGGTATTGGAGGCTATTGAAAAACTTAGGTTATAATCAGGAAAAATAAAGAATTTCCAATTTATTTGCAGGAAATAGTCAAGATATGTTTAATATTTATTTAACAATTTTTAGTAGTTTCAATATAAATTTTTTGGAGGAGGTATCCCGGTGAGTTTTATAATAAATCTACTCAATAAGGGCCTCGATGGAGCCTTTGCCAGGCAGAAAGCATTGGCTAATAATGTTGCTAATGCCAGCACACCAAATTACAAAAGGCAGGATGTGGATTTTATAAGCATATTAAAAAGACAGCAAGGAGAAAAATCTTCGTTACCAATGAAGACTACTCAGCATGCTCATTTAAGCGGTAGTAACTTTAAAGAAGGTCTTTTCTCCTCTTTTGTTTTGCAAAATAATACCAGTTACCGGAATGATAAAAATAATGTTGATATAGAAGTAGAGATGGCGGAAGTAGCCAAAAACGCTCTCTATTATAATACCTTAACAAGACAGATGGATGAAGAGTTTTCTATACTGCGCAATGTCATCAATAAGGGAGGTGGAGCATAATGTTTAGCTCCTTTAATATTAGTGCTTCAGGGATGACCGCTCAAAGACTGCGAATGGATATTATTGCCGATAATATTGCCAATGTTGAGACAACAAGGACTGCAGAGGGGACTCCTTATCGGCGAAAACTGGCTGTTTTTCAGGAAAAGCAGGTTACAAGTTTTAGGGAATTATTAAAGAAGAATAAAGGAGATGCCACTGCCAGAGATGGGGTACAGGTAGCGGGTATTGTTGAAGATCCTACACCATTTAAAATGATCTATAACCCAGGCCATCCAGATGCTGATGCAGAAGGATATGTTGCCATGCCTAATGTAGACATTGTATCTGAAATGGTAGATATGATCAGTGCCTCCAGGGCTTATGAAGCCAATATTACTGTCTTAAATACCAGCAAGAATATGGCCATGAGGGCTCTGGAAATTGGGCGAGGCTAAAGGTACTCATTAAATTTCAAGATTAATTTAGAAGAAAAGGGATGATCAGGATATGTTTAGAATAGAACAAATAGCCAATAACCTGCAATTACTGCCTGTTGCTGGAGAAGATAAAAAAAATAATGGTGATAAACAAATATCCTTTACAGAAATATTAAAAGAAAAAATAAATGAAGTAAATCAGTTGAAAATAAATGCAGATCAAATTACTGAAGATTTTGTCCTGGGCAGGACTGATAGTATTCACCAGGTAATGATTGCCACTGAAAAGGCTAAACTGGCATTGGATTTAACTGTTGCTATCCAGAACAAAATTATCAGCGCCTATAATGATATTATGCGGATGCAGATTTAGGGTTTTCATTAAGGTATGAAAGAGGTTAAAAAATGTCTGACTGGTTAAAGGATTACATAGAACAAATTAAAGAAATATGGGCAAAACTAAATAAAAGGACAAAAATTATTATTGGTATCAGTACATTTATCCTGATCACTGCTTTTATTTTTATCATCTTCAGCGGTGGTCCTGATTATCAAGTCTTATTTAACCAATTAGATCCAGCAGATGCCAATGCGATCATTGAGGAATTGGAAGGACAGGGTATAAGCTATCAACTACGGGATGGAGGCAGGACAATACTGGTTCCAGCTAACCAGGTTTATAAAACCCGCCTAAATATGGCTGGCAAAGGCCTTCCTACCCAGGGTGTTGTAGGTTTTGAAATATTTAATCAGAGCAGTTTTGGCACTACTGATTTTGAAAGAAATGTTAATTATTACCGGGCCTTAAATGGTGAATTAAGCCGTTCTATCCAGGCCCTGGATGTAGTAGAACATGCCAGGGTACAGATTACTGCTCCACGAGAAAGTCTTTTTATCGAAGAGGAAAAAAACGCTGAAGCTTCTGTCCTCTTGAAATTGGCACCTAATTATAATATAAGCAAGGAACAGATCAAGGCTATTGCCAGGCTTGTTGCCAGTGCTGTTCCTGGATTAGATCCAGAGAATGTTACTATTGTAGATACTGCTGGCAATTTGCTTAGTGACTTAATATATGAAGATGAATTGTCGGTCTTTAACCAGAGACTTACACTTACACAGTTTGAATTACAGAATCAGTTATCAAACCAGATTCGTAATGACCTTATAAGACTATTGAGCAGAGTACTGGGTCCAGATAATTTTACAGTACATGTTAAGGTAAAACTCAACTTTGACCAGAGGGAAGTTGAAAGCAAGCTTTTTTCACCAGTGGTAGGTGATGAAGGTATTGTCCGTAGCCAACAGGAGAGCAGGGAAAATTATCAGGGGAGTACATCTCAGGCTATAGGTGTTCCCGGGACCACTTCTAATATACCTCAATACCAGTCTATAGAAAATGGGGAAGGAATAGATACTTATAGTAGTTATGATTCCATTACTAATTATGAGATAAATGAAGTTATTGAAAGACGGGTTTATTCCCCGGGAAATATAGAAAGCATTGCTACTGCAGTTATTGTTAATAATAGTATTTCTGAAGAGAACCTGGAGAAACTCCGTAGTGCTATTGAAGCTGCTGTAGCCTATAACCCGGAACGGGGAGATACCTTGATGGTAACTGCTCTTAATTTTGATCGAACCCTGGAAGAAGAGATAACATTTGCCCAGGCTGCTGAACTGGCAGCACAGCGGCAAAGACTTTTAATATATGCTGGTTTAATTGCTTTTATTTTTATTATTCTTTTATTATTATCTCTATCTGTATTAAGAGGACGGCAAAGAGAAGAGGAAGAAAGAGAACAGGTCCTGGACTTGCTTGTTGACGGAGAACTGGATGAAGAAATAGCCATTGGATTGGAATCAGAATTAAGTGATGAACAGAAAAAACGGAGAGAAATACTGAAACAACTGACTGAACTGATAAATGAACAACCGGAAGAAGTTACTCAGATTATCAAAAGCTGGTTACTGGATGAGTAATAAGGGGATGATCTAATGGATTACAACAAATTAACTGGAAAACAGAAAGCAGCTATCCTTTTAGTGGCTATGGGCCCTGATGTTTCAGCAACTGTATTTAAGCACTTAAATGATGAAGAGATAGAGGAATTAACTCTGGAAATAGCTAACCTGCGGTCAGTGGAAAAAGAACTAAAGGATCAGGTTCTGGAAGAGTTTTACGAACTTTGCCAGGCCCATGATTATATAAATCAGGGCGGTATCGAATATGCCAGGGAAGTATTGGAAAAAGCAGTAGGTAAGGAGAGGGCCAACAGTATCCTGGAAAGGCTCACAGCAACCCTGCAGGTCAGGCCCTTTGATGCTATCAGGAGGACAGACCCTTCACAATTGATGAATTTTATCCATGGAGAACATCCTCAGACCATTGCCATGATTATGGCTTATTTACAGCCAGACCAGGCAGCTAATGTTTTATCTTACTTGCCTCCAGAAGTACAGGCAGATGTTTCCAACAGAATTGCCTTGATGGATCGTACTTCACCTGATATTGTTAAAGAAGTAGAGACAGTATTGGAAAGAAAAATGTCAGCAATTGTTTCCAATGAATATGCAGCTGCAGGCGGTATTCAATCTATAGTAAATATCCTTAACTTTGCCGATAGGGGCACAGAGAAAAACATCCTGGACCGGCTGGAGGAAAAGGATCCTGAACTGGTGGAAGAGATCAGGAGAAGGATGTTTGTCTTTGAAGATATTATACTCCTCTCTGACCGGGCTGTACAGGTAGTCTTGCGTCAGGTTGATACCCATGATATAGCCCTGGCCCTGAAAACTGCCAGTGAAGATGTAGAGGAGAAAATCTACCGGAATATGTCCAAACGGGCTGCCCAGATGCTGAAAGAAGATATCGAATTCATGGGACCGGTTCGTTTGCGGGAAGTTGAAGATGCCCAGCAGAGGATTGTTAATGTAATCAGGCAATTGGAGGATAGTGGAGAAATTATTATTGCCCGTGGTGGAGAGGGTGAAGTAATTGTCTAATGTTATCAAGTCATCCAATATAGTTGGTGTCTATAAATTAAAAGATAAAGAAATTAAAAAAAAAGAAGTCAAAAGAGATAAGTTAAAAGATGAAAATCTGGAAAACAAGCTAGAAGCGGATGACCTGGAAATAAATAAAACCCTGCTGGAAGCAGAAGAGGAAGCCAGGGAAATAAGGGAAAGAGCCAGAGAAGAGGCAGAGCAGATAATCCTGGCAGCAAAGGGAGATGCAGAAAAAATCCTGCAGGAAACAGAAGCCAAATGTGAAGAGATCAGGGAGGAAAGCAGAAAGAAGGCTTATGAGGAAGGCTATCAGGCTGGTCTGGAAGCAGGGGAAGCAAAGGGCTATCAGGAAGGGTTGGAAAGAATAGCCACTGCTTATACCACTATGGAGGAAATAGTAAATAACATAAAAGAAGAAATAGAGAAGGATTTAGAAGGCTTAAGCAGTGAATTAATCACTCTGGCAGTTAAAATTGCCAGCCGGATGGTCAATAGCCATCTGGAACTTGAGCCCTCTCTTATCAATAATATAATTCAGGAAATGGTCCAGGATATCTACAATATAGAGCAGGTTAATATTTATGTACATCCGGATTTGCTGGAATATATTGAAGAGGCAGAGCTCAAAAACGCTCTGGCCAAACAGGAAGTCTTTATTAAGGGTGATAGTAGTTTAGCCATAGGTGACTGTATAGTGGAGACCGAGACAGGTGGAAGAGATGGTTCTCTGGAGAGCAGATTAAGGCTGATGGAAAAGGAATTGTTAAAAGGGGCCGGTTTTCATGAGAAGACTTGATCTTACTGAACTTTCCAGTATAGTAGAGGAGAGCAACTCTTACAGTAATTTTGGCTATATTACCCGGGTAGTAGGTTTAATTATTGAAGCCCAGGGTCCTGAAGTCAGTATTGGTGAATTGTGTTTGATTAAACATCAGCAGAAGACTATCAGGGCAGAGGTAGTTGGTTTTGATAATAATAAGGTTTTATTGATGCCTATTGGAGATATGGAAGGAATCACCCCCGGGGCCAGGGTAGTGGCCACCGGTGAGAGAATGACAGTTAAGGTTGGGGAAGAGCTCCTGGGCCATGTTCTGGATGGGCTGGGCAGGCCTATTGGTGAAGAGCTTGCTCCCATGCCTGGACTGGTGGAAATGCCTCTAAAGGCTGAACCACCGGATCCCTTATCCCGGCAAAGAATCAGCCAGCCCCTGGCACTGGGAATCAGGAGTATTGATGGTTTACTTACCTGTGGCCGGGGCCAGAGAATCGGTATTTTTGCCGGTAGTGGAGTTGGTAAGAGTACCCTGATGGGTATGGCAGCCAGAAATACAGAGGCTGATATAAATGTTATTGGACTGGTAGGGGAGAGGGGTAGGGAGGTCCTGGATTTCATTGAAAGAGATCTGGGGGCAGAAGCCCTAAAGCGGTCTGTAGTAGTTGTAGCCACTTCTGATAAACCAGCCCTGGTGAGGGTAAAGGCTGCCCTGGTAACTACAGCTATTGCTGAATATTTCCGGGAAAAAGGTTATGATGTATTACTGATGATGGACTCCGTAACCAGGGTTGCCATGGCTTTAAGGGAAGTGGGACTGGCCACTGGAGAGCCACCCACAACCAGAGGATATCCCCCTTCAGTTTTTGCCGAATTACCCAAATTACTGGAGAGAACCGGAACCAGTGCCAGGGGTTCCATTACTGCTCTTTATACCGTCCTGGTTGAAGGTGATGATTTTAATGAGCCGGTTTCTGATACAGTGCGGGGTATTCTGGATGGACATATAGTGCTCTCAAGGGATCTGGCTTCCCGCAATCACTATCCTGCCATTGATGTCCTGGATAGTGTCAGCAGGGTAATGCCAGAGGTAACGGATTTAACCCACCAGGAGGTAGCCGGTGAGATAAAGCGGCTATTATCAGAATACCGGCAGGCTGAAGACCTGATCAATATAGGGGCATACCAGCCTGGCAGTAACCCGGTAGTAGACCGGGCTATTAATAAAATTGATCTGATAAATGATTTTCTCCGCCAGGGGATTAATGAAAAGGCTGATTATAAGGATACTGTCAGTCAGCTAATTGAGATAGCAAGGTAAGGTGAAGAGAGTGAAGGGTTATAAATTTAGCCTCAATAGGGTCCTTGATGTGAGGATTATAGAAGAAAAGATAGCCCGGAACAAATTATTGCAGGAAAGGCAAAAAGCCAGGCTTATAGAGGATGAGCTGGCAGAATTAAACAATAGCCAGCAAAAACTTTATGAGTACCTGCGGAAAAATGAACTGATTACTGAAGAAAATCTTCAGGCCCGCAATTATCTATATAAGCAGCGGGGGGAAATAGAAAAGACAGAAGATAGACTAACCCAGCAATTAGAGAGAGTAGCCAGGTCTAATCAGGAATTTATAGAGAGAAAGCAAAATAAAGAGGTTCTGGAAAAACTGAAAGAAAAAGAATACCAGAAATTTTATAAAGAATTACTGCAGAAAGAGCAGAAAATCATCGATGAGCTAAGTCTACAGGTTAAAAGAAATAGGTGGTAGTAATGAAAAAGTTTTTGATAATCTTATCTATAATTCTTGTCCTGGGTCTGGGGGTTTTTCTCCTGGAGTATTTCTCTGTTATATCTTTAAAATCCTGGGGCGAGGCTCTCATAGTAAGGACTCCCTTCCTGAAGGAATATGTACAGACTAATGAGGCTTATCAGTTGCTGGAGGAGAGAACTAAGTCCCTGGCAGAAGAAAGAGAGGCCTTAATTAGCAGAAACACAGAACTGGAAGAAGAACTGCGGCATTTAAGTAGAAGGTTTGGGGAACAGGAGGCAGAGCTGGCGAGGGTTAGCCAGGAACTGGCTTTACTCTGGGAAGAAAAAAGAACAGAAGCAGAAAGCATGGAGAAACTTGTCAGGATATATTCTGCAATGGAAGCCAGTGATGTAGCCAGGATAATTCTTTCGATGGAAGAGGAACTGGCTATAGATCTTCTCCTGAATTTGAAGGAAAGGGAAACAGCAGCCATTTTAACAAATCTGGACCCAGAGCTGGCGGCCAGATTTACCAGTATACTGAAGGAAAAAAGGTAAGGAAAATGGATATATTTATATAAAACTTGAGAAAGAAAAATATAAGGACTATTGAAAGGAGGTGATATACATGGAGCTAGCGGCTAATCTCTTTATTGCCCCTGAAAGGGCTCCTGCCAGTGGGATTGGAAGGGAAAGAGAAATCGCAGTTCCCCTGAATAAAGAAGCGGAAGGCAAAAAATTCAAGGATTTTCTCCTGGAAAATCCCGGCCAGGATAAGGATTCATTCCTGGAGAAGTTCCAGGAAAGATTAAAGGAATTATTGGCCCTGGAGCCAGACTTCCTGGAGAAAAAACTGGCAGAGCTAAAGGGAGAATTTCCAGAAGAATTTACAGCATTATTAAACCTTTCTCTGGACTACCTGATTCAGCAATTACAGCCGGCTTTTCCTACCTATACTCCTGGTGAGTTAAAAGAAATACTTTTGGCTATCAGGGATAGTGCCAGGGAACATTTATTGCAGTTGGCCAGTACTGGAGGAAAAGTAGAACAGGAAGCCAGCCTTTATGCAAATGCCTTAAGGGGAAAAAGCCTTAAACCTCATTTAAATAATGCTATAGGAGAGGGACTTTTAGAGGAAGAAGGAGTAGTTGAAGTTTCTGGAGATAGGCTGGTAGAAACGGAAAGGGAAAACACCTTCCTGGCAGTTAATACAGGAAAAGAGAGAACAAATGCCGGGGATATTATCCAGACAGAAGGAGATATAAACCCGCTTACAGGGACAGGCCAGTTGTTAGAAGAGGGCCAGCAGGAAGCTGAAAAATTAAGTGCCAGGACCAGGAGTGCTGGAAAAGAGGCAAGGCCTTTACAGGATCTTTTACAGGACAATTCAGCCAGGGAGGCTGCAGTAGCAGCTGAAGGAGACAGGGTAGTTGTTCCTGCAGATCTTAAATCAAATTCCCTGGAAACTGCCAACAGGCTATGGCTTTTCAATGAAGAAAGCCAGTTCAGTAATGGGCAGGCAGAGCTGCGAGAATCCTTTACCAGGGATAGTAATAATAGTGAAGGCCAGTCAGCCTTCTTCCTGGACAGGTCTTCCTGGATTGAGTCTTTTGCTGCAGTAAATGGAAAAGAATCAGCCCAGGCCAGTGAAGCAGATCTGGAAGGCATTATCGAACAAATCAGTCAACGGATGCAGATTCAACGCCAGGAAGGAAGAAGCAGAATCGAGCTGCAACTGGAGCCGGAATCACTGGGCCAGGTTAAGCTGGAGCTGGAGGTAGAGAATTCTGCTCTACGGGCTCGCTTGCTGGTGGAAAATGAACAGGTCAGGAACTATCTTGAACAGAACCTGGACAGCCTGAAATCCAGCCTGGTAAGACAGGGTTTTGATATTGGTGAGATTCAGATTGAGTCCAGGGAATTGGCCTATCAGGAACATAATTACCCCCAGGAGGATTTTCGACAAGACCAGGGGCATGGAGGTAAAGACAAAAGAGGCAGGAATAGTTTCCTGGCTGAAGAAGTGGAAACCCTGGAAGGAAGGGAAAAAGCTCTGGGAATTAGTGAGTTTGTTGGAGAAGAAGGCGTCCTTACAGGTCCCCCCAGATGGGTGCATTTAAATTATAGCCGGCACAGGATGAATTTACTGGCTTAGGAGGAGGTGGATTTGAATGACTATGTTGTATTCAACAGCTACAGTGAGGAGTAGTTCAACAGATTATAGTTCTGTACAGGTAGAAAGGGAAGATGGTAATAACCTGGATAAGGATGCTTTTTTCAAATTACTGATTACCCAGCTTAAATATCAGGACCCCCTTACTCCAATGGATAATACAGAATTTATTGCCCAGATGGCCCAATTCAGTTCCCTGGAACAGATGGCCAACATGAATGCAAACCTCAGCCAATTCCTCAGGATACAGGCCCTTTCAGAAGGAGCATCACTGATTGGCCGGAATGTCGAAACTGTTGATGCCGATACAGGAGAAATCATACGAGGAGAAGTAGTCAGGGTAAGCTTTGAGGAAGGAAGTATGTATGCTTATCTGGACAATGATAGAAAGATCGATATAGAGGGAATAACTGCTGTTTATTAGACTATAAATGGGGGATGATACCATGATTGATAATAGAATCCTGGTAAGACAGCCTTTACAGACTGGACAAATAAGCCAACAGCAGAATATCAGAAAAAACAGGGAACAGACTGAGATACAGCCTTCCTTTAAGGAAGTCCTGAATACTCAGTTAAAAAGTGAAGGAGTAGAATTCTCTAAACACGCCAGAAACAGATTGGTTTCCAGAGGTATAGAGGTCAGTGAAAGTGATCTGAATAAACTGGAAGAGGGGATAATGAAGGCGGCCAGTAAAGGAGCAAGGGAGTCCCTGATTATGGTTAATCAGGTGGCTTATCTGGTCAGTGTGGAGAACAGGACAGTTATTACTGCCATTGACCAGGAAAGCATAAAGGAGAACGTCTTTACCAATATTGATAGTGCTGTTTTTATGTAAAAAGAAAAAATAAAAACACTGGAAAGGGCTGGACCTATTCAGGAGGCCCGAAAACACCAAACGACAGCGGTGTTTTGCCAGTGTAATCTTGAAGGAGGTCAGATATAAAATGATGCGTTCCATGTATGCCGGTGTTTCCGGTCTGAAAACCCATCAGACCAGAATGGATGTTATCGGTAATAATATAGCCAATGTTAATACAGCTGGTTTTAAAGCCAGCAGGGTAACCTTTAAAGAGATGTTAAGCCAGACTCTGTCTGGAGCCAAGGCCCCCCAGGATAACCGGGGTGGTATGAACCCACAGCAGGTCGGGCTGGGGGTAAGCCTGGGCAGTATAGATACAAATCATGTTCAGGGTAACTTGCAATCTACAGGATTGGGTACTGACCTGGCTATCCAGGGTAATGGTTATTTTATAGTCAATAACGGCACTCAGAACTTTTATACCAGAGCAGGGGCCCTGACCCTGGATGAGAATGGCAACCTGGTCAATGCTTCCAATGGTTATATTATGCAGGGCTGGCTGGCCAACAACGGGATTATTAATACCAATAGTCCCCTGACAGGTATCAGGATACCTATCGGTGATACAATGGCACCGCAGGCCAGTACAGAGGCAGTATTTGCAGGGAACCTGAATGCAGCAGACCGGGTAGACTGGACTGCAACAATAGACATTTATGATTCCCAGGGACAGAAACATACCCTTACCCTGAAGTTTACTCATACTGGTAACGATACTGATAACGATAATGGTAACGATACTGTTAACGATAATGAATGGAACTGGACCGCCACTATTGATGGTGCCACATTAGGTGGCAGCAACGAAGTTGACAGCGACGAAATAACTGGAACCATTATATTTGGCGGTGATGGGAAAGTAGTTGAAGTTACCGGCAATACATTTGATATCAATTTCAATAATGGTACTGAAAAGATTACTGGTTTTAACCTGGATCTGTCTGCAGTTACCCAGATGGCAGGGGATAATACCCTGGATGGCCTGTATGCTGATGGCTATTCCATGGGTTCCCTGGAGTCCTTTAGTATCGATAATGCCGGTGTGATTACAGGAAGCTATTCCAATGGATTGACAAAAGCGATTGGACAGATTGCCATAGCTAATTTCAGTAATGCCGGCGGTTTGACCAGAGTAGGGGATACTCTGTTTGCTGAATCACAGAACTCCGGAATTGCCCAGATTGGGGCTGCCGGAACTGCCGGTAGGGGTAAGATTTCTGCCGGCACACTGGAGATGTCAAATGTGGATCTGGCCGAACAATTTACTGACATGATTACTACCCAGCGTGGATTCCAGGCTAACTCCAGGATTATCAGTACGACAGATGAAATGTTACAGGATCTGGTTAATCTGAAGAGGTAAAAATTATTATAAACTTTAATGATAAATCAGGTTTAAATTATTAATTAAAAAGGGGTGGTTTTGATTGATAAAAGTAATAAAAATTAATGGGGAAGAGATAGTAATTAATGCTATGTTGATTGAAAGCATTCAGGCCACCCCTGATACAGTGATAACTTTAACAACCAACAAAAGAATCCTGGTAAAAGAACAGGTAGATGAGGTAAGGGATAAGGTAATAGAATTTTACCAGAAGATATATTCTGTACCTGGTATGGAAAAGGAGTGAAATAATGGACCTGGCTACATTAATAGGCTTATTAAGTGGTGTGTTTCTCATCGGATGGGCTTTGATACTCGGTGGGCAGCCACAGTCTTATTATGATTTCAACTCAATACTGATTACCCTGGGCGGAACCCTTGCTGCAACCATGATCAGTTTTCCCTTCAGTGATCTAAGGAAAATACCTACATTGATCCGGATTGCCTTCCAGGCAAACCCGATGGATACAGATGAAATCATAAGTGTGATGGTCAGATTTGCAGAAAAGGCCCGTAGGGAAGGGCTTCTGGCCCTGGAACAGGATGTTTTCAATATTGATGATAAATTTCTGCAGAAGGGAATCCAGCTGGTAGTGGATGGTACTGATCCGGAACTCTTAAGGAATATCCTGGAGACTAAACTGATCTTCCTGGAAGAGAGACATGGCAAGGGTCAGAGTATCTTTACCGCCATGGGGACCTATGCACCGGCTTTCGGTATGATAGGTACGCTGGTTGGCTTGATACAGATGCTTACCCAACTGGACGACCCTACAGCTCTGGGACCCGGTATGGCTACTGCTCTGATTACAACCTTCTATGGGGTTATACTGGCTAACCTGGTGTTTCTTCCTATGGCCAATAAATTAAAAGAGCGGAGTGAGGAAGAGATACTGGTTAAGGAGATTATGATTGAAGGTGTGCTTTCTATCCAGGCTGGAGAAAACCCCAGAATAGTTGAAGAAAAATTAAGGGCCTTCCTGGCAGAAGAGAGTGGTGCAGAAGCCGTAGGTATGGGTGAAATGGATACTACGGTGGTGGGTGAGAATGTCTAGGAGAAGAAAGAAAAAGGAACAAATGGGTAGTTCTGCACCTGGCTGGATGACTACCTATGGTGATATGGTTACTTTGTTACTGGTTTTCTTTGTTCTTCTTTATTCTTTTTCTATTATGGATATAAGTAAATTTCAGGGTTTTGTCACCTCTTTCAGACAGAGGGTAGGCATTCTGGATGGTGGAATGACCATCAATGAAAATAATTTAATTGATGGAGGACTCATCGGTGATGGTATTGCACCATCGATTATGAACCTAAATTTGATTCTGCGGGAAATGAGTATCTACATCGAGACTGAAGGAATAGCAAATGAGGTGGAATTGGTACTTACTGATAGAGGTTTGGTAGTGAGATTAACAGGGCAGATTCTCTTTGATATAGGTAAGGCTGATCTGCTGGAAGATGGAAAGAGATTACTGGATAAAATAGCGGAATTACTTATTGATATTCCCAATGTGATCATGATTGAGGGCCATACAGATAATTGGCCGATTAATAATGAGCGTTTCCCTTCTAACTGGGAACTATCTACTGCCAGGGCTACCAATGTTGTCAGGTATTTTATTGAGAATACAGCTATTCCTCCAGAGCGCTTAATGGCTGCTGGATATTCTGAATACAGGCCCTTATATCCAAATGATACAGTAGAAAACCGGGCCAAAAACAGGAGAGTAGAGATTGTTGTATTAAATTCTACACATAATGGGAGGGGGGATTAAAGATGGCAAAGGAAGGGTTAACAATTAAAAGTGTACTGGTAATTGCCCTATTAATGCTTGTTATTGCTGCCGGAACCAGTTATGGTATTATGACCTTATTTATAAATGACAGGTCAGAGAGGGTTAGGGAGGTTACTATTGGTCCTACTTATTCCCTGGGGGATTTTGTAGTCAATCTTACCGCCGGTAGAGGTTACCAGTATATACAGGCCAGCATTGTTGTTGAGGTTAGCACAGAGAATGTTATTGATGAACTGGAAAAAAGAGGTCCCCAGATTAGAGACTGTATCATAGCTATTTTAAGGGACCAACAAATTGCAGATATACAGGAACCTGATGCTCAGACTATTAAGAACCGGATTATGGCTTCCTTAAATAGTATCCTGGCAACAGGCCAGATAACCCAGGTTTGGTTTACACAACTGGTTGTACAATAGGGAGGGAAAGATATGGCTGATGTTTTAAGTCAAAAAGAGATTGATTCTCTTATCTCTGCACTGACAGCCGGTGATCTTGATGTGGAGGAGATAAAAAAGGAATCTGCTGATACACAGATTAAGGTTTATGATTTTCGTAGACCGGATAAATTGTCCAAGGAACAGATGCGTACCTTGCAGATGATTCATGAAAACCTGGCCCGTTCCTTGACTACTATTCTTTCCACACAGCTTAGAACCCTGGTGGACTTTGATGTTGCTTCCATTGAGCAGATTAGTTATGAAGAGTTTATTCGTTCCTTACCAGAGCCCACCATAATAGGTATAAGTGATCTGGAGCCATTTCAGGGACAATTTATACTGGAAATAAACCCTAATATAGGTTTTGCTATGATTGATCGCTTATTCGGTGGTCTTGGTTCTGCAGATTTTAATTCCCGTCCCTTTACAGATATAGAAAAGGCTGTTTTTAAGAAGATTATTAACTGGATACTTAATGCTTTTCCGGAAGCCTGGGAGAATATTATCCGGGTAAGGCCAAATCTGAAGGATATTGAATCAAACCCGCAATTTACCCAGATTGTGCCAGGTAATGATATGGTTATCTTGATTACTTTAATATCCAAAATTGGCAGTAGTGAAGGACTTATAAATATTTGTATTCCCTATATAATGATTGAACCCATTGTTGACCGGCTTAATGCCCAACAGTGGTTTGCCAATACCCGTTTAGAACAGACTGCCCGGCATATCAATATTTTAAGAAATAGGATTAAGAAGACTTCTCTGGATTTATATGCTGAGCTAGGAGGAGCAGAATTAACTGTTTCTGAACTGCTTTATTTGCAGCCAGGTGATGTAATCCGCCTGGATAGGAAATCTTCGGATAATATAGATATCAGGATTGGTAACCGGGTTAAGTTTAAGGGAATACCCGGGAAACATAATAAGCATTTGGCAATAAAGATAATGGAAGCAGTTGAACCTGGAGAGGATGGTGATTTAGCTGATGAGTAACGAAGAAAAGAAGAACATATTGTCACAGGAAGAAATAGATGCCTTATTTAATACAGGAGAAGAAAATAATATTGGGGCGCTAGATGAGCTGAGTCCAGAGGTAATAGATGTCCTTGGGGAGATCGGGAATATCGCCATGGGTGCAGCTGCAACAGCCCTTTATAGTTTACTGAACCAGAAGGTGGAGATCACTACCCCTGATGTTAAGGCATCAACCATTAGAGCTATCGCTGATGAGTATGAAAAACCCTGTGTTCTGGTCCAGGTAGAATATATCGAAGGAATTGAAGGCTTAAATCTACTAATCATCGAGGAAGAAGATGCAGCAGTTATTGCAGACCTGATGATGGGTGGAGATGGTTCAAATCCATCTTTGGAACTGGATGAGATCCGCCTCAGTGCTATCTCTGAAGCAATGAATCAGATGATGGGTTCAGCGGCTACTTCTATGTCCAGTATCCTTAATGAGGTTGTTAATATAACACCACCAGTAGCAAAATATATTGACCTGGATGATGTTGTAAGTGAAGTAAATGGTTATTTTGGAGAAGATGAAGTTCTGGTGGATAATTCCTTTCACCTTAAAGTAGGAGACCTGATTGACAGTAGTTTTAAACAGATTTCCAAACTGGATTTTGCCAATAAATTGGTTTCCCGTCTTACAGAGATAGATAATGGTCTCCTGGCTAAGGATTGGAGCATTAATGATGATATAGTATCTGATGTAAAAGAAGAAAAGGAAAGGGTGAAACCAGAAAAAGAGAGAGGGGAGATCCCGGTGAGTTATGGTGGGAATATAGCAAAGAGTGAAGAGGTCAATGTTAAGAGGGCCCAGTTTCCTGATTTTGACCAGGGTAGTTCAGTAGCTCCTTTACCACAGAATATGGCCCTGATCCAGGACGTTCCCTTACAGGTAACTGTCCGGCTAGGAAAAACCAGGATGTCCATTAAGGAGATTCTGGAGTTGGGAGAAGGCTCTATAGTAGAGCTGGACAAGCTGGCAGGAGAACCAGTAGATCTACTGGTTAATGGGAAATTAGTGGCTAAGGGAGAAATTGTGGTTATTGACGAGAACTTCGGTTTCAGGGTAAAGGATATCATCAGTCCAGCAGACCGCATTAATAACCTATAAAGACTTAAAGGAGAAAGAGGATGGAAAATATCGGAGTAGAGTTGGCCAGAGTCACTTTTTATCTCCTGTTGATAATCGGCTTAATGTACCTGATCAGCTACTTTCTGAAAAGATCTATCAGTGGAAGAACCAGGGGTAGATATATTCAGATCATAGAACAGGTTTATCTGGCACCAAAGAAAAGCTTTACCCTTTTGAAAGTAAATGGGCAGATATTTCTGCTGGCTAATACTGAAACAGACTCCAGGCTTATCTATACCTGGAAGGAAGAGGATTTTCCAGGAGCTGCTATTCCTGAAAAGGAAGAGAGTTTTAGGAATATTTTCAACAAATTAACAGGAGTATACAGGCGGGGTAATGATGAAAAATAACAGGATTGCATTCTTAGTTTTGTTTTTGATACTGGTTCTTTCCTTTTCTGTTCAGGGAGAGGAGTTTCGTTTACCAGATATTCGACTGGAAATAGGGAGTGGTGGGGAAGAAAGTCAGGGAGGAGACCTGGTACTGGCTTTAAGGATTCTCCTTCTTTTAACAGTATTATCACTGGCCCCTGCTATCCTGATTATGCTTACCTCCTTTACCAGGACTATTGTAGTCTTTTCCTTGATGCGGTCGGCTATGGCAACCAGCAATATGCCACCGAATCAGGTTTTGATCGGCCTGGCCTTATTCCTGACTGTTTTTACCATGGCTCCGGTCTGGCAGCAGGTAAATGCTGATGCTATTCAGCCTTATTTAGCTGAGGAGATTAATACAGAAACCATGTACGAAAGGGGTCTTGCCCCTATCAGAGACTTTATGTTTAAACAGACCAGGGAGAAGGATTTAGCTTTATTTGTTGACCTGGCGAATATCCCCCGTCCCGGTAACAGGGATGAGGTGCCTACTTATGTCTTAATACCTGCTTTTATTATCAGTGAGTTAAAAACAGCTTTTCAGATTGGTTTTATGATTTATATTCCCTTTCTGATGATTGACATGATTGTTGCCAGTATATTGATGTCAATGGGGATGTTAATGTTACCACCGGTTATGATCTCTATACCTTTTAAGATCTTATTATTTATACTGGTGGATGGCTGGTCTCTGGTAGTTGAAACTTTAATTAATACTTTTTAAATGAAAGGTGATTCCTTTGAATATTGATATTGTTATTGATCTTGGCCGTACTGCCTTGAAAACTATATTGCTGATTATTGCGCCCGTTGTAGGAGCTGGGCTTTTGACCGGCCTTATGGTAGCAGTTTTTCAGGCTACAACCCAGATTCAGGAACAGACCCTGTCTTTTATTCCAAAGATCCTTGCTGTTTTACTCTCCATAGCTGTTTTCGGGCCCTGGATGTTGAATACTATAGTTGATTTTGTTAATAATCTTTTTCATTTAATCCCACAGGTAATTGGTTAGGTTGAATAATTATGGATCTACAGAATCTTTTTAGCAATTATACTTATATTTTTATACTAATAATGGTTCGCTATATTGGCCTTTTTATGGTAGCCCCTATTTTTGGCAGCCGGGTAATACCGGCCAGGGTGCGCCTGGCTTTGATTTTATTCTTATCTATTATTACCCTCCCTCTTTTGACAAATATGCAGGGGGTAGAGCTTCCCCTGGATTTATTGCATATTATAATAGCAGTTTTAGGTGAGTTTGCTGTTGGTTTAAGTATTGGTTTTATTTCTTATCTGGTTTTTGCCGCTATTCAGTTTGCCGGCCATTATCTGGACTTCAGTATGGGTTTTGCCATGGTTAATGTTATAGACCCTATCAGTCAAGCCCAGGCTCCTGTTCTGGGACAGTTTAAGAACATTCTGGCCATTCTTGTTTTCCTGGCCGTAAATGGCCACCATCTTTTATTAAAGGCTCTTTATTATTCGTACCAGCTTATTCCAATAGGGAAAGTTTCTCTTTCCCCGGCTTTTTTTTCATATATATTTAGTATTGTCAGTGAATTTTACCGGGTTGCCATTATAATTTCTTTACCGGTTGTCGGTACCCTGTTTGTGGCTAATGTAGTTCTTGGTTTTCTGGCCAGGACGGTGCCCCAGATGAATATTTTTATCATAGGTCTACCTATCAAGATTTTAGTTGGCTTTGCTGTCTTAATCCTGTCACTTGCTTTTTCTATTTACTATTTTCAGGAACTCTTCAGGGACATGTACAGGCATCTATCTGAATTTACGAGGATAATTGGTCAGGGGTGAGTTTTATGCCAGGAGGAACTGGTGAAAGAACAGAAAAACCTACGCCCAGGCGATTGCAGCAAGCCAGGGAAGAAGGACAGGTTGCCAGAAGCCAGGAGTTGGCTAATGCATTTACCCTACTGGCCAGTTTTCTGACCCTTAGCATTATTTTTGAGAATATAATAGATTCTATGGCCAGACAGATGCGGGCCAGTTTTTCCCTTAGTAGCATACCGGAGCTTACCATTGAATCTGTTTTTACCCTTTTAATGGAAAGGCTTTTTAATATGGCAAGCTTGTTGGCCCCCTTATTACTGGCTACTGCTCTGGTAGGATTATTAATAGGATTTTTGCAGGTAGGCTTTCTATTTTTACCTAAACTTATGTTGCCTAAATTAAGCAGGATTAACCCTCTTTCAGGTTTTAAAAGATTATTTTCTCTGCGCTCCCTTTTGGAGTTGGCGAAATCTGTGGCTAAGATAAGTGTTATAGCCCTTATTAGTTATTTTCAGTTAAGGTCAGCCTGGCCCCTCTTACTGACAACCATACAACAGGGCCTGGAACCAGCCTTGCTTTTGATAGTAAAGACCATTTCCCGGGTTGCTGTAAGTATCCTTACCTTCCTGGTTGTACTGGGAGTAGCAGATTTTGCATATCAAAAATATGAACACATGAAAAGCCTGCGGATGACTAAGTATGAAGTAAAACAGGAATATAAGGAGCAGGAAGGGGATCCCCAGATTAAGTCCAAACGGAGGCAAAAGCAGCTCCAGATGAGCCTGAACAGAATGATAAAAGCCCTGCAGGAAGCAGATGTTGTAATTACTAACCCTACCCATATTGCAGTGGCTTTGAAGTATGATATAGATACAATGGATGCTCCAGTAGTTGTAGCCAAGGGTGAAGGTTATATGGCTTTAAGGATTATAGAAAAGGCCAGGGAATTTGGTATTGAAATTGTAGAGAATAAACCCCTGGCCAGGGCCTTAAATAGCAGTAGCGAGATTGGTCAGGAAATCCCCGTCGACTTATATCAGGCTGTGGCTGAGGTACTGGCCTTTGTTTATAGGACTAATGGTAGATTTTGATGTAAAATTAAACATGTCTTAAATTTCTAATCCTGTGAAAAAGAAAGGGTAGTATTGCTGAAAGGAGACAAGTCTGTGGCTTCTATTTCAACAAGAACAAGCAATAATTTTCTCATAAGGCAGTTAAATGATAATAGTGATGTTTTATTTGCCCTGGCATTGGTTGGTATTATAATAATGTTGATTATCCCTATGCCAACCTGGATACTGGATTTCTTACTGGCAGCAAATATTACCTTCTCCATGGTGGTTATCCTGGTTACTATTTATAATACAGAGCCATTGGATTTATCGGTTTTCCCCTCCCTCTTATTATTTGCCACCTTATTTCGGCTGGCCCTGAGTGTTTCTTCTACCAGATTGATCCTGGGCCAGGCCTATGCGGGCAAGGTTATTGAGAGTTTTGGTAATTTTGTCGTGGGGGGAAATTATGTAGTAGGACTTATTATCTTTTTAATCCTGGTAGTTATCCAATTTATAGTTATTACCAAAGGTGCCGAGAGGGTTGCCGAGGTAGCTGCCCGTTTTACCCTGGATGCCATGCCTGGAAAGCAGATGAGTATTGATGCTGACTTAAATGCTGGCATTATCACTGAAGAAGAGGCCCAGAATGAAAGATTGAAAATTCGCCAGGAAGCTGACTTTTATGGGGCCATGGATGGTGCTACCAAGTTTGTTAAGGGGGATGCTATTGCCTCCATAATTATAGTTATTATAGATATCATTGGTGGTTTGATTATTGGTGCTTTACAACATGGTATGCCTCTGGCTGAAGCAGGAAGGGTTTATGTCCTCCTGACTGTAGGTGATGGCCTGGTCAGCCAGATCCCTGCCCTGATGCTCTCTACTGCTACTGGCCTGGTGGTTACCAGAGCGGCTTCCTCTGATATGAATATGGGGGAAGAGATGACCAGGCAGCTGACTGCTCAACCCAAGGCTTTATTTGTTTCCGCCGCTGTATTGCTTCTTCTGGCTCTGGTACCAGGATTGCCGGCAGGACCATTTTTAGGCCTGGCCCTATTTATAGGTTTAATTGCTTACCTGCTCAATAAGCAGTCTGAACTAGTAGTGGAAGAAGAACTTGTGGAAGAAGACCTGCAGCAAATTAGAGCACCTCTGGCTGAGGAATTAAATGACCTGGTAAAAGTAGACCCCCTGGAGGTAGAGGTTGGCTATAATCTTATCTCTCTGGTTTTACCTGAACAGGGAGGGGATTTTCTGGACCGGGTGGCCATGGTGAGAAGACAGATGGCCCTTGAAATGGGAATGGTTATTCCACCGGTCAGGATCCTTGATAATCTACAACTGGAGGCTAATACCTATAGGATAAAACTCCATGGGGTAGAGATTAGCCGTTACCGGATTTTGCCGGATCATTATCTGGCCCTGGCCTCTGGCCTGGAAACCAGTAAGATAGATGGAATTGAAACACAGGAACCAGCCTTTGGCACACCGGCTATCTGGATCAGTGAAATGCAGAAAGATGAAGCAGAGATGGCTAATTATACTGTAGTTGATCCACCTTCTGTTATGGCTACACATTTAACAGAAATAATCAGGGAACATGCTTATGAGTTACTGGGCCGGCAGGAGGTTAAAAATACCATTAATAAAATTAAAGAGGACTACCCTGCGGTAGTAGAAGAACTCTTACCTGATCTGATGACTATAGGTGAGATACAGAAAGTATTGCAAAATTTATTGTGGGAGGGTATCCCTATTAAAAACATGGTTACTATCCTGGAGACTTTAGCTGATTATGCCAACAAAACCAAGGACACTCAACTCTTGACAGAATATGTTCGCCAGTCTCTCTCCCGCCAGATCTGTAGCCTTTTCCAGGATAGTGATGCTGTTCTTTATGTAGTGACCATAGATCCCCAGTTGGAAGACCAATTACTTCAGGCTTTAAAACAGACAGACCAGGGGGCTTACCTGTCCCTGCAACCAGACCAGGCCCAGGATTTAATTCAGAAGATAGCAGTAGCAGTAAGGGGTTTACTGGAACAGGGACATAATCCCATTATTGTAACAGCACCACTATTGCGCAGGCCTTTAAAGGAATTGACTTATCGTTCTATCAAGGAATTAGTGGTTTTATCATATAATGAGCTGGATCCCCAGTGTAAGGTAGAAGTAACAGGGATGGTGAATTAGAGTGAAGGTAAAGAAATATGTAGCAGAAACTATGCAGGATGCTATTTTCAAGGTAAAGGCTGATCTGGGTCCTGATGCCATTATTCTAAATACCAGCAAGTACAAAACCGGGGGATTTCTGGGCTTTTTTAGCAAAACCATGGTAGAGGTCCTGGCAGGGGTAGAGGAGAAAAAAGCGGAGCCAGTTACTGGAAACAGCCTGGCCTTACAGGAAATAGCCGATCTAAAAAACCTGGTTTATGAGATGCATCAAAATTGGGAGAATGATCGCTTTTTAAAGGGTTTGCCGGAGGAATTGCTGGGAATATATAAATACCTCAATGAGCAGGGGGTATTTGATCATCTTAATAAAGAAATTATTAGATTACTGGAGAAAAAAGAACTGGAAAAAAGAGAGGCTCTCCTGTCTCAGTTAAGTTTAATCCTGAAAGAATATATTGGGGAAGGCCAGGCAATTAATTTAAATGGCCGGGACAAGGTAGTGGCTTTTGTTGGTGCTACTGGTGTTGGCAAGACCACTACTGTTGCCAAGCTGGCTGCCCATTTTGTTCTGGATGAAGGCAAGAAAGTATGCCTTATTACAACTGATACTTATCGGATTGCTGCAGTACAGCAATTACAGACCTATAGTGATATTATTAATATTCCTATCCATGTTGCTTACAGTGATATAGAATTGGAAAGATTATTAAGTGTTGATTTAAAGGGAAAATATGATTTGATTTTAATAGATACTGCTGGAAGCAGTTGGAATGATCAGTTTCAATTAGGCAGGTTGAAAAAAATATTCAAAAAAGAGCTGGTCGATGAAGTCCACCTTATTTTGAGTTTAAATACCAAGAGTCAAATCCAGAAAGAAATTATTGATAAATTTTCAATCTTGAGTCCTGATAAGCTGTTACTGACAAAACTTGATGAGACCAGTAAATATGGTGATTTTCTCAATATCCGGAATTTCTGTAAACTTCCCTATTCCTATATTACCATGGGACAGAATGTGCCAGATGATATTCGTGTAGCTGACCTGGATTTAATAATAGATTATTTATTAGGTGATCTGGATGTTTGATCAGGCAACAGGTTTAAGACAAAGGGTAAATGGAGTGAGGAAAAGTCGCCTTATTGCTGTAGCCAGTGGTAAGGGTGGGGTTGGCAAAACCAATCTTGCTGTTAACCTGGGCCTGGCTTTACAGAAGAAGATGCAAAAGGTCCTCTTAATTGATGCTGATCTGGGTACAGCCAATATTGATGTTCTATTGGGCCTTACCCCCAGATATCATCTGGGCCATCTCTTTAATGGTGAAAAGGATTTTGAGGATATCCTTGTAGAGGGTCCTGGAGATTTAAAGATATTACCTGGTACTTCTGGCCTGGAGGAATATCTAAATATTAGCCGGAAACAGGTAGAAAGGCTTAGCCTGCTCTCTTCTCATCTGGAGTTAAACTATGATATAATATTAGTAGATATTGGTGCAGGTGTACATAACAATATTATTAATTTTATTTCTATCTGTGATGAGGTTATTGTTGTCCTGGTTCCTGAACCAACAGCAATAATGGATGCCTATAGCCTGGTCAAGATCCTGCACAATCATCAATATTCTGGCAAGATCAATCTCTTGATAAACCAGGTTAATTCTCTGCAAGAAGGTAAGGGGATCCTGGAAAGGATGAGTAAGGTTATCAAGGATTACCTGGGGATTGAGGCAGATATTGTGGGTTATATACCCTTTGATAACCACTTACGTCAGGCAGTTAAGAAACAGAAAGCTCTCTTGGACCTATATCCAGGCTCTAAGGCAGGACAGGCCTTTCTGGAGATTGCAGATAAACTTCTTGCTGCTGGAGAGATAAATATGATGGAGAGAAAGAGTGGTAAAGAAGGATTTATTGGTCGCCTGTTGAATTTATTAAAATAAAAGGATTTCTTGTCTAAAAGAAACAGGATGGGTGAAAAAATGAAGACAGATCATGAAATCGAGGTGAACCAAAAATTTGAATTAATAGTGGTGGACGGGCCTTATAAGGGTAATTACTTAAGCCAGGTAGCAGATCTTCCCGGAGATATGATTAAAGTTACTGTACCACTTGTACATGGAGAAATAATACCCTTACGGGTAGATCTGGATGTATTGATGTATTTTACTGGAGATCAGGCCGCTTATTCCTATAAAACAAAGATAATTGGCAGGGAAGAGGAGGGAGAGGTGCCCCTTTTACACCTGGCCATTCCGGAAGATAAGTACCGGATTCAAAGAAGGGAATTCTTTCGCCTGGAAGTGAGAGAAAAGGTTATGTATCGGCTCCTGGATGAAAAGCTGGAACCTATGTCTGTGCTGAAAGAAAGCTATACCCTTGATATAAGCGGTGGCGGAGTGAAAATGTTTATAAAAGAACCTGTCCAGAAAGGAACCATGATGGAATTGTATCTCCAGATACCTGGACTGGAGAATATAGCAATAATTTCTAAAATAGTAAATATCTTTGATGTTGAAGCAGGACTGGCTGTTGGCATCAAGTTTGAATATATACAGGAAGAAATAATCAGCTGGCTTTTTGATTATCAACGTAAATTGCGACAGAAGGGTTTGTTATAGTAAATGAAAGAACGGCTTTTCCTTTCTTTGTTTTCTGGCCTCATGGCTTATGGGTTTACTGTTATGATAGGATTTATTACTGGACTAAAGATGGAAAATGTTTTGTATAAAAGTATCCTGGCTTTTTTGCTGATCGCTCTGGGAAGCTTTTTACTCCTCCTTTTTCTTGAAAAGGCCCCTTCTAAGGGGGTAAAAGAAAAGAGAAAGGAAGAAGAGGATAAGGATAAAGGTAAAGAAGTAGAGGAGAAGGAAGTAGCTGGAGGAGAGGAGACAGCAGTGGAGCAAGAGCAAGGAGAAGAAGACTTTTCTCCTCTGGAAATACCTGTAGTAGAGGTGGAAGAGACCCTATAGGAAGATGGGAGGGAGAGGGATGTCAGACCACAAAGCCAAACATGAAGAAGCAGAACTCTGGCGGCAATTTAAAGAGCACAACTCTCTGTCAGCACGACAAGAATTAATTGTCATGTATCTCCCTCAGGTTAAATACCAGGTAGGGCGAATAAAAATGTATCTTCCAGACTTTATTGAGGAGAGTGACCTGGAAAGTTATGGAGTTATAGGTCTGATTGATGCTATTTATAAATTCGACCATAAGAAAGGTATTAAATTCAGTACTTATGCCAGCAAAAGAATCAGGGGAGAGATGATAGATTATCTAAGAAGGCTGGATTGGTTACCACATTCAGTACGGAGGGAAGGAAGAAAATTAAAAAATGCAGTTGATCAGTTTACCAGCAAATATGGCCGCAGGCCTTCTGTTAATGAATTGGCCAGGGCTTTAAACATGAGTGAGGAAAAGATAGATAATCTGGATTCCTTGCTCTATTCTTCCCAATGGTTTTCACTCCATGAACTTTTTGGTGATAGTCACATGTTGGAATTTATACGGGATGAGGGGGATAATCAACCTGAAGCAATATATCAAAGAAAACGCAGTGAAGAACTCCTGGCAGAAGCCATTGATAATTTAAATGATACCGAGAGATTGGTCATTTCCCTTTATTATTATGAGGGACTTACACAAAAGGAGATAGCAGAGATTATGGACCTGTCTCCAGCAAGGGTATCCCAGTTGCACAAAAAAGCAATATATCGATTACGTGGTTCCCTGGCCAGAAAAAAAGAGCAGCTAATTTAAATAGGAAGAGGGGGCTATTATGACTGATAAAATAAAGGTGGTGGCAAGTACTAGAGAAGAGGCAATAAAGTTAGCTAGAGAGAAGTTGGGAGTAGAAGCTGATATTGCATTAAATATTGTAGAAGTAGGTAAAAAAGGTGGTCTACTGGGTATAGGTGCCAGAAAAATTTATGAGGTTTCCCTGCAAGAAGGGCTCAGTCAGCGGGAAGAAGATATCCTGGCTATGGTCAGTGATGGTCTGGATGTAGATGGTTCTTTTGCCATTAGAGTTGCTGATGACGGTATTTTTCTAAAAATCACTGCACCTGAAGGTAAGGGGGATCCAGTTAGTTATCAGTTGGTGAAAATGGCTCTGGAGAAAAAGGAATTTGTACAGATTGACTGGAAGACAGTACAGAATGCCATCCATGAAAATAGTGGGGAATGGGTCTTAATCGCCCCCCGTTTACCAGAACTGGATCGGGATGGTAAATTAAAGGTTGAGATAAGTAATGATAAATTACGGGCCTATATTAGTTATACACCTGCCCTGGGTGGAAGAGAACTTACAGAAGAGGAAATATTACAGGTTTTAAAAGATAATCAGGTTGTTTTCGGTATAAAAGAAGAAAAAATAAAAAAATTTGCAGAAAAACCGACCCAGATTGATAACCATTTGATTGCAGAGGGTATCCCTGCTGTTCCCGGTACTGATGCGGAAATTATTTATCATTTTGAAAGCAAAAAGGACTCTGTAGGTACCCAGAGGGAGGATGGCAGTATTGACTTCTATAACTTGGGCCTGATTACAAATGTTAATGCCGGCCAGGTACTGGTTACCAAGAAAGATCCGGTTCCAGGAACAACGGGGAGAACTGTAACAGGAGAGGTTATAAATCCTCCTGAACCAAGAAATAAGGAATTACCTGGTGGCAAAAATGTAGAAAAAAGGGATGAACATACTCTGATAGCCAGTATAGCCGGCCAGGTAGTAGTGGAAGGCAACCGGGTCAGTGTTTTGCCTGTTTATGAGGTAAATGGAGATGTGGATTTAAGTACTGGCAATATAGATTTTGTAGGGAATGTCCTGGTAAAGGGAAATGTTATGGAAGGTTTTATGATCAAGGCCAGTGGTAATGTTGAAATATGGGGACATGTCTTTGGAGCCAATATAGAGGCTGGTGGAGATGTGGTTATCAGAAAAGGCTTTGTAGGCAGGAATAAAGCTCATATCCAGGTCAGGGGGGATGTCCATGTCAAGTTTATAGAAAATGGCCTGGTTAAAGCAGAACAAAATGTGATAGTTTCTGATGCTATAATGCATAGCAATATAAGTGCAGGCCAGGCAATCCAGGTTACCATGAATAAGGGTCTGCTGGTAGGTGGTCTGAGTAGGGCCGGAGCTTTGATTGAAGCAAATATAATTGGCTCTCATCTGGCTACATCTACTGAACTGGAGGTAGGTATTGATCCAGAACTAAAGAACAAATTAAAAGAGATGGAAGAAGACTTAAAGAAAGACAGACTTAACCTGGATAAAATCTTAAAGGCCATTGATATACTGGAGAAATTGAAAAAACAGCAGGGTAGTTTACCTGAAGAAAAGAGATTGATGTTACTACGTTTACAGGCTACGGCAACCAAGCTGCAGGCAGAAATAGACAAGAAAAAAATGAATTATGATGAAGAAAAAAATAAGATGGAAGAAACAGATAGAGGCAGAATTAATGTTTACAAAACGATCTATCCCGGAGTTAAAATGGTTATTGGGAGATCCGCCTATAATATTCATAATACTATGAATCGTACCAGTTTTATTGAGGAAGAGGGAGAGATCAGGCAGATAACCTTATAGGTGGTGAGTATTAAATGAGCCAACCTATTGATCCCAATACTAATTTACCAATGTCTTTGCGGATTGAAAGGATTCAACAGCTAAAACAGTACCAGGCACAGCAGGAAATAAATCATACCAACCAATTAATGGAAGCAAAAAATGAAAGGCGGCAGCAACAGGTCAATAATAACGAAGAGATTGAGAAAAGCAGGATTAGGGATAAGGAAGAGGGTAGAGGCAAATCCCAGGAAAGGGAAGCTAAAAATAAAAAAGGAGAAGAGAGAGAAGAGAAAGGCCAGCAGGCTGGAGGAGAGACAGGGAATATAATTGATATCAGGATCTAAATTTCTAGCTTTGGGAGTCGATACTATGTACTGGATAATTAGTGGTGTAGCACTAATAATAGGAGGTCTTTACTTTAAATACCAATATTACCAGGCAGGGAATTCTGTAAAACTTGCAGAATATCTGGAGAAGAGTAATAAATTGAAAAACATTAACGGTGAACTGGAAGAGTTAATCCAGGCCATAGATGAAAAAGAAAAAGCCCTCCAAAGCAAAATTGATAGTTTACTCCAATTGGAAAATAAACTCCTGGAAAAAAGCAATAGTGATTCTCCACAGCCTGAGGAGCAGGTTGATTTTAAGGACTTACTCAATGGCCAGCTGGCAGAGAAGGAAGAAAGCCTTCCTCCAGACCAGGAGACAGGTGTTATAGCTGCTAAATATCAAGAGGTTTTGCAATTATACAGGCAGGGCCTTACAGCAGAAGAGATAGCCCGGAAATTAAATCTGGGTATCAGGGAAACGGGCTTAATTATAAGATTGCATGGGAAAGAGGAGGATAGCATTGTTTAAGAAGGGTTTTTGGCAGAATATTATTCCCGATATAATAATTGCTCTGGGTTTTTTTCTCCTCCTTATGGGTATCTTTAACCAACAGCAGAATAATGCTCCTTTGCAAACTAATGAGCCTATAGAAAATGATATCCTCATCGGTTATGATCTTGAAATAGAAGAGCCTTTACAAACTAATGAGCCTGTCCAGAAGGAGCTGGATAGCAAGGAAAATCTGGGGATTGAGAGTCCACCTGCAGATAACGTACTTCAGGATATAGTTCCGGACCTGGCAGAAGAAGAACAGGCGATAGAAAGGCTAGAAAGGCTAGTAGAGGTAGAAGCTGAAGAAGTAAAATTAATTAGTATTGTTATTCCTGAAGGCAGTACTGGCCGGCAGGTAGCCAGGATTCTGGATGAAGCAGGTTTAGTCTCTTATGATGATTTTATAGAATTATTGCTTTTGTTTGATATAGAGACCAGGATAAAGGCTGGTGATTATACCTTTAGTAATGATAGTGGTCTAGTCGAAATATTAACCAGGATCTTGATAAAAAGGAGGTGACTAAATGTTTAAAGGGGTTTATACAGCTGCTTCCAGTATGATCACATTACAGGAGAAGATGAACCTTATTTCCAATAACCTGGCCAATGTCAGCACCAGTGGTTATAAAAAAGATGAAGGGATTCAGGAATCATTTCCCGAATTATTGATCTCCAGACTGGAAAAGGGAGAAAGGGCCAGGGAGCTAGGGTCACTGGGAACAGGGGTCCAGTTACAGGAAACCTATACTGATTTTAGCCAGGGAAACCTGCTATATACCGGCAATAAACTGGATCTGGCTATTGAAGGTGATGGCTTTTTTGTCATCCAGACACCCAATGGCTTGAGATATACCAGGAATGGAAACTTTACCCTTAATAACCAGGGACAGATTGTTACAAATCAAGGTTATCCTGTGATGGGAGAAGAAGGTCCTCTCCAGACTATTCCCGGCAGAGGTATAGCAATCACTGCCAATGGCCAGTTGTCTTTTGATGGTTTACAGGGGGGCCGGATACTGATTGTTGATTTTCCTGGTCCTGCTTTGCTTAACAAGATAGGGGAAAATCTTTATAGCAGTGATTTTGAACCAGAAATACCGGCAACTGCTTATAGCATCAGGCAGGGTTTTCTGGAGAACAGCAATGTTAATGTAATCCAGGAAATGGTGAAGATGATCCAGGTTAGCCGCCATTATGATATTAACCAGAGGGTTATTAGTACCTATGATGTAACCATGGAAAAGGCTGTTAATAATGTTGGCAATATAGGATAAACAGCTGGACCTTTTTAAGGGGGCTGTCTGGTTGTGGAATGACAGAAGCAACCATATAAATCCGGAAAAATGCTATATTGCCACTAAATAATAACAAAAATAACAAAAATAAAAAGGAGTGGTCCGGAAATGATTAGTGCTTTATGGACAGCTGCAACTGGTATGAAAGCTCAGCAAACTAATATAGACGTTATTTCCAATAACCTGGCTAATGTTAATACCACTGGTTTTAAAAAGAGCAGGGTGAATTTTCAGGATTTAATGTATCAGCGGGTCAGAGAAGCAGGAACCTTGAATGCTCAGGGGGCCCAGGTGCCTTTAGGTATTGAAATTGGACATGGGGCCAGGGTTTCTGCTACTCAAAAAATCTTTACAACTGGAGATTTACAGAATACAGGTAATGCCCTGGATATAGTTATTGAGGGAGACGGTTTTTTACAGGTTTTACTTCCTGATGGAACAATGGCTTATACCCGGGATGGTTCCCTGAAGATGGATAGTACCGGAAGAATAGTTACATCAGATGGGTATCCCATTCAACCAGAGATTTTTATTCCACAGGATACAATAGAAATCAGTATAACTACAGATGGAACTGTTTCAGTTTTACGGGGAGGCAATGCTATGCCGGAGCAGGTAGGGCAGATTCAACTGGCTCGTTTTTCTAATCCTGCAGGTTTAAATAGCCTGGGCAGAAACCTTTTCGGAGCTACCGTTGCCTCTGGAGAACCAATGATTAATAATCCTGGAGCAGAAGGTTATGGTACTATTATCCAGAACTTCCTGGAGATGTCCAATGTTCATGTGGTAGAAGAGATGGTTAATATGATTGCTGCCCAGAGGGCTTATGAAATTAACTCCAAAGCCATTCAGGCTGCAGATGAAATGTTAGGTACAGCTTCACAATTAAGACGTTAGTGAGAAGGTAAGGATTTATGAGACTCATTAAGAGATTTAGTATATTTTTTCTGCTCTTTCTGGTATTCCTTCTATTGTTTGATGGGAGGGCAGGAGCGAAGCCTATCAGGATAAGTATTCCGGAAAAAACAGGAGTTAATTCAGACTGGATTATCCTGGGAGAGATAGCCACTATTAGTGGGGCTAATGCTGAAGAATTGGCCGCCCTGCAGGTGGTTAGATTGGGTAAGGCTGTTTTTCCTGGTTATAGCCGGGATATTTATCGGGAGCAGATTGAACTGGTTTTAAAAAATGAGGGTTTTTCCTTGGAAGAGATAGTTCTGGACTGCCCGGCCCGGATTATAGTTGAAACCAGGAGCAGGAAAATTGCTGGCCCAGATCTGGTAGAGGCAGCAAAAAAACATATAATTGCAGCTCTGTATTATCCAGCAGAACAGATTATAGTTAGAACAAGGCAAGAGATACCTGAAATAGTTTTACCAGATCGTGATTATCAATTAAAATTTGAAGGCCTGCCTGGGGGAAATCGGCTTGGGAACCTGACCTTACAGGCCCATATAATAATTGATGATCTGGTTTACCGAAGGGTTTACCTGCCTTTTGAGGTCCTGGTTAAACAGGAGGTTTATCTGGCGACAAGGCCCATCGGGATTGGGGAAACTATCAGGCCTGAGGATTTTATCCGGACAGAGATAGCTTTGGGAAGTATTTCCGGAGACCTGATTACTGATTTAGAAAATCCCCTGGTTAGATACGGTATAGTGCGCACTCCTATTCCTCAGGATGCTGTTTTAACCAGCAGGTATCTGCGGATGCCTGACCTGATCAAGGCAGGAGATGAGGTACAGGCAGAGGTCATTATTGGTAATATGCGGGTTTCTGCTATGGTACGGGCCAGACAGAATGGCAAATATGGTGATTATATAACCGTTGAAAATATAGGAACAGGCCAGAGGTTTAAGGCCCAGGTAATCAGTTCCTATCTGGTGAGGATTGTAAATCCGGGTTGATTTTAATTATAACGGGATTTTCGAATAGGGGGTATTGATATGAGATCCCGGCTACTACAAATATTAACTATATCTGGTATCCTGCTTCTTTCCTTCCTTTCTTTTGCTTCCAGCTCCCTCTGGAGTGATGATTTCAGGGAGGTATATAAGGAGAAGGAGCGGGAATTTAAGATTGGTGATATAGTAACTATTATAATAGAAGAAAATACCACTGCAGTATCCAGTGCCAATACCAGTGTCAGTCAGGGAAGCAGTGTAAATGCAGGTGCTGGGTTTGGGATTTTTGATTTTTTAAGGAGTTTTGGTTTTAGCTATGCTGATGACGACGGTGCCCAGGGACAGACCCAGAGGGCAGGAAGTATAAATGCAGATGTTACTGCTTTAGTGGTTGATATACTGGATAATGGGAATTTACAGATAGAGGGAAGTAAAAAGATTAAAGTCAATGGGGAAGAGCAGGTTATTAATCTATCAGGAATCGTCCGCCAGGAGGACATCAGTAAAGATAATACTGTACCATCCTGGAAAATAGCCAATGTCAGTATTGATATAGAGGGTGAAGGGATTATAGCAGAAAAACAAAGGCCAAACCTGTTCCAGCGGATCTTAAACTGGATATTCTAATGGAGGGGATCGGATGAGATATTCAAAAAAATACAATTTGCTTTTCCTGCAGATATTGATTATAATTTTATTTACAACAAGCCTGGTCTCGGCAGCCTCTTACCATGATCCAGTTGTTGCTATTGGAGATATTACCCGGATTCAGGGTATCAGGGACAATCAACTTTTTGGCTTTGGCCTGGTGATAGGCCTTAATGGGACTGGTGATTCCAACCGGTATCAACCAACTATCCTCTCCCATGCCAATATGTTGAGCCATTTAGGGATTAATGTCAGCCCTGATCAGATTAATAGTAGGAATGTTGCTGCAGTGATGGTTACTGCTACCTTAAGTCCCTTTACTTATATTGGAGATACAATAGATATAACGGTAAGTTCCCTCGGTGATGCTACCAGTTTACAGGGTGGGGTATTATTTATTACTGCTCTACAGGCAGCCAATGGAGAGATTTATGCTGTAGCCCAGGGGCCGGTTTCTATAGGTGGCTATAATTATCGTGCTGCCGGCAGCCAGGTTCAGCAAAACCACCCGACTGTTGCTGTAATTCCAAATGGTGCCATAGTAGAGAGGGAAATAGAGTTTCGTTTAGGCAATGAAGAACTTTTATTTTATCTGGACAGCCCGAATTTTGAGACTGCCCGCAATATTGCCCTGGCTATTAATTCATATTTTGATGTGCTTTTTGCTGAAGAAAAACTGGCCCAGGCCATAGATGCCGGCCAGGTCAGGGTGAAGGTGCCCAAACAATATAAAAATGATGTGGTAGATTATATAGCCAAGATAAATAGTCTGGAGGTCAGGCCTGGACTGGAAGCAAAAGTTGTAATTAATGAGCGGACCGGGACTATTGTCATGGGACATAATGTTAAGATATCTACTGTTTCTGTGGCCCATGGAAATCTAACAGTTACCATCAGGGTTGGGCAGGAGGTTTCACAACCAGCTTCTTTCAGTAGCGGGGAGACTGTTGTCCTGGAAGAAGGTGTCCTGGAAGTGGTGGAAGAGGAAGGTAGTTTAACTGTATTACCTACCAATAGTACTGTAGAAGATCTGGTTTTTGCCCTTAATGCACTGGGAGCTAGCCCCAGGGATATAATTGCTATCCTGGAGCTGATAGATGCCCAGGGTGCTTTGCATGCCCGGCTGGAGTTGCGCTAAAATCCTTGTAGTGGGAGGCAGGTGTTTCTTATGAAACTTAATTTTCCACTGGATAATAATTATTATCGAGAATTAATGAATAATAATAATCTGGAGAAATTAAAGGATACCTATTCTGCTGATAAGCAGAAGGATGTAGAGGATAAAAAGTTAAGATCATTGGCTAATGAATTTGCCTCAATTTTTATGAATCAGATGTTTAAAGCAATGCGGGCCACTATCCCTGAAGGAGGCTTGATTGATGGAGGCTTTGCTGAAGACGTTTTTACTGATATGTTAGATAGTGAGATCAGCAAACAGGGGGTTGGCCAGGATGCTTTTAATTCCTTAGGTGCTCTATTATATCAACAGTTAAAGAGAAAGGAATAATTATTTCCTGAAGGAGGGGATGATTTGCCAGGCGTTAATCTAAAAATCGTAGCCTTAGCTCTCTTAATGGTAGTATTTATTGGACAAATTCCCCTGGAAGCAGTATCTTTTTCCCCTGAATTGGTGGAATTTATTAGGGATGGGAAAGAAGTAAAGGTTTTAGTGGCAGAAACAGAGAAGGAGATTAGTTTAATACCTTTAAAGTCAGCCAGGCTTTATCGAACTGATGATGCCGGCTATCTGGATTTAGAAGAAGGAAAAAACTATACTTTTCGACTGGAGACGTTAGAAAAAGATTTTTATAATATACAGGTTTTTGCGACAAGGGAGCAAGGAAAGGCGGAAAAGATTCTCCTGGAATTAAGTGAAGCCGGTTATCCAAATGGGATAATAGTAGAGGAGAAAGGCCTTTTTAAGGTAAGGTTGGGGAATTATCAGGAACTGGAGGAATGCTTACCGGTAATCCGTTCTTTGCGGGAATCTGGCTGGGAGGGATGGCCGGTCAGAAACAGGGAAAGCCTGTCTGAAAGCATCTATGTATATACCCAGGGGGCCAGGGCTTTCCATGGTTCCAGGCTTTATTTCAGTGGTTCTTTCAGTTATAAAGGTGGTCTTTATACAGGTAAGCATTATATTGAGCAAGTTTCCAGAGGATTAAATATTTTTACTTCTACTGGTCTGGATAACCTGGTGGCAGGAAGTATGGAGACTCTCTTCCAGGGTATAGATTTTTCTTACGAAGATAAGTATTCTCAATTTATAAAAGCTTATTCTATTATATTGCGGACTAATATTTTATCAGATTATTTTAATAAGCAGTTAATAATTAATCCCTTATATAGAGGGAATACAGACCAGGAAGTACTTATAAAAAATGTTCAGGCCACCAGTGGAATGGTCCTGGGCAAAGAAAATGTAAAGGGAGAAATAGAGATCCAGGAACTGAATGATGTGGAATTATTCACAAATCCTGGCCTGGTTTTACAGGGTTTTGATTATCAGCAAATTCTGACAAAAACATATGACAGCACCTTATTTGACCTGAAAAAGATAAGGAATGAAAAGCTTCTGGTAGATGCTGAGGTAGAATGGGGCTTAAAGTATAAAGAAATATCATATATAGACTGGCAGGGACCTGTTTTTTATACAGTTCTGGATTTAGATTTGAGCCGGAGAAGGTTATATTTCCAGCCTGCACTGGCCAGGGGGCAGGTAAGCGGCCTGGAATCACTACAGGCGATAGTAAGGAGATATGGGGCCCTGGCTGCTATTAATGGTGGTTATTTTGATACTAGTAGGCCATTAGGCCTGGTCTATATAGATAAGACAATAGTCTCAGAACCAGTAAAAGACAGGACTGCCCTTCTTTTAACAGAAGATAATAAAATTATCTTTGAGAGAGTAAGCTGGCAGGGCTATTTGGAGACAAATAATAGCAAGGTTCAGTTTCATGGTGTAAACCGTAAACCTGGAGAAAACCAGATAACTGTTTTTAATAGATACTATGGGAAAGAGGCTCCAGCCCTCAAACCTGGAATGGTGGAGGTAGTTGTAGGAGATAATCTCATCAGAGAGATTAATTATTATATTGATAATTATATGAAAGACAGAGCTACCACTATTCCGGAGGAGGGTTATATTGTCCAGGCTCATGGCAAGGCCTGTCAGGAGCTACTTTTATTTAATACAGGAGACCCTATTTATCTGCAAAACTATTTTAAGCCTGATTTTGATGAATATAAAGTCAGGACAGCTATTTCTGCCGGGCCCCGTTTATTAAGGGATGGGGAGATATCTATCAGTTCCCGGGAGGAAGAGTTTCAGCCAGATATAGCTGTTGGCCGGGCGCCCCGTTCAGCTGTTGGCTTGACTGCTGACAACCGGTTGGTCTTTTTTACTATTGATGGCCGGCAGCCTGGTTATAGTGTTGGAGTTACCTTGCAGGAACTGGCGGAATTCATGAAAGCTTATGGAATAGTAGAGGGTATGAATCTGGATGGAGGAAATTCAGCCAGTATGGTAGTCAGGGGTTTTACCATGAATAATCCACTGACAGAAAGATTAATAAACAATGCCATTATAATAGGTAAGGAACAATTATAGATAGGTTTAGTATAGGAAAAAATGGAGGTAGATGGTATGAGGAAATGGAAAATATCAATTCTTTCTTTATTACTGTTGCTTATTTATTCTCTAACCTGTTTTGCTGCTCCATCTATTGATCGGGTTTCTTATATAATCAGAGGGGATTTTAATGAAGTGGAGTCTCTTCAGCTTAAACTGGAGGATAGAATTGATAATATTAATTCATTAGGTCTCCTTCTCCTTTATGATGGCCAATCCTTTAAAGTAGAAGGGGATTGGCAGATCGAGTTTTTAAAAAGATCTTCTTATAAAATGAATCTGGCCTTTATCCTTCCCCTGGATTTATCAGAGATGAAACTGGGGAGAGGCCTTGGTATCTCCGGGGAATCCTTTTATAGTTCTATCAATAGGTTTTCCTGGAAAGTAAGTTATTTCTTTGATAGGGTAGATCCCTGGGCCTATGAAGTCAGTATGCTTCATCCCCTTCATGAGGATACTGCATTGCTAGTAGGTATAGGGAATAATTATTGGAATCGGGATAATAAACTATTTTTTGGTTTCAGGGTCGGGATATAAAAGTATCTTTAATTGTTAAATTAGAGAGAGGTGATGGATATGGAGGCTGTGTATTAAGGAGGCTTTAACTGGTGAAGGAAAAAATACTGAATAACCTCATTTATATTTTGATAATTTTATTGTTGATGGCTACACTGGTAGATTTGCAAATACCCTTTGAACAGGTTTTTAAGTTATAAAGGTTCTTTTATGTATCTTTAAAGGGGTGGTTAAAGATATGTATAATAGTGAAGAAGCGATTATTAGAGAAGCACAAAAAGGGGATAATCAGGCCGTTAATCTGCTGATCCAGAGAAATATGGATATCGTCTATGCCAAAGCCAGGTATTTTTTTATAAAAGGCCTGGATCGGGAAGATGTAATTCAGGAAGGACTGGTTGGTTTATATAAAGCTATAAGGGATTATCGAGAAGACAGGTCAGCCTCCTTTCGGGGTTTTGCTCAGCTTTGCATCCACAGGCAACTTGTGTCAGCCATTAAAAGGGCTAATAGGCAGAAACATATTCCTCTAAATAGTTCAACTTCTATTGATAGGTCTATAGATTTTAGATCCTATAAAGAGATTATACCAAATAGTGATAAGAACCTGGAAGACAAGTATATTTATAAGGAACAACTAAAGATCTTGTTTAAAGTTCTTGATGAGACTTTAACTAATTTGGAAAAAGAAGTTTTTATTCAGTATTTAGAAAATAAATCATATCAAGAAATTTCAAAAAATTTGCAAGTTAATATCAAAACAGTAGATAATGCCTTACAGAGAGCCAGAAAAAAAATAGAAAAGATAAAGGAAAAGCATAATATGCATGATCTGGTAGGTTAGAGAAGATGGGTTTACTGGCTAAAGTCCTGGATATTCTTTATCCAGAAAAGAATATCTGTTTATACTGTGGGCGGAAGTATTTATTTAGCGAGCTGAAGGGTATTTGTGATAATTGTTTGACTTACATAGAATTTCTGGACCATTTTTGTTTATCCTGTGGCCGGGAGATGGATCAGGGGGAAGAAGTCTGTACTTTTTGTCAAGACCATCCTTATGTTTTTGACAGGAGCAGGAGTATAGGCTTATATGATGGCTTACTAAAAGAACTTATCCTGCAGTTTAAATATAAGGCCTGTCAGGAAATATGCAGGCCTTTAGTTGAACTATTATACATTGGCTATCTAGAATATTATCATTCTGAAAGAGTAGACAGGATTGTGCCTGTTCCTATCCATGCTAAACGTTTACAGGAAAGGGGCTATAATCAGGCTGAACTATTAGCCAGGGGCCTAAGTCTAAAGACTGGTCTGCCTCTGTCTACTGCCCTAAAGAGGATCAAGGATAGTTCTCCTTTATATGATTATGCCTATCAGGAGCGAAAAGATTTGCTGGAAAATAGTTTTTCAATAGAAAAAGGAGCTTTTTCCGGTGAGAAGATCCTCCTCCTTGATGATATATTTACAACAGGCGCTACAGCCAATGAGATCAGTGTTCTACTTAAGGAAGTTGCAGGAGCCAGAAAGGTACTGGTATTAACAGTGGCAACAGCCCATATTGATTAAAAAGAGCCTGAAAAAATAATTTAATAAAGAAATGGAATTTGTTTGACAAACATTCCTCCAGTGTGTTATAGTTAATGTAATGGGTATTAATCTGGCCAGAAAAAAACCCATTTAAGATTCTATTAGGAGGAATGTTTTATAATGATTTTTACCGGAAAAGTAAAGTGGTTTGACGCGCAAAAGGGTTATGGTTTTATTGAAAGAGAAGATGGAGACGATGTCTTTGTTCACTTCTCTGCAATAGAAGAAGATGGATTCAAAACCCTTGAAGAAGGTCAAGATGTTGAATTTGAAATTGTTGAGGGAGATCGTGGTCCTCAAGCTAGCAACGTTGTTAAATTATAATGAACATATAATCTTTATAAGATAGCAACATCAAGCCCTGGTCACAAATAGTGAACAGGGCTTTTTTAGTTTTTCCAGTATAATATTTTTCTAAAAGGACATATTTAATAAAAAGGAAAAAAAAAGAAGTGCAATAAAGGGAAAAAATATCTATATATATTTAATAGAAATATATTTATCCTGGCAGGAATTAGAACTCTTTTTGTCGAATAATAAATTATAGGAAATTCATATTTTTGCTGCTAAAAGTTTCATTTAGCAGGTACATAATATGAAAGGAGTGAGTAGTTAATGAAAGTTATGATTTATGGCAAGAACATCGATGTAACACCAGCTCTAAAAAATTATGTTGAGGAGAAAGTCAAAAAACTGGCTAAGTATTTTCATGAAGCCCTGAATGACGATGCCCAGGAGGCTTATGTCTCTATGGAAGTAGAAAAGGATAGACACATTGTTGAAGTTACAGTATATATTAATAATTTAATCTTGCGGGGCGAAGAAGACAGTAATGATATGTATGCTTCCATTGATGGGGTAATAGAGAAGCTTGAACGTCAGATTCGCAAATATAAAACCAGGATTAAGCGGAGAATCAGGGAAAAGAAACAGGAGTTTAAAGAAGGATATAAAGAAGAGAGGACAGAAGAAGTCTTTAAGGACCTGGAGAAGGAAGAAGTAGAGGAGGAATATAGGCCAAAGGTGGTAAGGACCAAGAGGTTTGCCATTAAACCAATGGCTGTAGAAGAGGCCATCATGCAGATGGATCTCCTGGGCCATGATTTCTTTGTCTTTACAAATGCAGATACCAATAGGGTAAATGTAGTTTATAAAAGAAAACGGGGGGATTATGGTTTAATCGAACCAACCTTATAATATAATACATGAGGATATGAATAAGGCTATCTCTTTTAGAGATAGCCTTTTTTTGTTCAATTTATTTATAAGTCTTATATTTTTATCTCTTTTCCTCCAGATATTCTATAATACTGCGGGCAGCCTTTTTACCTGCCCCCATGGCTTTAATTACTGTTGCAGCACCAGTGACGATATCTCCACCGGCATAAACTCCTGGAATAGAGGTAGCCAGTTTTTCATCAACAGCTATCCCTCCCCAGGCTTCTGTTTTTAAATTTTCCGTATTCCTGGTCAAGAGGGGGTTAGGGGTCTGGCCAATGGCTATAATAACATTATCAACAGGGAGGAACCAGTTAGAGTCCTGTACCGGTATTGGTACTGGCCGGCCAGACCTGTCTGCCTGGCCCAGTTCCATCCTGATACATTCTATTTTTTTAATCTGGCCCTTTTCTCCATGGAAGGCTACCGGATTATTGAGCACCCTGAAAATAACTCCTTCTTCTTCTGCATGTTCTATTTCTTCTTTTCTGGCCGGCAATTCATTTTTAGAACGACGATAAATAATGGATACTTCCCCGGCTCCTAATCTTAAAGCAGTACGGGCAGAGTCCATGGCCACATTGCCGCCCCCAATTACCGCTACCTTTTTGCCCAGTTTAACCGGGGTCTTGTATTCAGGGAATTTATAGGCTTTCATGAGATTTACCCTGGTCAGGAATTCATTGGCTGAATAAATTCCATTAAGGTTCTCACCAGGGAGATTTAAGAACTTTGGCAGGCCTGCTCCACTGCCAATAAAAATTGCCTGATAGCCTGCTGCAAATAATTCTTCAATAGTGATGGTTTTTCCCACCAGTACATTGAACTGGATATCTACTCCCAGTTTTTTAATTTCTTTTACTTCCTGATCTACTATATCTTTAGGCAGCCTAAATTCTGGAATTCCATAACGGAGGACTCCTCCGGCAGCATGGAGGGCTTCAAAGATGGTGACCTGAAAACCCTCTTTAGCCAGGTCAGCTGCAGCAGTAAGCCCGGCAGGTCCAGAACCAATAATGGCTACTTTACAATCTTTTTTATGGACCGGCTTTGTACATCCAGTATCCTCCTTATTGGCTTTTTCCAGGGCATAGTCTCCTACAAACCTTTCTAATCTACCAATGGCTACTGGTTCATTCTTTATTCCCATGATACAGACTTTTTCACATTGCTCTTCCTGGGGACAGACCCGGCCACAGATAGCTGGTAGGTTGTTTTTGCTTTTAATAATATCTATTGCCTCCTGGAAATTATCTTCCCTTATAGCTTTTATAAACTGTGGAATTGGTACTTCTACAGGGCAACCACTGACACAGGGTGCTGTAGGGCATTGCAGGCAACGGTTGGCTTCATTGATAGCTTCCTCAGCAGTATAGCCAAGAGGGACTTCTTCGAAATTCCTGATCCGCTCCTGGGGTTTCTGATTCCGCATGGAGGTCTTTTCCTTCTGTAAGGCCATTATTTTTCCACCTCCAGGTCCAGCTGCTCCAGTTTACAGAGGTGGTCCTCTGTTTCCCTGTAATAGGATAATCTATTAATTAGTTCATCAAAATCTACCTGATGGCCATCAAAGGCAGGCCCATCAACACAGGTGAATCTGGTTTCTCCATTCACTGTAACCCTGCAGCCCCCACACATGCCTGTACCATCAACCATCAGGGCATTTAAGCTTACAATAGTCTTGATTTCCGGTGGGGTAAGATTAACTACAGCCTTCATCATTGGAACAGGGCCAATGGCCACTACCAGGTCTATATCAGGATGTTCCTGGAGCAATTTTTTCAGTATATCAGTAACCAGGCCCTGCTGTCCATAAGTACCATCATCTGTTGTAATATATAAGTCTTTGCTGAAAGCCCTTAGCTCTTCTTCCAGAATTACTAAGTCCTTAGTTCTGGCTCCTGTAATAGTAAAGACTTCAGCCCCATTTTGCCAGAAAGCCTTTACCTTGGGATACAACAAGGCAGTACCTGAACCACCACCAATACAGATTACTTTTTTATACTTGTCTATATTTTCCAGATGTTTACCCAGGGGGCCTACCAGGTCCTTTATATAATCCCCTACTTTCAGTTGGCCCAGTTTTGTGGTCGTATAACCAATTTCTTGAAAAATAAGGGTAATTAAGCCCTTATCCCGGTCATAATCAGCCACTGTCAGAGGGATCCTTTCATCAGTTTCATCAATGCGGAGAATAACGAAATTTCCTGGTTTAGTTTTTCTGGCAACCAGTGGTGCTTCTACTTTAATTCGCTTTATAGTAGCTGCCAGGTTTTCTTTTTCTACTATCCTGTACATCCTTCTTCACTCCTGTCTATACCAAGTATTATTCCTGGATACTTCCCCTTTAAAGTTTTATAAGATTATATAACTTTAGTAGATTTAAATCAAGCTTTTAACTTTTACTTTCCACTTCTTTTATTATACACAAAGCTGCCTGTTGTGGCAAAGTATATCTCCCTGGAGGAGCTATAGATAGGAAGTTTACAGGAGATAAAAAAAGTCCTGGCTCCAGTGGAAAGGAGCCAGGACTTTTATTTGTATTTTCTTTTATAATTTGCTATATTCTTTTACCATATTAAAATATTTAGCTCAACATTGCTTTAACAAACCATAAGGTTTTGCTATAGCCAGCTATATGGTCTTCCATAATTGCCACTACTTCAAAGTCACCTTCATCATCAGCAGTATTTCTGATATCTGTGGCCAGTTTCTTGAGTTTTGTATAGTCTTCTTCTAAGTATTTAAGTACTTCATCACAGGTATAGCTGTCTTTGTCTAATTCCTGGATAGAGGTGTTTTTCAGGTAATCTGCTACCTTGGCCAGAGGTGCTTCACCTCTCATTTTGATTAATTCAGCAATTTCATCAAATTTTTCAAACAGGTCATCATATAATTCTTCGGTATATTCATGGAGTCTCACAAAACGTTTACCTATCACATTCCAGTGTAAGTTATGGAGCTTAACATTTAAAACATGTAAATCTGATAAATACTCATTTAGTTTTGTGTAATCTTTCATCTTAAAACCATCCTTTCTTTTTTTATATTATTCATATATATTTTACCAGAAATTTGACTACATATGTAGCTATTCAGTAAAATATTTGAAAAATAAATAACTTATTAGTAATTGTTACTAATAATATACTATAGAATCTTTCTCTTGTCAAGGGTTTTAAAAATATTTTTCAGGATTATTTTTAAAAATTGATTTTTGGACAAAAAGCTTTTTAAGATATATAATAAATTTAGTGGAAAATAGACTAAAGGGGTGGATAAGATGAGTATTGCTGATGAGAAGTATTTAAGGATTATTAGAGATATTATGGAACATGGTTATTATGATCAGAATAGAACCGGTGTTGCTACTTATAAATTACCCCACCAGATAATGCAATTTGATCTGGAAAAGGAGTTCCCTATCTTAACTACTAAATATGTAGCCTTTAAAACAGCAGTACAGGAGATGCTCTGGATCTGGCAACAGCAGAGCAATGATGTAACCTGGTTAAATGAGAGGAATATACATATCTGGGATCAATGGGTTGATGAGAATAATACCATTGGTAAAGGCTATGGTTATCAGATAGCAAAATATAAGCAGGTGGATAAACTTCTGGAAACTTTAAAAACAAATCCCCAGGATAGGAGAATGGTTGTTTCCTTCTGGAATATTGAGGACATGCCGGAAATGATGCTACCACCCTGTGCTTTTATGACCCTGTGGGATGTGACCGACGGCAGGCTTAACTGTATGCTGATCCAACGTAGTGGAGATATGCCCCTGGGTGTTCCCTTTAATATGGCTCAATATGCGGTCCTGGTACATTTAATTGCCCGTTCTACCGGATTAAAGGCTGGTCTCTTTACCCATGTAATTAATAATGCCCATATCTATGAAAACCAGCTTGAAGGAATGAAAATACAGCTGGCCAGGGAAAAAGATGCCTATCCTGCTCCTGAACTCTGGATTAATCCAGATATTAAGGATTTTTATGAATTTACTATTGATGATATCAAGCTAATTAATTATCAGCACTGTGGCAGGATAAAGATGGAGGTTTCTGTTTGATGGTCAGTATCATTGCTGCCCTGGGCAGGAATAATGAATTGGGCAAGGATAATCAATTGCTCTGGCATCTGTCGGAAGATTTAAAGAGATTTAAGAGGATTACCACTGGCCATTTGATAATAATGGGGAGAAAGACCTTTGATTCTTTGCCAGGGGTTTTGCCAGAGAGGGAACATATTGTAATTAGCCGGGACAGGTCCTTCAGTATCCCTGATGAAAGGGTTAAAGTAGTCCATTCCATTGAGGAAGCCCTAACCCTCCTGAAGGAGGAAGAGGAGAACTTTGTTATAGGCGGAGGAGAGATATACCGCCAATTCCTTCCATATACAGAGAGGCTTTATCTGACCATAATAGATAAAGAATTTCCCGCTGCTGATACCTTTTTCCCGGAGATAGATTATCGGGAATGGGAAGTCCTGGAGGAAAGCCCTACCATGGTGGGGGAAAAAAGTTTACTTGCTTATAAATGGCTTACTTTAGAAAGGAAGTTATAAAAAAGAAGGAAATAATAAAGCTAGTGGAGGTTTATAGAGATGGAGAGGATCAGAGTAGCTATAGTTGGTTATGGTAACCTGGGCCGAGGAGTGGAGAAGGCCATAAAAAAAAGCCCGGATATGGAGTTAATTGCTGTCTTTAGCAGGAGGCCTGCAGCAGCACTTAATATCAAAGATGAAAAGGTGGCAGTTTATAATATAGCTGATGCAGAAAAATATGTAGATGAAATTGATGTAGCTATCTTATGTGGCGGGTCTGCCACTGACCTGCCTGTACAGGGCCCGCAGTTTGTCCGTTTGTTTAATACAGTAGATAGTTTTGATACCCATGCCAGGATTCCTGAATATTATGAAACAATGGAGAGGGCAGGCCGGGAAAGTGGACATTTAGCTGCTATCAGTATTGGTTGGGATCCGGGTCTTTTTTCCCTGAATAGATTGCTGCTGGAGGCAGTATTACCTGCAGGTAGTACCTATACTTTCTGGGGGAGGGGGGTAAGCCAGGGGCATTCTGATGCCATCAGGCGGATAGCTGGTGTTAAAAATGCTGTTCAATATACCATTCCTGTGGCTGAGGCCATAGAAAGGGTTAGAAAGGGAGAAAACCCACAATTAAGTACCCGGGAAAAACATATCCGGGAATGTTATGTTGTGGTTGAAGAAGGGGCAGATCAGGAGCGAATAACCAGAGAGATAAAGGAAATGCCAGCCTATTTTGCAGATTATGATACAGAGGTAATCTTTATCAGTGAAGAGGAATTAGAGAGAAATCATTCTGCTATGCCCCATGGAGGTTTTGTGATCCGCAGTGGAGAAACCGGGGAAGGGCATAAGCAGTTAGTGGAATTCTCACTGCAGCTGGAGAATAATCCGGAGTTCACCGGTAGTGTACTCCTGGCCTATGCCCGGGCTGTCTATCGTTTAAATAAAGAGGGAGAAAGAGGGGCTAAAACAGTTTTTGATATCCCCTTGGCCTATATATATCCCGGCTTACCGGCGGCTTTAAGGGAAAAACTCTTATAAAAATTCTTGACAAAAGAATTTTTATAAGATATAATTTAAAAAAATTAAATTGAGCTGAGCCCAGGTTAGAAGAGTTGAGGAGAGTTGAGTGGAGTTTAGATTAGAGTATATTTATAAACTGTATTCTAACCAGGCTTTTTAAGAGTCTGGTTTTTTGTATCTCAGGAAAGATAAAATTACCTGAAAAGAAATAAAATGGAATATACTCATATTGCTTAACTGCTAAAGAATAAGTTGCCATCTCATTCAGCTATTAAATTGCTCCAGGAAACTCTCCCGGATTTAAATGACCAGGGTTCTAATTTAACTACCTGGTCATTTTTTATTTTGAATAATATAAAGGGAGGTATTAAAACTGATCGAAGTACAGGAATTTTTAAAGATAGCGGAGGAATATAGTTTAATTCCCCTCTATGAAGAGATTATTGTAGATACAGAAACCCCGATTTCTCTGTATCAGAAACTGGCTCAAGGTTTAGATTATTCATATTTACTGGAAAGTGTTAAAGACGGGAGGTATTCCTTTATTGGCCTTCTTCCAGAGATGGTCTTTAAAGAAGGCCAGACGGGTTTGGTCATTGAAGAAAAGGGAGTAAGTAAGTATTATCCCGATAGGGACCTGGTTGAAGAATTGAAAGCTTATTTAAAAAAATACAGGGTGAAGGAATATGAAGACCTGCCTCCATTTCCCGGCGGTTTCGTTGGTTTCTTTGGCTATGAAATGATTAATAAATGGCAGGATATCAAGCAGGAAGGGGAAGAGGAGGGGAATCCTGGCAAACCCTTAAGTATCTTTGTTATGACCAGGCTCCTTATTGCTTACGATCACTTACATAATACAGTCAAGGTTATAAATAATATTCTCCTGGATAAAAATCTGAGCAGAGCTGATAAGGAAGAATTATATTACCAGGGGAGGGCAGAAATAAAGGACCTTATAAATAAAATCAGGAAGACTGCTGCCGGTTCTGTTTTGGCAAGGAATGAAGAAATAGTTGAGATGGGGGACTTATATACAGGTATGAGTAAGGAAGAGTATTGTGGCCTGGTGGAAAAGGCCAGGGAGTATATAAAAGAAGCAGAAGTATTCCAGTTGGTTCTTTCACAAAAATTCCTGATTAAAAGCAATATAGATCCTTTTCAGTTATTCCGGGCCCTTAGAGCCATTAATCCTTCTCCCTATCTCTATTATTTAAACTTTCCGGAGAAAAAGTTAGTGGGCTCATCACCGGAAATCCTGGTTAAAGTGGAACAAAAAAAGGTTACTATCAGGCCTCTGGCCGGAACCAGGTCGAGAGGAGAAAGCCGGGAAAAGGATTTGCAGTTGGTGGAAGAGTTGAAAAAAGACCGGAAAGAACGGAGTGAGCATATTATGCTGGTAGACCTGGCCTATGATGAATTGGAGCAGGTTTGCCAGGTTGGTACTGTTGAAGTTACTGAATTAATGGAGGTGGAGTATTATTCCCAGGTTATGCATCTGGTTTCACAGATAGAAGGGGTGCTGGAAAAGGGGCTGGATTGCCTGGATGTTTTAAAAAAGGTTTTCCCGGCAGGAACAGTTACCGGAGTGCCGAAAGCCCGGGCTGTAGAGTTGATTAAGGAGTTGGAAAAGGAAGCCCGGGGGCCTTATGGCGGGGCAGTAGGGTATCTGGCCTTTAATGGTAATCTGGATACCTGTATTACTATTCGTACCTTTATAGTAGAGGATGGGTTGATAACTATCCAGGCTGGAGCAGGGATTGTGGCTGATTCCCTTCCGGAAAAAGAATATGAGGAAACCCTGAATAAGGCCAGGGCTCTCTTTAAGGCCTTTGCTCTGGCCAGGGAAGGCGAATTGGTTTCTGGAAAAAATTTATAGAAAAAAGGGGGAGGGTTTATGTTTATTAATTATCTGGAAAAAGTGGTAGCCAGAGAAAATCTCAGTCTGGGAGAAATGGAAAAGGCTATGGAGATAATCATGGAAGGAGGGGCAACAGATAGCCAACTGGCCGGTTTCCTGGTGGGTTTAAGCATGAAGGGTGAAACCATAGAAGAGATAACAGCAGCAGCCCGGGTGATGCGGAATAAGGCCATCAGTATAAAGAGTGACAGGGTTTTAATTGATAGTTGTGGAACTGGTGGAGATTGTAAGGGTACTTTTAATATTTCCACTACAGTGGCCTTGCTTATGGCTGCAGCTGGTTTAAGTGTAGCCAAACATGGTAATCGCTCTGTTTCCAGTAAAAGTGGTAGTGCAGATTTACTAGAGGCACTGGGAATTAATATAAATCTTTCTCCCCAACAGGTGGAGTACTGTCTTAATGAAATTGGTTTTGCCTTCCTTTTTGCCCCTTATTTTCATAAAGCCATGAAATATGCTGCCAGGCCCCGGAGGGAATTGGGCCTCCGGACTATATTCAATATCCTGGGGCCTTTAACAAACCCTGCCGGGACCAGGTATCAGATTCTCGGTGTTTATCAGCCAGATCTTGTTTATCCTATGGCAGCAGTATTGAAAAATCTGGGAATAGATTCTGCCATGGTGGTCCATGGGGCTGGAGGTATAGATGAATTTTCCCTGGCCGGAGAGAATAAGGTGGCTTATTTGCGGAATGGCCAGATCGAGGAATTCTATATAAGTCCAGAAGAAGTAGGCCTGCAAAGGGCTGACCTGAAGGAGCTAATAGGGGGGACAGCAGAAAAAAACAGGGAAATAACACTGGCAATCCTGAAGGGAGAAAGGGGAGCTAAAAGGGATGTGGTTTTATTTAATGCAGCAGCAGCCTTTCTGGTCAGTGGCTTGGTGGACAGTTGGGCCCAGGGCATAGAACTGGCTGCGGAAATGATTGATTCCGGCAGGACTCTAAAGAAATTAGAGGAAATGATCGAGTTTACGAATTCCCTTGAGGTGGTATTATGATCCTGGAAAAGATTGTGCTTGAGAAGGAAAAAGAGATAGAAAATTTAAAGAGGGCAGGAAGGTCACTGAAAAAGCGCCTGGCAGATAAAGATATTAGCTTGATTGCCGAGATTAAAAAGGCTTCTCCTACAAAGGGCTTAATAAGTAAAGACTTTCAACCGGAGTTTCAGCTGGCAGAATATATTAGAGCCGGTGCTGCAGCTGTCTCTATTTTAACTGATGAAAAATTTTTTCAGGGAAGTAAAGAGCTTTTTCAAAATTTAAGAAAAGAGACTACTTTACCTTTATTGCGGAAGGATTTTATTATAGAGCCTATACAGGTTTATGAGAGCTTATTTCTGGGGGCAGATGTAATCTTATTAATAGCCTCAATCCTGGAAGAAGAGAAATTAAAGGATTTATTAAAGCTTGTTCATAGCCTGGGATTGGAGGCTATCGTTGAGGTTCATAGCCTGGAGGATCTGGAAAAGATCCTGGGGACTCCTGCAGAGATTATCGGAATTAATAACCGGAACCTGCAAGACTTCTCTGTTGATTTGAAGACAACAGAGAAGATTGTAAAGGAACTCCAGGGAAAAAAGCTTAGAGATAATTATTACATAATAGCTGAAAGTGGTATTAAAGACAGGGAAGATATAGATTACCTACGGGACCTGGGGGTAAATGGTGTCTTGATTGGGGAGACTTTGATGAAGGCAGCAGACCCTTATAGAAAAATAAGGGAACTGGGTTTAAACTGAGGTGTTAAATGATGAAGGATATTTACAGGAGAAGGGGTGTCTGGATAAAGCTGTGTGGCCTGAAGAGGAGGGAGGATATAGATCTGGCTTTAAAGTTACAGCTTAATGCTCTTGGCTTTATACTGGCAGAAAGTCCAAGACAGGTTAGCCTGGATGAGGTTTATTATCTAACAGAAGGTTTGCCTCCCTTTGTCTCCCGGGTGGCAGTCGTATCAAATCTCGAAGCAAAGGAATTGGAAAAGATAATAGCCAGCAGGCTGTTTGATTATATCCAGTTTCACGGAGATGTGGATCCGGAATTAATTAGGGACCTGCCAATCAGGAGTATAAAAACTATATCCATTGGACTGGAAAAAGGGCAGGAAGATTTGAGTAGTTACCTGGAAAGATATCTGGCTAGATATCAGGAGGCTGACTATTTCCTCTTTGATTCAAAAGGTGGCGGGAAAATGGGGGGTACCGGGAAAAGCTTTGACTGGGCTTTATTAAAAAATATTAATCTGGAAAAACCCTATATTTTGGCCGGTGGTTTAGGGCCTGGGAATATTATAAGAGCTTTAGAGCAGACAGGGGCAGGAGCAGTTGACCTGAATTCCAGGGTTGAGGAGGCCCCAGGTGTTAAAAACCAGGAGCTTCTTTTGGAGACTGTCAGGAAGATAAAGAATTATAATCCAGGAAGGGAGTAGTAAGATGAGAAGGGGTTATTATGGAGAATTTGGGGGTAGATTTGTACCGGAAACACTGATACCAGCTCTGGAAGAGTTGGAGGGGCTCTACCTTGAATTAAGGAAGGATCCAGGATTTCAGGAGGAATTGAGGGCCTTGCTCAGGGATTATAGTGGCAGGCCTACCCCTCTTTATTATGCAGAGGAATTAACTAAATATCTGGCTGGAGGCAAGGTGTATTTAAAGAGGGAGGACTTGAATCATACAGGTGCTCATAAGATAAATAATACCTTAGGCCAGATTTTACTGGCTAAAAGGATGGGTAAAATGAGGATCATTGCCGAGACCGGAGCAGGACAACATGGAGTGGCTACAGCCACGGTGGCAGCTAAATTCGGCCTGGAATGCCATATTTATATGGGTGAACGGGATATAGAGAGACAGGCCCTGAATGTCTATAAGATGAAACTGCTGGGGGCAGAGGTGATACCGGTCAGGACTGGAACCCGGACCCTGAAGGATGCAACGAACCAGGCTATCCGGGACTGGGTGACCAATGTGAGGGATACCCATTATATAATTGGTTCTGTGGTGGGGCCCCACCCCTATCCGGTGATGGTCAGGGATTTTCAGCGGATTATTGGAGATGAGGCCAAAAAACAGGTCCTGGAGAAAGAGGGAAGGCTGGCGGATTACCTGATTGCCTGTGTCGGCGGCGGCAGTAATGCCATGGGGCTCTTTTATCCTTTCCTTGAGGATGAAGGGGTCCAGCTGATCGGGGTAGAGGCTGCCGGCAAAGGGTTGAATACCGGTAAACATGCAGCAGCCCTTACAGAGGGGCGGGTGGGGGTCCTCCATGGCAGTAAATCATTTTTGCTCCAGGATGAGGACGGCCAGATAACTCCTGCCTATTCTATTTCAGCAGGCCTGGATTACCCAGGAGTTGGCCCGGAACATAGTTACTTAAAAAGTACTGGCAGGGTAAAATATGTGTCAGTTACGGATCAGGAAGCAGTGGCTGCCTTTAAACTCTTGACCCGGCTGGAAGGGATTATACCAGCACTGGAGAGTTCCCATGCCCTGGCCTATGCCCTGAAATTCGTTCCTGAAACCCATCCAGATTCGCTAATCGTAATAAATTTATCAGGCCGGGGAGATAAGGATGTGGAGACCATGAAAAGAGTTGAGGAGGTTGGTGTCAGTGGAGAAGATCTCTAATGCTTTCAGTAAAGGAAAGGCACTGATTACCTACATAAGTGCCGGTGACCCTGACCTGGAAATGACTAAAAAAATAATCCTCAGCCTGGACAGGGCCGGGGTTGATATTATTGAGCTGGGTATTCCCTTTTCTGATCCCCTGGCCGATGGCCCTGTAATCCAGGCAGCCGGCCAGAGGGCTTTGGAGAAGGGAGCCACCCTCTCCCTGATTCTGGAGACAGTAAAGGAGATCAGGCCTTTAATACAGGCTCCCGTCGTTCTGATGGGTTATTATAACAACATTTTAAGCTATGGCCAGGAAAGGTTTATCCAGGATGTGAAAAAGGCCGGGGTCAACGGCCTGATTGTTCCAGATCTGCCCTATGATGAAGAACCGGGGTTTTATGAGCTTTTAAATGAATATGGACTGGCCGGAATTTTACTGGTTGCTCCCAATACTGCAGAAGAGAGATTGCAGGAGATTGGCAGGAGGAGTACCGGCTTCCTTTATTGTGTTTCATTGCTGGGGGTTACCGGTGACCGGAGAGGCCCCCAGGAGGGTATTAAGGAGTATTTGCAGAAGGTGAGGGAATACTGCCCTGGCCTGCCTCTGGCCCTGGGCTTTGGTATCGATGGTCCGGAGAAGGTTAAAGAAGTGATTACAGATATAGATGGTATAATTATAGGCAGTGCCCTGATTAATATTATCAATAGCCATGATACTGAAGAGGGAATCCTGAAAAATGTGAGTTCTTTTATTAATGACATTAAAAGAGTACTTTAAAATACTGTAGAATAACAAAGAGAGAGAAAGGGCTATCCTTCTCTCTCTAATATCCTTTTGTATGCAGTAATATAAGCAAATTTATTTTTTTATAGAAGTCCACTTGATTTTAACAAATCCCCTATATTTTCTTCGTACCAGTAAAGCCTATCCATTATTGCCCCATTAATATATTTATAGAACTTATCTAAATCTGTTGGATATTTTAGTTTCCTTATTCCGTAATTAATAATCCATAATCTCGCTAAAGGAAGCATATAGACCAGGCTTTCCAGTGGTTTTACCGGCCCTCCATGCTGTATATACACATCTAAAAAGTGATTAAATTTATCATAATCCAGAGCGAATTTTTTTGAATCCCAGTCCCTTCCCCACATTTCCAGAGATATAGCTAAATCAAAAATCAAAGGATGGTGAACCCAGAAATCAAAGTCCACAATCAGTTTTATTTCTTCACCCTGAAAAATAGTATTTCCTGAATGAAAATCACCATGACAGAGCCCCCAGGCGGATTCTTCAATTATTGGTATTGCTTTATCTATTAAATCAGCCACCATTTTTTCATATTCCTTTATGCTCTTATTTCTATATTCTTTATTTGCTTTGTATTTTATATATATTTCACCGAGTAATTTTTCCAGAGGGGATGGTTCTAAGATCCAGTCTAATGAATTACAGTAAGGATAGTCCAGAGGCTTTTCAGGTCCTCTAAGATCTTTTGCAAGCTTCTGAAATTCTGCAAAGGTTTTAGCTGCATTGGCTATTCTTTCTGGTGTTTCTTCCGGTACATACCAGCCGTCCTTGAAATCACCAGGGTCATTCTTACAGTACTGGTAATAAGCGACTATCAGATTATTTACAGGTACAGGCTCACATAGAGGCCTTTGGACAGGTATATCATTTGCAGCCAGTTCCCGGCTAAGTTTATGTATATATACTATCTGTTCATATTTTTCTTCAGGGAAATAACGTCCTACTTTTTTGTTTACTTTATCAATCCAGGTCCTGTTCAGGGTACCTAAATAAGAGTTCCTATCCTGTGGAATTTCAATTCTATTTTTGTTTTGTGCCAATAGAATCACCTCAAATTAAAAAATTCTACCCTGATATTAATTCTCCTTTTTTTAACATTTTTATTAGTATAAATTATCATGTAGAAGTGGATATAGAAAAGCTGAGAAAGTTAGGGGATAATATCTTTGAGATTAGTTCTCTGGAAGCCCTGGATAAGGATATTAATTAATTGAGAATTTTAGTAATTAGTGCTATAATGAAAATTGGATAATAGGCTTTATTTATAAGTTGTCAGGAATAAAAATATCCTGACATTTTTACTGAAAGCTTACATAGGAACGGGGTTTAAAAGAATAGACTGTACAGGCTATTAAAGATAAATAATATATAAGGGTGATATCAAAATGTTGAATTTCATCAAAAGGATTTTCAAGGATTCCAATACCAGAGAATTGCAGAAGATTATGCCTATAGTAGAAAAAATCAATGCCCTGGAACCAGAGATACAAAAATTAAGTGACCAGGAGCTAAGGGGAAAGACAGCGGAGTTTAAAGAGAGACTCTTTAAGGGAGAGACCCTGGATGATATATTGCCGGAGGCCTTTGCAGTTGTCAGGGAAGCAGCCCAAAGGTCTACAGAACAGAAATTCCGCCATTATGATGTCCAGTTGATGGGTGGGATTATCTTACACCAGGGCAGGATTGCCGAGATGAAGACTGGAGAAGGAAAGACCCTGGTGGCTACCTTGCCAGCCTACTTAAATGCCTTAACAGGCAAGGGGGTCCATATCGTTACTGTTAACGATTATCTGGCCAAACGTGATAGTGAATGGATGGGACAGATCTACCGCTTTCTAGGTTTATCAGTAGGGGTTATCCTCAGTGGTATGACTCCTGAAGAGAGGAAAAAGGCTTATCAGGCAGATATCACCTATGGTACAAATAATGAGTTTGGTTTTGATTATCTCCGGGATAATATGGCCCTTAGGCCAGAGGAAGTAGTCCAAAGGGAATTAAATTATGTCATCCTGGACGAAGTGGACAGTATCCTGATTGATGAAGCCAGGACTCCCCTGATTATTTCTGGACCGGCCCAGGAGGCTACCAGGGATTATATCAAGTTTAACCGGATTATACCAAGACTGGTCAGAGACCGGGACTATGAGGTAGATGAAAAAAACAAGGTGGCTCATTTTACGGAAGAGGGGATTCATCGTATTGAAGATATCCTGGGTATAGATAATCTCTATGCAGAGGAGCATTTTAAGCTTGTTCACCAGTTGAACCAATCTTTAAGGGCCCATACCCTGATGAAAAAGGATAGGGACTATATTGTTCAGGATGGTGAAATTAAGATAGTTGATGAATTTACCGGCCGGATAATGGAGGGGAGGCGTTATAGTGAAGGCCTCCATCAGGCTATTGAGGCCAAGGAAGGGGTAGTAGTACATAAAGAGAGCCAGACCTTTGCCAGTATTACCTATCAGAATTTATTCCGGATGTATAAGAAACTGGCCGGGATGACAGGAACTGCTGCCACTGAAGAAGAAGAATTTATCAAGATCTATGGCATGGATGTAGTTGTTATTCCTACCAATGAACCCATGATCAGGGATGATAGGCCTGATTTGATCTTTGCTACCGAAGAGCAGAAGTTTAATGAGGTTGTTAAAACAGTAAAAGAATTATATCAGAAGGGACAGCCGGTTCTGGTAGGGACTGTAGATATTGAAAAATCCGAGGAATTAAGTAATAGGTTGAAGAAACAGGGTATTCCCCATAATGTACTTAATGCCAAGAACCACGAGAAAGAGGCAGATATTATCAAAGAAGCTGGCCAGAAAGGCAAGGTTACTATTGCTACCAATATGGCCGGCCGGGGTACAGATATAGTCCTGGGTCCTGGAGTAAAGGAACTGGGTGGTTTATTTGTACTGGGTACAGAGCGGCATGAAAGCCGCCGTATAGATAACCAGTTGAGAGGCCGTTCCGGCAGGCAGGGAGACCCGGGTGTTTCCCAATTTTATGTGTCACTGGAAGATGACCTTTTGCGTCTCTTTGGCTCAGATAATATCAGTGGAATTATGAATAGATTAGGGATGGAAGAGGGAGAACCTATAGAACATCCCCTGATTAATAAATCCCTGGAAAGGGCCCAGAAAAGGGTAGAAGGGCGTAACTTTGAGATCAGAAAAAATATACTCCAATATGATGATATAATGAATAAACAGAGGGAGATAATTTATGGGCAACGCCGGGAAGTGCTTTTTGCAGATGATCTGAAGGAAATTATCCTGGGTATGTTCCAGAAGGTTGTTGAAGACCAGGTGGATCTTTATCTCTCTACAGAACTCCATCCCGGAGATTGGGATTTGCAGGGTTTTCTGAAATACTTTGAACAATATAATTTAAATAAAAAGATAGAGCTGGCTGATATAAAGGATTTAAGTAGAGATGAAATCAGCAATAAGGTTTACCAGATAGGAGTAGAAACTTATCAGGAAAAAGAGGAAAAACTGGGGAAAGAACTGATGCTGGAATTCTGTAAATTTGTCACCCTCCGGACCATTGACAGCAAATGGATGAGTCACCTGGATAATATGGATGAACTTAAACAGGGGATTGGCCTGCGGGCTTATGGCCAGAGGGATCCTCTGGTGGAGTATAAGTTTGAGTCCTATGATATGTTTAATGAAATGACCAGTTCAATCAGGGAAGATGTATTAATAAACCTCTTCAGGATTCAATTACAGAAGGATTCTATAAGCCTGACTCCAGTTGAAGAACAAAACCTCAAGTATCAGCGGGAAAGAAGCCAAATGGAACGGAGTCAATTGAGGACAAATCAGGGCCAGGGAGTGGTAAAAGCCCAGCCCATTGTTAAGACTGCCACACCTGGAAGAAATGACCCCTGCCCCTGTGGTAGTGGGAAAAAGTATAAGAAATGTTGTGGCAGATAAATATAGGCAAGTTAAATAATAAGTAAATAATAAAAAAGAAAATAAAGTAATAAGAAAGTTACATAAAAATTGGCAGGCTAAATAATAGGAAGTTAAAGAAGTTAAAATGTAAAGTAGAAACAACAGAATTAAGGGGGATTGTAAATGGCTAATTTTAACTATAGTGAGAAATTAACTGCTTTAAGAAAAAGAATAGATGATTTGAGTGATGTACTTTGACCTGGCTGGTCTAATCAAGGAAAAAGAGGAACTGGAAGAAGTAATGGGCTCTCCTGATTTCTGGAATGACCAGGAAGAGGCCCAGAGGATCTCCAAAAAAGCCAAACAGTTGAAAGACAGGATTGATTCTTTATATTCCCTTTATGAAGCATTGGAAGAACTGGAGGTTATAGAAGAACTGGCCAGAGAAGAGGGAGAAGATTCTTCTTTAATGGAGGAATATAATCAAAGCCTGGATGCATTGGAGAACAGGCTGGAGAAGATGGAGTTTAAATTAAAGCTCAGTGGCAAATATGATTCCCATAATGCTATTCTTTCCATTCATCCGGGAGCAGGAGGTACTGAGTCCCAGGATTGGGCGGAGATTTTACTACGCATGTATACACGTTGGGCGGAAAGCAATGGTTATGAAGTGAGCACCCTGGATTTTCAGTCTGGTGATGAAGCAGGGATTAAAAGCGTTACCCTCCTTATTGAAGGGGATTATGCCTATGGTTATTTGAAAGGGGAAAGAGGAGTTCACCGTATGGTGAGGATTTCTCCCTTTGATGCTTCTGGCAGAAGGCATACTTCCTTTGCTTCTGTAGATATAATGCCGGAGATTGAGGAAAATATTGAGGTTGAGATAGATCCAAAAGACCTTAAAATCGAGACTTACCGGGCCAGTGGTGCTGGTGGACAGCATGTCAATAAAACAGATTCTGCTGTCCGGATAACCCATCTTCCTACTGGTGTAGTAGTACAATGCCAGAATGATCGGTCCCAGCATAAGAACAGGGAGATGGCTATGACTATTTTAAAATCCCGCCTGATAGAATTGATGGAACGGGAACAGGCGGAGAAAATAGAAGAATTAAAGGGAGAACACAAGGAGATAGCTTGGGGTAATCAGATTCGCTCCTATGTCTTTCATCCTTATAATATGATAAAAGATCACCGGACCAATCTGGAAGAGGGTAATGTCAGGAAGGTTATGGATGGTTACCTGGATGATTTTATAGAAGCTTATCTCCTTTCACAACAGAATACCGGTGAGAAAGGGGAGCTATAATTATGGCTGCCAGAAGATACAGGTTTCTTTATTTAATAATTGCTTTGATGATTGTCTTTCTACTGAGTCTGGAATTTTTCCTCCCTGCTTTATTAGCCAACATGCTGGAGGATTATCTCCGGAAAGAGGCAGATAGTATAGCCTATTTAAAAATAGAGCTTGCTTCTTTTCCTGCTGTAAAGTTGTTAAGGGGAAAAATTGATCAGGCAGAGATTGAGCTAGAAGGCTTATTGCTTGATGAACTCTCTCTGGACAAACTGGATCTTCACTATAAGGGTGTTATCCTTAAAGAAGACGGGTTTACAGGGCATAATACCTGGTTGGAAGCAATCATTTCAGAAGAAGCTCTTAATAATTATATAAAGGCAAAATTTCCGGAATTAGAGGCTTTTCAGCTTGAGCTCAGGCCAGACCAGGTGTATCTGGCAGGGAAAATAAATTTTTTTGAAATGGTGCTGGAGCTTCAACTCAGTGGTAATTTTATTGTCAATGACCAGAGGGAGGTTTATTTTATTCCCGCTAATGTCAGGATTGAGAATATAGATATCCCGGTCAATTTATTGAAAGCCTATATTGAAGGCCTGGATTTTTCCTTTAATCTGGAGGATTTAAATATTCCATTGGCCATAGATGAGATTAAATTAAACTCCGGATACCTTATATTACTCGGAGGAGATAATAGGGAGGAAAAATGAAAAGAAAAATATTTATCTTGATCTTTCTTCTGGCACTTATTTCATCATTGGGGGCTCTTTACGGCAGGTATAGAGTAGAGAATGCTGTTCAGGGAGTAGAACTAATCCTGGATTATGATGCCTTAAGCCAGTTGGAGGTAGATAAGGCTGAATACCTGAAGGAACTTAAGGACAAGGGCTTAACTGCTATTGCTCTTTATCCAGTGCGCTTAATGGATTTACTCAATAGTAAAGAGGCTAAACTTATAACCGGTACTGAATTGATAAGATATTCCCTGATAACAGGAGAACTTAATCCTTTACTGGCTGATTTTCCTTTTACAGAGGAATCCGCCTTTCTGATAGCAGACAATAAATATCAGTCCGGCCTTGGGAAAATAGCCAGTAAGTATGAGCTAGAATATCGGTTGGCAGGAGAAGAGGTAATTTTATTTTTTCCTGAATGGAAGAATGAATTTTTGCACTTAAGTCCAGGCTTTGATCAGGAAGCCCTGGCCCTTATCCGGGAGAAGGGTTTAAAGCCTGTACCCAGGTTTTATAATAATGAGCTTATAAATGATTATTACCAGGAATTGATGGCAGAAATGGCTCCAGAACTGATTATCTTTGCTGGTGCTGACCTGACTGGCTATCAGAATAAAGGTAATAAAGGACTGGAAAAAACAGCACAGGTCATGCGGGCTAATAAGATATGTTTTGGTATGATTGAGCCCTTTATTGCCAGACAGAAAGGGGCTGTATCCCTGGCTTATTTACTGGATTTTAATATCTTAAGGGTCCATAGCATCCAGCAAGAGGAGATGGATGAAAGAGAGAACTATACGGTTGATAAGATTATAGAACGTTATATGCGGGCTGTAAGGGAGCGGAATGTTAGATTATTATATTTAAAGCCATTTTTAAGGGATAAGGATGGTCAGACCGCGGCAGGCCGGACCCTGGCCTATATAGACAATCTGGCAGAAAAACTGGAGGAAGCAGGCTATAAGCCAGGCTCTCCTGCTAGCTATGATAAATATATAAGTCCGGGTTTTCTCTTGATATTGACCGGTATGGGGATAATTGCTGGAGGAGTATTGCTCCTGAACTATCTTTTACCAGAAAAGTATGCCAGCTATAATTATCTGCTTCTGGTCCTGGGACTGCTGGTAGAGCTGGCTTTGTTGTTTCTGGGTAGGGGGATTTTTTTGCGGAAAGTCCTGGCCCTGGGTAGTGCTGTGGTTTTTCCTTCCCTGGCTATAATTAGTCAGCTTATGGATAATGGCCATGGCCACTATATTTTTAGATTTATCAAGGCCTGTTTAATATCCTTAGTGGGGGCCCTTTTTCTGGCGGCCTCCCTGGCCCATATCAGTTTTATGCTCTATGTGGATCTCTTTACTGGTGTGAAACTTTCCTTTATACTGCCCCTGGTCTTTATTTCGGTTTATTTCCTACAGGGATATATAAAGGGATCTGGCCAGACTTTTTCCACTACTATTAAAGCTTTTCTGGAAAAGGAGATTAAGGTAAAACACTTGCTCTTACTTGCTTTACTGGCTCTGGCTGGCCTGATTTATATTGGCAGGACCGGTAACTATTTCATTATCCCTGTATCCAGGCTGGAGGTTTTTTTCCGGGATCTCCTGGAAAAAACACTCTATATCAGACCCAGGTTTAAGGAATTTCTTATTGGCCATCCTTTTCTACTCCTGGCCCTGGGTTTAAGGAAGAGGTTTAAGGATAGCCTGTATTTCTATCCCCTCATAATCCTTGCCACTATTGGCCAGATAAATATTTTAAATACCTTTTCCCATGCCCATACCCCTCTTTTGGTGTCTTTTCTTAGAAGCTTTCATGGTATCTGGCTGGGAGGCCTGCTTGGTTTTATCTTGCTGGGCATAGTAAATTATATAATGCTTAAATTGGACAGATATAGGGGTGATTATCCTGGCTAAGTTAATATTTTCTGGCTATTTTGGTTTTGATAATCTTGGGGATGAGGCTATCTTACTTTCCATGGTTACTGCTTTCAGGAGCATAGAGCCGAACCTGGAGCTTCTGGTTCTCTCCGGTAACCCGGCTCAAACCAGGGAACGCTATCAGCTGGCTGCCATCAACAGGATGAATATACTGGCTTTTATTAGAGAGCTGAAGTATTGTGATCTTTTCATCAGTGGAGGTGGAAGCCTCTTGCAGGATATTACCAGCTGGAAAAGCATTCCTTTTTATCTTGGCCAGGTAATATTGGCCCAATTAATGGGGAAAAGAACAGCTTTTTATGCCCAGGGTATTGGGCCAGTAAAAAGTCGGTTTTATCAGAGCCTTATTAAATGGGTAATGAAGAGGGCTGATTATATTTCTGTCAGGGATGCTTTATCCAGGAAGTTACTGTTGGAATGGGGTTTAGAGGCTGACCGGATAAAAATAGCTGTTGACCCGGTTTTTGCCATCAAGGAGCTTTTTCAGGAAGAGAAAGCAGAAGATGATATTAGTAATGAAAACAGTAATAAAAGGCCCCTGATTGGGGTTTCTGTCAGGCCCTGGGGTGATAATGCCTATATAAATAATCTGGTAGAGGCTGTAAGCAGTTTTGCCCGGGAAGTCAAGGGTGATATTCTGGTCCTTCCTTTTCATGCTGGCGAGGACCAGGAAATCAGCAGGGAAGTCCAGGAGAAACTCCTGGCAACTTTTCAAGAGCATAATTATGCAGGGAAGGTTCTGTTGGAGGCTAATTCCTCTCCTCTGGAGATGCTGGAAAAATACCGGGAGATGGATGTTTTCCTGGGGGTAAGGTTACATTCTTTGATTTTTGCGGCAATAGCCAATATACCTTTTGTTGGCCTGGAGTATGACCCCAAGATAAGGGGTTTTATTCAGCTGATGGGTATAAACAGTGGTTTTCAGCTGGAAAATCTGGATGCCGGGGAATTATACCGGGTAATTTCTTCGGTTTATGCTCACTCTGCACAATTTAAGGAAGTTCTACAGGCAAAAAGCAAGCTCTTTGCCAGATATACATTGCAATGTACAGAGGAACTACTTAAAGGAGTCAAGCAAAATGCCTGATTATGTGGAGATACTGGGGATTAAAATTAGTAAATTTAAGATGGAGGAAGCTCTTGCTTATCTAGACAGCCTGATCCAGAAGGGCCAAAAAGCAATGGTAGTTACTCCTAATTCGGAGATGATTGTTCTGGCCCGGAAAGACAGGGAACTGGCCAGGATATTAAATAATGCCGACTTAAGTGTTCCTGATGGAGCCGGGGTGGTAATGGCTTCCCGCTTATTGAAAAACCCCTTAGCAGAAAGGGTGGCTGGCTTTGACCTGATGCAGGAAAGCCTGGCCCTGGCCAGTAGAAAGGGATATACTGTCTATTTGTTGGGGGCTGAACCAGGGATAGTGGATCTGGCCAGTGAAAAAATAAAAGAAAGCTATCCTGGTATAAGGATAAGTGGGACCCATCATGGTTTTCTGGCAGATGGCCTGGAAGAAAGGGTCCTGGCTGACTTAAATAAGATAAAACCGGATATATTATATGTAGGTATGGGGGTTCCCCGGCAGGAGAAGTTTTTGGACAAACACTTGAAGGAGATAGATGTAAAAGTAGCCATGACAGTGGGTGGTTCTTTCGATGTCCTGGCTGGAAAAGTCAGGCGGGCTCCACTGTGGATGCAGCGTTTAAACCTGGAATGGCTTTATAGGTTAATACAGGAACCAGCCAGGATAGGCAGAATGCTGGCTTTACCTGTCTTTGTTTTCCTGGTAATAAAGCAATATTGCAAGGAAAAGATAGGCTCTTTATCCTAAATAATATTTTTTTAATATTAATCTTTGTATTATGTAATTAATATTATATATTTATAAATGCTAAATGATCAATGCCAGGTATTTAATAATATGTGAATATAGTAATACAAATAAAACAGGGTAAACAATATAATGTAAATAATAGAATTGAAATAATTTAATGGCAACAAGATTATAATAGGGATGACTATTTATCTATATTAATTTAGTAAGGTCAGGTGGCGATGATGAAAAAAGGTAAAAGAATTTTCCTGGATTATTTAGGTATAACTGTAGGGTCTGCTTTATTGGCCCTTTCCTTGACAATCTTTTTAATTCCAAACAGGATTGCTGCTGGAGGCTTAAGTGGTTTATCTACAATCATTTACCACTGGACCGGCTGGCCTGTTGGTGTTATGACTTTTTTAATGAATGTTCCCCTCTTTATTGCAGGTATTAAATCCTTTGGCCTTTCTTTTGGACCCAGGACCATTTATGGTATGGTGATTTATTCTGTCTTTATTGATGTTTTTCAGCAGTTTGTTCCAGTTTTGACCAGTGACTTATTATTAGCAACTATCTATGGGGGAGTTATTGGTGGAGTTGGAGTGGGGATAGTATTTTTATCCAGAGGAACAACCGGTGGAACCGATATGATTGCCAGGCTTATCAACCATTTTACCAATCTCAGTATGGGTAAAGGTCTTTTACTGGCTGATGGTTTAGTTGTTTTACTGGCGGCAATTCTCCTTAATGCTGAGGTAGCCTTATATGCAGTTATTACTATTTTTATCACCAGTAAGACTGTAGATGTGGTTCAGGAAGGCCTAAATTACAAAAAAGCAGCTTTTATTATTTCCAACCATTCCAGAGAGATTACCCAGATAATTTTAAAAGAGTTGGACCGGGGTGTTACTGTACTCAAGGGTGTTGGAGGTTATACCAGTGAAGATAAGGAGATCTTATATTGTATTATAACCAGGTCAGAGTTAACAAAACTGAAACGCCTGGTTTATGATATTGATCAAAATGCCTTTATGACTATTTCCGATGTTCATGAGGTTTTAGGCGAGGGTTTTAGTGTTTTAAAGAAAATCTAGAGAAAAATTGAAATATAAAAAATTAGAATAATAAGCCACAGGTACTTTAAATTACCTGTGGCTTTCTTTTATATTAGGAGACAAAATATATATACTATTAATAAGGGGGAATAAAATGATTATATTTAATAAAGTAAGTAAGGATAAACTTAAAAATTTCTCTTTATACATTAAAGCTGGAGAACTGCTTTGTATCAATGAAGAGGACCAGGATGTGTTGAAAACAATCTTTGAATTATTGCGAGGCCGGGAGAAGCCGGAGCAGGGAGTGATTAGATACCAGGATAAGGGTGTTTACTCCAGTAAAGCACCTGGAAATTTTCTGGGTTTTGTCTACAGGGAGAACTTATTATTACCTGACCGCAGTCTGGAAGAAAATCTGGCCTATATTATGCAGGTAAGGGATTTAGAGATGCGTAACCATCATGTTATGGTCAGACGTATCCTGGATATAGTTGACTTACAGCACTGTTCTAATAAAAAACCTGGAGACTTATTGGAACATCAAATTGTCAGAGCTAATATAGCCCAGGCTATCTTAAGTTATCCGCCGGTTTTAGTGCTGGAAGATCCCTTTAGCAAACTGGATGAGGTTAATGGCCGGGGTATTATCAATTTGATCAAGAGATTAAACAAGTTTTCCATGACCATAGTTCTGCTCAATAGTTCTGGTAAGCTCTTATTGGGCAAGGGTGTCAGACAGGTAAAAGTTAAGGAAGTATTTCTGGAGAGGAAGGATTATTATGGTTGAGAAGATTATCTTTAGTTTACAGGAAAGTTACCGCCATATAATATTCCTGCCACTAAAAAGCAGCCTCTACTTTCTTTCTTTACTTATCAATCATTTCCTATCTATTATTTGCTTGATCTTTTACTTAAATCTTCATATCCTGAAGTATGAGCTCCTTTACCCTGTCCAGGAATTTTTATATCTCTGCTTCTTTTTTTCTTTACTTAGTTTTTTCTTTATAAATACTAGCTTTATCAGGTATTATCTTAAATTTAATTATAAGGAGATTAAATTGATAAAAACACTAGAGGCAAATCCAGATTATATCCGCCAGCCCCTTATCTTGACTTCCCTATTTATGAATTTCTGCTCTTTATTATTAATAATCAATCTTTTTAGTATTCTTTATAATAAAATAGGATATCCTGGATTGGGTTTCCTGAATCTGGGCTTCTTATTTTCCTTTCTTTTTTTACTAAGTTCAATATTATTGGTAGGGATTGTTTATTATCTATGTAATAAAGAATTTGCAGGAAGACAATAGTATTCAGCTTCTTGCCCTACTACTTACAGGAATATTCTATTTTCTCCGGAAAATGCCAGGAGAAAATAGAGTAATTAAAGCAGGAAAAGCCATCATGATAGAGAAATATTTATAGATAATGGAGGTATATTTAGATAGTGAGATGTATTAGTAAAGGTAAAAAAATGAGGATAGGTGGAGAATATTGAAAAAAACAATTTACATTTTACTGGCTTTGGTCATGCTTTTTGGCGGGATACAGGTAAAAGCAGCAGAGGAAGAAATAGATCCAGCGACAATTTTAAAATCCTTTAATGAGTTATATAGTTATATCTTATATTATTATGTTGATGAACCGGATATTGTTGATCTCCTTAGAGGAGCCATGCAAGGTATGGTAGAGACCCTGGATGTCCACTCTACATACTTGTCAGAGGAGGAATTTGAAGACTTGCAGATGGAGTTTGAAGGTCATTTTGGAGGAATTGGTATAGTAATCCTGCCAGACTTGACAGTTGTATCACCAATAAAGGGCACTCCAGGTGAAAGGGTAGGAATACAGCCTGGTGATGTAATAATAGCTATAGATGGCGAATCCACAGAAGATATGAGCCAAACAGAGGCTGTACAAAAAATGCGAGGTGAACCAGGAACTACTGTCAGAATAAGTATTATGAGGGAAGGGGAAGAAAAACCCCTGGAATTTGAAATTATTAGAGAAGATATTGAGATTCCCTATGTAGAATGGGAAATGAAGACTGATAAAATAGGCTATATAAGTATAGCGGATTTTGCTGTTGATGTTGGTCAGAAAGTCAGTATTGCCATTGAGGAGTTGACAGCAGAGGGGGCTGAGGCTTTAATCCTTGATCTGCGTACCAATCCAGGAGGCCTATTAAGTGAAGCCATAAATGTAGCCAGTAATTTCCTGGCAGAGGGTACTATAGTATCTGTGCGCTATCGGGTTGGTAGTGATGAAATCTATGAGGTTAACAATGATTTCAAAACTAATGATTTACCATTGGTAGTTTTGATTAATCAGGGGAGTGCCAGTGCATCAGAAATAGTTGCCGCAGCTATCAGGGATCATGGACGGGGGATTTTAATGGGAATGAAGTCTTTTGGTAAAGGAACTGTACAGACTTTATTTTCCCTCAGTGAAGGCTCTGCCCTGAAGCTAACTACTGGCCGCTATTATACACCATTAGGGGATTTTATCCATGAAAAAGGAATAGAACCAGATGTAGAAGTGGGCTATGATCCTGATTATGAAGGAGATAATCAATTGGAAGCAGCTATACAATATATAGAAGATATATATCTGGGGGATGTTTTAAAGGCAGCCAGTTAAAAAACATATCAGGGTAAAAAATTTTTATGTAAAAAAACCGGGAATTTTCCCGGTTTTTTATTTTTCCCTGAAGCCAGATCTGTTCTGGGTTTAAGGGATGATCAGGAAAAAATATCCAGCCCAAAGGCCTGGAGCTTCATATATAAAGATGCCATAATTTGACAAAAAAAGAAAAATGAGAAAGAATTTTCAGTAAAAAGAAAAAAAGCAAAATATTGACAATTTATTGTGATAATGATATTATAAGCATAATTAACGGATTTTTTATCTTTGCTCTGGCCAATAAGTCTCCAAAAGATAGAAAAAGATTGGGTGGGTTGATACTAATTGAGCCAGGATCCCCAGGGCACTGGCCAGGACTAAAGGCAAATAAGCAGTAAAAAGCAGGGAACTTGTTATTGCCAGGCTTGTCCAGGCTGTCAGGACTATAAAGGCCTTCTTCTTTAAGTTCTGGCGTAAGTGGGGATCAGTGATGGGGATGGTTTTTGTATCAGCCGGGGCATATTTATAGAGTAAGAATGAGCCCAGTAGGCTTATAGAGAGGATTAAAATAATTATACCTGGCAGAGATACCTGGAGCTTACTTGTAATAAAGCCAATAAAGAGGAAAACTACTAATGTAAGTAAGAGACAGGCATTATAACTGGGTAGATGTATCCCTCCAGCATAGGGCCTGATAATAAGAAAGTTTATGAGGGCAATAAGGACTGGCCAGAAGATTTTTAAAAAATAAGCCAGTATTAAAAGAATTATGGCTTCCAGTATGACTCCTACCACTAATTCCAGGCCAAAAGAGAAGAGGGCTTTCTCCTGGCTTTCTAAGTTCAAACTTTCACTGATAGTTTTACTTAAATAATCTACCATTTTTTTATACAATTTATCACATCCTCTTCGTAAAATATAGTATTTACCTAATTCGTTATTTAATGTGGAAAATCCTGCATAATAAGTAAAAATATAAAGGAGGTGTTTTTATGCTAAAGAGACTGGTTAATCTCTTTATCAAAACCGCCAAGAATTCTTTATCTTCCAATTGCTTATGTTTTTTTTATCAGCCAACAGTGCCTGAAGAATTAAAAAAATAAGAGAAGAAAAATTTCCTGCCCGGAGGATACTCCGGTTTTTTTTTGGCAAAATACAACAAAAAAGCTAATAAAAAATGAAAGAAAAAGAAGTATAATGTTATAATCTATTTTTTAAAGGAATTTTTAGGGATTAGTAGAATTATAAATAAGAACAATAATTAAGGAGGCCAGAAAGTGGAAAACATTTCCCTGATCCTGATTATCCTGTCCCTTTTCGAAAATCTCCTGGTAGCAACACTGATTTATTCTTTTTTGTCCTTAAAGAAATACGATCGCAGATTTTTTATTTTGCTTTTTCTTTTACTCTTTGTCCAGCTGACAATCAGGAATTTACCGGTTATGCCAATGGTAATTATGATTCCCATCCTCCTGGTTTATACCATATATTTTAAATATATGTATAATAGCTCAATACTTACTACCATAATCACTGTTATTATAACCTATTTACTATATTCCTTTGTCGAAGGGATAAATATGATCATTTCTCCCAAAATAATAGGGCTTGAATTTCAGGAGATCTTAGCCAATCCTCCTCTGCGCTTTGCCTGTTTTATCTTTCAGGCCCTGGTTATGCTGTTGATAATAGGCCTGGTTACCTATTTTAAACTAAATTTGGGAGATTTGAAGAAGTTTTTTAATTTTGAGGATTTGAAGATGCTGGTTGATGATGAGATGGATTTCAGTAGGGAGAAGAGGATTATTATTACCTACTTTTTTGTAATTGTTTTTTTGTTAATTCAAGGTCTATTTATTAATATATATTTTATGCTGGGGAAAACCTGGCGGGTTTTTAATATCCATGAATTTTTTACATCACCTGTTTTCTTAAATACCTCTATTATGATCCTGAATTTTATTCTTTTGTTTCTATTACGACACATGATTATTAACTTAAGATTAGAGAGAAATGATATTATTACCCGTATTAAAGAAAAAAATGCCCTCCGGCTGGACTGGGAAAAAAGGGCCCAGCTCCATGATCAGAATCATCATTTAAGTATGCTATATATGTTATTACAGCTTAATAATATAGATAGGGCCAAAGAGTATTTAAAGGGGATGGTAGGAGAGATTCAAAATGTAGATGCTATAGTCAGATCGGGTAACCAGGCCCTTAATGCCCTGATATTGAGCAAGATATCCCGTGGCAGGCAGCTGGGAGTAGATATAAAAATAGATGTTCTGAAAAGTCTATCTCCCATGAAAATCCATGACTGGGATTTAAATAGAATTCTGGGTAATCTTCTGGATAATGCTATAGAAGCTATAGAAGGTATTTCTGGCGAAAAGACAGTTGAGCTTATTATTGAGGGAGGAGAAGAAAATAATCGGCTGGAGGTTACAACCTATGGTGTCTATCTTACTGATGAAGTAGAAGCCCGGATTTTCCAGAGAGGTTATAGTAGCAAAGAGGAAGCCGGCCACGGGCTGGGACTGGCTATTTGCAAAGAACTGGTCGATGATTATAAGGGTAGTATAAATATAAATAAAGACCAGGAGAAAAATTATACCTCTTTCCAGGTTTTATTGCCTGTAGCCTGAGTGAAGAATAAGCCCCGAAAATTTTTTCTATTGTAGGGGTTTTTTTATGAGTTTTTTGCGAAAAATGTACTATTTTGTAATTTATAAAAGGAAATAGTCTATTAGAGAAGAACTATTAAGATAGGGTAGTAATGAGGATAGGTGGAATGAATCATGAGCATATTTTTTATTATATTATTGCTTTTTATGCTTTTGTTTTTTTATGGCTGGAAATCGAAAGTTATTAATCTTCTCAAGCCTGAAGATTTAGAGATTTTGGGGGCTGATGAGGCAGATCTGGACAGGGGCAAGAAGATCAGCAGCACTTTTTTTCTGGTAATTGTTTTTTTATTAATCCAGCTCTTATTTATAAATATTGCTATGTTAGCTGAAGAATCGCTAAGTCATACAAGGTTAGGGGTTATTTTGAATTCCTTTTATTTAGTTAATTTTATTATTATCTGTTTAAATCTAATTCTTTTTTTCTTGATCCACCACTTAATTAAGTTTATGGGGCAGGAAAGAGAAGAGGTTATAAGGAGGATTAAGGAGAAAAATGCCCTGCGGCTGGATTGGGAGAAACGGGCTCAACTTCATGACCGGAACCATCATTTAGGGATGTTGTATATGTTAATTCAGACAGGTTATATTGATAGGGCCAGGGATTATTTGCAAGGTATGGTAGGGGAGATCCAGGCTATTGAGTCAATAGTCAGAACCGGTAATGAGGTATTAAATGCCCTGGTTTATAGTAAAATGGCTAAGGCCAGACAGTCTGGTGTACAGTTACAAATAGAAGTCCTGAAAGGCCTTAATTCCATGATGATACAGGATTGGGAACTAAACCGTATTATCGGCAATCTCCTGGATAATGCCATTGAAGCTGTTGAGGGTTTAGATGGAGAGAAAAAGGTAGAGTTTTTGCTAGAGGGTGGTGAAGATCACAACCTCTTTAAGGTCATAACCTATGGTGTTTATCTGGCTGATGAACTTGAGACCAGAATTTTCCAGAGAGGTTATAGTAGTAAAGAAGGGACTGGCCATGGGCTGGGCCTGGCTATCTGTAAGGAGTTAGTGGAACGGTATCAAGGAGATATTTTGATAGAGAAGGATAGGGAAGATAATTATACAGCTTTTCTGGTAAAATTACCGGTCAGCAAAACAGGTTCTTGAGAACCTGTTTTTTTTATTTGTTAATCTTGATACAGATAATAGTTTTGGTTTTTGCTAGAATACTATATAACATATAAATAGGAGATAGGGCTAAAAATAAGGGATAAGGGAGTGAAGGAAAATGGCTGATTCCTATCAGTTTATAATATTTGGTGCTACTGGTGATCTAACTCACCGGAAACTTATTCCTGCCTTTTATAATCTTTATCGGCAGCAACAATTACCGGAAAAAATTGATATAATTGCTATTGGGAGAAGGAAGAAAGATAGTCAACTTTATCGGGAAGAGGTCTATGCTTCTGTAAAAAAACATTCCAGATATGAAGTAGATGAAGAAAGCTGGCCAGAGTTTGCTAGTAAAATAAAATATCTGCAGTTTGATTTTCGCCAGGATGAGGGATACAGGCTGTTGAAAGAAGAGCTGCATAAAGAGGCCCATTGGATTTACTACCTGGCTGTAGCTCCGGAATATTTTGCTTTGATTGTAGATAAACTGGAGAAGGAAGGTCTGGCAGGGAAGGAAACTAAAAATACCAGGGTGGTTATTGAAAAGCCCTTTGGTAAGAACCTGGAAACAGCCCGCCAGTTAAATGATAAGATTAACGAGGTTTTTTCTGAAGAGAATATATATCGGATTGACCATTATCTGGGAAAAGAGATGTTACAGAATATCATGGTTATAAGATTTGCCAATAGCCTTTTTGAGCCCCTCTGGAATAATAAACATATAGATAATATACAAATTGTTTCCAGTGAAATTGGAGGGGTTGGAGAAAGGGGGGCATATTATGATCAATCTGGTGCTCTAAGAGATATGGTCCAGAACCATATGATGCAATTGCTGGCCTTAACAGCTATGGAGCCACCAGTTGATCTGGAAACCGACTCTATCCGGGCTGAAAAGGTAAAGGTTCTAAAGGCCCTGGAGATGGATTTCCAGAATATTGATAAATATGTGGTGCGGGGTCAATATGGCCCAGGACAGGTAAATGGAGTTAAGGTTCCAGCCTACCGGGAAGAAAACCGGGTAGATAATGATTCCGGGACAGAGACTTTTGTTGCTTTGAAATTATTTGTTAATAATCTCCGCTGGAGTGGAGTCCCTTTTTATATTAAAACCGGTAAAAGGCTCACACAGAAGTCTACAGAGATCATTGTAGAATTCAAGGGTGGGGCCCATCCTGTTTATCTGGCAGGAAACAAAAATATTTTACCTAATCTCCTGGTTATAAGAATACAGCCTCTGGAGGGGATATTTTTACAGTTTAATGCCAAGAGACCCGGGACAGATAATTTTATATTACCTGTACAGATGGATTATTGTCAAAATTGCCAGCTGGGCGAAAACTCACCAGAGGCCTATGAGCGTTTGATACATGATATCCTGAAAGGAGATGCCACCCTTTTTACCCATTGGGATGAGGTGGAATATTCCTGGCGTTTTATTGACAGGATTGCTGAAGCCTGGTCCAGGGAGGAGATTGCCTTTCCCAATTATCCTGCTGGAAGCAATGGGCCGCTTGAGGCAGAGAGACTCCTGGAAAGGGATGGTAGAAGTTGGTGGCACCTGGAAGGGTTCCATGGAGAACATTTGATATTAAAAGCAAAGGGGGTAAATAATAATGAAATTTAATATTCTTTATGATATTTCCATGACCATCTCGCCAGAGATGCAGGTTTATAAAGGTAGAGATGATAAAAAGCCAGTCATCGAGGTGCGCAGTGACCATAATACAGGAACCTCTTATGTGACCTTGCTTAGCTGTGATCTGCATCTGGGTACCCATGTTGATGCTCCCCTGCACATGATCAGGGATGGGGAGACTATGGATTATTTTGGCCTGGACAAGGTTTTTTCTCCCGCCCTGCTCCTTGATCTCACTGCTGTAGAAGGGGGGATTACTGCAGCAGACCTGGCGGACAAGGAGATTGAAGCAGGCCAGGTGGTTTTGCTGAAAACAAAGAATTCCTTTGAAGAGAGGATAAATGACTTTATCTATCTGGAGGAAAGTGGGGCCAGATATCTGGTGGAAAAGGGGATTAAAGGAGTAGGTATAGATACACCTGGCATTGAGCGGGACCAGGAGGGACATCCCACCCATAAAGCCTTATTGGGACAGGGTATTTTTATTGTGGAAGGACTGGTTTTAGGGGATGTACCGGCAGGTAAATATACCCTTTTACTGGCACCTTTGAAGATTGCAGGGGTTGAAGCTTCCCTGGCCAGGGCTTTTTTGCTGGAAGCTGAAGAAGATTAGCAAAGCAGCCACCCCTTGAATAGTATATTAAGGTAAGGCAAATATACTTTGAAGGGGTGGCACTGTGGAATTCAATGATTTTCTCAAGGATAATTATGAACAGGTTAAGAACAGGGTAAGGGAAGTCAGTAATAAGTTACTGGGGATTCCCTATCTTCATAATGGCCGTTCCTATACAGGAGTAGACTGTCTTGGCCTCATATATCTTTTCTTTAAGGAACTGGGTATTGAATTCCCTGTTGATGATGAAAAGGGTGAAATAGCAGAGGATTGGTATTTGACAGAACCGGATCGTTATATTAATGGCCTACAATCTCTGGGCACAGAGGTAGGCCATTACCGTGATCTGCAGATTCTGGATATACCTTATTTTCGTCTTTACAAAAATGTTATTACCCATACAGCAGTCATGCTGGATGAGAAACATTTCCTCCATGTCCTCCTGGACAGAGAAGTAAGGATAGACAGTTTTGATAGGCGTTTCTGGCGGGTCAAATATGCTGGAGCCAGAAGGCTTTTCTAATAGGATAATTTTTTAAGATTATTTCATTCTATTCTTTTTCTGAGCTGGACAATGTTTTTCCTGAGTGTTATAATATAAAGGTGAACATATATTCGTATAATCAGGACTTTGATAAGCTTAATTTTACTACAAATGAAAATAAATTATTCAGGAATATAGATTATCTATGAAAACTTATTATCTATAAAAATTAATTATATATGAAAACTTTTATCGATTAAATGATAAAGACAGGGTGAAAATAGATGAAAGAAAGTATGTTTAAACTGGTGGCCCCTTTTACAGCTAAAGGGGATCAACCTGAAGCTATCAGAAAATTGGCTGATGGGATTAAGAAAGGATATCGCCATCAAACCCTTAAGGGGGCTACCGGTACCGGAAAAACCTTTGCCATGGCAGCAGTAATTGAAGCTATAAATAAACCAACACTGGTTATAGCCCATAATAAAACCCTTGCTGCCCAGTTAACCAGTGAATTTAAGGAGTTTTTTCCGGAAAATGGAGTAGGCTATTTTGTCAGTTATTATGATTATTATCAACCGGAAGCCTATGTACCACAGACGGATACCTATATAGAAAAAGACGCCTCGATCAATGAGGATATTGATAAATTGCGACTGGCTGCTACTATGTCCCTCTTTGAAAGAAGGGATGTTTTAATTGTAGCCAGTGTTTCCTGTATTTATGGTCTTGGTGACCCGGAAAACTATCTCAATCTTTCCTGCCGCCTCCAGGTAGGTGACATAAAAAGCAGGGAAGATATACTGCGGGAACTTACCTTGATGCAATATAACAGAAATGATATTTCTTTAAGCAGGGGTCATTTCCGGGTCAGAGGGGATTTGCTGGAGATTTTCCCTGCCTATGAGGATGTTGCCATCCGGGTGGACTTATTTGGAGATGAGATTGAACGGATTACCAAGGTGGATACCCTGACAGGGGAGCTTATTGCTGAGTTTGAGGATATCACCATCTACCCTGCCAGCCACTATGTAACTCCGGAAGATAAAATCAAGAGGGCCCTTAAGACTATCTCTGCGGAACTGGAGGAGAGGCTTGCTGAACTGAAAAGTCAGGGCAAATTACTGGAAGCCCAGCGGCTGGAACAGAGGACCAGATATGACCTGGAGATGTTGAGCCAGATGGGCTTCTGTACCGGGATTGAGAATTATTCCCGCCATCTGGATGGCAGGCCGCCTGGTTCCAGGCCTTTGACCTTACTGGATTATTTCCCGGAAAATGATTTTCTGGTGATGATTGATGAGTCCCATATAACCATTCCCCAGATCGGTGGCATGTATGCCGGTGACCGGTCCCGGAAGGAAAAGTTAGTGGAATATGGTTTCCGTTTACCTTCTGCCCTGGATAACAGGCCCCTTAATTTTCAGGAATTTGAGGCCCTGGTTCCCCAGGCTATCTATGTTTCGGCTACACCGGGGGATTATGAGTTAAAACATAGTCAACAGATTGTGGAACAGATTATCCGGCCAACAGGTTTGCTGGATCCGGAGGTGGAGGTCAGGCCTGTCAAGGGCCAGATTGATGATTTATTACAGGAACTTAGAAAGGTTATTGAGAGAAAAGAACGGGTTTTGATAACTACCTTGACCAAGCGGATGGCAGAAGACCTGACAGATTTTCTGGCAGAAGCCGGGATTAAGGTCCGTTATCTCCATTCTGATATAGATACTATTGAACGGTCAGAGATAATCAGGGACCTGCGGCTGGGGGAATTCGATGTCCTGGTGGGAATTAACCTTTTAAGGGAAGGGTTGGATTTGCCGGAGGTTTCACTGGTAGCTATACTTGATGCAGATAAAGAAGGTTTTCTCCGTTCTGAGCGTTCCCTGATCCAGACAATTGGACGGGCTGCCCGTAATGTCAATGGCAGAGTTATTATGTATGCAGATCAGATTACTGATTCCATGCAGAAAGCCATTGATGAGACAAATAGGCGAAGGGCTATCCAGCAGAGCTTTAATGAGGAACATAATATTACACCACAGACAATCATAAAGCCTGTGCGTGAGGTTCTCCGCCCTGTAGACATGGTAGTAAAAGAAGAAAAAGTCCAATACCAGGATAAGGAGAAGGAGAAAAGACAGCTTTCCCGTATTGAGTTGGAGGATTTGATACTGGATTTAGAAGAAGAGATGAAAGAGGCAGCAAATAATCTGGCCTTTGAGCTGGCTGCCCAGATCAGGGATGAGATTCGGGAACTGGAAGAAGAATTAAGGAATATGAGGTGAAATTAAAGATGGCAAAAGACAGGATAGTAATTAAGGGTGCCCAGGAACATAATCTTAAGAATATAGATTTAGAGATTCCCAGGGATAAGTTTGTTGTTATTACTGGCTTGAGCGGCTCCGGGAAATCCTCTCTGGCCTTTGATACCATTTATGCTGAAGGGCAAAGGCGTTATGTGGAATCCCTTTCTGCTTACGCCAGGCAATTCCTGGGCCAGATGGAAAAACCAAAAGTAGATTATATAGAGGGTTTGTCTCCAGCTATTTCTATTGACCAGAAGACAACCAGTAAAAACCCCCGGTCAACTGTCGGGACTGTGACAGAGATCTATGACTATCTCCGTTTATTATATGCCCGGATAGGTATTCCCCACTGCCCTTCCTGCGGCAGGGAGATCCATTCCCAGACTATTGATGAGATTGTTGACCAGATTCTGGACCTGCCTGAAGGTACCAGGATTCAGGTCCTGGCCCCACTGGTCTGGGGAAAGAAAGGTGAACACCAGCGTCTCCTGGCCACAGCCAGGAGGGAAGGTTTTTTACGGGTGCGGGTTGATGGAGAGATTTATATGCTGGATGAAGATGAGATCAAGCTGGATAAGAATATAAAACACTATATAGAGATAATTGTGGACCGGCTGGTTATCAAGGATGGAATCAGAGAAAGACTTTCCGATTCAGTAGAAACAGCCCTGGAACAGGGAGATGGTATTGTAGTCGCAGCTGTTATAGATGGTGATGAATATATCTTCAGTGAGAAATTTGCCTGTCCTGACTGTGGAATCAATTTACCAGAACTTTCACCCCGGGTCTTTTCTTTTAATAGTCCTTATGGAGCCTGTCCAGCCTGTGATGGCCTGGGTATTAAAAAGGAATTTAATCCGGATTTAATCCTGGATTGGGATAAGTCTCTTGCAGATGGGGGGATAATCCCCTGGAAGGATTCTTCCAGCAATTATTATCCCCAGGTATTACAGTCCCTGGCCCAGGCTTATGGTTTCGATATTTCTACTCCCATCAAGGACCTGGGAGAGGAGATAATTGATATTATTCTTTATGGTTCGGATAAGCTATTAACCTTTCCCTATACAAACCGTTATGGCCGGACCAGGCAACATGATACCTATTGGGAAGGTATTATTAATCATCTCAAGAGGAGATTAAGTGAAACAGATTCGGAATATATTCAGAAAAAGATGGACTCCTATATGAGTGAGCATTATTGTAATGAATGTAAAGGAGAAAGACTTAAACCAGAAGTACTGGCGGTAACTGTAGGGGGACTATCAATAATGGAATTTACCAAATTGAATATCAAGGGAGCCAGTAAATTTCTGGACAACTTGGAGCTGGATGAACGTTCTGCCTTTATTGCTGCTGAAATCTTAAAGGAAATAAAAGCCCGTTTAAGTTTTTTAATTAATGTTGGCCTCAATTACCTGACCCTGGATCGGTCAGCCGGTACCCTTTCCGGTGGAGAAGCCCAGAGGATCAGGCTGGCTACCCAAATTGGCTCCGGCCTGGTAGGAGTCCTCTATATCCTGGACGAACCCAGCATAGGGCTTCACCAGCGGGATAATGACAAATTAATCAGGACCCTGGAGCATATCCGGGATCTTGGTAATACAGTTATTGTGGTAGAGCATGATGAAGATACCATGCGGGCTGCTGACCATATAATTGATATTGGCCCTGGTGCTGGTAATAATGGTGGTTATATAGTTGCTCAGGGTTCGCCGGCAGAGGTAATGGAGAATGAGAATTCTATTACTGGCCGGTATCTTGCCGGCAAAGAAAGGATACCGGTACCAGAAGAACGGTATAAACCAAATGGTAAATACCTGGAGATAATTGGAGCCAGACAACACAACTTAAAAAATATTGATGTGAAGATTCCCCTGGGCACCTTTACCTGTATAACCGGGGTATCTGGTTCCGGGAAGAGTACTTTAATTAATAATATTTTATATCGGAGATTAATGGCCCAATTCTATGATTCCACTCTTAGACCTGGTGAACATGATGAAATAAGAGGACTGGAGTATCTGGATAAGGTGATTAATATCGATCAGTCACCTATTGGCCGGACTCCCCGTTCCAATCCGGCAACCTATACCAAGGTCTTTGACCAGATCAGGGACGTTTTTGCCAGTACCCAGGAGGCCAGGAGAAGGGGCTATAATAAGGGCCGTTTTTCTTTTAATGTGAAAGGTGGCCGTTGTGAAGCCTGTAAGGGTGATGGAATTATAAAGATTGAAATGCATTTTCTGGCTGATGTTTATGTACCCTGTGAGGTCTGTCATGGCCAGCGCTATAACCGGGAGACCCTGGAGATAAAATTCAAGGGTAAGACCATTTCTGATGTTCTGAATATGACTGTTGAAGAAGCTCTGGAGTTTTTTGATGCTTTTGAGCCCATCAGGAGGAAACTCCAGACCATTTATGATGTTGGCCTGGGTTATATCAAGTTAGGCCAGCCAGCAACTACCCTATCCGGAGGTGAAGCCCAGAGGATCAAGATTGCTACTGAATTAGGAAAGGTAAGTACTGGCCGGACCGTCTATATCCTTGATGAACCTACTACTGGTCTTCATTTTGCTGATGTAAAGAAATTACTGCAGGTATTGCACCGTCTCCGGGAAGGTGGTAATACAGTTATTGTTATTGAACACAACCTGGATGTAATTAAGTCTGCAGATTATATCATTGATCTGGGACCTGAAGGAGGAGATGAAGGGGGACAGGTGGTAGCCACCGGTACTCCAGAAGAGGTTGCCCGGGTGGAGGCCTCCTATACGGGATATTATTTAAGGAAGGTCCTGGAGGCCGGCCAGATGAGTAAGAGGGCTATAATATAATAGATAGATTTTTATAACCTGACTTCATGTCAGGTTTTTTTGTGAAAAGGCAGTAAATGTTCAGATATTTTTCATGTTTTAGTACTTATTGTTGGTTTATAAAAGGATATTTTAGTTTGTAGCCGAATTATTTAAATAGCTTTTCTTCTAATCTAAAAATATAGTATTAATAAGGTACGATATATACAGAAGTATGAAATAATAAAGAGGAGGTTAATCTAATGTTTGAGTGGTGCCATGAAAATCCTGAAAAGCTACATGTAAATACAGAAGAAAATCGGGCTTATTATATACCCTATCCTGTAGAAGATTTTAACAGCGCAATGAAAGAGGATCCCTCAAAAGCAAAGATACTGTTAAACGGGGAATGGGGGTTTCGTTTTTATAACGGTATTTATGAACTCCCGGAGAACTTTTATCTGGAAGCAGATGGATTATGTAAAGATCGTATCACTGTTCCTTCCTGTTGGCAGATGTATGGTTATGACAATCATCAATATATTAATGTAAGTTATCCTATTCCATTTGATTTTCCCTATGTTCCTGATCAAAATCCCTGTGGTCTCTATTATCGGAAGTTTAACCTGATGGATTTTCAGGGCAAGCAGGTTTATATAAATTTTGAAGGTGTAGATTCCTGCTTTTATCTTTTTGTTAATGGAAATTATGCCGGATATAGCCAGGTATCCCATTCTACCAGTGAATTTGATATTACTAAATATCTGCATAATGGGGAAAATAGTTTAACGGTTCTGGTATTAAAATGGTGTGACGGAACTTATTTTGAGGATCAGGATAAGTTAAGGATGTCAGGAATATTCAGAGACGTATATCTGTTGGTACGGCCTGAAAATCATTTAAGAGACTTTAAAGTAATCACAGATTGCTCCAATGATTACAAAAAAGCGTTGGTACGTATAAATCTGGAGTATAAGGGAGAAGAAGATATTGCAGAATTGTCTCTCTTTGCACCTGATGGGAAATGTGTTTGTGAAGTACAGACAGAAGAGAATGAAGTAGAGTTGTTGGTAGATAATCCGTTGTTGTGGAATGCTGAAGAACCGAACCTATACAGGTTGGCAATCAAGACAGCTGGTGAGGTAATTGTACAGGATGTGGGTATCCGCAAATGTTATATCGAGAATGGCAGGTTAATGTTAAATGGGAAGAAGATCAAGTTAAAGGGTGTAAATCGGCATGACAGTGATCCTATAACTGGTTATACCATCAGCAAGGAACAGGCTATCCAGGATTTGAAATTGATGAAGGAGCATAACATAAATGCCATCCGTACTGCACATTATCCAAATGCGCCCTGGTTTCTGGAATTGTGTAACAGACATGGCTTTTACGTGATAGATGAAGCCGATCTGGAGTGCCATGGTGTTGTGGACCTGTATGGTGGCGGGTACAATATTAATTTCGGTATGCTGGCAATGGATGAAAGATGTTATGTTCCTATACTGGACAGAATTCAACGGCTTTATGAAAGGGATAAGAATCAGTCCAGTGTCCTATTCTGGTCTATGGGAAATGAAGCAGGGTATGGTGTGAATTTTGAACGTGCTGCCCGCTGGCTTGTAAATGAGGATCCCACAAGAATACTGCATTATGAAGGCGAATCTCATGAAAGTTGTGGGCATAAAAATGATATATCTATGTTCGAGATTGCCAGCCGCATGTATACGTCATTAAAAGACGTGGAGGATTTTGTAACAAATCCTGATGAACATAGGGGTTTTTTACTTTGCGAGTGCTGCCATTCCATGGGTAATGGTGCCGGTGATTATGAGGATTACATCCAGTTGCTCTATAAATATGACAAGTTTATCGGAATGTTTGTATGGGAATGGTGCGATCATGCCATATATCTGGGTGAAGAAAAGGGTCGGAAAAAGTATGCTTATGGCGGGGATTTTGGAGAACTGATGCATGATGGAAATTTCTGTGTGGATGGACTTGTATATCCGGATAGAACACCCCATACAGGCCTTCTGGAGTATAAGAATGTTCTCCGGCCTGTCCGTAGCAGTCGTCTTGACGAAAACAGATATGTATTTCGCAATTTATATGATTTTCTGGATATCACTGACCTGGTTGGTCTTCGTGTAATATGGCTGGTAAATGGTGTTGAACAGGAAACGGAAACTTATTCTCTCCCGATAGCTGCAGGGGAGGAGTTGATACTGGAGATTACCGCAAAGGAACAGAAAAGGGCGGATAACTCACTGGTGTTTGAATATTTCCTGCTCAAGGATAAAGGCATGCTAAGAGCAGGGCATATTTTTGGAAGAGAGCAATATCTGAACAGCTATAAAGCTGATTGGAAAAAGGAGTTGGGATTTGGTTCTGCGACAAGGAGTGCTTTGTCTATTAATTTTACAGCAACTGAACTGATCGTTACAGGAGATTATTTTGCCTACCATTTTAACAGGTTAAACGGATGTATTAAACAGGTTTGTAAGAATGGCAAGGAATACTTTAACCGGCCTGCTGAATGGAATATCTGGAGAGCGCCTATAGATAATGATAACGCAATTAAATGGGATTGGTATAAGGCTGGTTACCATATGTTGAGGACAAAAGTCCTTTCTGAAAAAGTGAATAGGGAGGAAGGCTATATTTCAGTAATCTATGAACTATCGCTGACACCCCTGGCAAGAGCAAGGGTACTTAAGCTTACGGTGGAATGGAGAATAGATATATATGGGGAACTCACCTGCCAAATTGGAGCAGAGAAAACAAAAGGACTTCCTTACCTGCCTCGCTTTGGGGTAAGATTTTTCCTGAAAAAGGATATGGAGAATGTAGATTATTTTGGATATGGTCCTTATGAGAGCTATATTGATAAACACAGGGCATCTATTCAAAGGCGTTTCCAGACTGATGTGCGTTCGCTTCATGAAGATTATATCCGGCCACAGGAAAATGGAAGTCATTATGGAACCAGATTTGTAAAACTTTCATCAGAGGATAAAGTATTTGCAGTTTTTATGGGAAAAGAAGAATTTAGCTTTAATGCTTCTGTTTATACTCAGGAGGAACTGGAAAGTAAAAAACACAATTATGAATTGGAGGAAGCCGATAGTGTGATACTCTGTATTGACTACAAGCAGAGTGGAAGTGGTTCTGGTTCCTGTGGTCCTAGACTGGAGCCCAGGTATCAGCTTTGTGAAGAGGAGTTTGAGTTTGGATTTTCTGTTAGAGCATAAAAAGTTTCACCCTTACAGAAAGGATCATTTTTCAAAATAAAGAAAACTTGACATTAGCACATTGTTCTAATTAAGTGAAAAAACCTTTATTATATAATATTCTATTATAAATTTATATAAAACATTATAAGGGGGTGGAGCAGGATTTGTTTAATCACGATAACGAGTTACAAGGGAAAGGATTTAAAACTATAAACAGGAAGATACTTTTTAACGATGGTTGGGAATTTGCCAAGAGTGGACTTGAGACAAAAGATCCCGCAAATTTGCAATATGAAAAAGTGGATATACCTCATGACTGGTTAATCTATAATACTTTGAATCTCTATGAAAACAGTATTGGCTGGTACCGAAAGAGGTTTAACTATAACAGGGAATCAATAGGAGAAGAGGTTTCACTCTATTTTGAAGGTGTCTATATGGATTCTTTCCTTTACATAAACGGTCAATTTGTTGGTGAATGGAAATATGGTTATTCTTCCTTTGAACATTATATTACTACTTTCCTGAAAGAAGGAGAGAATGAAATACTGCTCAAGGTAGTTTACCAGAGTCCAAATAGCAGATGGTATTCCGGGGCTGGAATATACCGTAATGTCTGGTTAAAGAGACGGAGTAGAAATTATATTTTAACAGACGGTATTTATGTTTCAACAGCAGATAAAGGGACAGGCTGGCAGGTAGAAATAGATACTGAAATGAATCTTCACGAAGAAGTAGAGCTTACCCATCAAATCATTTACAAAGATCAGCTTTTAGTTTCTGGTTCAGACAGGGTTATTCCTGATCCTGCTGTTTCTATTCAAGTTAATCAACAAAGACTCTTTGTTGAAAACCCTTTACTATGGAGTCCTGAGGAACCTGTTCTCTATCAATTAAAAACCCAACTAAAAACTGTACCAAAAGATGGTAATGGCGATATAAAAATAATTGAAACTATAGTTCAAAATATTGGTTTCCGTATAGTTGAACTGGATCCACAGGAAGGATTTATTTTAAACGGTAAGAGGATGAAATTAAACGGGGTCTGCGAACACCATGATCTGGGGGCACTGGGAGCGGCCTTTAACAAAAATGCCCTAAAAAGAAGATTTCAGATTTTGAAGGAGATGGGGGTTAATGCCCTCAGGACAGCCCATAATATGCCAGCTGTAGAGTTTATGGATCTGGCTGATGAGATGGGCTTTCTGGTGGTATCAGAGGCTTTCGATATGTGGGAAAGGCCAAAAACCACCTACGATTATGCCCGGTTTTTTAAAGATTGGTATAAGAAAGATGTAAAGAGCTGGGTAAGACGGGATAGAAATCACCCCAGTCTAATCATGTGGAGTATTGGCAATGAAGTTTATGATACTCACGCTAATGAAAGAGGCCTGGAATTGACCAGGATGCTGAAGGAAGAAGTAGAAAAACATGACCCAAAAGGAAATGGAAAGATTACTTTTGGCTCCAATTATCTGGGCTGGGAAAATACACAAAAGTGTGCCGATATCCTGAAAGTTGTTGGCTATAATTATGGTGAGAAATTATACCAGGACCATCACCAAATATATCCGGACTGGGTTATCTATGGCAGTGAGACCGGTTCTGTTGTGCAGAGCAGGGGAGTCTATCATTTCCCCTATGAGCAATCAGTGCTTGCTGATGATGATGAACAGTGTTCCTCCCTGGGCAATAGTAGTACCAGTTGGGGAGCAAAGTCTACAGAGGCCTGTATTATATCTGATCGGGATGTACCATTCTCTTTGGGCCAATTTATCTGGACTGGTTTTGATTATATCGGTGAGCCTACACCTTATCACACCAAAAACTCTTATTTTGGCCAGGTGGATACTGCTACCTTCAAGAAGGATTCTTACTATATCTATCAGGCAGCCTGGACAGATTACCGGGAAAATCCCATGGTCCATATCTTCCCTTATTGGGACTTTAATCCAGGACAAATAATTGATATCCTGGTTTGTTCTAATGCCCCTGTAGTGGAATTACAGGTAAATGGCAGAACTATTGGTACCTATAATATTGACCAGAAAAAAGGGGAAAAATTGGTGGGCTGGTGGAAAGTACCTTATGAGGAAGGTGAAATTAAGGCTATTGCCTATGATGAAAAGGGTAATATTATAGCAACAGCCAGCAGGAGATCCTTTGGTGATCCAGCAAAGATTTGTCTAAAAGCTGATAAGACAAAACTACTGGCAGATGGTAGAGATCTGATCTTTGTTGAAATTAGTATGGAAGATAAAGAGGGCAATCCAGTGGAAAATGCCAGTAATCGGGTCCATATTGAAGTAGAAGGAGCCGGTCGTCTAGTGGGTCTGGATAATGGAGATAGCACAGATTTTGATCAGTACAAAGGGAAAAGCAGAAGGTTATTCAGTGGAAAATTAATGGCTATTATAGCAGCAACACTGGAGCCAGGAGAGATTAAGCTTAGAGTATCCTCTAAAGGCCTGGAAGATGCAGAGGCAGTATTTGAATCATTACCTGTAAAGGATAGAAACTTTATAGAAGGTATTACAGCCATTATAGAGAACCAGGATATGCCAATTGTAATGGGCAGGGAAGAAGAAATACCTGTTAGAAAAATCGAACTTATCACTGAAGATGGCCAGACTTTTACTGAGAATAAAAAGGAGATCTATGTCCAGGCCCGTATTTTTCCGGAAAACTGCTCTTATCGGGATCTGGAATGGAAAATAGTAAATGATGCTGGTATAGAGCTAAATATTGCTCAAATAGAAAAGCTTGAATCTGGAGGAGAAGGCTTTGACCACCGGGTGAAGATAACAGCCCTGGCTGATGGAGAGTTTCGTCTCCGGGCCATGAGTAGGAATGGTACTGAAAAAGTCAAATTGATTTCAGAATTGGAATTTAAGGCAACTGGCCTAGGTACACTTTATAAAGATCCCTATGTTTTTATATCTGCCGGGCTTTACGACTATAGCAAGGGTGAACTGACCAATGGTAATGAAAAGGGGGTTGCAACAGCCCGGGATGGAGAGACCCAGGTAGGATTTTATAATATTGATTTTGGCCCTTATGGTTCAGATACAATTACTATTCCTATCTTTGCTCTGTCTAGTGAAAAGTATCCTTTTCAGATCTGGCAGGGGATTCCTGGGGAAGAGGGTAGTGAACTACTGACAGAACTTATTTATCAGAAAGAATCCCGCTGGAATGTTTATCAGCCAGAAACCTATAGGTTACCCAGGAGACTTAAGGGTATTACTACCATTACTTTTGTCTTCAATCAGAAGGTTCATATTAAAGGTTTTTCCTTTGAAAGGAAGAATCGGGCCTTTGAAAAAAATCTGGCAACAGAATGTGACCATATCTATGGAGATAGTTATACTTTGAAAGATGATCGTGTTGAAGGGATTGGCAACAATGTTTCCCTGGTTTTTGAGGAAATGGATTTTACCGAAAAAGGTGCCACCAAAATCTCCATTTATGGAAGATCACCTATTGATAAAAATACTATTCATATTCGTTTTTCCGGAGAAGAAGGAGAAAGTACCCAGATTGTGGAGTTTAGCCAGACTGATGGCTATGAAGAGCGGGAGTTTGTAATAGAGAAAGTAACCGGAAAACAGAAGATCACTTTTGTATTCCTCCCTGGTTCTAACTTTGATTTTGGCTGGTTTGTTTTTAAAAATTAGCAGAAACAGAAAATAACCAGAGAAATACAAAACAACCATATAAATAAATATAACAATATTTGCTGAACAATGAAACTAATCAAAGGGAGAAAAAGAGGGAAATTCACTGGTGACATAGAAAATTTAATGTGAGGCTATAATTATAATAGCAATAAAGGAGGAGGAATAAAATGACTGTTTATTATGTGGCGAAAAGTGGTTCTGATCTGGGAAAAGGTACAAAAGATGATCCCTTTTTAACCATTAATAAGGCTGCCTCTGTTGCTGTTGCCGGAGATACTGTTATTGTCCGGGAAGGAGTATACCGGGAATGGGTAAAGCCGGTTAATTCAGGTTTAAGCAACAGACGGAGGATTACATTTCAGGCAGCAGAAGGAGAAAAAGTAGTTATCAAGGGTTCCGAAGAAATTAAAAACTGGGACCATGTAGAGGGAAATATCTGGAAGGTAGTCTTACCAAATGAATTTTTCGGGGATTTTAATCCCTATAAAGAAGAGGTCTTTGGTGATTGGCTGATAGAACCCAGGGGAGCTAAAAGACACCTGGGAGATGTCTACTTAAATGGCATGTCCTTTTATGAGGCTAACAGGTATGAGGATTTACATAACCCGGAAATAAGAACTGAGGTACTGGATAACTGGACAAACAGGATAGTTCCGGTCCATAATCCAGAGCAGACGAAATACCTCTGGTATTCAGAAGTGGATGAGAAAAATACGACTATTTATGCTAACTTCCATGATTATAATCCCAATGAAGAACTGGTAGAGATCAATGTTAGAAAATGCTGTTTCTATCCGGAAATAAGCGGAATAGATTATATTACTGTACGAGGTTTTGAGATGTGCCATGCCGCAACCCCCTGGACTCCGCCGACAGCTGACCAGCCTGGCTTAATAGGCCCTCACTGGAGTAAGGGCTGGATAATTGAAAATAATATTATCCATGATGCTAAATGTAGTGCTATCAGTATCGGTAAAGAAATATCTACAGGCCATAATTTCCGCTCCAGAAGGAAAGATAAGCCAGGCTATAATTATCAGATTGAATCTGTTTTCCTGGCCAGAGATGCCGGTTGGAGTAAGGAGAAGGTCGGTTCACATATTATTAGAAATAACACTATCTATGATTGTGGTCAAAATGGCATTGTAGGCCACCTGGGTTGTGTCTTCAGTGAAATATACAATAACCATATTTACAATATTGCCTTAAAACGGGAATTTTACGGCCATGAGATTGCCGGTATTAAGTTACATGCCGCAATAGATGTCCAGATTCATGATAACCGGATCCATGATTGTTCCCTGGGCTTATGGCTGGATTGGCAGACCCAGGGTACCAGGATTAGCAGGAACCTCTTCTACAGGAATAACCGGGACCTCTTTGTAGAGGTCAGTCATGGCCCCTATCTGGTAGATAACAATATCCTGGCTTCAGACTATGCCCTGGATAATATGGCACAGGGAGGGGCTTATATTAACAACCTTTTCCATGGTAAGATGGTTCACCGGAAAGTTTTAAATCGTTCAACTCCCTACCACCGGCCCCATAGTACAAAGGTCAAAGGTTTTGCCGTTGTCTATGGCGGGGATGACCGCTTCTACAACAACATATTTATTGGTAGAGAAGAGATAAAGGGCATTATTACTGAACCCGGTGATGCCAAACATGGAGTAGGAACTGCTCATTTTAACGGACATCCTACATCCCTGGAAGAATTTATAGAAGAGGTTGATAAAAGATGTCCAGGGGATTTAGAGATGTTCTTACAGGTAGAACAGCCTGTATATATAAACAAAAATGTTTATTTAAATGGCGCCATACCCTTTGATAGAGAAGAGGAAAATCTGGTAGAAGAAGGCTTTAACCCTGGATTTACTATTATTGAAGAAGGGGATGAGGTGTATCTCTCCTGTGAACTGCCGGAAACCTTTGAAGGATTCCTGGGAGAGATTCATAGTACAGAAACCCTTACTAGAGTTCGGCTTGCAGATGCAGACTTCGAAAATCCAGATGGAAGTGCAGTGGTAATCGATCTTGATTATACAGGGAAGGAACGCTCCGAAAAGAGTGTAGTTGGCCCAATTGCAGAATTAAAGAAAGGGAAAAATCGAATAAAAGTTTGGGGTTAAGCCTGTGAGGAGATAAGCTTAAAGAAGCCAGTTGAACTGTTAAAACGGTTCACCTGGCTTTTTCTATTGTTATTTTATTTAATTTATAATATAATAATGGCTATAAAAAGTAAAGTAATGGAAAAATACAGGAAATATAGGATTCGGGATAAAAAGTAGAGAGAAGGGAGTGTATATAATGATTAGAAAAAAGATTACTGTAGTAACATTTTTGCTCATATTATCGCTCATGCTTACAGGATGTGAAGGCTATAAAAACATGAAAACCTATACCATCAGGCAGGGAGAGGATTTTATTAAATACTATACCTTTAAAAATGATACGGAGAATAAGGAAGACCTGATTATATATATTGATGGCAGTGGTTATTCCTCGGTATTAGGCTTAAAAGAAGATGGAAGGTGGAAAGCTGTATCACTTGCCTATGAATTCCACAGGCTCCTGCTGCCGGAATTTGATATCTTAGTTCCAGAAAAGAAAAATATGGAACCAGGAAAGAATTATGAGGATGATATAAAAATAATAAAGGATTATACCCTTGAGCAAAGGATTCAAACAGCAAAAACAGCAATTGCAGATTTTCTGGGTAAAAATCCTTATCAGCGGGTATTATTGGTTGGTCATTCCGAAGGAGGTTATATCCTCCCACCCTTATATTTAAGTTTAAAAGATGATTTTGAAATAGCGGGTCTGGTTATTCTATCCGTTGGCGGGCTTTCCCAATATGAAATGTTCAGGATACTTAAAGATAAGGATTTACCTTACCCGGAAGGATATAAGATGAGGTTAGACCTTATCGAAGAGGTGGCAAGAGATATAAAGGCAGACCCTGATTCCATTATAAAAGGTTATATGGGCTATCCCTATAATATGTGGTCCAGTTTTATGTTTTACCGTCCTCTGGAAGACCTGGTGCAAATAGATATCCCGATATTAATGATTCATGGCAGTGAAGACATAATGTCACCGGTTGAAAGCTCAAGATTTGTAAAAGAAGAATTTGAGAAAACAGGTAAAAGCAATTTACATTATATTGAATATGAAGGAAAAGGCCATGATCTTGGTGGGGACTTTGAGCGTGTAATTAATGATATGGTGAATTGGTTTAATGAAAAGGTGGCAAAGTAGTTTTAAAAAATGAAAGAGTATGATGGTGAGTGGAATGAAAGAAGTTTTATGTTCAGCTGGTGCTTTATTAGGCCAGGCAAATAATAGTATAAGCATAATAAAAAGTTATATAGATTGGTGATTTAATATCTTTTTACTTAATGGGGTGATATGATGTTAATGTGGGATAACCTGGAAAAACCATGGAAAAGATGTTTTGAAATAGCCTGGGAGGCTTATTGTCATGGCTCATTCCCTATAGGGGCGGTAGTTGTTAATACAAAGGGTGATATAATCTCTGAGGGAAGAAGTATGCAATATGAAAACAGCCCTTCAAGTAAATATATATGTGGAAGCAATTTGGCCCATGCTGAAGTGAATGCATTGATTCAGCTCAATCCATCAGAACACCCTGAAATAAATGACTATACCTTATATTCTACCATGGAACCATGCCCCTTATGCTTTGGAGCCTTTATCATGTCATGGATTCGCAATTTGAAATTTGCAGCCCGGGATAGGTATGCAGGTGCTACAGATTTAAATGATAAAAGTGAATATATAAGAAGCAAAGCATGTAAAATACTCGGTCCCTATGAGGATTTAGAGAAAATACAAATTGCAATCCAGACGGATTTTGTATTAGGCAGGCAAATTGAAAGAGCAAAGGAAAGAGCAGAAAAGTTAATAAAGGCCTGGCAAGTTGATTCACCGGAAGGAGTCAGGCTGGGGCTAGAGTTATTTGAGACAGGAGAATTAAAAAGATGGAAAGAAGAAAAGAGAAGTATAAAATTTATTTATGATGAATTAATGACACGGCTACACTTTTAGAAGAAAATCTAACAAAGGTAGTAGTTAAATAAAAAAATAGTATTAGGAAGTAAAATTTATGGGTGAGATAGAATATAAAAACTATATTACCGATGCGATTTATCTGCCTCATTGGAAGCAATTGAACGAGGATGAAAGAAAAAGTGAGTGTAGAACGAAATCATTAATGGTGGTATTAATCTGGATATTAAGCGGTTTAATAACATATATGGTTTTTTATAATATAAGGACTGAAAAAATTAAAAAGACATTATATAGAATTTTCTGGGTTGAAAGAATGTTAGCTAAGTAGAAAAGATAATATTAAAGATTTAAGCCAGTATGACTGATGATTCAGTTTATACTGGCTATTTCTATTTAGAACTTTATGTTATAATTTTAAAAAAAGATCCTTAAAGCAGACTGCAAAGGGAGGACAAGATTATATTTAAGAATAAAGGATGAGAAAATTTAAAGTAAGATTATCCAGCTATTCAAAACAGGCTATTCTGTTTTAAGTCAAAGGAGATGAAGGATTCCAAAAAATTGGGCTTATTGACTCAAAAAGTGCAGGATAATATTTGATTTTATAGAATATATAGAATGAATGATTTATTCTGAGGCAAATGTATATCGGAGATCTGTGGCACATTATTATAAGGAGTGACTAAGGATGCAGATTATTATTTATGTATTGCTTTCGTTTCTCAGTGGTGCAATCCCCTATTCGTTCATCCTTGGCAAAGTGTTTCTGAAGAAAGATATCCGTGATTATGGGGATGGCAATCCAGGAGCAGCAAATGCCTGGAAGGCAGGCGGGCCGGTACTGGGACTGGCTTCGGTTTTAATGGATGTTTTGAAGGCTTTTTTACCTGTTTATTATGCTCTGGTATCATTTAATATACCGGTTTATTCTCTTTCTTTTATGGCTATAGCTATTGCTCCTGTTGCAGGACATGCTTTTTCTCCTTTTCTTAGTTTCCGGGGAGGAAAGGCTGTTGCATCAACCTACGGTATCTGGCTCGCTTTATATGGTTTAACTGATGGCTTACTGGTAATGGCACTGGGTTCTGCTTTCTTTTTTATTTTACAGACTATAGATGCCTGGACAGTTGTATTGGGTATGGTATCCTTAATGGTTTATTTGTTCCTCAGTAATGCTGAAACATATCTCCGCTTATTATGCCTCATGAATATAACGATTGTTGCCTACAGGCACAGAAAAGATTTAAAACCAATTAAGTTACGACCAATATTCGCTACGATGATCAGGAGGATAAAATGGATTTAATTAGCCCTATACTTATCATAGCCTCTATTGTATTATTTTATCTTCTTATTGTTCAGTTAATTAATTTTTTTAGTCTGAAAAAATTGGGGCATTTCCCGTCGGCAGAAGAATATCCCCTTGTTTCCATTCTGGTGCCAGCCCGTAATGAAGAGCGGAATATTGAAAGATGTGTAAGGTCTCTCTTACAACAGGATTATCCCAATTATGAGATCCTGGTCCTGGATGATGAGAGCGAGGACAGGACCTGGGAGATTCTTTCAAATCTGGCCCGGGATAATGAAAATCTTCATATATTAAAAGGAAAGCCTCTGCCGGAGGATTGGATAGGCAAGTGTTGGGCCTGTCATCAACTTTCCCAGGAAGCCCGGGGTAAATATTTACTTTTTGTGGATGCGGACACTGAACATAAACCTTCCATGCTCCGTTCAATCATTGATGCAGCGCAGTTCTACCAGGCGGATTTAGTTACCGGTTTTCCCTACGAAGAGGTGGGAAGCTTCAGTGAGCTATTGACTATTCCCTTGATTAACTGGGGAATCCTTGCTGCCATCCCCTTGCCCCTTGCTTTTGCAGTACAGCACCCGGCTTTATCCATAACTGTAGGTCAGATATTGCTCTTTGTGAGGGATACCTATGACCAGATTGGTGGACATGTAGCTGTAAAGAATCATATTTGTGAAGATATGGCCCTGGGTAGATTGATTAAGGCAAAGGGATTCCGCTGGCGTCTGGTTGATGCCGGTGAGGTTTCCAGTTGCCGGATGTATACTAACCTGGAAGAGGTGGTCAATGGGCTGAGTAAAACTATTTTTGGCGCTATTAATTTCAGGACTTCCCTGATTCTGCTTTTCAGCCTGTTGCTTTTTTTACTGTTCTGTTTCCCTATATTGGTATTGCTTTTATCTTTTATAGTTCCTTTAGCTGATGTCCTTGTCAAAAAGGCTGTTCTTGTTGTTTTGCTTTCCTTATTATCCTGGATGCTGGCCAATATCCGGTTCTCTTTGCCCTGGTATACAGCCTTCCTCTATCCGCTGATCAGTGCTATATCCATATTCATCTTTATCCGGTCCATGTATCTGACAAGCACTGGAAAGGCCCGCTGGAAGGGAAGGTTTATTGCTAATTATCATATAAGGCAGTAGTGGCGGGTATTTAATTTTTAAAAAGGAGAGATTATGAATATTGAATTTTGTAATGAGGTTAAAATAAGTTATCCTGCCAGTTGTGGGAATGCGCCTAAAAAAGTAACATTGGTGAACCTGTATAAGGCTTTTGCAAATAATGATCAGAAATTTTTAATAGAGAACACCTCTGATAAACTGGTGTGGAATATAATAGGGAAAAAGAAGATTACTGGTAGAGATGAAGTAGTTTCATCATTTTATTTATATAGCCAGAAGGGTATTAAGGAAATTCAGATAATAAATGTAATAACTCATGGGAATGTAGCTGCGGTAAATGGGAGACTGGTTTTTAATGATGAATCCAGCTTTGCATTTTGTGATGTATATAATTTCAGTGGTTTTGGGAAAAATGCCAAAATAAGAGAGGTCAACTCCTATTTAATAAAAATTTCATAGAGATGGATAAGCTTACTTCAGGATAGATGTCTGGCTCCTGATTAAGAGTCAGGTATCCAGCGAAAAGAGAGTGCATTAAAGGGCATTCTCTTTTATTATTATGAGATAAAGGAGAAATGATTAAATTTTATATTTATGTTATAATCTCTATAGAAAAGGTATGTTTTCTAAATTTGTTTCCCGGCATGAAAAAAGTATATAAACTGAAAGTCATCATATTTACCAAAGGTGATCATATATGAAACATATAGAGGAACAACTAAAACTATTACCCGATTCCCCTGGTGTTTATCTGATGAAGGATGAGTTTGATGATATAATCTATGTCGGCAAGGCCAAATCCCTGCGGAACAGGGTCAGATCTTATTTCCGGAAGGGGAATCATACCTATAAGACAAAGGTACTGGTTTCCCATATCAGGGATTTTGATTATATAGTGACTGATACAGAGGTAGAGGCCTATATTCTGGAGGCCAATCTGATCAATAAATATCAGCCTGTCTATAATATAAGGCTTAAAGATGATAAAACCTATCCTTATATTAAGGTAACCCTGAATGAGGATTTTCCCAGAATTTTAAAAACCAGGATAGTAAAAAATGATGGAGCTAAATATTACGGCCCCTTTACCAATGTTGAAAACCTGCACAGGATAATCGATATCCTGAAGGATGTCTATAAATTAAGGACCTGCCGGAAAGACCTTAAGGCTGGAAAACCGGAGAAGCGGCCCTGCCTGAACTATCATATTGGTAAGTGCCTGGGCCCCTGTATTGGGGCAATCAGCCAGGAAGATTACCGGGCCAGGGTGGAGGAAGCCTGCCAGTATCTTTCCGGCCACCAGGGAGATTTGATAAAAAAATTGGAAGAAGAGATGTACCAGGCTGCAGAAGAAATGAACTTCGAGCGGGCTGCCCATCTGAGGGATAGTATTAAGGCTTTGAAGAGTCTGACTGAACAGCAAAAGGTAATGTATGATAAAAGTATAAACCAGGATATTATCGCTCTTGTAATAGGAGAAGACGGGCAGTCCTGTGTCCAGTTATTAATAATCAGGAATGGTAGTTTGATAGGCCAGGACCATTATATAATGGAAGGGGCAGAAGAAGAGGGAGAAAGGGAAATCCTCGAGTCCTTCTTACCACAGTATTATGAGCGGGCACTGGATATTCCTGATGAGATTTTACTGAGTACAGAGGTAGACCAGCTGGATCTGTTAGAGGATTTGCTGAGGAGAAAGAAAGGCAGGAAGGTTACAGTCTCCATACCTCTTATAGGGGAGAAGAGGAGACTGGTAGAGATGGCCTATAATAACGGTTTAGAAAACCTGAAGAAAGAAGTTGTCAGGGAGAAATACAGGCGCTCCCGGACAGTGGATGCAGTTGTAAAATTGGGAGAAATTCTGGAACTGGAAAAACCCCCGGTTTATATAGAAGGGTTTGATATATCCAATATTCAGGGTACAGATCCGGTGGCTTCCATGGTGGTCTTTAAAGAGGGGCGTCCTGCAAAGGAAAGTTACCGCCGCTATAAGATTAAGACCGTGGAGGGCCCCAATGATTATGCCATGATGCAAGAGGTTGTAGAAAGGCGATACCGCAGATTACTGCAGGAAGAAAGGCCTTTCCCGGATTTGATTCTAATTGATGGCGGCAAGGGACAGTTAAATGCTGCCTATGAGGTGCTGGAAGAGCTGGAGATTTCCCATATTCCCATAATCGGACTGGCGGAGAGGAATGAGGAGGTCTTCCTGGCAGGGAGGGGTGAGCCTATAATTATACCTAAAAATTCACCTGCCCTGCATTTATTGCAGAGGGTGAGGGATGAGGCCCATCGTTTTGCCCTCAACTATCACCGCAAATTACGTTCCCGCCGTTTGACCCATACCATGCTTGATGAGATACCCGGAGTGGGTCCGGTGAGGAGACAGGCCTTATTACAGCATTTTGGTTCACTGGCAGAGATAAGGAAGGCGAATATCAGCCAGTTGAAAGAGGTTGAAGGGATAAGTGCGAAGATAGCCAGGAATATTTACGATTATCTGCGGGAAAATACCAGGCCATAGGTATCTTTTTATAAGTTTATAAGGAGGGAAGTGTATGAAGTATAGGATGCTTGTTCTGGATCTGGATGATACTTTATTGAATAAGGATCTGGAGATAAGTGAAAGGACCGTAAAGACCCTGGACAGGTTAGAGGAGATGGGAGTGAAGATAGTCATTGCTACCGGCAGGATGTTCTCCTCTGCCTTGCCTTATATCAGGCAGCTGGATATAAAGGGTCCGGTGATTAATTATAATGGTGCCTATATAAAGGAGGTAGGGGAGAACAGGCTTATCTATCATCAGCCTATACCACTTGATATAGCGAAGGAAATTATCCAAGAGGCGGAAGAGGCAGACCTCTATATAAATATCTATATTGATGATAAGCTCTATGTTTCTGAGAGTAATGAAAAGAGTGACCTGTATTATATAACTACTGGTGCCCAGTCAGAACCAGTAGGAAAGCTTTCTGATTTTATCTATAAAGATCCTACCAAGATGTTGATTATTGAAGGGAACAGGGAGAAAATGCTGGAGTATCTATCCTATTTTAAGGATAAGTACCGGGGGATTGTTGAGGTAACCCAGTCAAAGGATTATTTTATTGAGTTCATGGCCAGTGGAGTCTCCAAAGGCAGGGCTATCGAGTTTCTGGCAGAGAGTTTGAATATCCCCCTGGAAGAGGTTATTGCCATCGGGGATAACTGGAATGATTTGGAGATGATTCAGACTGCCGGCCTGGGTATAGCTATGGGAAATGCCCCTGCCGGGGTTAAAGAGGCAGCCGATATGGTGGCCGGTAATCATGATGAAGAAGGGGTAAGCAAGATTTTGGAGGAGATATTTTCATTAACTTAAATTTATGATATATTTATTTATTATATTTAATTTAATAAAGGAGTAGAGTGTATGCAGAAGAGAGTAGAATTGGGTTATGGAGATAGAAGAATAGAGATTGAACTGGCGGATAATTTTCAGGTCCTCCAGTCCAGTGTTACAGAACAGGAGGTCAATTGGCAGGAGAAGGTTCTTAATGTTTTTTCTAAGCCGATTGCATCCCCTACCTTGACGGAGATAGTGGAGGAGGAGAAACCGGAGAAAATAGTAATCATTGTGAATGATTTGACCAGGCCGGTACCCTATGAACTGGTGCTGGTACCTATGTTAGAGGAATTTCAGGCAGCAGGGATAAAAAAGAAACAGATTACCCTCCTTATAGCAACTGGGATGCACCGGTCTATGACTGCAGAGGAGGTAGCCGGCAGCCTGGGTGAGGAGATTGCCAGGGCATATAAATGGGTGAATCATGATTGTGATGGGGAACAGGCCTATTACGGCGAATTGAGTGAGGGTGTCCCCCTTTATGTAAACCCACTGGTTGCTGAGGCTGATCTTTTATGTGCTGTAGGTGTCATTGCCCCTCATTATATGGCCGGCTATTCAGGGGGCAGGAAATCCCTCCTGCCTGGTGTCTGTGGCCGGGAAACCATAGAAAAACATCACGCCTTGATGCGCAGAGAGGGAAGTACTACAGCCAGCCTGGCGGGAAATGACTTTCATAAGGTGATGGTGGAGGCAGCAGAAAAGTGCGGATTAAGGTTTATTGCCAATATAGTTGCTGACAGCAGAAATGAGCCGGTAGACCTGGTGGCCGGACACTGGCTAAAGGCCTGGGAAGAGGGAGTGAGGCTTTGTGAGCAGGGCTCCCTGGTTCCTGTCGATGAGCTGGCGGATCTGGTAATAGTCAGTCCGGGCGGATTTCCAAAGGATATCAATATGTATCAGGCCCAGAAGGCCCTGGAAAATGCTTCCTATTGCACCAGGATTGGTGGGAAAATATTGCTCGTAGCAGAATGCCGTGAGGGATTAGGGGAGGCGGCTTTTGAGGAATGGCTCCTGGAGGCCGGGGAACCCCGGGACCTGGAAGAAAGGATTAAAAGGGAATTTGTCCTGGGCGGTCATAAAGCCTATGCCATTGCCCGGGTAGCTGTTAATCATTCCCTTTTTCTCTACAGTTCTTTAGATACAGAAAGCACTGCCAGGTGTTTCATGTCCCCTGTAGAGGATATTGGAAGCTTTCTGGCTGAAAATGTCAAAGAAGATGACCTGGTCTATGTATTACCCCATGGGGCCAATACAGTACCAATTTACAGGAAATAAGGCCATATTATTGACAATATTTATTCAGACATATATAATAATTAGGAAACAATAATCCAGTCAATGCTGTTAGTATCATACATATATAAAACTATGGCTGGCTGGATTAAAGATATAAGTTATTTTCTTGTTTATGGTGTGTTTTAAGGGGGTGAATCAAAATGGCTCACGTTATTTCAGAAGAATGCATTTTGTGTGGTTCCTGTGAACCAGAGTGCCCGGTTGACGCCATTAGCCAGGGTGATACACAATATGAAATCGATGCAGATCTCTGTATCGATTGTGCTGCCTGTGCAGAGGTATGCCCTGTTGATGCAATCAGTGCACAATAAAACAGGAAAATAAACAATAATGAAAACCGGACTTCGGCCCGGTTTTCTTTGGATATAAATAAAGTATTTTTTTGCCGCCGGTGGGTAAATTAACACTGAAAATTATCAGTTTGATAATTTTCTTTAAATAAATACTCCCTGAGGAGGTTATATAATCATGTCTAATAAAATTGTTATTGTAGGGGCTGGGTTTGTTGGTGCAACATCTGCTTATGCAATAATGAATTGGGGACTGGCATCTGAGATTGTCCTGATTGATCTCAATGAAGAAAAGGCTGAAGGAGAAGCCATGGACCTGAGCCATGGGGCAGCTTTTGTTAAGCCAGTCAAGATAAGAAACGGCGGTTATGAAGATTGTAAGGATGCCCGGATAGTAATAATTACTGCAGGTGCCAATCAGGAACCTGGAGAGACAAGGCTGGACCTGGTTCACAAGAATACAAGGGTATTTAAGTCAATTGTTCCAGAGATTATAAAATATACTAAAGATGCTATTCTACTCGTAGTAACAAATCCGGTTGATATTCTGACCTATGTAACTAAAAAACTATCAGGTTTACCATCCTCCCAGGTTATAGGTTCCGGGACAGTCCTGGATACTTCCCGGTTCAGGTATTTGTTGAGTGAGCATTGCCGTGTAAACCCCCGGAATATTCATGGCTATGTCCTGGGCGAACATGGTGACCATGAGGTTACTGCCTGGAGCTTGACCACTGTGGCAGGAGTTCCTTTCCCTGAATACTGTACTTTCTGTGGCAGACAGTGTAGTAATGAAGAGTTTAAAGAAGAAGTCTCCAGACAGGTCAGGAATGCAGCCTATGAAATCATAGAAAGAAAAGGTGCTACCTATTATGCAGTCGGCCTGGGTGTAGCCAGGATTGTAGAGAGTATTTTAAGGGATGAGAATTCTATCCTTACAGTTTCAACAATCCTTGACGGGCAGTATGGACTGGATAATGTTGCCCTGAGCCTGCCGGTCATACTTGGAGCAGAAGGCATTGTCCGGGTTCTGAACCTGGACCTGGCTCCGGAGGAAGAAAAGAAACTCAGGGAAACTGGAGAATTATTGCAGGGAATAATCAAAGAACTGGACCTGGAATAAAGTTCTGGCAAAGGATATGCTATAATACATAGAAGTGTTTTATCTGGCAGGATTTTACTCTTTTCCTGAAATGGGGAAGAGTAATCCTGCTCTTAATTTTAGCCTGGTTTAGCAGGCCATGAGTAGATTAGAAAGTAGCAAAGTATTAAAATGAGGAGATGATTAGTGTGTCCTATTTGGAAAAACTGGATCCAGAGATTTTTAATTTAATCAGGGAAGAAGGAAGAAGGCAGAAGCTGAATATTGAACTAATCGCTTCAGAGAACTTTGTCAGCCCGGCAGTAATGGAGGCAGCTGGTTCAATCCTGACCAATAAATATGCAGAGGGATACCCGGAGAGAAGGTATTATGGGGGCTGTGAAGTAGTTGATGAGGTTGAGAAACTGGCCATTGAGAGGGCGAAAGAGTTATTCCAGGGAGAACATGTGAATGTACAGCCTCATTCCGGCTCCCAGGCAAACCAGGCTGTTTATTTTGCTGCTGTCCCACAAGGGGGAACAATACTGGCCATGGATCTGACTCATGGCGGCCATCTGACCCATGGCAGCCCGGTTAATCTTTCCGGCAGATATTATAACTTTGTTCACTATGGGGTAGACAGGGAAAGTGAGACCATTGATTTCGACCAGGTGGCAGAACTGGCAGCAAAACATAAGCCGGCATTAATAGTAGCTGGAGCCAGTGCTTATCCGCGGATTATTGATTTTGAAAGGTTCCGCCGGATTGCAGATGAAAATGGTGCCCTTTTCATGGTGGATATGGCCCATATCGCTGGACTGGTGGCAGCAGGCCTGCATCCAAATCCTGTACCCTATGCAGATTTCGTTACAACTACCACCCATAAAACCCTGAGGGGAACCCGTGGGGGAATGATAATCTGTAAGGAAGAGTATGCTAAGGATATAGATAAGGCAATCTTCCCAGGTATTCAGGGCGGGCCTTTAATGCATATCATTGCAGCAAAGGCTGTGACCTTTAAGGAGGCCTTATCTCCTGATTTCAAGGAATATCAGCAACAAATTATAAAAAATGCCAGGGTACTGGCTGATGAGTTAGTAAATTATGGTTTCAGGTTGGTTTCCGGTGGTACTGATAATCACCTGATGCTGGTTGATTTAAATAATAAAGGTATAACCGGAAAGGATGCTGAGGCTGTTCTGGATGAAGTAGGAATCACTGTTAACAAAAATACCATTCCCTATGAGACCAGAAGCCCCTTTGTTACCAGTGGAATCCGGATAGGGACACCGGCAGTAACTACCAGGGGGATGAAAGAGGAGGAAATGAAACTTATTGCTGAGTATATCAGTAAAGCCCTTGAAAATAAAGATAATCCAGCTGTTCTGGCGGAGATTAAGGAAAAGGTCTATGAATTGACCGGTCAATTTAAATAGGGGATACTTAATCCCCTATTTCATTGAATCACCCCTTTTTCTATAGTATAATATTTTTATAGAGTAGTTTTTTTCCTGGTTTAATCTAATATGGAGGTTTTTAATTTGCAGGCTATAAACATAATCAAAGAAATTTTTATAAAATTCTATGAGTATCTTTTTCAGTTGGTAACAATTAATTTGTTCAGCTTTCTTATCTTGCTGCTGCCCTTTTCCCTGCTGGGCATAAGTTCAGTTTATTTTGTGTTATTCTTAAGTATTTTTATTTCTGCAATCCTGGCCGGACCGGTAATCTTGTCAGGCATGGATTATATAAATAAGACCTTTAATAGGGAGGATACCAGTATTAAGGGTTTTTTTATCGGAATTAAAGATAATTTTCTCAAAGGGCTTACTACTTTTTTATTTACCATAGTGACCTATTTTGTTATTCTGGCTGATATTTATTTCTTTATGCAGGGGTCGGAAAATTTTCTGTTGATGGTTCTCGGGATTATGTTTTTTTACATCCTGATATTTTTCTCCTTGTTTCAGTTATATTTCTGGCCATTGCGGGTTATGAAGGAGTTGCGTTTCTTCGATGCTGTTAAACAGGCCTTTTTATTGGTAATGGATAATTTCCTGGTTACCTTCCTGCTCTTCATCTTCATACTGATAATAATCATCATCAGTTTGTACGTGCCTTTTATTATGCCCTTTTTCTTTATAACATTCTTATCTCTAACCTCTGTTATATTAACCAGAACAATCCTGGAAAAATATAAGGAACAGGAGTGAAGGAATTGAAAGATTATTTTATTGGGGTAGATCTTGGTGGAACAAAGATTCTGACTGCCTTAAGTAATGAACAGGGCGATATCCTGAATCAGGTTTATATACCTACAGAAGCTGAAAAGGGACAGGATTATGTTATCGATAATATTATAAAAAGTATAGACAGCCTATTGGAAGAGGAGAATATAGGCAGGGAGGATATAAAAAGAATAGGGATTGGTAGTCCTGGACCTTTGAATATTAGAGAGGGTTTGATTTATGAGGCACCCAATTTGAACTGGAAAAATGTCCCTATAGGCAGGATATTGGAAGAACGGACCGGTATTAAAGTAAATCTGGAAAATGACGCCAATGCTGCTGCCCTGGGGGAGAAATACTTTGGTGCCGGCAAAGATGTAGATAATATGATCTATATTACTGTGAGTACCGGTATCGGTGGAGGTATTATCATCGATAATAAGCTCCTGCATGGTGTTAAAGATACAGCTGGAGAGATTGGCCATATGGTTATAATGGTCGACGGCCCCCTCTGTGGTTGCGGAAACCGGGGTTGTTTCGAGGCTGTAGCTTCCGGAACAGCCATCAGTAAAAAGGCAAGGGAACTGGCCGCTTCTAAACCAGATAGTCTTTTATATAAGCTGGTAGAGGGTGAACTGGCTAAAATTGATGGGAAGATACTGGCTGAGGCTGCTGAGAAGGGTGATGAATTGGCTTTAAAGATCTGGGATGAGGAAGCCTATTATCTGGGTATAGGTATTGCCAATCTTTTGAATATATTTAATCCAGAAGTAATTATCCTGGGCGGCGGTGTGATGAACTCCTGGGAACACTTTAAAGATAAAATGTTGGAAACTTTAAAGGAATATGCCTTTGAAAGTGCCTATAACTCTGTTGAAATCCGGAAAGCAGCCCTGGGTGGTGAAGTTGGTGCCAGAGGGGCAATAGCAGTTGCTATGGGAGGATAGATTCTGATCGTGAAAAAATCAAAGATAGCGGTACAGGAAATAATTGAAGAGTTTGATCTGGCCTTGTTGGCCGGTAACCCAGAGAACAGATATATCACGATCAGTGATATCAAAAGGCCAGGGATTGAACTGGCCGGTTTCTGGGAGTTTTTTACCCCTGACCGGGTCCAATTACTGGGTATGACCGAGATTTCCTTCTTAAAGGAACTGGATTCGGTAAGACTGGTAAAGAGTATTGAGAAATTATTGAGTTATGATTTGCCCTGTGTGATAATCGCAAGAGGGCTGGATGTTCCGGATATACTTATCGAAGAGGCTGATCGAAATGGTATACCCCTTTTAAGGACAGATATTTCTACAACCCGCTTTTTGAGTTTATTGACCAATTATCTGGAAGAAAGCCTGGCTCCTACCGAGACAGTCCATGGTGTTCTCGTTGATATTTATGGGGTCGGAGTACTTATTACCGGCAAGAGTGGTATTGGTAAAAGTGAGACAGCTGTCCAGTTGGTAAAACGCGGCCACCGCCTGGTAGCAGATGATTTGATTATAGTCAAAAAGATAGGAGAGAGACAGCTGGTAGGGACTGCTCCGGAAGTTTCCAGGCATTTTTTAGAGATAAGGGGCATAGGTATTATAAATATAAGGGCTTTATTTGGTGCCAGTGCGGTTATTGAAAAAGTGGATATAAATATGATTGCCAAACTGGAATATTGGAATGAAGAGAAGTCCTATGAACGGCTTGGTTTCGATAATTTATATGGTGAATTGATGGGTATAGAAATTCCTCAGGTTATAATTCCTGTTAAG
>Ga0208823_1000041_pt1 | contig 109561 bp, 90 predicted proteins | sample AD_UKC075_MetaG_FD_184440 | JGI IMG/M metagenome (GOLD analysis project Ga0208823, IMG submission 184440) | Active sludge microbial communities of municipal wastewater-treating anaerobic digesters from USA - AD_UKC075_MetaG (SPAdes) (version 2) | ecosystem: Engineered > Bioreactor > Anaerobic >...
ACGCCACGAATCGCAGATTTGAAAGTGAACAGGAAAGTCAATGAAATCAACGATCTACCAACACCACCTCCGCGCCAGTGCTAGCTTTTCGTACCGTCACTTATTGCACTGAAAACGAGGAGACCCCATCACCAGCTCGCCCGCCTTGGCGACGAGCTGCTGCACGACTTTGAATTGCGCTGCGGTCGCCGCCTTGGGCTCGACACGCCAACGCTCGGGAAGAATGGGCAGTTGCTCGATGGCCCAGCGCTTGTATTGCTCGCCGTAGCCTTCGGGCGGAACCGCCTCCACCAGATGACCGATGCACCAGGTCACGACGACACCCGCGCCGCTGTAGCAGCCGTTGCCGCGTTGAACGGCACCCAGCACACGGGCGATGTCCTTGCCCTGGGACGGCTTCTCGCACAGGAACACGCGCATGAAGCCTCCTTGGAAATGTGCGGTTCATCGGATGGGCGTCAGCTTGGCGGGGCCAGGAGATGCCGGCAGCAAGGAAGCCGATTGATGCAGACACCGCTTTGTGATCGGCAGGCGGCCCGTTGCCGCAGCGGTGTGCATAGACCGCAGGAGCTGGCACAGCAAGAGCGTCGTTTCGGGAGGGCGGCTGGAACTCCGTGGACGACCTTGGAGCTATCCCCTGGGGATAGCTCGCTGGTGCATCGCGGGCGTATGACGGTTGCTACAGCCGCCCTCGGGGGAACGGCGATGGGCGAATTACTGTCCGCCGGCCGGCTTGGTGCTGAGCGCCACCGACTCGATGCGGTACGGCAGGATGCCCACGCGCCGCGCCTCGACCTTGAACGTCACGCGCTCGTTCTCGTCGGCGTCCTCCCATTCGTCGCGCACGGTGCGGCCCTCGACCAGCACCCGCATACCTTTCTGGTACAGCGTCTTCCAGTGCTCGGCGTCGCGGTGCCACAGCTCCACGGGCGCCCAGAAGCCGCCGCGATCTTCGTACTCGCCGTCCTTCTTCGGGATCGGGTTGTCGAAGTAGACGTTCAGGCGAAGCAGCCGGCGCGGCTCGTCGTTGCCGTTCGGAAACTCGCGGTAGTCCGGCGCAGAACCGATGTTGCCCTCGCCGACGAAGTGCGTGCTCATGGTGACTCCTTGGTGGTGGGTGGAACGGCCGCGGTATGCCCGTGGACACGCCGCAGGTAAGCCGCTTCGGCCTGGGCGGCCTTGCTGGCGCATTCCAGGGCTTGGCGAGCGATGCTGTGGGTCAGGCTGATCTGCATGTTCAGCACGATGCGCTGCATTTCGATCGCGTACAGCTCGTCGATCAGCGAGGTCGGCGTCGCGGGGTTGGCCAGCAGGGCCTCCCAGAACGCCACGCCCATGGAGGAACGGTCGAGGTTGCGCCAGCGCAGGAAGGTCGTCCCTGCGCCAGTGGCCTGCTGGGCCAGTTGCACGTCGAGCAGGCTGAAGGGGTAGGCGCGTGCCTGGGGCAGCACACGCCGCTGCGCCAGGCCAATCACGTCGTCGCGCAGCGCTGCGCACTGGCTGGCCCAGGTCTCCAGACTCCCCTTACCCTTAAAAGGCTGTAAAAGGCCTTTTAGGTAGCCTGCGTGTTCCAGCCGCTGGAAGTCCGCCTGTTCCAGCGTCACGAAGCGCGTGGAGTGACTGATGGGGGGCGATGCCGTCATGCGTCAGCACCCTCATTACCCGTCGCTGGATTGGCTGCGCCATCCGTGTGAGCCGGCGCATCGGGCTCAATGGCGGGCGCAGCAGGCGGCGTGCCGGGCTTGGTCGTCCGCCGCGCGATCGGTGGCGCGAAGCGCGAGCGGCGCGTGCCTTCCAGCACGTCTTGCGGCAGCTCGCCGAACTTCTCCAGCGCCGCTCGCGCCGCGGCGTTCTTCGCCGCGAAGTCGTCGCGCGTCGTGCCCGAGTAGCGGTACTGCTGGGCCAGCGAGAACAGGCTGCGCAGCGCGTGCGCGCCATCATTGAGCCAGCGCTCCAAGGTGCTGCGGTCGATCAGCGCCGTGTGGTGCGCCAGGATGAGTTTGCGCGCCAGGTCGTCGTAGTCAGCCAGCAGGTACACCGCCATGAAGCCGAGCTGTGCATTCACGAACAGCGGCAGCTTCACCGGCTGCACATTCATGTTCTCGCCCAGCGACAGCGCCGGTGGCACGTCGGCCAGGGCCTGGTCGACCTGTTCGCGCAGGGTCTGCAGGCGGGTCTTGGTGTCGGCGAGCTTGTCCTCGATCCGCAACATCCACCAATCCGAGTACGGGTCGTCCTGCTCGGCGCCGCGCTTCATCTTGTTCATGGCGCCGATGAAGCCGTTGAGACCGATGATGCCGGGGCGCCCCTCGGTCGGCGCGCGGCCGTGCCAGATGCGCGAAGCGTGGTGCGTGTGCAGCGTCAGCGACATCGCGCTGCGCAGCGATCCGAGATTCAGTTGCAGGGGTTCTGTGCGTTCGTTGGCCATTGGAGCGACTCGCGGTGAAGGGGCGAGTCGCCAGCATCGGCATCGGCCGGAAGGCTGTCAGTCAACAAACCGCAGCCCATGCGCGCCCGGTTTGTTCCGCACGGAAGGCTGTGTGTGCCGGCTATCCCCTGGGGATAGCTCGGCGGAGTTGTTCGCGGCTCGCGCGGAGGTGAGACCGCGTTGCGGGGCTATGCCTCGCGAGGTCTGTACCAGGCGGCCCGTTGCCCCTCCACCTCACGGTAGCGAAGCTCGAACAGGCGGCACTCGTGCACCACCTGCCGCCAACTGCTGCAGCCGTACTTGGCTGGAAGCTGCTCGGGATGCTGGTCCGCGATCCAGCGGCCAGCGGCGGCAATGGGTGTCCAGCCCTCGACGGCCAACTGCGCGGCGGCCTCGCGCAGCGCGCGAACGATGCCGGCGGCCGGCCAGTCCACCGTGCCGTCCGGCGCGATGCCATTGACCACCAGGTCGTGGAACACATCCGACTGGACGAACTCCGCTGCCAGGCGCCGCGCCTGATCCATGTGCTCGGCCCAGCCGCGCAGCTGCTCAAAGTGTTGATCGATGCGCGTGTAGGCGGAACCGAGTTCGTCCTGTGCAGCGCGACACCCGTCCACGGTCCATAGATCGTGCTGGTCGATGAAGTGGTGCACCAGGGTGTTGCGCAGCGATACCAGGTCTTTGAGGTCGGCCTGGGTTTTGGCGTAGTCCTGCGCAGACAGGCTCAGTTGCACGCGCGTGCGAAAGGAAATCACGTCGCCGGGAAGATCGTTGTCGCGTTCCTTGCCACCATTTCCATCGGTGACCACATACGAACCAAACAGTTGTCCGACCAACGTGCCCAGGGTCTTGGTCGCGGCATCTTCGATCCGCGCTGTGCGAATGGCCTCCAGCGAATGCGCCGGGCCTGAAATCTCGTGGTGCGCCACGATGGCTTTCATGAGGCGCTCGTATTGTTGAAGGCGCAACAGGCATCTGCCCAGCAAGCGCTGAACGTCTCGCTGCAGTGGTTGCAGTACGTTTGTGACGGGGGAAGTCGTCATGTCCATCATCGGCCGGGCTCGTGCGTGGCTGTCCTCTTCTGATTCACAGGCGACAGTTTCGCCTGTCGTTCGGCGGACGACAATTGAGTGCGGCGGAAAGGTGTCTGTTCCAGCTATCCCCTGGGGATAGTCAACATCAGCGATCACGCAAGGCTTCTCGGAGCTGTGCCAGGTAGGCACGCGCCACCTCGGGGTCAGCCGCACGGGATGCCGGTGGTGACGACGGCGGGGACGCTGGCGCCGCCGATGCACTTTCTCCGGCCCAGGCCTTGAACTCCCCGCGGATCGCCTTCTGGATGATGCCAAACAGGTAGCCGGCCGGGTTGCGTACCGCGCTGTTGTGGCAGCGTGCCGCCCACTCGTCGAGAACGGCCTGCCTCTGCGCCTCGTCCACCTGCTGCAGCGCCACCAGCGCGCCGGCCTGCTGCTCGTCCTTCAAGCGCAGGAAACGCTCGGGCAGCCGCAGGTTCTGCAAGGCCCTCGCGCGCGGTACTGTACGTACTTCATTTATACGATCATTACGTACTGTACGGTCCTCCTTCGGAATCCGAAGAGAGCCGTCCGGCGCGGGTTTCGGCCCTGCTTCGGATTCCGAAGACGGGCGCGCGCCATTCCGAAGCAGGGCTTCCTGGCCTTCTTCGGATTCGTGGTCCGCACCCTCCTGTGGATAACCTGGCGTCGTCCAGCCATGCCGTGCCATGCGCTGCGCGAGCACCTGCAGGCGGGTCGGCAGCGTGCGCCCGCTGAGCAGCGGGTCTTCGGCGATCTCCCGCAGCGTGTTCATGCCCACGACCTGCACCGCCTTCGCCGCGTGCGTGAGCGCTTGGCTCACCAGGCCCAGATAGTCGGGGTCGAGCTGCATCGCCTCGAAGGGCGACAGCGGTTCGTCGTGCAGCACGTAGAGGTTCCCCTGGATGCGGCCGGTCTTGGGATCGCGCCGCCGCCGCACCAGGCTGAGCCAGCGCGTCAGCCGCAGCAGCGTCAAGGCGCGCGCCACGGTCTCGTGCGAGGCTTGCGCCGCACAGGGCATGGACGCCAGATATGGGCGGAGCTGGTCGTAGGTGGGAAAGGCGGTCACGCCGTCGTCGTTGAGCTGCAGGCGGAACACCTGCCAGGCGTTGCGTTCCAGCGGGGTCAGGCGCCGGTCGAGGAACAGTCGGCGCGGCACGCTCTCATGGCGGTTGCCGCTGTAGAGAAAGCCGTCCTGGCTCGGCGCCGTGCCCTGCGCCGGTTCCTTCGGCTCAAGGTGCCGCAGCGCCTCGTCGAACAACGCCGACAGCGCAACCGGGCCTTCGCGCCGTGGTGCGCCACCCGTGGTCATGGCCTACACCAGCCCCTGGTCGATCCAGTTGCGTATCGCCGCCCACACCACCGACATCGGCAGGCTCAGCGCCTCGGCCAGATCCATGGTCAGCGCCAGCATCGCCATGTCGTCGGTCAGGGCGATATGGCGCTCGGAGACGCCGGCCTTCCAGCGCTCCCACAAGGCCACGTCCTGCGCCTCGTCGAGCACCGGATGCCGGCCCTTGCGCTTGGGCAGCCCGAGGATGTCGCGGCGCAGCGCCACTTCCTGATGCGTGAGGCCGTAGAACTTGCTGACCATCTCCGTGCTCGCCCCCAGGCGCAGCATGCGGTCCACCGTGGCGATCTCCCGCTCCACGTCGTGCACCTGGCTCAGCAGCCGCTTCAACACTTCCCGGTTCACCGACACCGAACACCACGACACCGTGGCATTCACCAGCATGCTCACGAGTTCGGGGTGCTTCAGCGCATCCAGCTCCTCCTCGCCGAAGCCCATGGCCTTGCAGCGGCGCAACTGGCCGTTGCGCAGGTCATGCAGGGCCTGGGCGATCACGGCCTGGTTGAGTGGGTGCGGTGCCGACATGCGGGAGCCTCCTGCGCTCAGGAATCCTGGCTCGCTACGCCGGCTTCCAGATCCAGCAGCCGGCGCGCCAGGCGCAGCAGACGGAACAGCTTCACCAGCGCAGCATCGCTCAGGCGTGTGGCCGAGCCGCCGTGGCCATGCAGCAGCGCCGCCAGCTCGTCGGCCAGCCGCGCGCGGTCCAATCCGTTCGCGGAGGGCGGAGCCGCACTCAGCACATGCAGCAGGGTCAGCACCGCCCGCGCGAACGCCGGCAGCGCCTTCGCCTGGCCCACGGCCGGTGCCACGCAGACGAAGCCGATGCCGCCGACGCTGGCCTCGATGTGGTCGGCGACCGCCGCTTCCTCGCCGATCTCGCGCGCGAACTGCGCGATGTGCACGCGCAGGCGATCCGGCACGTCCAGCCCCGGCTCGACGTACCAGACGTCCGAGATGGGATAGAGCCCGCCCGCCTGCACGGGGATCGCACGCAGCGCATCGGCCTCGAAGTCGGGCAGCTTGTCGCCGAGCTGGTCCGCGACCATCCGCTGGATGGACTGCAGGCGCTCGGTGGTCGGTGCCGGTGTCACGATGTGCCCTTGCAGGCGCTCGTCGCGTTGCCCGTGCTGGTCCTCCGGCGCTTCGCGCGGTGCAGGCGGTGTCGCTGCTGGCGCCGAAGGCGCGACCGGCGTGGTGTCGCGCGGCACGGACGAGGCGGGTGGCTGCTGAGGCGCGGAGACCGGCGGGGGAGGACCAGCAGGCACGACAGGCGCTGCCGGTGGCGTCGGCGCCGCCGGTTCGCTGGTCAGCGCACGCTGGCGGTTTTCGCTGTCGTTGATCTCCAGCGCCAGCGTGTCGTAGTCCGCCTCCAGCAGCTCGGCCATCTGGCCGACCAGCTCGTCCTGCACCCGCTGCGGCGAGAAGTCGTCCGGCTGTGTGTCGAACTGCGTCAGCACGTCCTGAAACAACGAGGCGAAGTCCACGGCCACGGTGCGGCCCAGCGCACGCCGCTCCCAGGTGCGCTCGCACGCCTTGCGCAGCACTGCGAGCCGGTCCACCTGATGCCGGCCCAATCCGCCGTACAGCAGCGTCGGGATCGCCGGCAGCAGATAGCGCACCGCATCGTTCATGCGGCTGATGTGTGACTGCGGCACCGGATAGCCGTCGGCCGTCAGCCGCCGCGCGAGTTCGCTCTGCGACAGCGCCTGGCCGCTTTCCTGCTCGTAGAACTCGCGCGCCTTCTCGATGCCCAAGGCCCGCTCGATGAAGGTCAGCCCGCCGCGCAGCTCGTTCTCGGCCAGATGCCCGGTCAGCGCCACGATTTCGCCGCGCGCCGGCCACGGGCGGAACAGGCACGCAATGCGGAAGAAGCGCTCCTCCTTGGTCTCGCTCCACAACTCGCGCAGGATCGCCAGCCGCGTGTTGCCGCCGTTGCGAATGATGTAGTGCGCCTCGCCCGGCCTGCGCGTGATCGCGGGGGGCGCGTCCAGCCCGCGTTCGCGGATGGACGCCTTGATCTCCGCATAGGCCGGGTTGCGCGTCACGCGCGGGTCGTGGTCGTAGGGCCGCAACTGGTCCAGCGTCACCACCATCGGCGTGTCGGCGATGGGGTCGCTCAAGGTCGCGGCCGAAGGGCCGCTGCGCTCGAAGCCGGTGGCCAGCAGCTTGGCAGCCATGTCCTGCGGCGTCAGCTCAGCCACGGCCGTTCTCCTGCGCTTGCCGGTCGGCGCGGCGAAGCTGTGCGCGAGCATTGCGGTCGGCACGGTGGTCGCTCGCAGTCGAGCTGGTGTAGATCGACGCGCAGCCTGGTTTCGTGAATTTCAGGTGCCCGCCGGACGTGCGAACCACGCGCCAGCCTTCGCCCAGCGCGAACTCGATCAGCGCGCGCAGCCGTTCGCGGCCGCGCGCCAGTTCATGCGCGCTCGCCATGGCCGGCCCCTCCCGCATCGGCCCGACCGGTGACCAGCGCGAAGCGCTCCCGCCACACGGGGAACAGTTCGCCGGCCAGCGTGCGCATGGTCTCCAACGCCGCGGGCGCCGTGCGCCCAGCCGGCTGCCGGTACTCCACCCGGTGCACCGGCAATCCTCGTGTCGCAGCGCGCGGATAGGCTTCGATGGCCGGTACGTCGGTGCCCAGCACCTGCACGCCGGCCTGTTCCTGAAACACCTGTCGCAGCGCCTGCTGGACCAGCCGCGCATTCGACGACACAGGATGCACACGGTTGATGAGCAGACGCAGCGGCGGCGGCTCGATGCCCAGGTGCCGATACGGCGCGATGTCCTCGATCAGTTGCAGCGTGCCGCGCCGCAGCTCGCGCGCCGCGAGGATTTCCGGCGTCACCGGCGACAGCGCCAGGTCGGACGCCAGCACCGCCATCTCCAGCAGCACGCTGCGCGCGCCCTGGGTGTCGATCAGCAGCAAGTCGTAGTGCGTGCGGAAGACGGGAAGCAGATGGCGCAGTCGCAGGCGCCCATCCGGAGCGTGCAGCAGCAGCGTGTTCAGTTCGCCGCGGTCGTCGTTGGAGAGCACCAGGTCCAGGCCCGCGATCACGGTACGCGACACCAGTTGCTCGATGCGCCGCTCGTTGAAGGCCAGCATCTGGTAGATGCCGCCGGGCGCGCGAACGTCCAGCGTGAAGTAGCTCGACAGCGTGGGCTGCACGTCCAGGTCCAGCAGCAGCACGCGCAGCCCGGCATCGGCGATGAAGCCGCCCAGGTTGGCCGCCGTCGTGGTCTTGCCCACGCCGCCCTTGGTCGAAATGATGGACACCACCTGCATGGGCTTCTCCTCGTCGAATGGCATGAACCGAGAAGAAGCGTCAGGCGCGTTCTTTGAGGCGATCGGCGATCCACTGTTCGATCTCCACCGAGTCCCAGCCCACCGCGCGCACGCCCAGGCGCAGCGCCTTGGGGAACTTGCCTTCCTTCATGAGGCTGTAGATGTGCGCGCGCTTGAAGCCGGTCTTGGCTTCGACCTCGGCGCGGCGCAGGATGCGGTGCTCGGGCGGCAAGGCCGGCGCGATGGTCTGCGAAGACATGAGAGGCACTCCTTGACGCTCGATGGCGTTGTTCAGAAAGTGCCTCGCATTCCATATGCTGCTGCTGCGAGATTCACTGCAACTGCAGAACACGCAACTGCAATTGCAGTCTGCTGTTACAGGCTCAGCGCGATGCCTCCAGGTGGCGACGCGCCTGTGCCAGCTTGCTCCACAGCGTTCGCTCGCTGATGCCGGGCCGCCCTTCATGGTGGGCCAGTAGCGCACTGATCACCGCATCCATGTTGCGGAAGGACGAGTAGGCAGAGCCCGCGGGGGACTTGCCCAACAGCAATGTCAGCAGGCCGCCAATGATGTTCAGGTAAGTCGATTCGCTGCGCAGGCCCGGTTCACTCGCATCGCCCTCACGAATGCTACTGGCATGCTCCTTCGCCAACGCTTCGTGCTGTGCCTTCAGCGCCGCATGTAGTTGTGCGAGTTCGGCAAGCTGCAGCTTGGCGGCCTCGCGATCGGCTAGCAACACGTTCAGCATGGCGACGCTCACCGAAGGATGCAGTTCGCGCTCGATGCCGTCGAACAGGAATGGAGGCCGCTCACCGGGGTAGTAATGCGACATCCACGCCTTCAGGTCGACGTGGCGCACGATCAACGCAGGATCGTCGAGTGCGGGGCGCTGAGGTTCCTGCGCCATGCCTGCCTTGCCGTAAGAAAGCTCATCGTGTGCCAATGCGTCGAAGATGCGCTCGGAGAAAAGGCGCAGCAAGGGCCAGCGCGGAAAGTCGTTCGGCTCAGGCATGGCACGTGGCCCGAGCGTTTCCAGAATCCGCGGCTCAAAGCGCAACAGTCCCGCCCAACGGACGGCCGCCTCGATCGGGCGGTAGTAGATCCTGGCGCCAAAGGCAAGGCAACTCGATTTCTCCATGTCGCGTGCGTCCCATCGTCGGCTCGAACTCTGGCAGACGCGCACCGCCCAAGTGGGCGAGGCGATTGCCCAGAAATCCGGATGAAGCGCAGGACCGGCCGGGATCGTGGAAGGAAGCGTTGCATCGGCGCTGACGGCCGGCTAAGGGCGAACTACATCTTGCTACGCTTGAAACTCCTCAACCATGATGCGGGCGCTTTGCCTTTGGACCGGCACGCGGCTTGGTGGTCGCGCTCCCCTGGAGTCAAGCATGGGTGCCGCGCTTTACCCGAAACCTGGCCAAAGTTTTCCGTAGGAATTCCAACGGCGTAAAGTGCCAATGCGTCAACAGGATGAGCCGGTTTGCAACCAGCAAAAGCTCATGCGTTCCGCGTCAGTGAAATGACCGCGGCGGCGAGCCCGCAGGCGAGTGCCGGAGTACGGAAGGGCGCAGCAATTGCGTCGAAACTGGAATCAGTACAGCGCATGAGCCATGCAGATCGGGTCAGCCGCAAGACCAAAGATGAATCGCGCAATCCGAGAAAACTAGCCGCGCACCTTTCGATAGATCTGCGTCAAATCGCGCGTGATGTGCTTGCGTCCTGATGACATACACGTTCGGCGCGTTCGATGAACCGCTGCAACGGCTCCGTCATGCCACCCTCGGTTCGTAACAGATAGGTGGTTATCGATGCGCTCTGACCGGCCAACGGGCGGACAACAACATCCGCCGGCTGGCAAGTTGCCAAGTGCGCGGCAGTGGAAAAACTTAGCCCGTACCCTGCGGCCACCAACGTCAGCATCAGCCCGTGAGAAGCGGCATACTCAGCCACGATCGGTTGGACATCGACAGAGCGGAACAGTCGTTCGCTCTGCCGACCGCAACCTTGGCATGCCCGTGGATCACAAAGTACCAGCGGATAGCTCACCACTTCCTGCAACGGCACTTCCTTGAAGGCTACAAGCGGGTGCCGTGCGGGCAGGATCACTACCAAGGGGTCGGCCCACAGCGGCTCAGCAATGATCCCGTCCTCCACTTCATTGACCATTGCAAAGCCGGCGTCGAACAGATTTGCGTTCAGCCCCTGCACGAGTTCGGTCAGCGGTACTTCGGAGAGCCGGATGTTTACCTGCGGCGACTCTTCGCGGCACAGTGCAAGCAGTGCTGATAGCCTCGCCCGTCCTATGTCTCTCGACAGCGCGATTCGCAAAATGCCCTGAGAACCGGAGGCAGCAGCCTTCGCGCTGGCCACTGCCTGCTCAACGCTCAACATGATGCGGCGGGCGTCGTCGAGGAAGACTCGCCCTGCCCAAGTCAGGGTTGCGCCCCGCGGCGTGCGACTGAGCAACGTCACGCCTAGAGTTGTCTCCAACTTGCGGATCGTGCGTGATAGGGGAGATTGTTCTATATGCAGCCGCCTAGCGGCTCGACCGAAGTGCAGTTCCTCGGCTACAGCAATGAAACAGCGAAGATGACGTAAGTTCATGCGCAGTCCCTCGTGACGTGACCAGTCCTTATGATCGTAGGGAGCCGCATGCGTGCGGAGAAGAGGCCGGCATGTCTTGCAGCGGCTGTCGTCGCCGGCTCACAGCACGCGGGCAATGGTGTCCGGAGTTATTGCAACGCTGCTTGAACGCGGGCGGCGGTCATGGCGGATGGCTAGCTAGAGCACTCGCGCCAGCGCGCCTCGGCTAGTCTTCTGTGGCCGCAGCGACCCGAGGAAGACAGTCGCGGCGTCTTACGTCACTCCCCGAGGGCGAGCGATTTGGTCTGTCGACACGGGCGGCGGCGCAGCGTCTGAAGTTCGCGCCAGCGGGCATCGCGCCGGATGAACTGTCGATGGGCATGTTCGGCGAATTCGAGATCGCCACCTGTAACCGCGCTGCTGAAGCACTGCGGCCGGAGCAGTCGCAGCAAGCGGCTGACGCGGGCGGACAAGCAATTCCTGTAACATGTGCCGCGCCTCTTCACTGTCTTGCAGCAAGCCCGCGACAGCGTGAGGGGAGCGGCCAACGGCTTTCACGGTCAGCAACGCATTACGCTGTCCGATGGCATCACCCCGTCGCGCTTGCCGACCTTGCTGGCGTTAAGCTGGCAGGAGGAGCCCGACGTCGAGTTGCGCCTGTTCGAGGTGTCACTGTCGCAGCAAATCAAGGGGCTGCATGGCGATCTGTATGACCTAGGGCCCAGTCTGGTGAAGTGGGTGACGACATCGTGGCTAAGGCGCTTTGGAGCGCCCCCCTCATGGTCGCGGCGCCGGCATGGCATCCGCTGCTCAAGCACAAACGTATCTCACTGGACGAGGTGCTGCGTTATCCGCTGGTGCTGGTGACCCACATGCATACGGGAGTCATGCACGTCAGATCCAACGAGTGCTGCCGCGGGTGAAGCAGGAACCCGTGATCGCTGCACGGGTGGCTTCCTGGGAACCTGAAACGCGTCGAGGTATATTGATTGGACAGAAGCTAGTCTTCCGTCAACAGGTGTAGCCATCCCTTGCTAGCGGCTTCCATAGAACTTTTCCACGAACGGGCGACGGTAACTCTGGTGGCAGGCTAGGCAGCTTTGCTGGGTTTTGGAGAAAGCCGCGATGACTGCTTGGCCGTCATTCCGCTGTGCAGCCTCGCCCATGGCGGTCGCGGCGTCATGCACCTGTCCATCCAGACCCCGAAACTTTCCAGCGTCTGCCCCAAGCCAAGCAAGGATGCGCATCTTTTCCGACATGGGCGGCTCGGCATGCTTGGCGATTCGTGGTGCTAGCTCGGCGACCAGCGGCCAGTCTTCTTTGGAGATCGCGCCCGTGACGGCTTGCATGTCGCGACCGAGTCTTTCCATTATGGTACGAAGCGCCATTGGCTTTGCCGCCTCTACGGACTGCGCACCGAGTGCCGTGGCGAAGGTTGCCAAGAGCACGGACAGCGGGACGGTGAAAAACGATCTGGGTTTCAAGGGCTGGTTCACGAATTTCTCCATTGATGTTGTGACGAATGCTTTGGGTCTAACGATTGGTTGCAGGTGTCCTCAAAATTCCAGACTCAGCGCGATCGATCCGAATGCGTGATGGCCCGCCTGCTGGTCGAACTCGCGGGTTCTCCAAACGCGCATCACGGCGAGCCGTACGCCACGTCCAGCAACGATCCATTGGCTACTGATGCCGAGAGCTGCTTGCGCGATCCAAGGCCGCCGGCTGACGTGATGGCTATGCCGGAACATGTTTCCGTCGAGTGAGAAGTCCCAGGCGACGGCTTTACCCTCCAGATTCAGGAAGACATGTGCCCCAGGTTTGGGCGCCAGGACCGACTGCGGCGTTGTCGTGCGCAGATCGGCAACACCAGAGGGCGGGCGGTTCTCTGCGCCAGGGCGGATCGGATAGCTGCCGAAGTCGTTCGGTATATTCCAGCCCGCGCGAAACTCCACGCCGGTACTGGCGGCGGTTTCGATGTTTCCGACCCGCAGGGCATAGCTGCCGATCACGTCGCTGCCCCATCCAGGGCGGACCGCACCCTCCATGTACGGCTTGAACTTGCGGTCCATGGCCATCTGAAACGCCGGCTCGTTGCGCAACTGGTTGTCCCAGCCGCGAAATCGCTCAATGCCGCGTGCCCGATGCACCAGATCCTGAGATTGCTCGGCCAGCGACCAGGGGCCGATCACGCCCAGGGTCAGCTCACGCACGTCAAGCATTTCGTAGCTGGCGGCTTGTGGGTGGATGCGGCGATTCCACGCCAAACCCAGGTAGAGCAAACCAGCGTACGGTCGGTCATCTGGAATCACGTCGGTGCGCGTCTTGTTCTCGGGCGTGTACATGGACTGGCCAAAGCGCACGACGAGGTTTTGCGACGATGTCTGGGCGCCGGAATCGCGCCAGAACCCGGGATCAGCCCAGCCGATGAAGCGGGCGTACAAACCAATCGGCTGAGGCAGGCACTCCGGACGGAGCCCGCCTTGCAGATCACGTGAGACTGCTGTTAGCGCGACACCGTTGGTGTAGTTGCGATCGGAGCCGGTGAACAAATCGTTCTCCAGACGCAGGGTGCCGCCCCGCCAGCGCAGGGATTGCTCTGGCGAGCAGGAGGGAGGATTTGCAGAGAGTGAGACTTCGGAACCAAAAGCAGAAATCGGGCTGAACAATGCACCCGCAATCAACAAGATGACGCACTGCATCGGCTGCCGCACCTTGGTGCCGCGCAGGCTCCAGCGATACCCGCCGATGCCAATCATGTTGCCCCATCGCCTGCCGCCCTGTTGACGTAAAAGCGTTCGAGGGCACTGACGATTTCCTCCGCATCGTCTACGCAGGTGAACAAGTCGAGATCGGATGAAGAGACATAGCCTTCGTCGAGCAGAAGATCGAAATCAACTACGCGACGCCAGAATGCACGGCCGACCAGCACCACCGGAACACGCTGCATCTTTCTGGTCTGGATCAAGGTGAGCACCTCGAACAGCTCATCGAGCGTTCCATAGCCACCGGGGAAGGCCACCAAGCCCTTGGCGTGCAACAAGAAGTGCATCTTGCGCAGCGCGAAATAGTGGAATCGGAACGCCAAATCCGGGCACATGTAGGGGTTGGGTGCCTGTTCGTGGGGCAGCGTGATGTTGAGGCCAATCGAACGTGCGCCGACCTCGAAAGCACCGCGGTTGGCGGCCTCCATGATGCCGGGCCCACCCCCGGTGACGACGACGAAATCACGGCGGTTTTGCTGCTGGAAACGCGCCGAAATAAGGCCCGAGAAACGCCTCGCTTGCTCGTAGTGACGTGCCTGTTCGACCCGGCGATTGGCCCGCGCAAGCTCTTGCCGCAGCCCGACATCCTCCGGAGTGACGAGCGCCTGACGCTCCAGAACGCCAAGACGGGCTTCTGCCGTCTCGGCATCGCTCACGCGTGCGCTGCCGAAGACCACTACCGTCGAGCGAATGCCTTGCTCGTGCAGGATGCGCTCGGGCTTGAGCAGTTCGAGCTGTAGTCGCAGCGGCCGCAGTTCGTCCTGGCCAAGCAGCTCGATGTCTTCGTACGCAAGCCGGTACGTTGGCGACTCGCGGATGGCGCGCAGGCGTTCATCGAGATCTTCTGCGGGCTTCATCACTCGTGCGCCAGAAAGTCCGGCCAGCGCAGCGCATGGCCATACTCGGGCACCGTGACCTGCCAGCCGAGTTGCTGCTGCAAGAGGTCAGCGAAGGTTTGCGCGGCCGACGATTCCCCATGCACCACGAAGGTTTGCGCCGGTGCTTGAATGAAAGCACGGGCCCAATCCAGCAGCGCCTTCTGGTCGGCATGCGCCGAGAGGCCGTCCACGCTGTGGATCGCCGCACGTACCGGGATGTCCTCGCCGAAGATGCGTACACGTTCGGCCCCCTCGATCAGGCGCCGGCCAAGCGTCCCCTGCGCCTGGAAACCGGGAAACAAGATGCTGCATTCGCGGCGTGGCAAGTTGTGGCGCAGGTGGTGCCGGATACGTCCCGCATCGCACATGCCGCTGGCAGAAATAATGATGGCCCCGGAGCGAATCCGGTTCAGCGCCATGGACTCCTCAGCGCTCGCTGTGAAATCCAGGTACGGGAGGTTCTCGCCGCGCGCGTGCCATCCGGCCAACCGCTTCGCCTGTTCGTCGAACAATTCGAGATGTTCACGCGTGATGCGTGTGGCCTCGGTGGCCATCGGCGAATCGACAAACACCATTGGACGCTGCAGACGCCCTTCGCAGGTGAGACGATGTAGGTGGTAGAGCACCTCCTGGGTTCGGCCGACCGCAAAGGCCGGAACGATGACATTGCCGCCGCGCTCGAACAGGGTTTTCTCGACGATGCCGATCATGTCCGCTTCGGTCGCCGAAAAATCCTTGTGCCGGCGGTCACCGTAGGTGGACTCGATGACGAGGATGTCGGCTTCCTCAATGGGTGTCGGGTCGCGCAGGATGGGGCGTCCCGGCTGACCCAGATCGCCGCTGAACACGATCTTCGTGGGGTAACCGTACTCGGTAATCCACACTTCCAGGATGGCCGAACCAAGGATGTGTCCGGCATCACGAAAGCGGGCGCGCACCCCGACGCGGGGTGCGAACTCCCGGTCGTATTCGATACCTCGTACTTGCTGCAGGCATTCGTGTGCATCCTGCAGGGTATACAGGGGTGGCGGCACGGTCTTTTCTTTGAGCCGCTTGGCAACCCGCTTGGCATCGATTTCCTGGATGTGAGCGCTATCGGGCAGCATCACCCCGAGCAGATCAACCGTCGCTGGCGTGGCGTAGATGGACCCCTTGAACCCGGCGCGCGTGAGTTTGGGCAATAGCCCGCTGTGGTCGATGTGGGCGTGGGTTAGCAGGACGAAGTCAATGGACGCCGGGTCGAACGCGAACGGCTCGTGGTTGCGTGCTGCTGCTATACGCCCACCTTGAACCATGCCGCAATCGACCAGGAAGCGGACATTAGCCGCTTCGACCAGAAAGCACGATCCGGTGACTTCTCGGGCTGCGCCCAAAAAACTGAGTTTCATAGGGCGTTCACTCGGGTTTTCGCATCGGGCAAGTGCTGAGGCCGAGCAGGCGATAGCCAGGACAGCGGCCTGCCAGGCCGGTGAGGAGTGGCATGATTCCAATGAGTCCCAGCCAACGCCAGGATGAGTCCAGCCACAATGGGAGACTGAGCATAATCAGTCCGATGACGATGCGCACAATGCGGTCGAGATTTCCAACGTTGATTTGCATGACGGTCTCCTTGTGTTGAATCAGCGGCTTGAAAACGCGACGGGGGCGGCAGCGCCCCGCAGCGGATGGGTTGCGGTCGATGCCGTCGTGGATACGTCCCAGCCACCACCAAGGGCCTTGTACAGCGCCACCAGTTGCACGGCGGCGTTGGTATGCGCGCGTGCGGCTGCGGTTTCTGCCTCGTGCAGACTGCGCTGGGCAGCCAGCAGTTCGACCAGCGCAATGTCGCCCGCCGCGTAGCGCGCCTTGGCGTGGCCGTAGCTGGTGCGCGCGGCATCCAGTGCCATACCGCGGCGCTCCAGTGTGTCCAGCCCGCCGTGGTAGTCGCCAAGCGCGCGCTCGGCATCGCCCAGCGCCGCCAGCACGGCCTGCTCATAGGCCAGCGCGGCCTGTCGCTCGGCCGCCTCGCGTGCCCGAATTTCGGCTCGCACACGGCCACCGTCGAACAGGCGCCAGGAAATCAGCGGCAGGATGGAAAAACGCGAGCTGGATGCATCGAACCAATCGCCCGTACTGAGCGCTTGGAACCCGCCGCCGACACCGATGGAGAGTTTGGGGAACAACTCGGCCGTGGCCACGCCGATGTCGGCGGAACTCGCTGCCAGGTGACGCTCCGCAGCCAGCACGTCCGGGCGCCGGCGCAGCATCTCTGCGCGCTCGCCCACCGGCAGCGCCCGCAGCGTGCTCGGCGTCAAGGGGCCATCCAGCAGTGCCAGCTCCCGCTCCGGCGGCGCGCCCAGCAGCACGCCCAGGCTGAGTATCGCGGCGCGCTGACGCGCCTGGATATCCGGGATGAGCGCGTTGACTGCTGTCCATTGGGCGTACGCCGCCTCCACGTCGGCGGCCGACGCGTCGCCCAGCGCATGCCGCAGGCGCACCAATTCCAAGGTCTGCTGCAGCGTATCCAGTGTGGCCTGTTGTGCGTGCAACTCGTAGCGGGCGCCGACGGCGGTGAACCAGGTGCGCGCGACCTCGGCCACGATGCGCATGCGTATGCCCTGCGCCTCGGCTTCGGTCGCCTGCAGGCGGGCGCTGGCGCCTTCCAGCGCCCGCCGCTTGGCCCCGAACAAGTCGGCCTCCCAGGCCGCGTCGAAGCCCGCGTCGTAGATGGTCTGCGTGGCGTCAAGGCCGGGGATCGAACCTACGGGCAGGGGTCCGTTCTCGCTTTGACGGCGCCGGTTGACGCTCGCGCCAGCGGCGGCGGTGGGCAATGCCTCGCCGGCCACACGATCGCGCAGGGCGCGTGCCTCATCGATGCGTGCCGCAGCGTGGCGCAGATCCAGGTTCTGTGCCAGCGCCGTGGCCATCAGGCGATCGAGGATGGGATCGTCCAGTGCAGACCACCATTGGCTCAAGTCTGCGGACTGGGATTCGCTTGCCAACGGCAAGCTCCAGCCGCTGCCGACGTCGACCGGCGGCGGCTCGCGGTAGTCGGGGCCCACGCTTGCGCAGGCAGTCAGCAGCACGCAGGACAGGGCCAGCACGAGCGGACGCGCGCGCCCAGGGGTCAGGCCGGTGACGGTTGCGCGAAGAAAGGGAGTGCGGGGCTTGGATTTCATTGCAGGCGTCCTCGGACGAATACGGTGGCCATGGTCAGCGTGGCGAGGGCGATGACCGCCAGCGGCCACAGGCTGGCGAGAATGTCACCGGGCGGCATGGCCTTGAGAAAGCTGCCTTCGACGATGATGAGGAAATGGGTCAGTGGGATGGCCTGAGCCAGCCATTGCAGGACGACAGGCATGTTTTCCACAGGCGTCGCAAAGCCGGACATCAGCACCGCCGGCACGCCGATGGCGAACGCTCCCAGGATGGCCTGCTGCTGCGTCATGCTGACCGCGGAAATCATCAGACCGATGCCGACCACCGAGGCGATGAACAGCACCAGGCTGGCAAGCAGGAGTGCAAACGAGCCCGTAAACGGGATGCCGAACAGGAAGACGCCCGCGCTGATCATGAACAGGCCCAGCCCGGTGCCAATTGCGAGTGCCGGCAGCGACTTGGAGATGATGATCTCGGGCGTCGAGGTGGGCGACACCAGCAACTGGTCGAAGGTGCCCAGCTCGCGCTCGCGCGCGATCGACAACGAGGTGATCAAGAGCGAGCTGAACAGCGCCAGGATGCCCGTCAGGCCGGGCACGATGAACCAGCGGTAGACCAGATTCGGGTTGAACCAGTGGCGCACGACCACGGGCGTTGGTGCCTGGGCGTCGGGCACGACCTCGGCGCCGACATCGGCGGCGATGGTGGACAGATAGGCCACGGTGATCTGCCCGGAGTTGCTGCGCCGGCCATCGACCAGTACCTGCGCGCGGCCACTTTCGCCGGCGGCGATGGAGCGCGAGAAATCCACCGGGATGGCGAGCGCGGCGATCACCTCGCCACGGTCGATCAGCTCGTGGAGCTGCTGTTGGCTGTCGACATGCCGGACGTGGGTGATGAAGCGGGCGCTGTCCAGGCGCTGTACCAACTCGTGCGACCAGCGCCCCGCATCCTGATCGTAGACGGCGATATCGACGTTGCGCACTTCCAGCGTCGCGGCAAAGGCGAACACCAGCAACTGCAGGATCGGCGGCACGAACACCACCATGCGGCTGCGCGGGTCGCGCAGGACGCTGAGCACTTCCTTGATGAACTGGGCGCGCAGGCGGGTGAACGAGAATGCGGAAGTCAACATCGCGTCACTCCAGGTTCTTGCGCGTGGCGCGCTTGGCGATCACGAAGAACAGCCCCCCGATCGCCGCCATGGCCGCCAGGTTGGGCAGGAACACGGCCCAGATGTCGCCGGCCAGGAACACCGTCTTCAGCGAATCGACGAAGTAGCGCGCCGGAACCACCAAGGTGATGGCGCGGATCGGTGCCGGCATGGCGTCGATCTCGTACAGAAAGCCCGACAACATGAAGGCCGGCAGGAAGCCCGTGAACAGCGCGATCTGCGCTGCCAGGAACTGGTTGCGTGCCAAGGAGGAAATCAGCAGACCCTGACCCAGCGCCGGCACCATGAACACCGCCGACAGCAGCAGCAGCGCCGCCAGCGAGCCCCGCATCGGGACCCCGAACACGAACACCGCCAGCGCCGCCGCACCCAGCGTGGACAGCATGCCGAGCACGAAGTACGGCAGCAGCTTGCCGATCAGGATTTCGGCCACCGAGGCCGGCGTGGACAGCACCGCCTCCATGGTGCCGCGCTCCCATTCACGCGCCACCACCAGTGCAGTCAGCATGGTGCCGATGATGGTCATGACGATGGCGATGACACCGGGAATCAGTGCGCGGCGGCTTTCCAGCTCGGGGTTGAACCAGTAGCGCGGTTCCAGCATGACGGCCTGCGCTGGTGCTCCGACGTCCAGTCCGGCACGCCAGGACTGGACCACGCCGCGGGCGTAGTTCTCGACGTAGTTGGCGGTATTGGGGTAGGAGCCGTCGGTGACGATCTGCACCAGCGGCTCGCTGCCACGCTGGGCCAGCCACTGCTCGAAATCCTGCGGGATCACCACGTAGCCGCGCAGGTCGCCTGAGACCAGCTGGTCGGCCACTTCGCGCCGGTCATGGGCGAAGTGGGCATCCAGGAACTTTGTGCCGGCAAAGGCCGCCGCAAGCTCCTGCGCTGCAGCGCCGGGCGACTCCAGCACCACGCCGACGCGGACATCCTTCGCATCCAGCGACACCGCATAGGCGAACAGCAGCAGCAACACCACCGGCAGCACGAACGCGATCAGCAGCGTCGAGGGGTCGCGCAGCGCCTGGTAGCTTTCCTTGGTGACCAGGGCGATCAAGCGCCGCAGATCAAAATGGCGCAGGTCGGTCTGCTGTGGTCCATTCCCGTCCTTGTGCTTTGTGGTGCCGTTCATGTGGCGGCCTCCAGCTCGCGGTCCGCCGACTCCACCAGGTGAATGAAGGCGTCCTCCATCGTCGGGTCGGGTCGTTCGGGGCTGACCGCCGAACGTTTGAGCGCGTCGGGCGTATCCAGCGCAATCAGTTGCGCACGCGAGAGCATGGCCACGCGGTCGCAGTATTCGGCCTCGTCCATGAAGTGGGTGGTGACCATGATGGTCACGCCCTTGCGGGCCAGTCCGTTGATGTGGGTCCAGAATTCGCGCCGGGTGATCGGGTCCACGCCCGAAGTGGGTTCATCCAGAAACAGCACGGGCGGCCGGTGCATCAGCGAACAAGCCAATGCCAGGCGCTGCTTGTGGCCCAGCGGCAGGGAATCGGGCGTGGCGGACAGCCAGTCGCCCAGATCGAAGGTTTCGATCATCTCGGCAATGCGCTCGCGCCGGGTGTTGCCTTCCAGTCCGTAGACGCCGGCCGAGAATTCCAGGTTCTGCTGCACCGAGAGCAGGCCGTAGAGCGAAAACTTCTGCGCCATGTAGCCGAGCCGGCTCTTGGCTGCGCCGGTGGCGCGGCGCAGATCATGGCCCACCACATGCGCTTCGCCAGCAGTGGGTTTCAACAGGCCGCACAACATCTTGAAGGTGGTGGACTTGCCGGCGCCGTTAGGGCCGAGCAGGCCGAAGATTTCGCCCTTTTGCACCTCGAAGCTGACGTTGTCGGTGGCGGTGAACTCGCCGAAGCGCTTGGTGAGGTTTCGGCACGACACGGCAATGTCGGAACCCAGCTCAACCGGCGGCAGACGCTCGGCCAGCGTCGAAGTGCCGCCGGGGCCGCCACCGAGCAGATCGATGAAGGCGTCTTCGAAGCGCGCGGGCACCTGCGCCAGCTCCACTCGCGCCTGATCGGACAGGGCCTGGAGCTGCTCCGCTTGAGCGCCCTCGCGCAACACCACGCGCACGCCGGCGCCCTGGATCACGCCATCGCTCACGCTGGGCAGGTCGAGTGCCTGGGTCAGGACCGCTCGGCGCTCGGCACCGACGTCTTCCAGACGGAAACTGCGGCCTTCGAGCTGCGCGGTCAGCTCCTGCGGCGGGCCATCGAACAGGAGCTGCCCTTGGTTCAGCAGCAGCACGCTCTCGCAGCGCTCGGCTTCGTCGAGATAGGCGGTGGACCAGACCACGGCCATGCCTTCATCGGTCAGCGCCTGCACCATGCGCCACAAGTCCTGGCGGCTGACCGGGTCGACACCCACGCCCGGCTCGTCCAGCAGCAGCACCTTCGGCCGCGCCATGAGCGCACAGGCAAGGCCCAGCTTCTGCTTCATGCCGCCGGAGAGCTTGCCGGCCAGGCGTTTGGTGAAGGGTCCGAGCCGCGTGAAGTCCAGCAGCTCGGCAAACAGATCGGCGTTGCGGTCCGCATCCATGCCGCGCAACTGCGCATACAGGCGCATGTTCTCCATCACCGACAGGTCTTCGTACAGGCCAAAGCGTTGCGGCATGTAGCCACTGGCGACATGAATGGCGTCGTTGTCCTTGACCACGTCATAGCCTGCCAAGGTGACGTGGCCGGCGTTCGGCACCAGGAGGCCGGTCAGAATCCGCATCAGCGTCGTCTTGCCGGCGCCGTCGGGGCCGACCAGACCCGTCAGCCGTCCATAGTGGATGCGCGCGCTCAAGCCCCGCAGCGCCTTTACGTCGCCGAAATGCTTGTCCACGTCTTCGATGACGATGGCAGCGTCTTCGCCCGCACCCGCAGGCACGGCGGCGATAGCAGGGCTTGCCTGCATTTCAACGCTCCCCCGCCGGGATACGGGTGCCGGCTTTCGCATCGACCTCGATCGTCACCGGCATGCCCTGGCGCAAGGCACTATCGCTGTCGGCTTCGTCGATGACGATGCGCAGGCGGTAGACCAGATCCGTGCGCAAATCCGTCGTCTCCACCGTCTTGGGGGTGAACTCGGCGCGCGGCGAGATGAAGCCGATCTGGCCGCGATAGACCTTCTCTGATGAATCGCTTTTGACGCGCACCACAGTACCGGGCGCGATGCGCCCCAAGTCCGACTCGCCCACGTAGGCGCGCACGTAAACCGGCTTGTCCAGGCTCAGGCTGTAGACCGCGCTCTGGCTTGCGACCATGCTGCCGGGCTCCCGCACTCGTGCGATGACGGTGCCGCTACTGGGCGCCATCAACTCGGTGTCCGCCAAGGCTGTCGTGGCTTGCGCTGCGGCAGCCTGTGCGGCCGCAAGGCGAGCTTCTGCCGCGGCGATGTCTTCCTTGCGAAAACCTTCGGATGCTTGCGACAGGGCCGCCTTGGCCGCTTCGACGCCAGCGGCTGCCTGGTCGCGCGCCGTGCGGGCTGCATCGACCGTGCGCTGGCTGCTGGCGCCCGATGCCAGCAGGCCACTCTGGCGCTGGAAATTGCGCTCGGTCTCGGTGGCGAGCGCCTGGGCCTGCCTGAGGGCTTCGCGCGCCTGGGTGATTTCCTGCGGTCGCAGACCGCGGCGCAGCTTGGCCAGTTCCGCCTGCGCCACCTGCACCTGGGCCTGTGCTGCCGCAAGTGCTTCCCGATAGGGTTGCGCGTCAAGCGCCGCCAGGCGCGCGCCCGCGCTGACGGCATCGCCCTCATCGAAAGCCATTTGCATCACGCGCCCGGGCTGACGGAAGGCCAGTTGCACCTCGCGGATGTCGACGTTGCCGTAGAGGCGCAATGCATCTTGTTGTCCATGGTCGCGCGACAACCAGAACGCCAGTGCGCCGCCAAGAGCGAGCACGACGACGGCGATCACGACCCAACGGGTTTTCTTGAAGAGGAGGTTTGGAGTTTTCATCGATGGGTTTCCGCTGGATAAAGGTGCTCAGTGCTCGCGTGCGACCGGCGCATTCGCCGCTGACCGGCGCCAGGCGATGGCCGCTATGCCAGCCCACACCAACGTGCGCAGCGTCATGGCGACCACCGTGCGTCGCTCCCAGGCGCCACCCAGAGCCACATGCACTCCGAAAGCGAGGAACACGAGTGCGGTCGCCACCGTGATGACAATCGCTAACCACGCGGCCCAGCGCCGGCGCATCCACAAGCCGACGCCGGCGACGATGTAGGCGAACCCGGCCAGAAAATTGAACCAGAGCACGAAGGGCACATAGTGGCCGGCGGCTTGGCGCGCCGCGCCGTCGACAAACAGAACGGCGCCGCCCTCCCGAAGAGTGAGCAGACCGAAGCCGATCGCAAGCAGGGAGATCAGCCAGTGCCAGATGCTGCGTTGTGGATGAGTGGTCATCTTCATGGCCTTTACTTGATCGGGGAAACTCCCAGGCCTTCGTCGTCGTCGCGGCGTGCGTGTGCATTCCGCCGGGCGGTCGGGCTGAGTGTTGAATGACGCGGATTCGCGCTGGAGGCGCAACGCGATCGCATGACCGTGGTGTGCCTCTCGGCTGACCGAGGAACTGCGTGGCGGCAGGATGGAAGGCGTTTCATCGGGTGTGCGTGATGCCACGGAGATAGATGGCAAACACGGCTGGCGCGTCGCGGCGGATGCGTGCTACATCGCCCGCCAGCAACGACTGCATCACCAGCCCTTGAATTGTGCCGATGAACAAGACGACGGCCGCGTCCACATCCAGTTCTGAATGCAGCTCGCTTCGCGCCTTACCGGCTTCGAGCAGTCGACGCAACCGCTCACCATATTGACGGGTCAAGGTCTGCACCATTTGCTTGGGCAGGGTCTCCCCCGGCCGCTGTAATTCGCCGAAGAGCATCCTCGGCACCCCCGGGTGCTCGGCCACGAAGTCGATGTGCGTCTTGAAGATCGCTTCAAGAGCTGCGAGGGGGGACGTAGCACCTTCTGCGGCCTTGTCTACTCGAGCGAGCAGGCGTTCCGTAACCCAGGACATCACCGCCTGCAGGATTGCGTCCTTAGTCGGGAAGTGACGGAACAGTGCTCCCTGGGTCAACCCCATGCGCTGCGCGATGGCCGTGGTCGTGATGTCGCTGGGGTTCTGTTCGGCAGCCAAGTCGACCACTGCCTCGACGGTGGCCGCGCGCCTCTCATCAGCCGGTAGATGCCTGGAGTGTCCGCTCATTGCTTGCATCCCAAAAAGTGAGTAATCTATTAATATCTTACCACTGTGCAGCCAGACCGCAAGAGGGGAAGCACGAAAAAGAGGTCTCGATGAACAGCAGAACTGCTATCTCAGACGGCTGCCAACGGTCGATTTCTGGCGGGCGCAAACGTCGCCCTCCGCACCTCATTGGCGGAAGGGCGCCGGCACATCGCAAGCCTGGCGGGGCGTAAGTGGGCGGGATGTGGATGGAGATGCTGGCGCCCGAGAGGCCGAACCAGAAGAAGACGAACAGGAGGTGGCCTTGGATTTCAGATTGCTGCGCTACTTCATCGCAGTCGCGGAAGAACTGCATCTGGCCCGGGCAGCCGAGCGTCTGGGCATCGAGCAATCGCCTGTGTCACGTGCGATGCGCGACCTAGAAAGCCAGCTTGGCGTGCAGTTGTTCGACCGCAGCACCCGCCTGACGCGGCTGACCTGGGCCGGCCAGGTGTTCCTAGGCGAATGCCGACGCGTGATGGCCACCGTGGAGCAGGCAGTCAAGAGTGCCAAGGCGGCGGCACAGGGCTACCAGGGCCATCTGCGCATCGCGATCTGCGACGGCCTGGCGCAGCCCCGCATCGCCACCTTGCTGGCACGCAGCCGCGAGGAGGAGCCCGAGATGGAGATTCGCGTCTTCGAGCTGCCGTTCGCGCAGCAGCTCAAGACGCTGCACGACGATCTGCTGGACATCGGCTTTGCGTTGTCAAACGCGGTACATGATGGCCTCGTCGCCGAGCCGGTGTGGACCGATCCGCTGTCGGTGATCGTGCCCGCACGCCACCCCTTGCTGGCACACGTGCAGGTGCCGCTGGCCGAAGCCCTGAAGTTCCCGCTGGTTCTGTGCCATCCCGAATCGGGATCGGGCTGCCGCCATCAGATTCAAGCGCTGCTGCAGGACGCAGGCACGCCGCTCAAGCTGGTCGATGAAGTGACCAGCCTGGGCGTGATGCTGACCCTGGTCGGTGCCGGCTACGGCATCGGCTTCGCCATCGCCTCGCAGGTGCAGACGCTACAGCGCCCGGACATCTCCATTCGTCCCTTGGCCGGCAGCCCACCGGTGCTCTCTACCTACCTGCTGCGCCGCCGGGGCGAACCCTCGGAGCCCATGAAGCGGTTCATCGAGCGGGCGAAAGGCGGGCGGGACCGCGCCTGTCGATGATGAGTCAATCCTTTGAGGACGCAGCTCACCTGTCCGTAGCGGCCTGTGGCGTGATGTGCCAGTGGACAGATAGACTTCGGTATGAAATCCGATGCTCTGGCTGTTGATGGATGTGCTTGGCTCGCTTTGGATCACCCGCAACGGCCTGCGTTGACCAGGCCGAAGACTTGAGTCCACAATCGAGTCCATTCCGTGACGCTTGGATCGGAAAAAACGTTCGTAATAAACGAGTTAGCGACCGGGTGCTGTTCCCTTCACCCGCTCCACCACGCAAATTCACGCGCGCGGTCAGGCGCCGTCTCCGCGTGGGTCCTCGCGCTTGGGTCGTCGTGCACGCTGGTGGCCCAGCCCACCGCACCGGCGTCAGGCCCGGTCAGCCATTCATCCGCGCCCCTGGGCCGCCTGCTTCCATGCGGCGGCGGCCTGTGCTTCGTCGCCCCGTTGTTCCGCCAACCTGGCCAGGGCGCGCCAGGCGCTTCGGCGCAGGCTGTCGTCGGTCAGCGCGCGCGCGGCCTGCGCCAGCAGCAGTTGCGCGCGACCCCACAGTCCGCGGTGCAGGCAGGCCATGCCGGCCAGGTATTGCAGGGTGGCGTCGCGCGGATTGGCTTGGGCCGCGGCTTCGACGCGGGCCAGCCACTCCTGGTCGGACGGCTCGCCCGTGGCGACCATGCCGGCCTCCAGCACATCCGCCAGGCGCACACGGTGCGTGGCGCTGAAGGATTCGGGCAACGCCAGCATTTCGTCCCACACCGGCCGCAGCCACTGCCGCGCCAGCGCGTGGTCGCCACCCACGGCCAGCAGACGCTGCGCGGCGCGTAAGGCCAGCTCGGGCATGGTGCGTTCGGCCGGGTCGAGCGAATGCCACACGGTCTGCAGTTGCGCCGGGTCGTGCGCCTGGGCGATCAGTTCGGCGGCCAGGCCACGCATCAGGCTGCGCGCGGCGGCGGGCGAAAACGCGCCGTGCTTGGCCAGCAGGCGGGCGGTGTCCAGCGCCTCGGCCACGCGGCCGGCCTGGCGCGCGGCCTTGAGCTTGATGCGCAGCGCCGCCGTGCGGCGCGTGGCGCCCGCGGGCAACTGTTCCAGCCGGGCCAGCGCGCCGGCCGGGTCGTGCTGGTTGAGCGCCCAGCGCGCGGCGCGCAGCAGCACGCCTTCGCGCAGTTCGGGCGCGGCGCCGGCGCGCGTGGCGGCGTCCAGCGCATGCTCCAGATGCGCATCGCGCGTGGCATGGTCTTGCAGGGCGTGGGCGCTTTCGGCGACGGTGATGTGCGCCAGCGTTCGCAGCGGCAGGGCGTGCGGCAGCGTGCCGGCGCCTTCGCCTAGGGCTTGCTCGCGCGCCAGCGCACCCTCGGCGGCCTTGCGCGCGCGCAAAAAGCGCCCGGCGCCGAGTTGCGTCATGGCGTCCAGCAGCAGGGCGTGGGTGGCGCGTTCGCGCTGCAGCGCCCGCCAGCGGCGCGCCTGGCGCGGCAGTTCCAGCGCGGCGGACAGCGCCCGCAGCGCCAGATGCAGCAGCACGAACAGGCCGACCAGCAGCAGCAGCGCCAGGTTGATCGATACGTCGATGCGGTGCGGCGGCCAGAAAACCGTGAGCGTGCCCTGGTTGTGGCCGGTGAACAGCGCCAGCGCCACCGCCGCGGCGAACAGGCCAACCAGCCACAACGCGGCGCGCATGCGGCTACCGGCCTCCCGCCGATTCCAGCGTGCCGGTCGCGCTGGCGGCGGCCATGACGTTGCCCAGCGCGGTGAGCGTGTCGTCGATGCGCGGCAGGTCGGCCGACTTGGTGCCGGCCTGGATTTGCTGCAACGTGGTGGCGGCCGACTGGGTGCGGCGCGAAGCGGGGTCGAACCAGGTGCCCAACAGGGTAGAAGCGGCGGACAAGTCGGCGCGCACCGCTTCGTACTGCCGCGCCAGCAGCGCCAGGCGCGCGCCATGCAGGCGCAGCTTGAAGTTTTCGCGCACGAAAAACGCCTGCTCGGGGCTGAGCATGCTGGCTTCGGGCCGCTCGACCCGGCTGACGCGCAGCAGCCCGTGCGCCTGGTCCAGCGCGCTGTGCCACAGCCGCGCCCAGGCGCTTTCAGGCGTGGGCGCGACAGCGCCGCCACGCGGTGCCTGCCCTGGCCGGTCGCGGCCGACGTCGTTGGCCACCGGCAATTCGTCCGCCTGCCGCAGCAGCAGGTCGATGCGCGCCAGTAGACCGGCGGTGTCGGCAATGCTGGCGCGCTTGACCGCCTCCAGCTCGCGGGTGACGGCACGCGCCACCGGCGCCAGGCGCGGGTCGCTCGACCGCGACAGGCGCCGCTCGGCCGTGCGCAGCGCTGCCAGCAACGGCTCGACGCTGCCGGTCAGCTGGGTCTGATCCTGCGCCACGCGCAGCGCCGCGTCCAGATCGACGGCCAGGTTTTCGTCGCGCGCGCGCGCCACGCTTTGCACCAGCGCGTCCAGCTGCGTGCGGTAGGCGGCCATGTCGGCGACCTTGGTTTCAAGCGTGGCCACCTTGCCAGACAGGCTGCGCGCGTTTTCCTCGGCCTGGCGCGCCAGCGTGCGGGCTTCGACCGACTGCGTGCCGGCGTCGGCGCTCTGGCGTGCCAGCTGCTCCTGCATGCCGGCGACCTTTTGCCACAGCAGCGCGCTGACCACCAGCCCGATGGCGGCCAGCAGCCACGCCACCACCAGGCCCGGCTGCAGCCCGGCAGGCCGTGGCGTCGCGTCCAGGCGCGCTGCCGACGTGGCGCTGTTGGCGGGCTCGGCCCCGGCGTCCGGCGCCGGCGGCGCGGGGTGCGCAGACGGCAACGCGGGGGTCGGCTCGGGCATCATCAAAGCGATTCTATCGACGCGGCCACCGCCTCCAGCGTGGGCCGGGTGTCGTACACCGCGCCAAAACCGGCGGCGCGCGCCGCCTCGCCAATGCGGGTGTGCGTGACCAGCGCGCGCGCGCCGCGCCAGTCCGCGCCCGGCTGGCATTCCAGCAGGTTGGCGATGGCCTCCGAACTGCTGAACAGCCACAGCGTGCCATCGCCCGCCGCCGTGAGTGCGCGCGCGGCTTGCACGGCATCCAGCACCGGCGCCAGCCGTCGGTAGGCCGCCACCTGGTCGACCACGGCGCCCGCCGCCGCCAGCTGCGCCACCAGCCAGTCGCGGCCCGCGGCCACGCCGTCCGCCGCCGAGCCGCGCACGATCAGCACCCGCGTGCCATGCACGGCCTGCGACGAGACGCGCGCCCACAGCGATTCCGAATCAAACTGCGGTGCGTCGGGCGCAGGCGCGTCGATGCGGTCGGCGGGCCAACCCGCCTTCATCAACGCCGCCGTGGTGCCGGGGCCGGGCGACCAAGCTCTTGTTTCAATAGCGTCCAGCGCAGGCACAGCAAGCGCTACCGCCTGATTCGATGCCAAAAACCCCAGCACCGCATTGCCGCTGACGAACATCGCGGCGTGGTAGTCGGCCAGCCGCTGGCGCGCGCGCAGCAAGTCGCCCTGCAGGGGCGCCGGCACGATGTCAATCAGCGGCAGGGCTTCGGCGTGGATGCCGCGCGCGCCCAGCTCACGCGCCCAGCGCTGCGCCTCGGGCGCCGGGCGGGTCACCAGCACGCGCGGCACCGTCAATGCGCCCCGCCGGCGCGCAGCTCGGCCGCCACGCGCTGGCCCAGCGCCTCGGCGTCGGCCCCTTCGGCCACGTCGGCCTGGCCCGACGCGGTGACCAGGCGCGGCGCGCCTTCGGGGTCGCCCCAGGCGGCATCCAGCTGCAGCCGTGCCCCGTCCAGCGTGGCGTGGGCGGCCAGCGGCATCGAGCAACTGCCGCCCATGGCGCGGCTGACGGCGCGCTCGGCCGCCACGGCCAGCCAGGTGGCGCGGTCGGCCAGCGGCGCCAGCGCGGCCAGCAGGTCGGCGCGGCCCGACCGCACCTCGATGCCCAGCGCACCCTGCCCGGCGGCCGGCAGCATGTCATCGGCACTAAAGATGTGGCGAATGCGCTCGCCCAGCCCCAGCCGCTTGAGCCCCGCCGCCGCCAGCACGATGGCGGCGTACTGGCCCTCGTCCAGCTTGCGAAGACGGGTGTCCAGGTTGCCGCGCAGCGGCTCGATGCGGATGTCGCTGCGATTCATTTTTGATAGCATGCTGCGCAGCAATACCGTGCGCCTCAGGCTGGAAGTGCCGATGACCGCGCCCGCAGGCAGGTCGGCCGGTGTGGCGCAGCTGGCCGACACCCAGGCATCGCGCGGGTCTTCGCGCGCCATCACGCAGGCCAGTTCAAAGCCGGGCGGCAGTTCCATCGGCACGTCCTTCAGCGAATGCACGGCGATGTCGGCACGGCCTTCTTCCAGCGCGGTCTCCAGCTCTTTCACGAACAGGCCCTTGCCGCCCACCTTGCTCAAGGTGCGGTCCAGGATCTGGTCGCCGCGCGTGGTCATGCCCAGCAGGGTGACGGCGTGGCCGCGTTGTTCGAGCAGCGCCTTGACGTGTTCGGCCTGCCACAGGGCCAGGCGGCTTTCGCGGGTGGCGATGGTGATCTTCATGGACATGGGCGCCGATGCTACACGGGCGCTGCCGAAGGGCCGCGCGGGCACACGTGACCGCCCTACTCGCCCAACGCCTCGCGCACCGCCGCCACCTGCCGGCGCGAGACCATCAACAGCTCGTCGATGCCGGCCAGCCGCACGGCCCAGCCTTCCCCCTCGTCCGCGTCGTGGTGGCGCACCAGCGCGCGGACGGCATTGCGGGCCACCAGCGCGTTGCGGTGGATGCGCAGGAAGCGCCCCGCAAAGCGCTCTTCCAGCTGGCTCAGGCTGCCGTCCAGCAAGTGGCTGGCGTCGGCGGTGCGGACGGTGACGTACTTCAGCTCGGCCTTCAGGTACAGCACCTCGGACAGCGGCACGCGCAGCGTGCGGCCGCGCTCGGTGATCAGCAGCCAGTCGGGTACCGAAGGGGCCGCCAGCCCCTGCTTCAACTGCGCCAGCAGCTGCGTTTTTTGTAGCGCCGCCTGCAGGCGCGCCAGGCGCACGGGCTTGGTCAGGTAATCGACGGCGTCCAAGTCGAACGCCGCCACCGCGTGTTCGGCGTGGGCCGTCACAAACACCACCAGCGGCGCCTGCGGCGCCTGGCGCAGCGCCGTCGCCAGCTGCAGGCCGTCGGCGCCGGGCATGTGGATGTCGAGCAGCGCCACATCGAAGCGCTGGCGCGACACCAGTTCCATGGCCTGCGCGGCGCTGCCCGCCTCGCCCGCGGCGATGGCTTCGGGCTGGCTGCAGTCGCCCAGCAGGGTGCGCAGGCGCGCACGGGCCAGCGGCTCGTCGTCGACGATCAGCACGCGCAGCGCCGTCATGGTGACAGGGGCACTTCGATGCGTGCCTGGTACACGTCGTTGACCAGCGCCGTGCGAAAGCCGCCCTGCAGGTCGTGCAGCAGGCGCAGGCGGTCGCGCACGTTGTTCAGCGCGATGCCGTGGCCGGCCTCGCCCTGCCCGGCCGGCACGGTGTTGGTGACCTTGATGAGCGCCATCTGCCCGCGCGCCCGGGTGGATATGCGCACCTGAGCGCCTTGCGCGCTGGGCTCGACGCCGTGCTTGACGGCGTTTTCGACCAGCGGTTGCAGGATCAGCGGCGGCAGGCGCGCCCCGTCGGCACGCTCGTCCAGCGACCATTCGACGCGCAGACGCTTGCCAAAGCGCACCTGCTCGATCTCGAGGTAGCGGCGCGCCAGTTCGATTTCCTGCCGCAGCGTGGCGCTGTCCTGCCGGTCGGCCAGCGCGTGGCGGAACAGGTCAGACAGGTCTTCCAGCACCGCCTCGGCCTTGGCCGGCTCGTCACGCACCAGGGCGATGGCGCTGTTGAGCGTGTTGAAAAGAAAGTGCGGCCGGATACGGGACTGCAGTTCGGCCAGCCGTGCGGTGGTGGCGGCCGGGGTGCGCCCGCGCACACGCCACATCAGCCCCGCCACCAGCCCGGTGGCCAACAGCGCGCCGGTGCAGGCGCAGGCCAGCCAGGGCGGGCGGTCGGCCGCGCCCAGCAGCGCCAGCGTGCCGCAGGCGTACACGCCGGCCAGCGCCCCCAGCACCACGCCGGCGCCCATCTGCGCCGGCCAGGCCAGGCGCGCCAGGCGCTGCTTCAGCCCGCAGCCCACCACCAGCCACAGCAGCGTGGCCGGCAGCGCACCAGCGGTGACCAGCGCCGCGCGCCAGAGCCAATCGACCGGCGTGACGGCCACGTACATCAGCCCGACGGCGATCACCGCCTCCACATACAGCACGGCGCGCAGGATCACGCCGGCCTGGCAGGCGTCGAACACCAGCACCGGCGCCGGCTGGCGCGGCACGCGCGGCGCCCGGCGCTCGGCGAAGGTCGATAGAATTTGCGAGTCTTTCACGCCCCTCCCTGAATCGCCTTCGGCGCCTTCCTCCTCCAGGGGGACAACGCTGGTGTCCGGGGGAACCGAGTCCACGGCGTTCGCTCAGGGCTTGCGCCGCGGCCTTTCGTCGGTGTGCGTTTCATGCTTGGCGGGTCGTGATGAAATCCGGTGCAGTTTAGACCGGCAGTCGGCACGCTCGTCCGTCCTGCGGCGCCGTCCGTCGCGGCGGCGTCCCATTATTCTCTTTTGCCATGTCCTCCAACCAACTCGACAAGAAATCCGAAGCCTGGTCGGCGCTGTTCAGCGAGCCGATGAGCGAGCTGGTGCAGCGCTACACCGCCAGCGTGTTCTTCGACAAGCGCCTGGCCGCCGCCGACATCCAAGGCAGTCTGGCGCACGCCGACATGCTGGCCGCGCAGGGCATCATCTCCGGCGACGATCTGGCCGCCATCCAGCGCGGCATGGCGCAGATCAGCGCCGAAATCGAGAGCGGCGCGTTCGACTGGCAACTGGCGCTGGAAGACGTGCACCTGAACATCGAGGCGCGTCTGACGCAGCTGGTGGGCGACGCCGGCAAGCGCCTGCACACCGGCCGCAGCCGCAACGACCAGGTGGCCACCGACATCCGCCTGTGGCTGCGCGGCGAGATTGACCTGATCACCGAGTTGCTGCGCGAGCTGCAGGGCGCGCTGGTCGATGTGGCCGAAAAAAACGTGGACGTGATCCTGCCCGGCTTCACGCATCTGCAGGTGGCGCAGCCGGTGAGCTTTGCGCACCACCTGCTGGCGTATGTCGAGATGTTTGCGCGCGACGAGTCGCGGATGAACGACGTGCGCCGCCGTGTCAACCAGTTGCCGCTGGGCAGCGCCGCCTTGGCCGGCACCACCTACCCGCTGGATCGTGAACGCGTCGCCAAGACCCTCGGCATGGAAGGCGTCTGCCAGAACAGCCTGGACGCCGTGAGCGACCGCGACTTCGCCATCGAATTTGCCGCCGCTGCGTCGCTGGTGATGGTGCACATCAGCCGCCTCTCCGAAGAGCTGATCTTGTGGATGAGCCAGAACTTCGGCTTCATCAAGATTGCCGACCGCTTCACCACCGGCTCGTCGATCATGCCGCAGAAGAAAAACCCCGACGTGCCCGAACTGGCGCGCGGCAAGACCGGACGCGTGGTCGGCTCGCTTGTGGGCCTGATCACGCTGATGAAGGGCCAGCCGCTGGCCTACAACAAGGACAACCAGGAAGACAAGGAGCCGCTGTTCGACACCGTGGACACGCTGCGCGACACGCTGCGCATCTTTGTCGAGATGATCGGCGGGCAGGTGAACCCGCAGACCGGCGCCAAGGAAGGCGGCATCACGGTCAACGCACAAGCCATGGAAGCGGCGGCGCAAAAGGGCTATGCCACCGCCACCGACCTGGCCGACTACCTGGTGAAGAAGGGCCTGCCCTTCCGCGATGCGCACGAAACGGTGGCGCACGCCGTCAAGGCAGCGCAGTCGCACTCTTGCGACCTGTCCGAGTTGCCGCTCAAGGTGCTGCAGGAATTCCACCCCGCCATCGAAAAAGACGTGTTCGATTGTTTGAGCCTGCGCGGCAGCCTGAACGCCCGCCACACGCTGGGCGGCACCGCGCCGGCGCAGGTCAAGGCGCAGATGGCGCGGCATCGGGCACGGCTGGGCGGTACCTGATTTGCTTCTTTATTAATAGCGCGATGCGCTGATGGGTCAAGCGCCAGGCGCGTTTTTTATTGAATCTGACGCCTTGTGCGCTGAGCGATATGCGCACGGAGCACGAAGGCACGCAGCCACGCGGCACGCCACCCCCTTGCGACGAGGACGCCTGAGTCCGCCCCACCCAGGCCGCGCCTGCGGGTTACGGGCGCTGAGTCATCCGTTTGATACCCTCGCAGCACAGCCGACGCTGCCCGCGCAAGCGGCGGCCGCGGCGCCTTTGTCTGGAGTTTGCATGCCTCTGGCGTTTTCCGGCGTAAGCACCTGGCTGCGCCGTCCTGCCCCATTCATCCGCCTTGGCGCGCTGGCGGGCCTGTGGCTGGCCGCGCCCCTGGCGCAGGCCGTCACGGTCGCCAGCTTCAGCCCGCAAGGCGAAGTCAGCCGCGTGCGGCAAATCACCGCCCAGTTCAGCGAAGCCATGGTGGCCTTCGGCGACGCCAAGGCCCCGGCCCCGCTCACCGTGAGCTGCGACAACGCCGCCGCATCGCGCGGCCAGGGCCGCTGGACCAGCGCGCGCGAGTGGGTGTACGACTTCGAGGCCGACCTGCCGCCCGGCGTGCGCTGCCGGGCCGACGCGGTGGCGGGCTTCAAGTCGGCCAGCGGCGGCGCCTGGGCGGGGCCGACCAGCCACGCCTTTCAGACTGGCGGACCGTTCGTGCAGCGCATCGCGCCAGACACCTCTCAGCCCATCGAGGAAGAACAGGCCTTCGCGATCCGCCTGAACGGCGATGCCACGCCCGAGAGCCTGGCGGCCCACCTGTGGTGCGCGGTCGACGGCCTGGGCGAGCGCGTGCCGGTGCGGCCGCTGGCCGCCGACGTGCGCGCCGCGCTGTTCAAGCACCTGGGCTGGACCAAGGACGCCGAGCGCGCGCCACTGCGGCACGCCGCCTTCCAGTGCAACCGCCGCCTCACGGCAGGCAGCCGCGTGCAGGTGGTCTATGGCGCGGGCGTGGCTACGCCCAGCGGCGTGGCCAACCGCGTCGAGCGGCGCTTCGCCTTCTCCGTGCGCGAGCCGTTTACCGCCAGCCTGGGCTGCGAGCGTGAGACCGCGCAGGCCGGCTGCATGCCGATTCGCCCGGTCGAATTGCGTTTCAGCGCACCGGTGCCGCGCCGGCTGGCGGCGCTGGTGCGGCTGCGTGGCGACAAGGTCGAGCACGAGCCGGTGTTCGACGATGGCGCCGACGCCGACGCGCTGGTCGAGCGCGTTCGGTTTCCGCACCCGCTGCCCGAGCGCAGCGCCTTCACGCTGACGCTGCCGCCCGACCTGAAGGACGCCAGTGGCCGCCCGCTGACCAACGCCGCGAGCTTTCCGATGCGCGTGGCCACGGGGCCGATGCCGCCGCTGGCCAAGTTCGCCGCCGCGCCGTTCGGCATCGTCGAGCGCTTTGCCGAAGGGCCGGGCGGCCCGGCGCTGCTGCCGTTGACGCTGCGCTATGTCGAGCCCACGCTGAAGGCCCAGACGCTGCCCATCCGCCATCTGCAGCCGCAAAGTGACGCCGACATCATTGCCTGGTTCACCCGCGTGCAGCGCTACGACCAGGCCCTGCTGCCGCGCGCCTGGGCGGCGAAAGATCTGAAGCGCCCGCTGCCGGCGCCGGTGAGCGACGAAACCAAGGACATGGTCGAATCGCGCACGCTGTCGCTGCTGCAGGATCGCGCGGACGCCAAGGCCATCGACGTGCCCCCGCCAGCGCGCCAGGGCGGCGGCAGCGCCGAGCGGCCGTTCGAGGTGGTGGGTATTCCGCTGCCGCCGGGCTTTCATGTGCTGGAGCTGCAGTCGCCGCGCCTCGGGCAGTCGCTGCTGAACGAAAAATACGGCGCCCAGCGCGCCATGGTGGTGCGCACCTCGGCGCTGGTCACCAACCTGGGCGTGCATTTCAAGCTGGGGCGCGGCGACGCGCTGGCCTGGGTCACCACGCTCGACACCGGCCGCCCGGTGGAAGGCGCGCGCGTGCAGGTGTCGGACTGCCACGGCAAGCCGCTGGCCCAGGCCAGCACCGACGCGCAGGGCATCGCGCGCTTCAAGGGCCTATCGCCCGAGCCGCCGCGCTGCTCGCAGGGCGAGGACTTCTACGCCGACTTTCAGCAGGCGTATTTCGTCAGCGCGCGCGCCGACAGCCGTGGCGCGCCCGACATGGCCTTCACCTGGTCGTCGTGGCAGCGCGGCATCGAGCCGTGGCGCTTCAACGTGCCCACCAGCAGCGATGCCCGGCCCGACGTGCGCGCGCACAGCGTGCTTGACCGCGTGCTGCTGCGCGCCGGCGAAACGGTGTCGATGAAGCACCTGCTGCGCACCGAAACGCCCGGCGGCTTTGGCCTGCCGGCGGCCAACCCGGCCACGCTGGTCATCACCCACGTCGGCAGCGGGCAGGAATTCACCCAGCCGCTGGCTTGGCGCGCCACCGCCAGCGGCGGGCGCAGCGCCGAAAGCAGCTTCGCCATCCCGACCGCGGCGCGCCTGGGCGTCTACCAGGTGTCGATGCGGCTGCCGCGCCGCGCCAGTGCGGCCGGCGGCGAAGAAGGCGGCGAAACGGTGCAGACCGGCCAGTTCCGCGTCGAGGAATTCCGCCTGCCGGTCTACAAAGGCAGCATCGCCCCGCAGTCGCAAGAGCCGCTGGTGGCGGCCGCCAGCGTGCCGCTGCAGCTGCAGGTGGGCTACGTGGCGGGCGGGCCGGCAGCCAGCCTGCCGGTGCGCGTGTCGGCGCTGACGCGCGCCCGGGTACCGCGCTTCGACAGCTATGACGAATTCAGCTTCGAGCCGCCGCGCGCGCGCGCCGAAGCGCAGACCGGCACCGAGGGCGAGGAAGAAGCCGCCGCCCGCCAGGACCAGCGCGTGGTGGCCGACAAGCTGCCCGTCACGCTCGACCGCCAAGGCCAGGGCCAAGTGACGGTGCCCGATCTGCCCGCCGCCGCGCGCCCGCGCGACCTGGTGCTCGAAGCCACCTACGCCGACCCCAACGGCGAGCTGCAAACGCTGCGCGGCAACGCCACGCTGTGGCCGGCCGCGGTCATCGCGGGCGTGCGCGCCGAAGGCTGGGTGTCGGCCAGCCAGTCGATGCAGTTGCAGGCGCTGGCGCTCGACCTGAACGGCAAGCCGCAGGCTGGCGTGCCCCTGGACGTGAAGGCCGTTGCCCGCATCACCACCACCAGCCGCAAGCGCATGGTGGGCGGCTTCTACACCTATGACAACCGCACCGAAACCAAGGACCTGGGCACCGTGTGCACCGGCACCAGCGACGCGCGCGGCCTGCTGGTGTGCAACGCCAAGCTCAGCCAGCCGGGCGAGGTCGAGCTGGTGGTGAGCGCGCGCGACGCGCAAGGCCGCGTGGCGCAGGCGGCCACGTCGGTGTGGGTCACGCGCCAGGGCGAGCTGTGGTTCGGCGGTGACAACCACGACCGCATGGACGTGCTGCCCGAGAAGAAGCAATACGCCGTGGGCGACACCGTGCGCCTGCAGGTGCGCATGCCGTTCCGCCGCGCGACGGCGCTGGTGGCGGTCGAGCGCGAAGGCATCGTCGAGACGCAGGTGGTGGAGCTACGCGGCGACGACCCGACCGTGAGCCTGAAGGTCGGCGCCGACTGGTCGCCCAACGTCTACATCAGCGTGCTGGCGCTGCGCGGGCGGCTGATCGACGTGCCGTGGTACAGCTTCTTCACCTGGGGCTACCAGCGCCCGCGCGAATGGTGGGACGCGTTCTGGAACGACCGCAAGGAGTACGTGGCGCCGACACCGATGGTCGACCTGAGCAAGCCGGCGTTCCGGCTCGGCATGGCCGAGATCCGCGTCGGCAGCGAGGCGCACCGCATCGACGTCGCCGTGAAGGCCGACAAGGACAGCTACCCCGTGCGCGCCACCGCGCATGTGACCATCGAGGCCAGGCTGCCCGACGGCCAGCCCGCCGCCCACGCCGAAGTCGCCGTGGCGGCGGTGGATGAGGCGCTGCTGGAGCTGATGCCCAACCGCAGCTGGGACGTGCTGGAGGCCATGCTGCAACGCCGCGCCTGGGGCGTGCAGACGGCCACGGCGCAGATGGAAATCGTTGGCCGCCGCCACTACGGGCGCAAGGCGGTGCCCGCGGGCGGCGACGGCGGCGGTGGCGCGCCCACGCGCGAGTTGCTGGACACCCTGCTGCTGTGGAACCCGCGCGTCGCGCTGGACGCGCAGGGCCGCGCGCGCGTGGACGTGCCGCTGAACGACGCGTTGACCACCTTCCGCGTCGTCGCCATCGCCGACAGCGGCACCGGCCTGTTCGGCACCGGCCGCGCCAGCCTGCGCGCCACGCAGGACTTGCAGATCATCAGCGGCCTGCCGCCGCTGGTGCGCGGCGGCGACGCCTTCCGCGCGCTGCTGACGGTGCGCAACACCACCCAGAAGCCGATGAAGGTGCAGCTGGCCCCGCGCACCCCGCTGCTGACGCTGCAGCCGCAGACCGTCGACGTGCCCGCCGGCGAGGCGCGCGAACTGGCCTGGGACGTGACCGCGCCGCCCGAGCTGGCGGCGCTGCGCGCCGGGCAAATGCTGTGGCAAATCGAGGCGCGCGACGACGCCAGCGGCGCGCGCGATGCGCTCAAGGTCAGCCAGCGCGTGCTGCCCGCCGTGCCGGTCACGGTGCGGCAGGCCACGCTGGTGCAGCTCAACGGCCCGTTCGCGCAAGACGTGGCGGCACCGGCCGGCGCCCTGCCTGGGCGCGGCGGCGTGCGGCTGGCGCTGCAGCCCAAACTGTCCGACGGTCTGCCGGGCGTGCGCGACTGGTTTGCGCGCTACCCCTATTCGTGCCTCGAACAAAAGGCCAGCGTCGCCATCGGCCTGCGTGACGAGAAGCTGTGGCAGCAGACCACCGCCCAGTTGCCGGCCTACCTGGACGGCGACGGCCTGGCCTACTACTTCCCGCCCCGCGCGGGCGATGACAACCGCGGCAGCGACATCCTCACCGCCGCGCTGCTGTCGTCCACGCACGAAGCGGCGCGGCTAAACCCGGCCTTTGCCCTGCCCGACAGCGCCCGCGCGCAGATGATCGCGGGGCTGACCGCCTTCGTCGAAGGGCGCATCGAGCGCAAGTTCTGGTCGCCGCAAGCCGACCTGGACGTGCGCAAGATCGCCGCGCTGGAAGCGCTGTCGCGCCACGGCGCGGCGCGCGCGGCCATGCTGGGCAGCATCACGGTGGCGCCCAACCAGTGGCCGACCAGCGCGGTGATTGACTGGATCGGCGTGCTCAAGCGCGTGCCCGGCGTGCCCGAGCAGCGCGCCAGACTGCAGCAGGCCGAGCAGGTGCTGCGCGCGCGCCTGTCCTACCAGGGCACGCGCCTGGCCTTCAGCACCGAAGCGCAGGACCACTGGTGGTGGCTGATGGCCGGCGGCGACGTCAACGGCGCGCGCCTGCTGCTCACCGTGCTGGACGACCCGGCCTGGAAGGACGAGCTGCCGCGCATTGCCAACGGCTTCATCGCACGCCAGCAGGGCGGCGCCTGGGACACCACCGCCGCCAACCTGTGGGGCGGCCTGGCGCTGCAGGCCTTTGGCCGCGCGCGCGAGTCAGAGCCCGTGGCCGGCACCACCCGGGCCACGCTGGGCGACGCCAAGGAGCAAATCCACTGGTCGCAGGTCGCGCGCGCCAAGCCCGCCGACCCGCAGGGCGCGGCCACCGCCGATCCGCGCTTCGGCGCGCCAGGCCAATACGTCAACAACACCCTGCTGCTGCCCTGGCCCGCCGGCCCCGCGCCGCTGACGGTGGCACACGAAGGCAGCGGCAAGCCCTGGCTCACGCTGCAGTCGCTGGCCGCCGTGCCGCTGACGGCGCCGCTGGCGGCCGGCTACCAGATCAAGAAGACGGTGACCCCCGTCGAGCAGGCCGACAAGAGCCTGCCACCCGGCCAGTATTCGCGCGGCGACGTGCTGCGCGTGACGCTGGACGTGACCGCCAGCAGCGACATGACCTGGGTCGCCATCACCGACCCGGTGCCGGGCGGCGCCACCATTCTGGGCAGCGGGCTGGGGCGCGACTCGCTGGTCGCCGCGTTGGGCGAGCGGCTTGAAGGGCGCGGCTGGCCAGCCTATGAAGAGCGCAGCTTCGAGGCTTTTCGCAGCTATTACGAGTACCTGCCCAAGGGCAGCGTCAAGATGGAATACACGGTGCGGCTGAACAACCCCGGCCACTTTCAGTTGCCACCCAGCCGCGTCGAAGCCTTGTACGCGCCCGACATGCATGGCGAGGCGCCCAACGCGCCGGTGCGCGTGAAATGACGACTTCTACAAAAACAATAGCATCGTGCGCTTGCCAGTCAAGCGCCGGCGCCGTTTTTACCGGCTGGTTTGCGCCCGCGCGCCCAGCAACAGCGCGGTTTGCCGCGCCAGCAGCTGCAGGGTACGCAACTGCACCGGCGTGAAGTCGCGCGGCTGACGGTCGGCCACCCACAAGGTGCCAATGCCCACGCCTTGCGCAGTGGTCAGCGGAACCGCCGCGTAAGAGCGGATGCCCTCGCGCGCCAGCGCCGGCACCGGGGTGCTGAAGCGCGGGTCGTGCACCACGTCGCGCAGCACCGTCATGCGGGCGCGCGGCTGGGCGATGTCGTCGCAGGCCAACGCCAGCGCCGTGGCGCGCTCGGCGCTGACGCCCACGCCGGCCTCCAGCCGCAGCTCGCCGCCGCCAAACAGGGTGATCGCGGCAATCGGCGTCTGGCAAATGCGCACGGCGGCTTCGGCCACGTATTGGTAGGCCGCGTCGCCATGGGCGTCCAGCGCGGCCACGCGGCGCTGCTCGGCCTCGGCGCTGTCGGCCAAGGCGGACGTGGGCGTGGGCGCGGCGGCAGGCCGGGCGTCGTGCGGCGCCCACTGGCAGGCGGCTGGCGTGGGTTGGGCCTCAGCCAAGGGCGAATCGGCGGCCTCGGGCGCATCTGTGAGATGCAGCGGCAGCGTGTCCTGCCATGCGTCGGGCTCTTGCGCGGCGGCGGGGTCGACACCGACGGCCGCGCCCACCGGCACGCGCGCCTCGGACGATGCGTTTCGCTTCCTGCCAAACCAGCCCAACATGCTCCAGATACACCCTGTATGTAACTATCTGTATGGGATTATGAGCCTAATTAAGCGTTTTGTCTTGCTTCTGCCATCAAAATGGCTGCCAGAATGCCGCCCATGATGATGCGGCAGGCTCGTGGCGGCGTCGCCGCGCTGGCACTGTGCGCGGCTTGGGCGGCGCATGCGACGCCCGGCTTTGCCGAGGTTCGCGCCCACTGGCAGCCGTCCGACACGGTGCTGCTCGACCGCGCCGGCCAGCCGATTCACCGCCTGCGCAGCGACGACCGCGCGCGGCGCGGCGCCTGGGTGGCGCTGGTCGACGTGTCGCCCGCGCTGCGCCAGGCGGTGCTGTTTTCGGAAGACCGGCGCTTTTACGAACACAGCGGCGTCGACTGGCGCGCCGTGTCGGCCGCCGCCTGGGCCAACCTGTGGAACACCCGCACGCGCGGCGCCAGCACGCTGACGATGCAACTGGCCGGGTTGCTGGACGACGACCTGCGGCAATCCGCCAGCGGCCGCAGCCTGGGCCAGAAAGCGCGCCAGGCCGTGCTGGCCACGCGACTGGAAGGCAGCTGGCGCAAAGACCAGATCCTGGAGGCCTACCTGAACCTGGTGCCATTTCGTGGCGAGCTGGTGGGCATCGACGCGCTGTCGCGCACGCTGTTCGACAAGGCGCCGCACGGCCTGCAAGAAAGCGAAGCAGCCATCGCCGCCGCCTTGCTGCGCGCGCCCAACGCGCGCGCGCCGGCGGTGGCGCGGCGCGCATGCGGCGTGCTGCGCACCCTGCGCGGCGACGCCGGCGCCGACTGCGTAGCGCTGGACATGCAGGTCGAAGCCGTCCTGGGCCGCCGCGCGTTCGCCGCCAGCGAAGGCGTTGCGCCACACGCCGCGCGCCGCCTGCTGGCCGCCGCGCCCGCTGCCGGCGCGCCCGCCACGCTGCACAGCACGATCGACGGCGCGCTGCAGCGCCTGGCGCTGCAGACGCTGCAACGCCAGGTGCGCGAACTGCACGGCCGCAACGTGGCCGATGGCGCCGTGGTGGTGCTGGACAACGCCAGCGGCGACGTGCTGGCCTGGGTCGGCTCGACCGGCCCGCTGAGCGCGGCGGCCGAAGTGGACGGCGTCACCGCGCCGCGCCAGGCCGGCAGCACGCTCAAGCCCTTCTTGTACGCGCAGGCGATTGCCGAACGGCGCCTGACCGCCGCCAGCCTGCTGGACGATTCGCCCGAGCAGTTGCAAACCGCCAGCGGCCTCTACATTCCGCAAAACTACGACCGCCAGTTCAAGGGCCACGTGTCGGTGCGCGTGGCGCTGGCCGCGTCGCTCAACGTGCCGGCGGTGCGCACGCTGGTCATGGTGTCGCCCGACGCCTTCGCGCGCCAGCTCAACGCGCTGGGCATCGCCCTGAAGCACGGCGGCGACCACTACGGCTACAGCCTGGCGCTGGGCAGCGCCGAAGTCAGCCTGCTGCAGCTGACGAACGCGTTTCGCGCGCTGGCCAATGGCGGGCAGCTGTGCCCGGTGCGCTTGCAGGCAACGTCGCTCCCTCCCTCGCTGCGGCAGGGCCGGGGTGGGGGCCGCGCGGCGTCCGATTCCAGTGACGGCCCGCCCACCCCAGCCCTCTCCCCAGAGGGACGAGAAAGCAAGCCCCCGGCGCAGGCGGGGGCGAGCACCTGCACGCCCGCCATCGACCCCGCCGCCGCCTTCATCGTGGGCGACATCCTGAGCGACCCGAACGCCCGTTCGCGCACCTTCGGCACCGACTCGGTGCTGGCCACGCGCGCGTGGACCGCCGTCAAGACCGGCACCAGCAAGGACATGCGCGACAACTGGGCGGTGGGCTACAGCCAGCGCTACACCGTCGGCGTGTGGCTGGGCAACGCCAGCGGCGCCGCCATGTGGGACGTCAGCGGCACCAGCGGCGCAGCGCCGGTCTGGGCCACGCTGATGCGTCACCTGCACGCACACGCGCCGTCGCGCCCGCCCGCGCCGCCCGCGGGCGTCGTGCGCCGTGCGGTGCGCTTCGGCGACCCGCTGGAAGCGGCGCGCGACGAATGGTTTCTGCCGGGCACCGAGCAGGCGTTGTTTGCTATTGATTCAGAAGCTGCTGGCGCGCGCCCGGCCAGCGCTGCAGCCCGAATCGAACCCAAATCCGTCAACCAGCCGGCGGTGCCGGCCCGCATCACCGCGCCGGCCGACGGCACCATCCTGGCGCTCGACCCCGACATCCCGCCCGCGCGGCAGCGCCTGACGCTGCTGGCCGACGCCGGTGGCGCCGCGCCGGCCAGCCTGCGCTGGTGGATCGGCGCGCGCGCCATCGGCCACGGCCCGCGCGCGCAATGGCTGCCCTGGCCCGGCCGCCACGTGGTGCAGCTGCGCGACGCCTCGGGCCGCGTGCACGACGAGCGGCGCCTTGAAGTGCGCGGCGCCGCCGTCAAGCCCGCCGCCGCGCGCACGCCGCGCTGAACCGCCACCGCGCCGAATGGCCTTGCCTTCGCCGGGCGCGCGCAGCTTGCCTACACTCGGCACCACCCCCTTGAATACATCAGCGACGACACACATGGCAGAACACGACTTCGACCTTTTCGTGATTGGCGGCGGCTCCGGCGGCGTGCGGGCGGCGCGCGTGGCGGCGCAGCGCGGCGTGCGGGTGGGCATGGCCGAAAGCGGGCGCATGGGCGGCACCTGCGTCAACGTCGGCTGCATCCCCAAGAAGCTCTACAGCTACGCCGCGCACTACGCCGAAGCCTTTGTCGAAGCGCGCGGCTTCGGCTGGGAACTGGCGCACGCGCCCTCGCTCGACTGGCCGACGCTGAAGGCGAACCGCGCGCGTGAGATCGAGCGGCTGAACGGCATCTACGACGGCCTGATGGTCAACGCCGGCGTGCAGCGCCTGCAGGGCCGCGGGCGCATCGTGGACGCGCACACGGTGGAGGTGACGGCCGAAGACGGCGGCACCACGCGCCACACGGCCCAGCACATCCTCATCGCCACCGGCGGGCGGCCGCACGTGCCCGCCATCGAGGGTGCCGACCTGGCCGTCACGTCGGACGACATGTTCGACCTGCCCGTGTTTCCGCAACGCCTGGTGGTGGTGGGCGGCGGCTACATCGGCTGCGAAATGGCCAGCATCTTTCACGGCCTGGGCGCGCAGGTCACCCTGCTGTACCGCGGCGAGCAAATCCTGCGCGGTTTTGACGACGAGGTGCGCAACTTCACCGCCGACGAAATGCGCAAGGCCGGCGTGGACGTGCGCGTGCACTGCGACGTGGCCCGCATCGAGCCTGGCGCGGGCGGCGCCCGCCGCGTGGTGCTGAGCGACGGCACGCGCGTCGACGCCGATGTGGTGCTGTACGCCACCGGCCGGCGCCCCAACGTCGATGGCCTGGGCCTGCAGGACGTGGGCGTGACACAGGCCGACAACGGCGCCGTGGTGGTCGATGCGCACTTCACCACGCAGGTGCGCAGCATTCACGCGCTGGGCGACGTGGTGGGCCGGCTGGAGCTGACGCCCGTGGCGCTAGCCGAGGCCATGGCGCTGGTCGACCACCTATTCGGCCCGGCGCCGGGCAAGCCGGCGCGCACCATGGACTACGACAACATCCCCACCGCCGTGTTCACCCATCCACCCATCGGCACCGTGGGCTTGACCGAGGCCGCGGCGCGCGCGAAATGCGGCGCCATCCAGGTCTTTCGCGGCGACTTCAAGCCGCTCAAGCACACGCTGTCGGGCAGCGGCGAGCGCACGCTGGTCAAGCTCATCGTCGACGCCGCCAGCGACCGCGTGGTGGGCCTGCACATGGTCGGCGCCGACGCCGGCGAAATCGTGCAGGGCTTTGCCGTGGCGCTGAAGTGTGGCGCCACCAAGGCGCAGTTCGACGCCACCATCGGCATCCACCCCACCAGCGCCGAAGAATTCGTGACGCTGCGCGAGGTGGCGCGGACCTGAGATTGCTTCCGTTTTCATAGCTGCTGGCGATTGCCAGACAAGCGCCAGCGGCCAGAATAGCGTGAATCAGGTGGGTCTTGTGCCCGCACGGCAGCCACGTGGTCGGCGACGGGGCTTCGCGACCACGGCGCTTCCTCACTCGTCATTCCCGCGCAGGCGGGATCCATGTATCGATCACCGCTGTTGCTGGAACTGCCGGATGGATCCCCGCCTGCGCGCACTGACGGCGGAATGTGAAAGCTTGCGCCGGCAGCGTTTGACCACGGAAACCCAAGCCCCCCATCGGTCACCCCATCAAGCGCCCGAATTCCGCTCCTCATTGCCTTCGGCCGCGCGCCGCACCCGCCCCCGCCAGCCGCGCCACGCCGCCAGGCCCAGCGCCAGCGCCAGCAGCGCACCCAGCACCCAGCCCTGTACTTCGTGCACGTCTGCCAGCATGGCCTGGGCGGCGGCGCCGAACATCCAGCCGGCGCCCGCGGCCAGAAAACCCCACAGCGACGCGCCCACCAGGTTGAAGGCCAGAAAGCGCGGCCACGGCATGTCGGACATGCCCAGCAGGATCGGCCCCGCCCAGCGCATGCCGTACATGAAGCGCATGCCGATCACCACCAGCATGCCCCAGCGCGCCACCAGCCGGTTGAATTGCTCGCGGTAGCGCAGCACCTGCGGCCAGCGCGCCAGCACCTGCGGCCCGCGCCAGCGCCCCACGCTAAACAGCAGCACGTCGCTGGCCGCGCCCATGAACGCGCCGACCGCCATCACCGCCGGCAGGTCCAGGTGGCCCAGCCGCGCCGCAAAGCCGGCCAGGATCAGCAGCGTCTCGCCTTCTACCAGGCCGCCGAGCACCACCGCCCAGTAGCCGTACTGCGTCACAAATTGCCAAAGGGTATCCATGCATGCCCTGTCAAGATGGGGCTGCATTCTGCCGTGGATCAGCAGCCCGGATGTTTCATCGTGGCGACGCCCAGCGCGCCCGGCCGCGGGATGCATGTGTGTGCGGCGTGGCGCAGCAGGGGCCGGGTGCCCCTGCAAGACAGGCCGTGCACCCAGGCGCCCGCCGCCGGGATGCGATGGACGTCGAGTGTTTTTGCCAACGAAATGGATTCGACCATTTCACCCACTTTTCAATGCGAAAAGGCCGGCAAAAACACGGCCACGGTGAAATATCCGGGCTAGCATCCGTGTCAGAGGAGACGCCCCATGACCGACCTTTCCAAGATCTGCTGCATCGAAGACCTGCGCCTGCTGGCCAAGCAACGCGTGCCGCGCATGTTCTACGACTACGCCGACAGCGGCAGCTGGACCGAGAGCACCTACCGCGCCAACCAGGACGACTTCCAGAAAATCCTGCTACGCCAGCGCGTGGCCGTCAACATGGAAGGCCGCAGCACCGCCACCACCATGATCGGCCAGCCGGTCAGCATGCCCGTGGCCATTGCGCCCACGGGCCTGACCGGCATGCAGCACGCCGACGGCGAAATCGCCGCCGCGCGCGCCGCACGCAAGTTCGGCATCCCGTTCACCCTGTCCACCATGAGCATCTGCTCGATCGAGGACGTGGCCGAACACGCCGGCAAGGGCTTCTGGTTTCAGCTGTACGTGATGCGCGACCGCGACTTCATCGAGCGCCTGATCGACCGCGCCAAGGCCGCCGGCTGCGGCGCGCTGGTCATCACGCTGGACCTGCAGATCCTGGGCCAGCGCCACAAGGACATCCGCAACGGCCTGTCCACCCCGCCCAAGCCCACGCTGGCCAACCTGATCAACCTGGCCACCAAGCCGCGCTGGATCATGGGCATGGCCGGCACGCCGCGCCGCAAGTTCGGCAATATCCACGGCCACGTCAAGGGCGTGACCGACATGAGCAACCTCGGCGCCTGGACGGCCGACCAGTTTGACCCCAGCCTGAATTGGGGCGACGTCGAATGGATCAAGAAGCGCTGGGGCGGCAAGATCATCATCAAGGGCATCATGGAGCCTGAAGACGCGCGCCTGGCCGTCGACAGCGGCGCCGACGCGCTGGTGGTCAGCAACCACGGCGGCCGCCAGCTGGACGGCGCGCCCTCCGCCATCGCCGCCCTGCCCGGCATCGTCGACGCCGTGGGCAGTCAGATTGAAGTCCACATGGACAGCGGTATCCGCAGCGGCCAGGACGTGCTGAAAGCCTGGGCCCTGGGCGCGCGCGGCACCTACATCGGCCGCGCCTTCCTGTGGGGCTTGGGCGCCGCGGGTGAAGCCGGCGTGACCAAAGCGCTGCAGATCATCCACAAGGAACTCGACCTGACCATGGCGTTCTGCGGGCACACGCGGATCGAGACGGTGGATACGGGCATCTTCAGGCCGGGAACGCATCCGGTGGCGTAAACGACACGACAGTCAAAACGACATAGCCTGTGCGGAGGCTCGAATTGGCATAGGGACAGTCACTGTAGCTATCTAGCCTAATGTTCCGGGTGATGCCAGAGGGGCTGGTGGCATTGGCCGGAAGATTTATGGCTTGTGCAGAATTTTTATCTGACCAATTTTCTTGCAAATGAGGAAGGTCAGCAGCCCGGCTTTCGGCGGTAGTAGCCTCGCACGTGAGTGCCGTTGTCGCGGTAGTACCCATTCACCCACACCAATGCGCAGCTTGTGGGCTGGGTAGGCGCGACAGTCGGCGGGGCCGGGGCCGGTGTGGCTGGAGGGGTTGACGATCCGACGAGCGGCGCAGACGGCGTGGACGACCATGTGGGCAGGGTGGAACTGCAGGCGGGTATTGCCGGCTCAACCCCATTTCGGTACACCCAGGGCGCAGTTGCCGTGTAGGCCCACAGCCCTCGGTCGGCTGCCTGGGCGGCAGCCTGCGCTGCGGCGTACTCATTGCGTGCAGAGGCGCTGATTTCGCACTGGTACGCTTGGTAGTACCACGCAGAGCCTGATCGCACTTGCTCCAGGTTGATCAGCGTGCAGTCCGAGAACACGGAGCCGACGACACGCCCGTACCTGTCTTTCTTGGCGTAGTAGACGGTGACGAACTTGTTCAAGGCGAGGCCTTGCAACGCCGACTTTGATTGGCTGCCATAGGTCTGCGAGATCTCCGGCGCGTCGATGCTATCAAGCCGCACCGCGGTTCCGGCAACCGTCAGAGTGTCTCCGTCTGCCACCGCTGAAACGACGCCGGTCAGCGAGTTACGCCCCACTGATCGCCCGCAGTGCGTAGTGGCCAGCGTCGAGTAGGAGGTGACGGATCCTGTGAGCGGCAGCAGGTCGTCGTTGGGCGCCAGCGGCGTCAACGAAATCTCTGGTTCTGGCTCTGGGGTTGTGGGGGCCGGCTCTGACGCGACGGGGGCAGGAGTTGACGCGGCTGGGGCGGGTGTACTTGGCACGGCCGCAGCGGGTGGCGGAGGTTCGGTATCGCCTCCTCCACCGCACGCCGAGAGGGTGACGACGAGCGCCAGCGCTGCAATTTTTAGTTTCATAGTCCTACCCGCTGTTAATGGTGGGCAGTTTAGCGCCTGCGTTTGACGCCCTCCTGCCGCCTGTACAGCGGCTTCATGGCCTCCTCCACCACTCCGGCGTACTGGTGGTGCTCCTGGTCAAACGGAAACGGCTGAAACAGCGGATTCAGCGGCACCAGCCACTCTGCCCCCTCGCGTTGCACGACCTTCTTGAACGTGGTGGTCGAGTCTCGAGAGTCGAAAACCACGGCGAAGTCCCCGGACATCGGGGCTACGTTCGGGTTAATGAGGGCCTTCGTGCCCTCCGGGAAATCTACGGAAGCGGTCCCGTCCGTCATGGACTCGCCGCGCACTTCCAGAACATAGGGCTCCCCCCGCTCGCCAGGGTCTAACTCGGTGGCGGAGTAGTAGAACTCATCGGAAACACCGCCGGGCACCAAGTGATCGGAGCCGTTGAACAGCCCGGCCTGAACCTTGCCATACACCGGGTACAAGCGAACCATCCTGCTGCCCCGCTTGGCTCTGTTCCTCAGCCTATCTGGCACCAGATCCGGGCTGAACGCCTCAACGTAACTGATCAGCCTGGACAGTTGAGACTGCTTGATGCCGGCACGCTGCGCCACGCTTGTTAGCGTCTCAGTGTCGCGCAGCGCCTCGTTCACAGGACGGTAAGCGAGGAGCTGCTCCAGCGTCCACGGCTTGTTGCTGGGCTTTTGAGGCGGCTCGTCGACCAGATCCACCTTGTCCAACAGTGATATCACACTATCTTTTTTCATACTTTCACTATATCTAGTGCTGAAGAATAACGCAAGCAAAAGTTTGAAAAATGTAGCGCGTGGCGATGGGGTCAGATCACCATTGAAGGGCAACTAAACCCACCGCCGCACCCTCGCCGCATACCGTACATATTCCGCCCCAAACCGCTCGCGCAGAACTCGTTCTTCGGCCTTGATCTGCAGGTTATTCAGCAGCCACACGAACACCGGCAGCGCCAGCCACGCCGCCGCGTTGCCCAGATAGACGCCCCAGCCAACGAGCACCAGCAGCATGCCCAGGTACATGGGGTTGCGGGTGAAGCGGTAGATGCCGGTGGTCACCAAGGCGCTGGCGCGGTGGGGCGACAGGGGGTTGACGGTGGTGCGGGCGCGGCGGAAGGCCAGCGCCCCGGCCAGCGCGAACCCGCCGCCGGCCAGCGCGATGGACAGGCCCACCACCGTGGCGACGGACCATGGCTGCGCGGGCCAGAGTTGCGCCGACGGGACGCCGCGTGCCAGCGCCCACATGAGCGCGCCGACGGCGAAGTCGATGACCGGCGGCGGGATCTTGTGTTCGTACCAGCGGGATGAGGGGTTGGGGCTGGCGGGCATGTTCCCCCTTATCTTAGAGAAGCCGCGGCTACATGCGCGTCGCTGGCCGTCACCCCCGCGCCCCGCCTTCGCGGGGCCACGCTCTCTCCCGGGGGTAGCGGGAGTTTCCAGCGGGAATGAATCGCTGCTCGCCCTGCCGAAAATGCTTCAGAAAAGATAGCTGCCTGCGCTGTTCCAGCGCTGGCTGCGGGCTGAATTGATCTTGAATCGCACCGCCGTCCGGGGCGCATGGACGCCTTCATCGCCGGCTGATGCGCGCGGCACGGCCATCGCGCTGCCGCCCGTGCCGCGTTCTCAACGAGCGGGCGCTGGGCGGCGCGACCTCACTTGCGCATGAGCACCTTCAGCGCATTCTGGAGGCGGCGCGCGGTGGCTTCGTCGTGCGCGGTGGCCAGGACCTTGCCGGCGTCCTGCGCCCAGGTGTCGGCGGGGGACGGGTCGTTGCGGCGGGTCAGCAACTGCAGCTGCAGGGCGCGGCGGGCGTCAAGGTGCTCGGCGGGGGTGGGCACTTCGGCGGCCATTTCTAGGCGCAGCAGCGACTCGTTGGCGCTGCCTTGCGGGGCAGCCTGCAGGGCCTGTGCCCAGGCGCCGCGGGTGCCGCCGCTGACGCCGCGGCCCAGATCTTGCGCGCTGGGCAGTTGGTCGGGCTGGCGGTCGGCCCAGGCGCCGAGCAGCTGGGTCAGCGTTTCGCCGTGGGCCTGCGCGGCCAGCTTGCGCAGCTGGGCCTGGGCGGCTTCGACGGCGTCGCGCTGGGCGCGGAAGGCGGCGTCGCCCAGGCGCGGGCCGCGCGGCTCGCGGTCGTCGCGCGGCGGGCGGTCGCCAAAGCGGCCACCGCCGGGGCGGTCACCGAAGCGGCCGCCCCGGTCGCCACCGGGGCCGCCGCGCGCGTCGCGGCCACCTGGGCGATTGCCTGGCCGGTCGCCGAACTTGCCGCCGCGGCCGGCAGGCGCGGATTCGGCACGCTTGGCGCCGGGCCGGTCGTCGCCACGCATGGCGATGAGCGGTTTGGCGGGCTTGGGGGCGGGCGCCGGCGCAGCGGCCTCGGCGGCAGCGGCGTCACCGCCCTCGCCTTCGGGCGCCGGGCTTGCTTCGGTTTCAGTAGCGGCGGGCGCGGTATCGGCGGGCGCTGCGGCGGGTTTTGCGGCCGATGCCGGTGCGGGCGCGGCGGCAGCGGCCGCCTGGCCACGCGTGGCGGCTTCGAGCTGCGCCATGGCGGCGCGGATCTGCTGCGCGTCGCCGCTGGCGTTGGCGGCTTCCAGCGCCTTGGCGGCTTCGAGCACGGCGCGGTCGTGCGCGCTTAGGGCGGCGGCGTGCTGTTCGCGCTCGGCGCTCTTGCGGTTGAAGGCGTCGTCGATGGGCTTGCGGAAGGCGTCCCACAGTTTCTGTTCGTGCTTGCGGTCGAGCGGCACGGCCTGCGCCTCGGCCTGCCAGCGCTGCTGCAGGGCGCGCACGGCGTCGATGCGCAGCTGCGGCGCGGCGCCCAGGGCTTCGGCTTCCTGGATCAGCGCCTGGCGGCGCGCGGTGCTTTGCTTCTGCGCGGCTTCCAGCGGCTGCGCGGCGGCGTGGATGGCTTCCTTCCACTGCGGCTGCAGTTCGGCAAACTGCTTTTCAGACAGGTGGCCGGCGTTGCGCCAGCGGTCGGAAAACTGGTGGATGCGGCGGTTGATGGCCTTCCAGTCGGTGCCTTCGCCGGTGTGGGCCTGGGCCGCAATGCCAAAGGCCTTGACCTCTTCGATCAGCGCCAGGCGCTGGGCGCGGTGTTCGGCGGCTTCGGCGCGCACCTTGGCCAGCCATTCGTCGACGTGCTTGTGCGCGGTGTTGACGGCGCGGTCAAAGCGCTTCCACAGCGCATGGTTGGGCGCGCCGCCCTGGTCGGCGGCCTTCCATTCCTCGCGCAGCTTGCGGATGGTTTCCTGCAGCTTGCGGCCGCCCATGGCGGGCGCCCATTCCTCGTCGGGCGCCAGGGTGCGCGCGGGCGGGGTTTTGGCGACCGCCGCAGGGTCTTTTGCGGGCTGGTCGCCCGTGCTGTCTGCGGAAGATGCTACGGTTTCTGCAGCAGGCTCGACGGCGGCATCGGCGAGCGGTGTGGCCACAGCGGCGCTGTCGGCCGCGGGATCGTCGGCCGCGGCAGCCGGGGCGGCCGGGGCGTCAGCGTGCGTAGTGGCGGCAGCGGGCTCGGTCACGGGGGCAACAGCCTCGTGCGCGGGCGCGGCGGCTGCGGCCACCGGCTCAATGGTTTCGACCAGGGGCGCGGCGGCGTCGGCCGGGGCTTCAGCCGGCGCCTGTGCCGCCGTATCGGCGCTGGGCGCTTCGGCCACCGCATCGCTGGGCGCTGGGGCCGCCGCGGGCGTTTCGGCCGCCAGCGCCGCCTGGTCGCGCGCGCCCGGCTCGGCTACCCCGTCTTTCTTTTTGCGCTTGACCAGCAACGCCTCGGCGCGCGCCACCAGTTGCTCGCGCAGCTTGTCGGCGCTCCAGCGCTGCCAGCCTTCGAGTTCGCCCGCGCTGACCAGCGCGGCGTGCACGCGCGCTTCCAGCGCGTCGTCGATCAGCCGACCATGGGCCTTGAGCGACTGGCGCAGCGCCTGCGTGGCGCTGTTCATGTTCTTGGTGTGCCCGGCGGCGACGGCCTGCTCCAGCAGCATGGCGCCGGTTTCGACGGCCTTCTGCGCGGCGGCGCGCTGTTCGGGGTCGATCTTGGGGCGCGCGGGCTTGGCGGACTCGGCGGCGGCGGCCGGCGCTTCGCCGCGCGCGGCGCGCAGCTCGTCGGCCCACACGGGCACTGGCGGCAGCGGCGCGGCGGGGTCCTGCGCGGCGGCGGTGGCCTGCGCCAGCACGGCGCCAAAGGCGTCCCACACGGCGGTCAGCTGGCCTTGTGCCGACTCCAGCTGCGGCGCATGGCGCGCGTCGACGCTGGGCCATTGCGGGTCGGCCAGCAGCTGGGCGGCGTGGCCGCGCCACTGCTCGACGTCGGTCTGCAGGCCGGTCTGTTGGGCCTGGGCGTCGGCCAGCGGCTTGGTGGACAGCAATTCGATGCGCTGGGCCAGCAGCAGCGCGGCTTCGCGCTGCACCATCACCTGCTGCTGCAGGTCTTCGACTTTCTTGATGCGTTCGACCAGCTGCGCGCGCAGGCTGCTGAGTGGCTCGCGCGACAGCGGCGCGCCGGCCTTGGCGGCGTCGCGCTGCCAGGCCATGGCGTCGGCGATGTTCAGGCGCGCCGACTGCAGCAGCGCGTCGGCCTTGGCCTGCCATTCGGCGGCGACGGCTTCCTGGCCCTTGGCGCGGCGCAGGTCGTCCAGCCGCTCGCGCAGCGCCTTGGCAGCGCCCTTGTCCTTGGCGGACAGATCCTTGTAGACCTCCTGCATCTGCTCGGGGCTGGGGTCGGTGGCCAGCCAGTCGCGCACGCGCTGGGCACGTTCGCCCGAGGTCGCGGCCGAGAAGACGCCGCCGGTCACGGCGTCGAGCGGGTGCGCTTCGGGCGCCGCCTTGGGCGCAGCGGCCGGAGTCTCGGGCTGCGGGTCTTGTTTGTCGCGTGAAAAGGGGAACATGCTGTGCTGCAAAGGTCAGAGGGTCGCGCGCGGCAGGCCGCGCGTGGGCAGAAAGACGTATTTTCGCCGGGATTTGGGGTCAGCCCCTGTCAGCCGGCCACTTGCCTGCGCACGGGCGTGCAAACCGGGCGCCGGGGCGGCCTCCCAACAGCGTGGCACGACCGGCGATCAGCGCGCGGCCAGCGTCAGTTCGGCACGCGGCGACCAAGCGGCGGGCGCGGCGCCGCTGGCGGCATCGGCGGGTGCGCTGGCGGCATCGCCGGCGCGCGGCGCGCCCAGAAACAGGCGCTCGGCCGGCAGCTTGCGCGCCGCCAGGTAGTCCTTCACCGCCACGCCGCGCGCCAGCGCCAGTTGGCGCATGGCGTCTTCGCCGACGTCGATCTGCGCCATCAGCAGCGATTCCATCTCGGGCACGCCGATGTCGCGCTGCACGCCAACGGCGTTGCGCGGCTTGCCCGGCAGGTCGGCGCGGCGGTACAGGCGGCGCAGCAGTTGCGGGTATTCGGCGGCGGACACGGTGGCCTGCGCGTCGGGCGCGGCGTCGGCCACGGCGGTTGCGGGCGCCGCATCAGACGCGCTGGCCGCTGGCGCCGACGCAGCGCCGGCCGGCCCGGCGGCCGCGCCACCGGCGCGCCGCTCGGCGGCCACCATGGCCTTCAGGCGTTCGCGCCGGTAGCCGTCGCGCTCGGCCGCCAGCCGCGCGCTGCCCACCACCGTCAGCTTGAGCTGCGGGCGGTCGGCCAGCGCCTTGGCAATCTTGTCGAGCTGTTCGCGCGCCTTCGGCTGCAGTTGGGCGCTGCCGGGCGCGAAGGCAATGCTGCTCATGTCGTCGCCCGCGCTGCCGCCCAGCGCGCGCGCCAGCAGCGTGAAGGGCGCGGTAATGGCCTTGCCGATGAGGTTGACGATGGCCTTGACGATGATCGGGCCGACCGAGAACTGCGGGTCGTTCAGCGATCCGCTGATGGGCAGGTCAAGGTCGATCACGCCGCGGCTGTCGGCCAGCAGCGCGGTGGCCAGCTTGACCGGCAGGCTGGCCGGCGCGCCGGGCACCGGCTCGCCAAATTCGAGCTGGTTCAGCACCAGCTTGTTGCTGGCCGTCAGGCGGCCGTCGGGCTGCACGACGTAGGCCACGTCCATGCTGAGCTTGCCGCGCTCGATGCCGTGGCCGGCGTACTTCACCGAATAGGGCGACAGCGGCGGCAGTTCCAGATCGGTCACCTTGGCCTGAATGTCGAGCGCCAGCGGCTTGGCCAGCGGGTTGAGCTTGCCTGTGACGGCCAGCGCGGCGGTGCCTTCGGCGCGGCCGGTCAGGTTCAGTTCGGCCATCTGCGGCGCACCGGCCGGGGCGACGGAGCTGAAGGCGCCCAGGCTGCCGTTCAGCTCGGTCAGGTCGGCCGAATAGTTGGGGCGGATGAAGCGGTCGGAAAACGCCACGCGCCCGTTGGCCAGCCGCACCGGTCCGAAGCGGATGACGGGTGCGTTGGGGTCGGCAGGGGTGACGTTTTGGGCGCTGGGCGCTGTGGCCACGGCGTTGCTTGCTATCGAAGCAGAAGCACCCTCGCCGCTCGATTCGCCCGCGGCGGGCATGGTGGATGGTGCTGCGCGGGCCACCGGCGCGGGCGCGGCAGCGGCGGCCGGCGCATCGCCGCCCTTCGACTTGACCACGTCCTGCAGGTTGATGCGTCCGCTGGGGTGGATGATGAGCCGCGCGTAGAAGTCCGACAGCGCGGTGTCCTTCACGTCCACCTGCGTGGGCTTGCCGGGTTCCAGTTGCACGTCCAGCCCGGCCAGGCGCAGCAGCTTCCAGCTCAGCAGTTCTTCGCCCAGGCCGCCGGGGCGGCGCGCCGCGGCGGCGTCGGGCGCGATGGGCGCCTGCGAACTGGCGCCGCGCACGCTGGCGGGCAGCGGGCGCGCGGGCGCGGCGGCGGTGGCCACGGTGGTGCCGTCGGGCGCGCGGCGCACGCTGGGCGCGGACGTGGGACTGGCAGCAGCCGACGCCGCCGTCTGCGTGTTTTCGTCGGCCGCGGTGCCGGGGCGGCTGTGGGTGCGCAGGTCGTGCACGCTGGCGTCGCCGGTGACGCGGGCGCGCGGGCCCTGCGCGGTCTGTGTAAAGGCCAGTTGCCCCTTGAAGCTGGTGTCGGCGCGCAGGATGTCGATGTTGAGCGCGTCGCCAAAGTACGGCTCGAACGCGTGCACCGGCAGGCGCTCGGCCTCCAGCTGGCCCTGCGCGGCCAGCGCGGGCTGCAGGCCGACGGTGCCGCGCCACGCCACGCGGCCTGGGTCGGTGCGGCCGGCGCCCAGACGCGCCGACAGGTTGACCGGCATCGGCGTGCGGCTGTCCAGGTCGATGCGCTGGGCATGGACCTGCAGTTGCGTCAATTCGGCCTGCGCTGGGCGCGGCGTGGCGGCGTCGCGCCAGCCGACGGTGCCGCCGGTCAGGCCGAATTCGTTCAGCACCACCTTCCAGGGGAAGTCGGTGCGCGGGCCGCTGCGCGGACGCGGTTTCGCGTCGGCGGCCTTGTCGGGCGCGGGGGCGGCGCTGTCCTGGCGCAGCCAGTCCTGCGGGCTCAGGCGGCCGTCGGCGCGGCGCTCGACGGCCACGCGCGGCGCCTGCACGCCCAGCTTGCCCACGGTGACGGCGCGCGTGCGCCAGTCGAGCAGCACGTCGGCCACGTCGATGCGGTCGATGCTGGCCAGCGGCCCTTCGGCACGGCGCGGGGTGGCCGCGCCCTTGGCGGGCACGGCGGCGGCCGGCGCGTCGGCGAGCATCAGCTGCCGCAGCGCCAGCGTTTCGACGGCCAGCTTGAATTCGGGCGCCAGGTCGCGCACGGGCGCCGGCGCCCACTGCAAGCCGACGTGCGCGTCCAGGTCACCCGTCAGGTGCGGCACCAGGTGCGGCGTCAGGTAAGGCGCGGCCAGCGCCAGCGGCACGCCGGCGATGCGGGCGTTCAGCTCGGCCGCCTGGCTGCCCAGGTTGCCCTGGAATTCGATGGACGGCACCGACTCGCGCGCCGACGCAGCGGCGGCCGACGCGGCGGCCAGCCGCGAAGGCGCGGCAGGTGGGGCGGCGCGGGCCGCCCGGCGCGGCGGCGCGGTTTCGGGGATGGGCGGCGTCAGCCCTTCGGTGCCGACCAGCGCGGCCGAGCCGGAAAAATGCACCGGTTTGGCCAGCGGGTAGCCCAGCGTCTGCGCGTTCAGGTCGACTTCGTTCAGCCGCACGCGGGCCGCCGGCACATCGCCCTGCGCCGTCGTGTCGTCGGTGAAGTCCACCGTGCCGCCGCGCAGCGCCAGCTTGTCCACCGTGACCTGCCACGGCGCAGCGGCCGCCGCCGGCGCGGCGGGGTGCGAGGCCGCGGGCGCGGGCGCCGATGCAGGCTTCAATGTGGCCTCAGCGCCCTTCCCTCCTGCGCTGGATGCTCCTGAATTAGAAGCATCTGCGTTCACTTCGACCGGCAGCAGGTTGATGCGCCCGTCCTTGTCGCGGTGCACCACCAGTTGCGGGCCAACCAGTTCGACCGAGGCGAGGTGCACCTGGCGTTCCAGTGGGCGGACGTCGCCCAGGGCGATCTTCAGCGCGTCCCACGCCAGCGCGTCGGCGCCGCGGCCGTCCACCGACTTCAGCCCCTGCAGCGCCAGCGTGCCGGCCAGCCGCAGCGACGGCCGGCCCTGCGACTGCACAAAGCCCAGGCGCACGTCGGCGTCCACCTTGCCGCCCTGCAGCTTGATCGGCAGGCCGGCCGGCACATAGCCCAGGTAGGGCGCCAGATCCAGCCCCGACAGGCGCAGCACGGCGTCGGTCTGGCGCGAGGCGTCGAACGGCAACGCCTGCGCCTGCGAGTCGAACGCGGTGCCGTTGGCGACGAAGGCCAGGCGCGGCTGCACCTTGATCTGGCGTTCGGACGGCAGGTTGCTGATGAAGGGCAGCGCCAGCCGCACATCGCGCACCTGGTGCTGGCGCCCGACCACGCGGTCGTCAAAGTCGATGCTGCCGCCGTCCAGGCTGATGTTGTAGAGCGCAAAGCGGGCCGGCTCGCCGGTGTCGGGCGCGGCCGGGCGGGCCGCCAGGCGGGCCAGGATGTCGTCGATGTCGTAGCGCCCGTCGCCCAGGTGCGACAGGCGCACGGCGGGCGATTCGATGCGGATCGCGTCGATCACCGGCGCCAGGCGCAGCACCGACTGCAGTTCGGCGTCGACATAGGCGCGCTTGACCGCCAGTTGCGCCGGCGCGCCGGGCAGGCCGTCGATCGACACGTCGTCGAGCGTGAGTTCCAGCGTCCAGGGCTTGAAATCCACCCGGCCGATGTGCACAGCGCGGCCCAGTTGCGCGCTGGCGATCTTCTCGCCCTGCCATTTGAGCAGCGGCGGCACCGCCAGCCAGCCCACGCCCCACAGCGCCGCCAGTCCGCCCACGGCGTACAACGCGCGGCGCGCCCAGCGGCGTTGGGGCGACGCCACAGGCCGGGCCGGCGCAGGCGCCTGGGCGACAGCGGGGGCCGCGGGATGGTCGGAAGGGGTGCTGGGGGAATCGCCGGACATCGTTGAAGGGATTGTGCCTGTCACCGAACAACGCCTGGGGCGGCGCGGCGCCGACAAGGGCATGCGTGCCACGGCGTGCGCAGCAACGAGAAAGCCCGGCATCGAGGCCTGGAGCCTGCCCGCCGGGCTTTCAAGGCAGCGTGACGGTCGTCGTCTCTGTCTGCCCAGGGGCCGCATCGGAAAGCGTGCTGTTTCCGGCTGCGGGAGAAGGCAAGGGATTGCCTTCGATGAATGGCTGGGAGCGATCCCATTCGGTGTATCGGCTACGACCGACGGGTGCCTTTCCAACCGTTTGTCCGGGTAACCCGGACGGCTCCAATGTAGGCCGTGGCGGGGCACCGGGCCAGCGATAAATTTCAATCGCGGCGCGGCGCGTATTGGGGTTGTCAATCGGACGGTGACACCATCGCGCTGGGCCAACGGGCCGACCGGCGGGGTGCTACGAAGCCTTGAGCAGGGCCGCGGCGTAGGACTCGTCTTATATCGAAAATAGAATTTCAACTCCAAAAATCAGGGTTGACGAGAAATTAAGACGACTCCTAGAATCGCTGATCCCTACTAATCTAGTGGGAAACCCTGAAGGCGCCGCGCACCCAAGCGGCCTTTTTCCTGCCTTACAGCCGTTTGCGCGCCAGCTGTCATGGGCGCGGCAGGAACAGATTTCAGGGCTTCAACATCAAGCTCGACAGCGTCCATCCCCCTCCACCGCCGCTTGTGATGCAGCTTTCGCATCGAAGCTTTGAGATGGCAGGCCGACGCCGAGCGCCATGACAAGGAGTGCCATGACGTCGTCTGGAAAACTCGCCGCCCTGGGAAGCGGCATGCGCACCTTCGCCACCGACGTGGCCGAGGGTTTTTTTGAAATCACGCACAACAGCCTGGCGCTGGTGGGCATCGTGGTGGTGGTGGCCGTGGCCCTGCTGAGCGCGCGGCCCGACCTGCGCGACGAGGGCGAGCAGCGCCTGGCCGAGTGGCTGACCGCCCGCAAGGTGGCAGCGCTGGGCATCACGCCCGAGCTGGGCGCCATCGAGCGCGCCACCGCCGCCAACCCCGGCCAGCTGCCGCGCGAGCAGGCCAACGTGGCGTTGTGGATCAGCAAGAAGTACCGCGTGGCGCCCGAGCCGGTGGCCGCGCTGGTGGCCGAGGCCTACGACGTGGGCCGCGCCAACAAGATCGACCCGACGCTCATCCTGGCCGTGATGGCGATCGAATCCAGCTTCAACCCGTTTGCCCAGAGCACCGTGGGCGCGCAGGGGCTGATGCAGGTGATGACGCAGATCCATTCGGACAAGTACGCCCACTTCGGCGGCCAGTACGCGGCCTTTGACCCCAAGAGCAACCTGCGCGTGGGCGTGAAGATTCTGCAGGAATACATCGGCCGCGCCGGCTCGGTCGAAGCCGGCCTGAAGTGGTACGTGGGCGCCGCCAACCTGGCGACCGACGGCGGCTATGCCGACAAGGTGCTGGCCGAACATGCCCGCCTGAGCCAGGTGGCGCGCGGCCGCACGGTGTCGCCGTTCGACAACAGCACGCCTTTGCGGGCCGAGAACGCGCCCGCGCCGACGGCGCCGGCCAACGCTGGCACCGGCGTCAAGGTCGCAGCGCTGTCCTGACCGCCAGCCGCCCTGCTTGCCATGCGCACCGCTTTCGACATCGTGGTCGGGCTGATTGCGCTGTTGCATGTCTACATCCTGGTGCTGGAGATGTTCCTGTGGAACACGCCGCGCGGGCGCAAGGCGTTTGGCCTGACGCCTGAATTTGCCGCGGCCACGCGCACGCTGGCGGCCAACCAGGGGCTCTACAACGGCTTTCTGGCCGCCGGCCAGTTCTGGGGCCTGAGCCAGGGCGCGGCGGGCGACAGTATCAAGCTGTTCTTTCTGGGGTGCGTGTTGGTGGCTGGCCTGTACGGCGCAGCCACGGCCAGCCGGCGCATCCTGTTCGTGCAGGCGCTGCCCGCGGCGGTGGCGCTGGTGCTGTGGGCGCTGGCCCGCTAAAGCGCGGCGGGCCGCGCACGTCGGCTAAACTCCGCACCGTGCGCGACTGGCGATAGGCGTCTTCTTCACGACGCCGACGTGGGCCACCACGGGGAAGCGTGCCGCCCGCTGACGCAGCGGGTGATCAGCCGTTCGCCTGGGCAGCCCTTGCTCACCAAGGGACGACCTTCTCGAAGGACTGCCATGTTCAACCGTTCCACGCACACCATCGCCGCCACCGATCCCGCCGTCTGGGCCGCCATTCAGGACGAGCACCAGCGCCAGGAAGACCACATCGAGCTGATCGCCAGCGAAAACTACGCCTCGCCCGCCGTACTGGCCGCCGCCGGCACGCAACTCACCAACAAGTACGCCGAGGGCTACCCCGGCCGCCGCTACTACGGCGGCTGCGAGCACGTCGACGTGGTCGAGCAGCTCGCCATCGACCGCGTCAAGCAGCTGTTTGGCGCTGAAGCCGCCAACGTGCAGCCGCACTGCGGCGCCAGCGCCAACATCGCCGCCTTCATGGCATTTTTGAAGCCGGGCGACACCATCATGGGCATGAGCCTGGCCGAAGGCGGCCACCTGACGCACGGCATGCCGCTGAACATGTCGGGCAAGTGGTTCAACGTGGTGTCATACGGACTGAACGCGCAGGAAGCCATCGACTACGACGCGATGGAAAAAAAGGCGCACGAGACTAGACCGAAGCTCATCATTGCCGGCGCCTCGGCCTATTCGCTGGAAATCGACTTTGCCCGCTTTGCCAAGGTGGCCAAGGACGTCGGCGCCATCTTCATGGTCGACATGGCGCACTACGCCGGTCTGATCGCCGGTGGCCAATACCCCAACCCCGTGCCGCACGCCGACGTGGTGACCAGCACCACGCACAAGAGCCTGCGCGGCCCGCGCTCGGGCTTCATCCTGATGAAGGCCGAGCATGAAAAAGCCATCAACAGCGCCGTGTTCCCCGGCCTGCAGGGCGGCCCGCTGATGCACATCATCGCCGCCAAGGCGATTGCCTTCAACGAAGCGCTGCAGCCCGAATTCAAGCAGTACGCGCAACAGGTCAAGAAAAACGCCAAGGTGGTGGCCGACACACTGACCGAGCGCGGCCTGCGCATCGTCAGCGGCGGCACGCAAAGCCACGTGATGCTGGTCGATCTGCGCCCCAAGGGCATCACCGGCAAGGAAGCCGAAGCCGTGCTGGGCAGCGCGCACATGACGATCAACAAGAACGCCATCCCCAACGACCCCGAAAAGCCGATGGTGACCAGCGGCGTGCGCATCGGCACCCCGGCCATGACCACGCGTGGCTTCAAGGAGGACGAAGCGCGCGCCACCGCCCACCTGGTGGCCGACGTGCTGGACAACCCGCGCGACGAAGCCCACCTGAACACCGTGCGCGCCAAGGTGGCCGAGCTGACCAAGCGGTTTCCGGTCTACGGCGCTTGATTCACGCTACTGAATGAATAGCTGCCTGCCCTTGCCAGACAAGCGCGGGCAGCCTGTTTGATTCATAAGTCTGCATGCGCTGCCCCTTCTGCGGCCACACCGAGACGCAGGTCGTTGACACGCGGGTGTCGGACGAAGGTGACTTTATCCGCCGCCGCCGCCAGTGCGGGCACTGTGCCAAGCGCTTCACCACCTACGAGCGGCCGGACGTCAGCTTTCCCACCATCATCAAGAAAGACGGCCGCCGCGTGCCCTACGCGCGCGCCAAGCTGCAGGGCTCGCTGGACCTGGCGCTGCGCAAACGCCCCGTCAGCACCGAACAAATCGATGCCGCCATCGAACGCATCGAAGAAAAGCTGCTCGCCACCGGCGCGCGCGAAGTGGCGTCGGCACGCTTGGGCGAACTGGTGATGCGCGAGCTGAAGAAGCTCGACAAGGTGGCCTACGTGCGCTTTGCCAGCGTCTATCGCAGCTTCGAGGACATCGACGAGTTTCGCGCTCTGGTGGACGAAGTGCGGCGCTGACGGCCCACAGGCCTGCGGGTGGTCGCGTCTGCGCCGGCCTGGCTTTCGTTGTGGGCAACGCGGCGCGCACGCCTTGCCCGCCAGTCAGCGTCAGGGCGGGGTCGCGCGGATGAAGTGCGCGCGGTAGTGCTGCAGTTCGTCGATCGACTCGTGCACGTCGGCCAGCGCCGTGTGCGACTGCTGCTTCTTGAAGCCATCGACCACGTCCGGGCGCCAGCGGCGCGCCAGCTCTTTCAGCGTGCTGACGTCGATGTTGCGGTAATGAAAAAACGCCTCCAGCCGCGGCATGTACTTGACCAGAAAGCGCCGGTCCTGCCCGATGGTGTTGCCGCACATGGGCGAGCAGCCCTTGCCGACGTAGCGCGACACAAACGCCAGCAACTGGTCGGTGGCCTGCTCCTCGGTCAGCGTCGAGGCGCGCACCTTGTCGATCAGGCCGCTGCGGCCATGCGTCCCCTTGTTCCAACTGTCCATCGCGTCCAGCACGCCGTCAGGCTGGTGAATGACCAGCACCGGGCCTTCCACGCGCGGCGTCAGTTGCGGGCCCGTCACGACGACGGCGATTTCGATGAGGCGTTCCTTTTCCGGGTCCAGCCCGGTCATTTCGCAGTCGAGCCAGATCAGGTTCTGGTCGGATCGGGCCAGCGCGGGCGCGATCTGGGGGGAGCAAGCGGTCTCGGTCATGGCGCCCGATTGTCCACGCACGCGCCTCGCGGTCTTGCGAGCGGCGCCAGCGCCCTAAACTTGGGGGCTTGGCCATTTCCACATCCTAGCCCCCGCCTTGACCGCCACGCCGTCCCCCGCCCTTCTCACCAGCCTGGTGTTCGCCCTGGCGCTGCTGGCCAGCCTGGCGCTGAAATACTGGCTGGCCTCGCGCCAGACGCGCGCCGTGGCGCGCCACCGGAGCGCCGTGCCGGCCGAATTCGCCGCCTCCATTGACCTGGCAATCCATCAGCGCGCGGCCGACTACACCATCGCCCGCCTGCGTGTGGGCCTGCTGGAGCTGGCGCTGGCCGGCGTGGTGCTGTTGCTGTGGACGCTGTTGGGCGGCCTTGACGCGCTGAACGGCGTGCTGATGAACCTCGTCGGCCCGCGCCCGCTGCTGCAGCCGCTGGCGCTGCTGGTGGCGTTCACGGTCATCAACGCGCTGATCGACCTGCCGCTGTCGCTGTACCAGACTTTCGTCATCGAGCAGCGCTTTGGCTTCAACAAGATGACGTTTCGGCTGTGGCTGGCCGACCTGCTGAAGTCCACCCTGGTGGGCGTGGTCATCGGCGTGCCGCTGGCCGCCGGGGTGCTGTGGTTGATGCAGGCCACGGGCGAGTGGTGGTGGCTGTGGACCTGGGGCGCCTGGGCCGCCTTCAGCCTGCTGATGCTGGTGATCTATCCCACCGTCATCGCCCCGCTGTTCAACCAGTTCCAGCCGCTGCAGGACGAATCGCTGAAAGACCGCGTGACGCAGCTGATGGCGCGCTGCGGCTTTGCCGCCAAGGGCCTGTTCGTGATGGACGGCAGCCGCCGCAGCGCACACGCCAACGCCTATTTCACCGGCTTTGGCGCCGCCAAGCGCGTGGTGTTCTTCGACACGCTGCTGAACCAGCTGACGCCGCCCGAAGTCGAGGCCGTGCTGGCGCACGAGCTGGGTCACTTCAAGCACAAGCACATCGTCAAGCGCATCGCCGGGATGTTCGCCGCCAGCCTGATCGGCCTGGCGCTGCTGGGCTGGCTGGCGCAACAGCCGTGGTTCTACGCCGGACTGGGGGTCACGCCCAACCTGCCCCCGGCCATGGGCGGCGCGGTGCCCAACCACGCGCTGGCGCTGCTGCTGTTCATGCTGGCGGTGCCGCTGTTCACGTTCTTTTTGTCGCCGCTGATGGCGCAGCTGTCGCGCAAGCACGAGTTCGAGGCCGACGCCTACGCCGCCACCCAGGCCAACGCGCAGGATTTGAGCAACGCGCTGGTCAAGCTGTACAAGGACAACGCCAGCACGCTGACGCCCGATGCACTGTACGTGCGCTTCTACTATTCGCACCCGCCCGCCCGCGAACGCATCGCGCGCATGGGCGCGCGCGTGCAGCCGGTGTGACGCGCCTTTTTCTATCCACCAAGGCCCCTGCGCTGATGGAATCACGGCTTTCAGCTATCGAAATTGATGCATTCCTGGCGCGTCACCCCGGCTGGGACTACCGCCCTGCCGACGGCGGCGCGCTGCACAAGACCTGGCGCTTCGCCGACTTCCACCAGACCATGGCCTTCGTCAACGCCGTCGCCGCCATCGCCCACGCGCGCGACCACCATCCGGACCTGCAGGTCGGCTACGACCACTGCGCCGTGCGCTGGACGACCCACGACGCCGGCGGCGTCACCGCGCGCGACGCGGCCGCTGCCGCCGAAGTTGACGCGCTGCCCGAAGCCGCCCCGCCCGCGCCTGGCGCGGCGGCGCGCGACTGAACCGCCGCATGGCCAAGCCGCGCCGCTCACCCCCCGCCACGCCGGCCAGCCTGCAGCCTGGCCTTGTCGTCAGCAGCCACGGCCGGCACTGTGTGGTCGAAACGCCCGAGGGCGAGCGCTTCATCTGCCACCCGCGCGGCAAGAAACTGCAGGTGGTGGTGGGCGACCGCGTCGGCTGGCTGCCCAGCCAGGACGAAGGCACCATCGAGCGCATCGACGAGCGTCGCAACCTGCTGTACCGGCAGGACGAAGTGCGCACCAAGAGCTTTGCCGCCAACCTGGACCGCGTGCTGATCCTCGTCGCCGCCGAGCCGGAGTTTTCCGAACACCAGCTGGCGCGCGCCCTGATTGCGTGCGAGGCCGAGCACATCGAGCCGCTGATCGTGCTGAACAAGGCCGATCTGGCCGAGCCTTTTGCCCGCGCCTGGGCGCGGCTGGCGCCGTATCGCGCCATGGGCTACGCCGTGCTGCCGCTGGCGGCCAAGGCGCGGACTTCACGCCCTCTCCTCCCCCTGGGAGAGGGGGGCGGCGAGGGCCGCGTCGCCAGCTCCCCCGCGCCCAACCCCCATCCCTACCTTCCCCCAAAGGGGGAAGGCGCAACTTCCCCTCACCCCACTCCTCCCCCGCTGGCGGGAGAGGCAGACATGCTCGCCTCCGTGGTCTCCCACCTGCGGGGCCGCACCACCCTCATCCTCGGCCCTTCCGGCGCCGGCAAGAGCACGCTGATCAACCGCCTGATCCCTGGCGCCGCCGCGCAGACGGGCGAAATCTCGCAGGCACTGAACAGCGGCAAGCACACGACGACGACGACGACCTGGTACTGGCTGGACGACGCCAGGACCACGGCCCTGATCGATTCTCCCGGCTTCCAGGAATTCGGCCTGCGCCACATCGACCCGATGCAGCTGGCCGCCTACATGCCCGACATCAAGCCGCACGTGGCCGAGTGCCGGTTCTACAACTGCACCCATTTGCACGAGCCGGGGTGCGGCGTGCGCGCCGCCGTCAACCCGGATGCGAAATCAGCCGCCAGCGCCCAGCAGATCAGCGCGAACCGCTACAAAATCTACAGCGATCTGTTCGGCGAGCTGACCCGCAGCGACGGACCCAGGTAGTCTGCGTACAGCGCAACCCAGACGCTCAACGCTGGCCCGGCTGCACCAGATCCATTCGCCTCTTGATCCGCGCCGCTTCCGCGGCATCACCGCGCTGCTCGGCCAGCCTGGCTTGCACGCCCAGCCACGCCAGCAACGGGCGGCGCCAGCCCTGCTGCGAGGCTGTGTCCACCGCCTGATCGACCACCGCCGGGCTGGCCTGGGTGCGGCGCAGCAACACACCGGCGGCGACCAGGCGGCCTAGCGGGTCATCGGCCGGCGGCAGTGCGGCGCTGGCCGCGCCGCTGGCGACGGCACGGTGGTGCTCGGGCAGCAGCGCGGCTTGGGCAGCGGTGAGCACGCGGCCGTCCAGATAGTCGGCGTAGGCGCGTTCGGCATCGCCCGCGTCGGCGCGCAGCGGCTCAAAGCCCGCGCAGGGCTCGAAAACCAGGCTGGCGACGCGGGTGGCGCAGCGGTTGAGTTCGATGCGCGCGACCTGGTCGGGGCGGCCGGTGCGCGCGGTTTCGGCCCGCGCCAGGTCAAATTCGCGCGCCTCGACGCGGCTGTCGCCCTTGAGGTAGGCCTCGGTAAAGCGCTCGACGTGGCCGATGGCGTTGATCTTCCAGTCGGGCACTTTCGGGCCGCTGCTGCAGCCGGCCATGGATACTATCAATAACGTAGCTGCAAGCGCTTGTCGGACAAGCGCTGGCGGCTTGTTTGACTTGTATTTCGGTGGATGCGCCAGCCCCTCACCCCTGCCCTTTCCCCAGCGGGGCGAGGGAGAAAGACCGACGCTCGGGCGGCTGCGAGAGATCATGGCAACTTGACTTCCTTGTCCTTCGGCGCGAACGGCCATTTGCGGTTGATCTCGGTGATCAGCGAATCGATCTTGCGCAGGCTGGCTTCGACGTCGGCGCGCAAGTCGCCCAGGTTCGTGGTGGCCTGGTTGGCGTTGCTGGCCACGCCCTGCACTTCCTTCAGCACGGCATCGGCCTTGACCACCGTGTGGCGCACGTCCTGCAGCAAGGCGTTGAGCTGGCGCACGGCGGCCTGCGCGTCGGGCACCAGGCCGTCCTTGCCCAGCACCTGGCTGTCGGCCTTGCGGATGACGCCGTCGACCCGCACGGCCACGGCGTCGAGGTTCTTCACCAACTGGTTGGTGCGGTCCAGCAACTCGGCCACGCGGCGGGCGTCGGCGTCGTTGCCGGTGACGGCGCCCATCAGCCCACCCTTGCTGCTGTTCAGGCGTTCGGTGAAGGTGCGGACCTGGTTCAACGAGGCGTACAGCGCCGAATCGGCGCCGGTCAGTCGGTTGACGCTTTGCAGCACGTCGCGCGCATCGGCCACCATCTTGGGGATTTCGGCCGACACGTCGCCGCGCAGCACGACGCGTTCGCTGTTGGGCGGCAACGGCGGGTCGTCCAGGATGCCCGAGAACGCGCGCAGGCGCGCCGCGCCGACGAGGCCTTTTTCCAGCGTGTAGACGCTGGACGTGCGCAGCCAGTGCGCCGACTTCACCGGCACGTCGACCTGGATGCGCACCGTGCCGCCGGGGGCCAGCTCGATGCGGCTGACGCGGCCGATGGGAAAGCCCGAAAACGTCATGTCCATGCCGACCACCACGCCTTCGGAGTCGTCGGTGGTCAGGTACACCTTTTGCGTGGCCTCGAACGCGCCGCGCACCCACATCAGGTACAGCACGGCCACGCCGATGATCAGCACCATGAGCAGCAGCAGCAACGCGGCGCGCAGCTCCAGCGCGCGCTGCGCGCGGCGCGAAGCCGGCGTGGCCTCGGGCTCGCGCCCGTCCGCCGCCACGGCCGCGGATGGCAGTGCGGGCGGCTGCGGCTCGGGCAGGGGCGGCGGTGAATCGGGCGGCGGCGTGTTCATCGGTTCGTCAATAGTAGTTGCCGACCAGCGAGGCGATCTCGATCACCAGCATCAGCACGAACATCTGCACCAGTCCCTGCAGCTCGACGCTGGTGCGCGAAGCGCGGCGCGAGATGTCGCGCAGCGCGTTGGCCACCGGCAGCAGCGCCACGGCCAGGGCAAACAGCAGCGTCTTCAGGCAGAAGATGATCGACACCATGGGGTTGAAGATGTTGCCCACCGCATGGTTGTACGACGCCGCGCCCGCCAGGGTAAAGCCGTGCACCGCGATGTAGGCCAGCGCCAGCGAGATCAGGCACGACAGCAGCGCCAACAGCAAAACGGCGAACATGCCCGCCAGCACGCGCGGCAGCACTTCGTGGCTGAGCGGCTCGACGCCGCGCGCGCGCAGCGCGTCCAACCCGCCGGCGCGGCGCAGCTTGTACAGCTCCGACCCGCCGGGAATGGTGTATTCCACGGCCACGTACAGCGCCGCCACCAGCGGAATCAGCTCGAGCACCAGCACGCGCACCACGGCGTCCAGCGCGTATTGGGTCAATCCGTAGGCGAAGGCGGTGACCACCAGAATGCGGATCAGCACCACGTTGAACAGCGCCATCAGGGTGGTGAAGCCCGGCAGCCCCGGGCCGGCAGCGTAGTAGACGTGGCGCAGCACGGCGCGCCGCGCGTCAGGCCCATAGCTGGAGGGCGAAAACGCCAGCACCACCAGCTGGGCGCCGATGAAGATCACCGTCCACCACCCGTGCAGCCAGCGCACAACGCCGCGCCCGACGCCCAGCAGCCAGCCGTACAGCGAAAACCCGGTGGTCATGGCCGGGCATGATACCCGCGGGCCCCGCACCGCGCCGGCGCCGTCAGCCCGGCGCAATCCGCCGCCGTAAGATGGCGGGTTCACCGTGGGAGGCCCAGCGGTGAATCACGCGCGCGCCGGCAACCCGTCGCGGCCACGGCTGCGGCAATCTAGAGGTTAGTTCCCACTGCTTTTCCCGCGTCGCTGCGTTATATTGCATCGCAACAACCGAGAAGATCTCCATGCTCTATCAAATCTACGAGGCGCAGCGGTCGCTGCTCGAGCCCTTTGCGGACATGGCCGACGCCGCCGCCAAGCTGTACGGCAACCGTCACACCCTGCTGGGCCAGATGCCCATGGCGCAGCGCGTGTCCGCCGCCTATGCGCTGTTCCACCGCCTGGGCAAGGACTACGAAAAGCCCGAATTCGGCATCCGCAAGGTCGAAGTCGACGGCGTCGAAGTCGCCATCGACGAGCGCGTCGAGATTGAAAAACCGTTTTGCCAGCTGCTGCGCTTCAAGCGCTTCTCGGACGATCCGGCCACGCTGACCAAGCTCAAGAGCCAGCCGCCGGTGCTGATCGTGGCGCCGCTGTCCGGCCACTACGCCACGCTGCTGCGCGACACCGTGCGCACCATGCTCGAAGGCCACAAGGTCTACATCACCGACTGGAAGAACGCCCGCATGGTGCCGTTGTCCGAAGGCGAGTTCCACCTGGACGACTACGTCAACTACGTGCAGGAATTCATCCGCCACCTGCAGGCCAAGTACGGCAACTGCCACACCGTCAGCGTGTGCCAGCCCACGGTGCCGGTGCTGGCGGCGGTGTCGCTCATGGCCAGCCGGGGCGAAAAGACCCCCGTCACCATGACCATGATGGGCGGCCCCATCGACGCGCGCAAGTCGCCGACCACCGTGAACAACCTGGCCACGCAGCGCAGCCACCAGTGGTTCGAGAACAACGTGATCTTCCGCGTGCCGCCCAACTACCCGGGCGCCGGCCGCCGCGTGTACCCCGGCTTCATGCAGCACGCCGGCTTCATCGCCATGAACCCGGACCGCCACGCCAGCAGCCACTACGACTACTTCAAGGACCTGATCAAGGGTGACCAGTCCAGCGCCGATTCGCACCGCCAGTTCTACGACGAATACAACGCCGTGCTCGACATGGACGCGGACTACTACCTGGAAACCATCCAGACCGTGTTCCAGGACTTCAAGCTGGTCAACGGCACCTGGGACGTGCGCTCGCCCGAAGGCAAGCTGGAGCGTGTGCGCCCGCAGGACATCACCGGCACCGAACAGCTGACGGTCGAAGGCGAACTCGACGACATCTCCGGCTCTGGCCAAACCAAGGCCGCGCACGCGCTGTGCAAGGGTGTGCCGCGCCGCGAAGGCGACCACCTCGAGGTCAAGGGTGCGGGCCACTACGGCATCTTCAGCGGCCGCCGCTGGCGCACCGTGGTGTATCCGCAGGTCAAGGCCTTCATCGCCGAATTCCATGCCAAGGCGCTGGCCGACAAGAGCATCGTGCCTGAACGCGTGGCGCTGCAAGCGCAGGCCGCTGCCGCTGCGCCGGCAGCTGTCGCGGCTCCCGCTGCCGCCACGCCTGCTGCCGCCGCCATGCCTGCTGCTGCACCCGCCGCTCCGGCCGCCGCCGCCGCTGCCCCTGCAGTCGTCACCCCTGTGGACAGTGCGCCCACGGCACGCACCGGTAGCCGCGCCGCCCGTGGCGCGGCCCAAGGCGCCAGCAGCACCGCGCGCCCGGCGGCCAAGACGGCCTGGCGCACCGCCAATGGCACGGCTCCAGTCGACCAGCCTGCCGCGGCGGCCAAGCGCCCGGCCCGCACCGCCGCCGCCAAGAAAGCCCCCGCGCGCCGTTCTGGCGGTGCCTCGGTGCGATGAGGGCCTGACGCGGCTCATCCGCCCTGCCACAACGCCCGCTTCGGCGGGCGTTGGCGTTTGCAACCCCGCCATCGCATGACACCGTCCGAGCAAGCCGCCCTGGCCCGCCGCCTGCTGGACGCCCTGCCGCAAACGCAGTGCACGCGCTGCGGCTACCCGGATTGCGCCGCCTACGCGCAGGCCATCGCTGCAGGTGACGCCGCCATCAACCAGTGTCCGCCCGGCGGCGCCGAGGGCATTCGCCGCCTGTCCCGGCTCACCGGCCTGCCCGCCCTGCCCCTCAACCCCGAGCACGGCGCCGAGGGCCCGCGCAGCGTGGCCTGGATCGACGAGGCCTGGTGCATTGGTTGCACGCTGTGCATCAAGGCCTGCCCGGTCGACTGCATCGTCGGCGGCAACAAGCGCATGCACACGGTGATCGAATCGCAATGCACCGGCTGCGAGCTGTGCATTCCCGCCTGCCCGGTCGACTGCATCGCGCTGGAGAACGTCACCGGCCAGCGCACGGGCTGGGATGCGTGGTCGACGCAGGACGCCTGCGCCGCCCGGGAACGCTATGAATTTGTGAGCGTGCGACGCAAGTGGGATGAGCGCCAGCACGCCGAAACGCTTGAAAAAAAGGCCGAGCACAAGCTGGCCCATCTGGCGGAATTGACGCACACCGACAGCGAGGCCGAGCTGGCCCGCAAGCGCGCCGTCATCGAGGCCGCGCTGGCGCGGGCGCGGCAAAAACGCGATACGTGACGCGCTTCAGCGCAGCTGCGCGTTGAGCTTGTCCAGCGCCGCCGCGCCGGGGCACAGGTCGGCCTTGCCCAGGCTGTTGAGCGGGCGTGCGCTGGTGTGCTGCGAGGCATGCAGGTCGCCCGCTTCGGCTTCGACAAACAGCAGGCCCGTGAGCAGCTCGCCCTCGGCGGCGCGGGCGTGCATGTAGCTCATGGCGGCCACGCGGTCGGTCGGGTCGTAGTCGGTGTGCAGCTTGCGCAGGCGCAGGGTGGTGCCGTCGTGCTGCTCCACGTCGACCACCTCGCCCGGCTGGATGGTGGCGGTGATTTCCTCGCGTCCCGTGATGAAGTCGATGCGGCTGACGGCCTCGTTGTGCTCGCGCACCCAGTCGTAGCTGCGCGTGCTGCCGGCGTGGTTGTTGAAGGTGACGCAGGGGCTGATGATGTCGATGAAGGCCGCGCCGCCGTGGCCGATGGCGGCCTTGATGAGCGGCACCATCTGCGCCTTGTCGCCCGAGAAGCTGCGCGCCACGAAGCTGGCGCCCAGCTGCATCGCCAGCCCGACCAGATCGACCGGGCTGTCGGCGTTGACCACACCCTTCTTGCTCTGGCTGCCCTTGTCGGCGGTGGCCGAGAACTGGCCCTTGGTCAGGCCGTAGACGCCGTTGTTCTCGACGATGTAGACCATGTTGACGTTGCGCCGCATGGCGTGGGCGAACTGCCCCAGGCCAATGGAGGCCGAATCGCCGTCGCCCGACACGCCCAGGTACAGCAGATCACGATTGGCCAGGTTGGCGCCCGTCAGCACGCTGGGCATGCGGCCGTGCACGGTGTTGAAGCCGTGGCTGGCGCCTAAAAAATAGTCGGGCGTTTTCGACGAGCAGCCGATGCCCGAGAGCTTGGCCACGCGGTGCGGCTCGATGTCGAGCTCCCAGCAGGCCTGGATGATGGCGGCCGAGATCGAGTCGTGCCCGCAGCCGGCGCACAGCGTGGAGACCTTACCCTCGTAATCGCGCCGCGTGTAGCCGACCTTGTTGCGCGTCAGCGAGGGGTGGTGCAGGCGGGGTTTGGCGATGTAGGTCATGCCTTGCTCTCTTGCGGTGAAACCACGGCGTCGTGCACGTGGTCAGTGATGAACTGGGTGATGAAGCGCGCGGTGATCGGCGTGCCATCGTAGTGCAGCACCTTGCACAGCTTGGCGGGGTTGATTTCCAGCTCGTTCACCAACAGGCTGCGCAACTGCGCGTCGCGATTCTGTTCAACCACGAACACGGTTTCGTGGGCATCGATGAACTCTTTGACTGTGTCGGGAAACGGGAAGGCACGCAGGCGCAGCGCATCGACGTGGATGCCGTGGCCGGCCAGCACATCCAGCGCCTCGTGCATGGCTGGGCTGGTCGAGCCGTAGAAGATCACGCCCAGGCGCGTGCGCTTGGCCGCTGGGCGCGGCACCGGCTGCGGCACCAGCGTGGCCGCTGTCGCGAACTTGTGCAGCAGGCGCTGCACGTTGTAGATGTAATCCGGCCCGCGCTCGGAATAGCGCGCGTAGGCATCGCGCGTGGTGCCGCGCGTGAAGTAGCTGCCGCGCGTTGGGTGCGTGCCCGGGAGCGTGCGCCACGGGATGCCGTCGCCGTCCACGTCCTTGTAGCGGCCGAAGTCCTTGTGCTCCAGGTCTTCGGCCGTCATCACCTTGCCGCGGTCGTAGTCGCGCGCGTCGTCCCAGGTCAGCGGCTCGCACAGGCGCTGGTTCATGCCGATGTCCAGATCCGTCATCACGAACACGGGCGTCTGCAGCCGGTCGGCCAGATCGAGCGCGGTGGCGGTGTGCTCGAAGCACTCCTTGGGGTCCTCGGGGAACAGCAGCACGTGCTTGGTGTCGCCGTGCGACGCATAGGCGCAGGCCAACACGTCGGCCTGCTGCGTGCGCGTGGGCATGCCGGTGGACGGGCCGCCCCGCTGCACGTTGATGATGGTGACCGGAATCTCGGCAAAGTAGGCCAGGCCGATGAACTCCGTCATCAGCGACACGCCGGGGCCCGAGGTGGCGGTGAAGGCGCGCGCGCCGTTCCAGCCCGCGCCCACCACCATGCCGATCGAGGCCAGTTCGTCCTCGGCCTGCACGAAGGCGTAGTTGTGCCTGCCATCGGCGTCGATCCTGAACTTGTTGCTGTACTTTTGATAGGCCTCGGCCACCGACGTGGACGGCGTAATCGGGTACCAAGCGCACAGGGTGGCGCCGCCGTAAACCGCGCCCAGCCCGGCCGCCGTGTTGCCGTCGATGAAGATGCGCTGGCCCACGCGGTGCGCGCGCTCCACGCGGATCGGCAGCGGGTGCTTCAGATGTTCCCTGGCAAAGTCGCGGCCCAGGTTGAGCGCCTGCACGTTGGAGGCGATGAGTTTTTCCTTGCCCTTGTACTGCTCGCCCAGCAGCCCTTCAATGGCCGCCGGGTCCATGTCCAGCAGCACCGACAGCGCGCCCACGTACATGATGTTCTTGAACAGCTGACGCTGGCGCGGGTCGCTGTAGACGGCATTGCAGATCTCGGTCAGCGGCATGCCGATGACGGTGATGTCGTCGCGCAGTTCCGACGGTGGCCGCGGGCGCGTGGAGTCGTAGAACAGGTAGCCGCCGGGCTCGATCTCTTCCACGTCGGCGGCCCAGGTCTGCGGGTTCATCGCCACCATCATGTCGATGCCGCCGCGCCGGCCGAGGTAGCCTTTTTCGCTGACGCGTACCTCGTACCAGGTCGGCAGGCCCTGGATGTTGCTGGGGAAGATGTTGCGCGGGCTGACCGGCACGCCCATCCGCAAAATGGCCTTGGCGAACAGCTCGTTGGCGCTGGCCGAGCCCGAGCCGTTGACGTTGGCAAACTTGATGACGAAGTCGTTCGTCGCAGTGATCTGTGTCATGCCGCGGTCCTTTCTGCGCAAACCACCACCGGATTGATCGCATCGCCGGCCTTGGCCGTGTTCAGCAGGAATTTCTGCATGTCCCACGCACCTGTCGGGCAGCGCTCGGCGCACAGGCCGCAGTGCAGGCACACGTCTTCGTCCTTGACCAGGATGCGGCCGGTCTGCAGCGTCTGCGAAACAAAGATGTCCTGGTCCAGGTTCTCGGCCGGCGCGTTCAGGCGCTGCCGCAGTTGGGCCTCGGTGCCCGGCGCAGTGAAGGTGATGCAGTCCATCGGGCAGATGTCCACGCAGCCGTCGCATTCGATGCACAGCTTGGGCGCAAACACGGTCTGCACGTCGCAGTTCAGGCATCGGCCCGCTTCCTTGAACGCGGTGCGCGCGTCAAAGCCCAGTTCCACCTCGACCTGGATGCTGGCCAGCGCCTTCTCGGCCTTGGCCCACGGCACCTTGTAGCGCAGGTCGTTGCTGGGGTCGTTGTCATAGCCCCATTCGTGGATGCCCATCTTCTGCGACATCAGGTTGCTGCGCGGCGGCGGTCGGGCGGCCACGTCCTGACCGTTCAAGGCCAGGTCGATCGACACCGCCGCCTCGTGGCCCTGCGCCACGGCGGTGATGATGTTCTTGGGGCCGTAGGCCGCGTCGCCGCCGAAAAAGACGTTGGGCAGGCTGGACTGGAACGTGCCGTCCTTCAGCACCGGCAAACCCCATTTGTCAAAGTCGATGCCGCAGTCGCGCTCGATCCACGGAAAGGCGTTTTCCTGGCCGACGGCGATCAGCACCTCGTCGCAGCCGAAAAACACGTCCGGCTCGCCGGTGGGCACCAGGCTGCGGCGACCTTTGTCGTCGTATTCGGCGCGCACCACCTCGAAGGTCATGCCCGTCAGCTTGCCCGCTTCATGCACGAAAGCCTTGGGCACGTGCATATTGATGATGGGAATGCCCTCGTGCTGGGCGTCTTCCTTTTCCCAGGGCGAGGCCTTCATCTCGTCGAAACCGCTGCGCACGATGACCTTGACGTCCTCGCCGCCCATGCGCCGGGCCGAGCGGCAGCAGTCCATCGCGGTGTTGCCGCCGCCCAGCACGATGACGCGCTTGCCCACCTGGGTGACGTGCCCGAATGACACCGAGGCCAGCCAGTCGATGCCGATATGGATGTGCTTGGCCGCTTCCTGCCGGCCCGGAATGTCCAGGTCGCGCCCGCGCGGCGCGCCGCTGCCGACGAAGATGGCGTCGTAGCCTTCGGCCATCAGCGCCTTCATCGAATCGATGCGTTGGCCGCTCTTGAACTCCACGCCCAGCGCGAAGATGTAGCCCGTCTCCTCGTCGATCACGCTCTCGGGCAGCCGAAAGCGCGGAATCTGCTGGTGCATGAAGCCACCCGCCTTGCGCTCGCCGTCGAACACCGTCACCTGGTAACCCAGCGGCGCCAGGTCGCGCGCCACGGTCAGCGATGCCGGCCCCGCGCCCACGCAAGCGATGCGCTTGCCGTTGGCCGGCAGCGGGCGCGGCATGCGTGCCACCACGTCGTCCTTCAGGTCGGCCGCCACGCGCTTCAGGCGGCAGATGGCGACGGGTTCGGGCTTTTCGGCATTGGCCTCTTCCACCCGGCCGCGCCGGCAGGCCGGCTCGCACGGGCGGTCGCAGGTGCGCCCCAGGATGCCGGGAAACACGTTCGACACCCAGTTGACCATGTACGCGTCGCCGTAGCGACCTTGCGCAATCAAGCGGATGTATTCAGGAACGGGCGTGTGCGCGGGGCACGCCCACTGGCAATCGACGACCTTGTGGAAGTAGGCCGGATCGGCGGTATTCGTGGGTTGCAAGACTTGCCTCCTTGCCCCGGGATGGCCGCCGCGTGGACGCGGTCTGTGCCGCCGGGTCAGGCCACAGTCTACGGCAGGCGCGGCGTCCCGCGCGGCGCGCGAGACCGCCGCGCCGCGCGATTGTTCACGCTGGCACCGGCTGGCGGCGCGGTCCTACGAGGCAGCGACACGGCCAAACCTAGACTGGCGTCGCCCCCAAACCCGTCTCCCGTGTCGGCCCCATGCTCCCGCGAAAAAAGAAGATGTTCTGGACCATCGCCCTCACCGCGCTTGTCACCGTTCTGGCCGTGGTGTTGGCAATGAACTTCGCCACGCCCGAGAAAAAGCTCGAGCGCAAGATCGACCACCGCTACGCCATCAGCGACCCGCAATACCGGCGCGAGATGAGCGTCATGCTCGGCCCCGCCATCGTCGGCGGCAACCGCGTCGAAGATTTGCAGAACGGCGACGAAATCTTTCCCGCCATGCTCAAAAGCATCCGCGCGGCGAAGAAAACCATCACCTTCGAGACCTATATCTACTGGTCGGGCGACATCGGCAAGGAGCTGGCCGAAGCGCTGGCCGAGCGCGCGAAGGCGGGCGTCAAGGTGTCGGTGCTGCTCGACTGGGTGGGCAGCATCAAGATGGAAGATGCCCTGATTCAGACCATGAAGGACGCCGGCGCGCAGGTCGAGCGCTACCGCCCGCTGCATTGGTACAACCTGGGCCGCATGAACAACCGCACCCACCGCAAGCTGCTGGTGGTGGACGGGCGGATCGCCTTCACCGGCGGCGTGGGCGTGGCCGAACAATGGACGGGCCACGCGCAAGACCCCGACCACTGGCGCGACATGCACTTCCGGGTGGAGGGCCCGGTGGTGGCGCAGTTTCAGGCCGCATTCAACGACAACTGGATCAAGACCACGGGCGAAGTGCTGAACGGCGACGGGTACTTTCCGCCCGCGCAAAAGGCGGGCGATATGGACGCGCACATGTTCATCTCGTCACCCGCGGGCGGCAGCGAGAGCATGCACCTGATGTACCTCATGGGCATTGCCGCGGCCGACCAGTCCATCGACCTGCAGGCGTCGTACTTCGTGCCCGACGAGCTGATCCACAAGACGTTGATCGCGGCGCGCCAGCGCGGCGTTAAGGTGCGCATCCTGGTGCCCGGCGAGCACATCGATTCGGACACCGTTCGCCTGGCGTCGAAGGCCGAATGGGGGCCGCTGCTGCAGGCCGGCGTGGAGATCTACGAATACCTGCCGACGATGATGCACAACAAGCTGCTCATCATCGACCAGGAGATGGTCTCGGTCGGCTCGACCAACTTCGACGTGCGCTCATTCCGCCTGAACGACGAGGCGAGCCTGAACGTGTACGACCGCGGCTTCGCGCAGAAGATGACGCTCGTCTTCGAGCAAGACCTGAAGCACACCAAGCGCTACACCTACGAGGTGTGGGAAAAGCGCCCGCTGAAGGACAAGCTGATCGAGCGCTTCGTGCTGCCGATCAAGTCGCAGCTCTGATTGCTATTCTTTAAATAGCTGCTCGCGCTTGCCCATCAAGCGCCAAGGGCCGAAAAGGCTTGAACCACCTCGGGCGGCGCCTGCACCAGTTCGATCAGCACGCCCTCCCCCGCAATCGGAAATTCGTCGTTCGCTTTCGGGTGCAGGAAGGTGATGTCGTAACCCGCCGCGCCCTTTCGGATGCCGCCAGGCGCAAAGCGCACGCCTTGCGCCGTCAGCCATTCGACGGCCTTGGGCAGATCGTCGATCCACAGGCCGATGTGGTTGAGCGGCGTAGTGTGCACCGCCGGTTTCTTCTCGGGGTCGAGCGGTTGCATCAGGTCAACCTCCACCTTGAACGGGCCTGAACCGATGGCGCAAATGTCTTCATCGACGTTTTCGCGCTCGCTCTTGAACGTGCCGGTTTTTTCCAGGCCGAACATGTCGACCCACAGCGTCTGCAGCCGTTGCTTGTCGGGGCCGCCGATGGCGATTTGCTGAATGCCGAGCACTTTGAAGGGACGGGTCATGATTTTTTCCTCTTTCTGAAATAACTATTGATTCGATAGCTGCTCGCGCTTTCCCATCAAGCGCTGGAGGTCGATTTGACTTAAATTTTCGCGGATGTGGCACGCGCCACGCCGGACGCCGCCATGTCAGCCCAAGCCTTGGCCAGCGAGCCGTTCAGATCGATGGCGCGGCAGGCGTCCTCCACCACCGTGGCTTCAAAGCCCGCCGAGCGCGCATCCAGCGCGCTCCACGCCACGCAATAGTCGGTGGCCAGCCCGCACAGGTACAGCTTCGTGATGCCGCGCGCCTTCAGGTAGGCGGCCAGGCCGGTGCTGGTGCGGCGGTCGGCTTCCATGAAGGCCGAGTAGCTGTCCACATCGCGGTGGAAACCCTTGCGAATGACGAGCTGCGCCTGCGGCACCTGCAGATCGTCGTGCAGCGCGGCGTCGCGCGTGCCCTGCACGCAGTGCGTGGGCCACAGCACCTGCGCGCCATAAGGCAACGCGATGGTCTCGAACGGCGCGCGGCCAGGGTGGTTGGCGGCAAACGAGATGTGGTCGGCCGGATGCCAGTCCTGCGTCAGTACCACGTTGGCAAAGCGCGGCGCGATGCGGTTGATGACGGGCACGATGGCATCGCCCTCCGCCACCGGCAAGCCGCCACCGGGCATGAAGCCGTATTGGGCGTCCACAATGATCAGGGCGGTGGTGTCGTCAAAGGTCTTCATGCGAATCGAGCAGTAAAAAAAGCCGCCAGCGCCCGCCAGACAAGCGCAAGCAGCTATTAATTTAAAAGCAAACCATCATCACAAACGTTGCAGCGCGGGCAGGATATCGCGCCGGATCAGCGTCAACCCCTGGCCGCGCGCCATGCTGTCCGCGGTGCGGCGCGACGTGACAGCCACCACCAGGTCGAGCGGCGGATAGACGTAAATCCACTGCCCACCATAGCCGTTGGCCATGGCGGTGCGGCGCTCGGCCTTGCGGCTGGCGGCGGTGGGCGACACCCACCACAGGTAGCCGTAAGCCGAGAACAGCGGCGCGCCGCCCGCGTTCTGGCGCTCGGTGGCCGCGCGCACGAAGTCCGCGGGCACCAGCGCGTGGCCCTGCCAGCGGCCTTCGTTCAACGCCAGTTCGCCCAGCCGCGCCATGCCGCGCGTGGTGAGCGACAGGCCCAGCGCGCCCAGGTCGTACCCCTGCGCGCCCTGGCGCCAAGCAAAGCTGTGGATGCCCAGCGGCTCAAACAGCCGCTGGCGTGCGTAGGCCGACAGCGGCTGCCTGACCGCGCCCGCCAGCGCCATGGCCAGCAGGTTGGCGGCGCCGTTGTCGTAGGCAAAGCGCGCGCCCGGCTCGGCCAGCAGCGGACGGCGCGCGATCCAGGCCAGGTCGTCGTCGCGGTCGCGCTGCGCGGTCTGTTCGCCAGGCCAGCCGGCGGTCATGGTCAGCAAATGCTCGAAGCGCAAGCGCTGCACGCGCACGTCGGCCCCCACGCGCAACAGCTGCGGCAGGCGCAGCGCCACCAGCTCCTGCGGGCCGCGCACGAAGCCATCGGCCTGGGCCTGGCCAAAAAGCAGGGCCAGCACGCTCTTGGTGACGGACTGGGTGTCTTGCAAGGTGTCGGCCGTGACGCCGGGGCGGTAGAACTCGAACGCCAGGTGGCCGCGATGCACCACGGCCACGCTTTGCACGTCGGCCAGCTGCGACTGGATGCGCGCGGGCAGCCCGGCAAAGGCGCGCTGGTGCTGCGCCGCCAGCAACGGCGGGGCGGACGGCCAAGACACGGGCGGCTGGGCCGCCGACGTGCTGGCCGCGCGCTGTGCCCATGCGGGCGGCGCCAGCGAAGCGCCGCCGAGCGCCGCCAACGTCGCCGCAAACTGGCGGCGAGGCCAGCGCGACGGCGTGAGGACGTCAGTCGTTGAGAACGGCATCGGGATCAACGTTTAAAGCATTTTTGGCCTCTGGAGCTTGCCTAGCAAGCGCGAGCAGCTATTATTTTCATATCAGCACACCAACGAGCGGATCGGCTTCAGCCCGCATCGCTCAACCACTGGGCCACCCGTGCCTGCGCCGTGGACAGATCTTCGGCACTGCCGAAACTCACACCCAACACCTTCTGCCGCCCCGAAGCGCCATGCAGCAGCTCGACCTGCTTCTTGGGCACACCGAACGCCGCCGCCGCCCAGTCGATCAGGGCCGCATTCGCCTTGCCATCGACCGGCGGCGCGCCCAGCCGCACGCGCAACGCGCCGCCGTGTGAACCCGCGGCCTCGGTGCGCTTGGCGCCGGGGGTGGCGTGAATGGCCAGCTTGAGCACGTGCGCAGCCACGGCCATCAACGCGGCTGCAAGTGGCGGAGCAGCCAAGCGGCGAAGGCGGCTTCGTCGATGTCGCTGGCGGCAAGGGCCAGGGTGGTCAGCACGCAATCCACATGCGGCGCCTGGATGCGATGTCCGTTGAGCCGCAAGAACAACTGAGCCGCGACGAAGCCGGTGCGCTTGTTGCCGTCAATGAACGGGTGGTTGCGTACCAGACCAAACGCGTACGCGGCAGCCAAGTCAGCAATGTCAGGCTCGCCGTAGTTGGCCAGTTGCCGCGGGCGCGCCAGCGCGGAATCAAACAAACCCTCGTCGCGCAAGCCGCTGGCGCCGCCGTGCTCGGCCAACTGCTCCTCGTGCACAGCCAGCACCACCTCGCGCGGCAGCCAGCGCCACGCCTGGTTGGCGGCGCTCGTCATTTGGCCAACTCGCGCAACACGTCGCGGTATTCCTTCATGATCTCGCGCGCGACCTCCATCTGCTCGGCGAACTCCTGGTCGTAGGCGCGCAGCGCCACGCCATCGGGCAAATCGGTGACGAACAGCGAATCGCCCTTGCTCACCTTCAGCCGTGCCAACACCTCCTTGGGCAGGATGACGCCGACCGAATTGCCGATCTGGGTGACTTTGAGGGCGACGGATGTGGACATGGCGGCTCGCAAGGGCTGATGGTTATAACAATTGTTATATTAACCTGCGCTCAACCACTTGCCAAGCTTGGCATCAAGGCCGCCATTCGACCTCGGCCTCGATCTCGACGGGAATGTCGAACGGCAGTTCGGCCCTGCCCACGGCGCTGCGCGCGTGCCGCGCCACGTCTGGCTCGAATACCTGCAGGATCAGTTCGGCAAAGCCGTTGTCATGGGCCGCGGCAGCACCAGGTTCAGCGCCCCCAGCCGGCTTTCAACGCGCGCCATGCGGCCTTACTCGAACTCCACGATGGCCTGATCCACCGCCAGGCTGTCGCCCTTTTGCGCCCTCACTTCCTTCACCACGCCATCGGCGCTGGCGAACAGCACGTTCTCCATCTTCATGGCCTCGATCACGGCCACGCGCTCGCCGGCCTTGACCTCCTGCCCCGGCTGTACGGCCACCTGCACCAGCAGGCCCGGCATGGGCGAGAGCACGAACTTGCTCATGTCGGGCGGCGCCTTGTAGGGCATCAGCTTGTGCAGCTCGGCGGTGCGCGGATGCATGACGATGGCGTCCAGCTGCGTGCCGTTGTGGATCACGCGCGTGGCCAGCGGGTTCTTGGCCAGCCCGCGCGCCATTTGCACCGTGAACGGCTTGCCATTGACGGTGCCGGTCACGCGCGCATCGCCCACGTAATGGTCGATGATCATCTGGTAGACCTTGGCGCCTTCCGGCGCCTGCACGGTGACGGCGCAGGGCTGGCCCAAGGCGACTTCGCCCAGATGCACGTCGACATAGCGGTTGTCGCCCTCCTTGCCCAGCATGCAGACGGTGAACTCACGCCCCGGCAGACGCTTGTAGCCTTCCCAGAACTGGCCCTGCAGCCCTTGCGCGCGGTTGCGATACCACATGTGCAGGCGCGCGGCCAACGCGACCAGGAAATACGGGTCGTCGTGTGGCACGTCGACGGCCGAAAAACCGTGCGCGTAGTGCTCGGCGATGAAGCCGGTGTTGAAATCACCGCTCACGAATTTGGGGTGCGCCAGCAGCGCGGCCTGGAACGGAATGTTGCTCTGCACGCCCTTGATGACGAAGGCATTCAGCGCCTCGCGCATGCGCGCAATGGCGTCATTGCGGTCGCTGCCGTGCACGATGAGCTTGGCGATCATCGAGTCGTAGTACATGGGAATTTCGCCGCCATCCACCACGCCCGTGTCCACGCGCACGCCCACCTCGGTGGTCGCCTGGCCCTGAAACAGGTTCTGCGCCGGCGGCTCAAAGCGCACCAGGCGGCCAGTGGACGGCAGGAAGTTGCGGAACGGGTCTTCGGCGTTGATGCGGCACTCAATGGCCCAGCCGACTTTTTTCACGTCGGCCTGCGTGAAGGCCAGCTTTTCGCCCGCCGCCACGCGAATCATCTGCTCGACCAGATCAAGCCCCGTGATCAGTTCCGTCACCGGGTGCTCCACCTGCAGGCGCGTGTTCATCTCCAGAAAGTAGAAGTCCTGGTTCTTGCCAACCACGAATTCCACCGTGCCCGCGCTCTGGTACTTGACCGCCTTGGCCAGCGCCACCGCCTGCTCGCCCATGGCCTTGCGCGTGGCGTCGCTGATGAAGGGCGACGGTGCTTCCTCGATCACCTTCTGATGCCGGCGCTGAATCGAGCACTCCCGCTCGTTCAGGTAGACCACGTTGCCGTGGCTGTCGCCCAGCACCTGAATCTCGATGTGGCGCGGCTGCTCGACGAACTTCTCGATGAACACGCGGTCGTCGCCAAAGCTGTTGCGCGCCTCGTTCTGGCAGGCCGCAAAACCGTCGAACGCTTCTTGATCGTTGAAGGCCACACGCAAGCCCTTGCCGCCGCCACCGGCCGAGGCCTTGATCATCACCGGGTAGCCGATGCCCTTGGCGATTTCCACCGCTTTTTCGGGCGTCTCAATCGCGTCGTTGTAGCCTGGGATGGTGCTGACCTTGGCCTCATTCGCCAGCTTCTTGGATGCGATCTTGTCGCCCATCGCCGCGATGCTGTGCGCCTTGGGGCCGATGAAGGCGATGCCGTTGTCTTCGCACGCTTTGGCAAAGGCTTCGTTCTCGCTCAGGAAACCGTAGCCGGGATGGATCGCCTGCGCGCCGGTCTGCTTGGCAGCTTCGATGATCTTGTCGGCCAGCAGGTAGGACTCACGCGACGGCGGCGGGCCCAGGCGCACGGCCTCGTCGGCCATTTGCACAAAGCGCGCGTATTTGTCCGCGTCGGAATACACCGCCACGGTGGCGATGCCCATTTTCTTGGCCGTCGCAATCACGCGGCAAGCGATTTCGCCACGGTTGGCAATCAGAATCTTCGTAAACATGTTCATTGGCTCCAATTCGCCGTTCGCCCTGAGCTTGTCGAAGGGCCATCGCGGCGGGTCGGACAGGGCTTCGACAGGCTCAGCCCGAACGGTTGGTTAGAGGGGGATGTTCCCGTGCTTGCGCCACGGGTTCTCCAGCTTCTTGTCCTTCAGCATCGCCAGACTGCGGCAGATGCGCTTGCGCGTTTCGTGCGGCTGGATCACGTCGTCGATGAAGCCGCGCGCGCCGGCGACGAAGGGGTTGGCGAAGCGGGCCTTGTATTCAGCCTCGCGCGCGGCGAGTTTTTCGGGGTCCTTCTTTTCCTCGCGGAAGATGATCTCGACCGCGCCCTTGGCGCCCATCACGGCGATCTCGGCATTGGGCCAGGCCAGGTTGACGTCGCCGCGCAGGTGCTTGGAGGCCATCACGTCGTACGCGCCACCGTAGGCCTTGCGCGTGATGACGGTGATCTTGGGCACGGTGCATTCGGCATACGCGTACAGCAGCTTGGCACCGTGCTTGATGATGCCGCCGTACTCCTGCGCGGTGCCGGGCATGAAGCCGGGCACGTCGACAAAGGTGATGACGGGGATGTTGAACGCATCGCAGAAGCGCACAAAGCGCGCGGCCTTGATGCTGCTCTTGATGTCGAGGCAGCCCGCCAACACCAACGGCTGGTTGGCCACGATGCCGACCACGTTGCCGTCCATGCGCGCCATGCCGATGACGATGTTGGCGGCGTAGTCGGGCTGCAGCTCGAAAAACTCGCTATCGTCCACCGTCTTGGTGATGGCCTCCTTGATGTCGTAGGGCAGGTTGGGGTTGTCGGGCACCAGCGTGTTCAGGCTCATATCGGCGCGGTCGGCCTTGTCTTGCGTGGGCCGGTAGGGCGCCTTTTCGCGGTTGCTGGCGGGGATGTAGTTGAAGAAGCGCCGCAGCATCAGCAGCGCCTCGACGTCGTTCTCGAACGCCAGGTCGGCCACGCCGCTCTTGGTGTTGTGCGTCAGCGCGCCGCCCAGTTCCTCGGCCGTCACGCTCTCGTGCGTCACGGTCTTGACCACCTCGGGGCCGGTGACAAACATGTAGCTGGTGTCCTTCACCATGAAGATGAAGTCGGTCATGGCGGGGCTGTACACCGCACCGCCAGCGCACGGGCCCATGATCATGCTGATCTGCGGAATCACGCCGCTGGCCATCACGTTGCGCTGGAACACCTCGGCATAGCCACCCAGCGAGGCCACGCCTTCCTGGATGCGCGCGCCGCCCGAATCGTTGAGGCCAATCACCGGCGCGCCCACTTTCATGGCCTGGTCCATCAGCTTGCAGATTTTCTCGGCGTGGGCTTCGCTCAAGGCGCCGCCGAACACGGTGAAGTCCTGGCTGAACACGAAGACCAAGCGGCCGTTGATGGTGCCGTAGCCGATCACCACGCCGTCGCCCGGGATGTGCGTCTGGTCCATGCCGAAGTCGGCGCAGCGGTGCTCGACGAACATGTCCCACTCTTCAAAGCTGCCAGCGTCGAGCAGCACCTCAATGCGCTCGCGCGCCGTGAGTTTGCCTTTGCTGTGCTGCGCATCAATGCGCCTCTGCCCACCGCCCAGGCGGGCCGCAGCGCGCTTTTGTTCGAGTTGTTCAAGAATCAGCTTCATGGGGTTCCTTCGCTTTGGATTCGCTCGTTCTATGAATTGAATGGGGCTCTGACGCTTGCCAGATCAAGATGTTTTGCTATCTTTTATGAAGTATTGGATAGCTGCGCCGCCAGCAGCGTGCGCGCCGCCGTCGATGGCGCCACGCGCCCGGCGGACACGGCCTCCAGCATCGCCGGCAACTCCGCCCTGACGCCCGGATGTGCGCGAAAGGCGCTTTTCAGGCCCGCGTCGATGCGCTCCCACATCCAAGCCAGGTTCTGCTGCTGGCGCCGTGCGGCCAGGCGGCCATTGGCGGTTTGCAGGCTGCGGAACTGCGTGACGGCTTGCCAGAAATCGTCCAGCCCCTCTCCCTTCAAGCCGCTGATCTGGATCACGCGCGGGTGCCACAACGCCTCGTCGTGGTGGGCATGTTCAGGATTGCCATGCAGGCCGAACAGGCGCAACGCCGACTGGATTTGCGCCCGCGCGCGCGTAGCGGCAGCCGGGTCGATATCGGACTTGTTGATGACCACCAAGTCGGCCAGCTCCATCACGCCCTTCTTGATGGCCTGCAAATCGTCGCCCGCGTTGGGCAGTTGCAGCAGCACGAACATGTCGGTCATGCCGCTGACCGCCGTTTCGGACTGGCCCACGCCCACGGTCTCGACCAGCACCACGTCGTAGCCCGCGGCTTCGCACACCAGCATGGCTTCGCGCGTTTTTTCGGCCACGCCGCCCAGCGTGCCGCTGCTGGGGCTGGGGCGGATATAGGCGGCTTCGAGCGCCGAGAGCCGGTCCATGCGCGTCTTGTCGCCCAGTATGGATCCGCCCGAGACGGTGGACGACGGGTCGATGGCCAGCACCGCGACGCGATGGCCGTGCTCGATCAGGTGTACGCCGAGCGATTCGATGAAAGTGCTTTTACCCACGCCGGGCACGCCGCTGATGCCGATGCGCAGGGACTTGCCGGTGTGCGGCAGCAACGCGGTCAGCAGTTCGTCACCCTGCGCACGGTGGTCGGCGCGGGTGGATTCGAGCAGCGTGATGGCCTTGGCGATGGCGCGGCGCTGGGCGGGGCCGGTTGCGCCGGTAATGCCATCGACCAACCCACCCCCCTCCGTTCGCCCTGAGCCTGCCGAAGGGTAGCCCGCTTCGAGCACAGCCCGCTCCTGACCCGTTCGCCCTGAAGCTGTCGAAGGGTAGATCCCGTCGAGCCCAGCCCGCTCCTGACCCATTCGCCGTGAGTCCGTCGAAGGGTAACCCGCTTCGAGCACAGCCCGTTCCTCACCCGCTCGCCGTGAGTCTGTCGAAGGGTAACCCGCTTCGAGCACAGCCCGTTCCTGACCCGTTCGCCCTGAGCCTGTCGAAGGGCCCGTCCCCAAGACCGGCGCTGAATCCCGCGATGACCCGTGCCCATCGCCGCCCCTGGAACGCGCCAGCGCCTTGACACGCTCCCAATCCCCCGCAATCAACGCCCCCTTCTTGGCACGCGACCACCCCTTGACCTGCTGTTCGAATTCGAGCGCGGCGGCGCGCGATTCGAACTCGCCGTGCCACACCATTTCGACAGGCCGGCGCGTAGCCGTGTATCCGCCAGCACCCACATGGTGCTGCTCCAGACGCGCGGCCAGTTCATCGGTGTGCCCGCAGTAATACGAGCCGTCGGCGCAGCGCAGCAGGTAGACGTGGAACGGCTTCATGCGGTCGGGGTGCTGGCCTGCCCTTCGACAGGCTCAGGGCGAACGGGTGTGCTGGACATGGCGGCGGCTCGGGTCACTTCATGCCCTTCGACAAGCCCAGGGCGAACGGGTGTGCTGGGCATGGCAGCGGCTCGGAGCACTTCATGCCCTTCGACAGGCCCAGGGCGAACGGGTGTGCTGGACATGGCGGCGGCTCGGGTCACTTCCTGCCCTTCGACAAGCCCAGGGCGAACGGGTGTGCTGGACATGGCGGCGGCTCGGGTCACTTCATGCCCTTCGACAGGCCCAGGGCGAACGGCGTGAGGGGTACGGTGTGGGATGACACGGCGCGCACGGCTTCGACAGGCTCAGCCCGAACGGTTGTTGAGTGCCATGCCATCCATACAAACGCTTGGGTCAGGCGAAATAACCACCTCAAGCCCGCGCCTTCCTGATCTGCTCCAGCACATCCTTGGCGCTGGCCGGAATCGGCGTGCCCGGCCCGTAGATGCCCTTGACGCCCGCCTCGTACAAAAAGTCGTAGTCCTGCCGCGGAATCACGCCGCCGACGAAGACGATGATGTCGTCGGCGCCCTGCTCTTTCAGCGCTTTCAGAATGGCCGGCACCAGCGTCTTGTGACCAGCCGCCAGCGTGCTGACGCCGACCGCGTGCACGTCGTTCTCGACGGCCTGGCGCGCGCATTCCTCGGGCGTCTGGAACAGGCTACCAATGTCCACGTCGAACCCTAAGTCGGCAAACGCCGTGGCCACCACCTTGGCGCCGCGGTCGTGACCGTCCTGGCCCAGCTTGGCGATCATCACGCGCGGGCGGCGGCCTTCTTCGTCGGCGAAGTCGGCGATTTCTTTCTTGAGCTTGTCCCAGCCTTCGGCCGAGTCGTAGGCGGCTGCGTACACACCGGTCACCTTTTGCGTGTCGGCGCGGTGGCGCCCAAAGACTTTTTCCATCGCGTCGCTGATTTCGCCCACCGTGGCGCGGGCGCGAATCGCCTTCACGGCGGCGTCGAGCAGGTTGCCTTGCCCGCTATCCGCTATCTTTGTAATAGCTTCAAGCGCTTGCTGCACCTGCGCTGCGTCCCGTTTTTTCTTGATATCGTTCAGGCGCGCGATCTGCGATTCGCGCACCTTGACGTTGTCCACCTCCAGAATTTCGATGGCGTCTTCCTTCGCCAGCTTGTATTTGTTGACGCCGACGATCACGTCCTTGCCAGAGTCGATGCGCGCCTGCTTTTCGGCGGCAGCGGCTTCGATCTTGAGCTTGGCCCAGCCCGAATCCACCGCCTTGGTCATGCCGCCCATGGCATCGACCTCTTCGATGATGGCCCACGCGGCATCGGCCATGTCCTGCGTCAGCTTCTCCATCATGTAGCTGCCGGCCCAGGGGTCGACCACGTTGGTGATGTGCGTCTCTTCCTGGATGATGAGCTGGGTGTTGCGGGCGATGCGGGCTGAGAATTCGGTGGGCAGCGCAATGGCTTCGTCGAAGCTGTTGGTGTGCAGGCTCTGCGTGCCGCCGAACACCGCCGCCATCGCCTCGATGGTGGTGCGCACCACGTTGTTGTAGGGGTCTTGCTCGGTCAACGACCAGCCCGAAGTCTGCGAATGCGTGCGCAGCATCAGGCTCTTGGGGTTCTTTGGGTCGAATTCCTTCATGATCCGGCACCACAAGAGGCGCGCGGCGCGCATCTTGGCGATCTCCAGATAGAAGTTCATGCCCACGGCCCAGAAGAAGGACAGGCGCCCGGCGAACTCGTCCACGTCCATGCCCTTGGCCAGCGCCGTCTTCACGTATTCCTTGCCGTCGGCCAGCGTGAAGGCCATCTCCAGCGCCTGGTTGGCACCGGCTTCCTGCATGTGGTAGCCGCTGATGCTGATCGAGTTGAACTTCGGCATGTTCTTGGCCGTGTACTCGATGATGTCGCCAATGATCTTCATCGACGGCTCGGGCGGGTAGATATACGTGTTGCGAACCATGAACTCCTTGAGGATGTCGTTCTGGATCGTGCCCGCCAGCTTGTCCTGGGTGACGCCCTGCTCCTCGGCCGCGACGATGTAGCCGGCCAGGATGGGCAGCACCGCGCCGTTCATGGTCATCGACACGCTGACCTTGTCCAGCGGGATGCCGTCGAACAGGATCTTCATGTCTTCTACGGAATCGATAGCAACCCCCGCTTTACCCACATCGCCTGTGACGCGAGGATGGTCCGAGTCGTAGCCACGGTGCGTGGCCAGGTCGAACGCCACCGACACGCCCTGCCCACCGGCAGCCAGCGCCTTGCGGTAGAAGGCGTTGGATTCCTCCGCGGTGGAAAAGCCGGCGTACTGGCGAATCGTCCACGGCCGCACCGCGTACATCGTCGCCTGCGGGCCACGCAAGAAGGGCTCGAAGCCCGGCAGCGTGTTGGCATAGGGCAGATTCGCCGTGTCTTCCGCCGTGTAAAGCGGCTTGACGGTGATGCCGTCGGGCGTCAGCCAGCCCAGTGCGTCCACGTTGCCGCCGGGGGCGGATTTCTGCGCCGCCTTTTGCCAGTCGGCCAGCGTGGCGGATTTGAATTCGGACGACGGATTGGTCATGGTGTTCGACTCTCGATGACGATCGGCAGAAAAAATCGGCTTGAACAGGGCGCCTGCACCCGGCAGGCCACCGCAGCAGGGCGGGTGCGGGCCGCGCGTGGTTGCTGACCCACGCCAGCGTTGGCCACCCGCCCTTGTTTTCCGTAATTATTAATTCAAAATCCCCGGCCAAGCTTACAATGCGCCAGAAATTTTTGCCCCGCATGACCACGGCCCGACTTGCCCCTCGCGCACTTTACGAAGAAGTGGCTGAGCGCTTGCGCCAGCGCATCTTCGCCGGTGAACTGGCGGCGGGCGACTGGATCGACGAGTTGCGCATTGCCGAGCAGATGGGCATCAGCCGGACGCCGCTGCGCGAAGCGCTGAAAGTGCTGGCTGCCGAAGGGCTGGTGACCATGAAGGTGCGGCGCGGCGCCTACGTGACCGAGACGTCGCCCAAGGACCTGGCCGACGTGTACCACCTGCTGGCGCTGCTCGAAACCGATGCCGCCAGCGCCGTCGCCAGCCGCGCCAGCGATGCCGAACTGGCCGAACTGGCGGCGCTGCATCAAGACCTGGAAACCGCCCTGCCCGACACGGCGCGCTTTTTCGCGCTCAACGAAGCCTTTCACCTGCGCCTGCTGGAGCTGGCCGACAACCATTGGCGCCTGCAGATGGTGCAGGACCTGCGCAAGGTGATGAAGCTGCATCGCCAGCATTCGCTGCAGAAGGCTGGGCGCCCCGCGCAATCGCTGGCCGAACACCGCGCGCTGATGGCGGCACTGACCGCGCGCGACGCCGCCGGCGCGGCGGCCTGCATGCGCGTGCACATGCAGGGCGGCCTGGACGCGGCCAGCTGACCACCCGGGGCGGCGCACACGCCGCATCGACCGGCCCGCGCCGCCCAGGCGCGGCGCAATGGCTATAGTATTGGTAGCCTGCTCCGCAGTCCCCACGTGCGCTCGCCGACCTTATGACTCCGATTTCACGTTCTTCGCCCACCCGTCGCTGCGTGCTGATCGCCGGCGGCGCGCTGGCCGGCCTGGGCGCACCCTGGGCCGCACGGGCCGCACGGGCCGCCACCGACGCCGCCTGGCCGCGCCAAGCCGTGGTGCCGGGCGGCGTGGCCCGCATCGACCTGGGCCCCGCCGCCACGCGACCGCGGGCTTTCGCCGACGACGCGCCGCTGCTGGTGGTGGGCGACCCCATCGTCTGGACGGCGCTGGTCGGCATTCCGCTATCGGCCACGCCGGGCACGGCGCACATCCGCGTGGCCGGGCCCGATGGTGAGCGCCTGCTGGACTACACGGTGACGCCCAAGCGCTACACCGAGCAGCACCTGAAGGTGTCGCCCCGCACCGTCGACCTGTCGCCCGAGGACCTGGCGCGACACGAGCGCGAGCGCGTGCACCAGCAAGGCGTCATCGCCACCTTCAGCGCGCCGCCCGCGGGTGAGCTGAAGATGCGCGTGCCCTGCTCCGGGCGGCGCTCCAGTTCGTTTGGGCTGCGGCGCTTCTTCAACGGTCAGCCGCGCAACCCGCACAGCGGCATGGACATTGCCGCGCCCACGGGCACGCCGGTGGTCGCGCCGCTGGCCGCCACCGTCATCGACACGGGCGACTACTTCTTCAACGGCCAGACGGTGTGGCTGGACCACGGCGGCGGCCTGCTGTCGATGATGTGCCACCTGAGCCGCATCGACGTGAAGGCTGGCGACCGACTGGCTGCCGGGCAGCGGCTGGGCGCCGTGGGCGCCACGGGCCGCGTCACCGGCCCGCACCTGCACTGGACGGTCAGCCTCAACCGCGCCTCGGTCGATCCGGCGCTGTTCATCGATTAGGGCTGGTCCCGGCCCACCTTGCCGGATCGCCGCCACCCCGTGCTTGCCCGCGTTGACATCGCCCGGCGCCGCTGCGAGCATCGCCCCGTCATGCCTCAATCCAATACCTCGCCGTCGCCGCTGCGGCGCGCCCTTTCCGTCTCGTCGCTGCTGCTGGCCGCCACACTGGCCGGTTGCGCATCGCCACCGCCCGTGCTGGCCCCGCCGGTGCGCGCCAGCGTCCGCCCCGACCAGCCCTTTACCGACAGCGTTGGCATCCGCTTTGTGCGCATCCCGGCCGGTGAATTCATGATGGGCAGCGACGAGTCGCCGCAAGCGCTGGCCAAGGCCTTTCCGCACGCCGACGCCAAGCGCCTGGCCGACCTGGCCGACGAGCGCCCGGTGCATCGCGTGCGCATCACGCGCGACTTCTGGATGGGCGCGCACGAGGTCACCGTGGGCCAGTTCCGCCAGTTCGTGCAGGCCTCGGGCTACGTGCCCGAATCGATCCGCGACGGCACCGGCGCCTACGGTTTCAACGCCAACTACGACCCCTCGCGCACCGAACGCGGCGACCTGTTCGAAGGGCGCGATGTGCGCTATTCGTGGCTGAACCCCGGCTTTGCGCAGACCGACCGGCACCCGGTGGTTAACGTCACCTGGAACGACGCCCTGGCCATGGCGGCCTGGCTGAGCCAGAAGGAAGGCGCGGTCTACCGCCTGCCGACCGAGGCCGAGTGGGAATACGCCGCGCGTGGCGGCTCGCGCACACGCTACCCCGCGGGCGACCACCCCGACGTGCTGCTGAAGACCGCCAACACCTTCGACCGCGAAACCGCACTGCGCTGGCCGCGCTGGCGCGAGCAGGCCGGCCACGGCAGTGACGGCTACCCCTTCACCGCGCCGGTGGGCAGCTACCAGCCCAACGCGTTCGGCCTGTACGACATGATCGGAAACGCCTGGGAATGGTGCGCCGACTGGTACGGCGAGGACTACTACGCCCGCTCACCGGTCGACGACCCGCAAGGTCCGGCCAATGGCGACGTGCGCGTGCGGCGCGGCGGCTCGTGGCACAGCTGGCCGCTGTATTCGCGCGTGGCCTTCCGCAACTGGAACACACCCGAGACGCGCTACGTGCTGGTGGGCTTCCGCCTGGTGCGCGAACAGGCGCCCGCTGCGGCCATGTCGTCAAACACGGCATCGTTAGATGCCTTCCGCCTGGTGCGCGAACAGGCGCCCGCTGCGGCTGCACGCTGATTTTGCTATACCATCGATAGCTGCTCGCACTCTTCTGACAAGGGCTGGACAGTTTTTTTACTTCGTTTCTCGATCATCGCACCGCTTTCGCGTTCGCCGATCTGCTGGCGCCACATGGCGTAGTACAGGCCGCGCTGCGCCACCAGTTCGTCGTGGGTGCCGCTTTCCACGAGGCGGCCGCGCTCCAGCACGTGGATCACGCTGGCATGCATGATGGTCGACAGCCGGTGCGCGATCAGGATGCTGATCTGGGTGTGGCGGCGCGATACCTCTCGCACCGTCTCGGTCACCTGCTGCTCGGTCAGTGAATCCAGCGCCGACGTGGCTTCGTCGAAGATCAGCAGGCGCGGTTCGCGCAGCAGCGCGCGGGCAATCGACAGGCGCTGGCGTTCGCCGCCCGACAGCTTGTAGCCCGATTCGCCAATCATGGTGGCCAGCCCCTGCGGCAGGCGCTGCACCAGGGCCGTGGCCTGCGCCTGCTCCAGCGCGTGCAGGATGGCTTCGTCGCTCGCGTCGGGCCGCACGAACTGCAGGTTCTCGCGCACCGTGCCGGCAAACAGCGTGGTCTCCTGCGTCACGTAGCCGACCTGGCGGCGCGCCTCGTTGTAGCGGATGCGGCGCGCGTCGATGCCGTTGAACTCAATGGCGCCGCTGTCCGGCCGATACAGCCCCAGCAGCAGCTTGACCAGCGTGGACTTGCCCGAGCCGGACGGCCCGACGAAGGCGATGGTGTCGCCGCGCTTCGCGTCAAAGCTCACGCCGTCGATGGAGTTCTCGGTCGCGCCGCGATGGCGGAATACCACGTCGTCAAAGCGCAGCGACTCTATCGGCCCCAGCGGCACCGCGTCGGGCGGGCGCTTTTCGACCGGTTTTGCCATCAGTTCCTCGAAGTTGGCGAGCGACGAACTGGCTTCGCGCCAGGCCAGGATGATCGTGCCCAGCTCTTGCAGCGGCGCCAGGATGGCGACGGAGATGAACTGCATGGCGATCAGCTCGCCGGTGGTCAGCACGTCGCGAAAGATCAGCCACAGCAGCGTGAACAGCACGCTCAGCTTCAGCAGGCTGAGCGTGCTGCCCTGCAAAAAGCTGAGCCAGCGGATGCGTTTGACCTTGGCCATTTCGAGCGCAAAGATTTCCTCCGTCTTGGCCTGCATGCGCCGCACTTCGCGGAAGGTGAGCCCCAGACTCTTGATCAGCGCCACGTTGCGCAGGCTTTCGGTGATGAAGCCGGCGTTCTTGGTAGTTTCGCGGTTGATGCTGCGCTGCTGACCGCGAATCTGCCGGCTCAGCAGGCCCGACAGCCCGCCCAGCACCACCAACCCGATCAGGAACACCGGCACCAGCAGCCAGGTCTTGGTGACGGCGTACCACAGCAGAAACGTCATGCCGATCAGCGAGGCGAACAGCACGTTGATGAAGGCGTTGATGAAGCGCTCCGTGTCCTGCCGCACGCGCATCAGCAGCGCCAGCGTTTCGCCGCTGCGCGCGTCCTCGTATTCCTGAAAATTGAGGCGCATCGTCTGGCGCAGGCCGTCGTTGAAAATGCGCGTGCCAAAGCGCTGCACCACCATGCGCACCACGTAGTCCTGCACCGCCCGCGTGGCGCGCGACGCCAGCGCCACGCCCACCGCCAGCGCCAGCAGCCCCAGCGCGCCGCGCACCAGTTCATCGTCGGGCCGGGTGCCCTTTTGCGTGGCGTAACCGTCGATCAGCTTGCCGAAGATGATCGGGTCGATGAGCGCCAGCACCTGGCTGGCGGCGGCCAACGCCATGGCCAGCAAGGCCAGGCGCCATTGCGGCTGGAGGTATTTCCACAGGGTATGCATGGGCGGTCATGATGGCCGCCCGCCACCCGCGCGTCTGTCGGACGGCGGCGCCAAGCGGGCGGCGCCGTCGCCGCCATCAATCCTGTTTTGATAGCGCCAGAGCCGGTTTGGACAAGCGCCCAGGCCACATTTCGCCTGCACAGTCACGCTGGCCCGGTGGCAGGGTGACGCGTCAGCCCTCAGTCCGCGGGTGCGGCCAGCACGCGCAGCAGCCAGTGCCGCAGGTCCTGCACTTCTTCCATGCAGACCGAATGGCCCATGGGGTAGTCGTGCCACTCGACCGCGTAGCCGAGCGCTTGCAGCGCGTCGCGCGAGGCGGCGCCGCGCGGCAGCGCCACCATCTCGTCCTGCGTGCCATGGGCCAGGAAGATCGGCACGTCGGCGTTGGCGGCGCTGCGTTCGGCCGCCAGCGTGCCGGCCAAGGGCAGGTAGCCGCTCATGCCGACGATGCCCGCCAGCCGCTCGGGGTAGCGCAGGCCGGTCAGCAGCGCCATGGCGCAGCCCTGCGAGAAGCCACCCAGCACGATGCGGTGCGCCGCAAGGCCGCGCGCCTGCTCGCGCCGTATCACGGCTTCAACGAACGCCTGCGACTGGCGCAGACCCGCTTCGTCTTCGTCATTGCGGTCGGGGCGAATGTCGTACCACGCCGGCATGACGTAGCCGCCGTTGATGGTGACGGGCTGCCGCGGCGCGTTGGGGAACAACCAACGCACCGGGCCGACCGCCGCCAGGTCGATCTCGTCGACGAACGGCGCGAAGTCGCTGCCGTCGGCCCCCAGGCCGTGCAGCACGATGATGCTGGCGCGCGGGTCGGCGCCGGTCTGGGCTTCGAGGACGGTGGGGGCATCGGTCATCGGCCGATGTTAACGGCGCGCGCCGCCCGGCACTGGCAAGGTGGCGGCTTCAAGCCACGCCACAGTCGTGATCAAAGACCTCGTCCACCGGCACCTGAAGCGCCGTCGCCAGGTGGTTGGTGCGCGCGGCCAGGCCAATGATGGACAGCAGTTCGGCGTGCTGCGCGGGCGTCATGCCCTTGGCGCGCGCGGCGGCGGTGTGCGAATGCACGCAGTAGCCGCAGCCGTTGGCCACCGACACGGCGATGTAGAGCATCTCCTTGGTCAGCGGGTCGAGCGCCGACGGCGTCGCCATGACCCGCTTGACCTCGGCCCAGGTCGATTCGAGCAGCGCCGGATCGAACGCCAGGTAACGCCAGAAGTGGTTGATGAAATCGCTGCCGCGCTTGGCGCGGATATCGGCGAACACGGCCTGCACGCGCGCGTCGGCCGGCACGGTATCCACAGGAGCCACGGTGGACATGAGCGATTCCTTTTCTATTGATTTGATAGCTGGCTGCGCCCGCGCCATGTGCGCCGGCGGCCGATTCAATCAGCGTCGCGCAACGGCCGCGTCAAATACACCGCTTCGCGGCCGACGATGGGTTCGCGGGTGGGCATGAGCACGGTGCAGTCGTCGCACGGCGCGCGAATGTCGCCGGCGTCGCCGTCGGTGGCGATCAACTCGTCCTTCGCAAAGGTCTCGAAGCCGATCAGCGGCCGCGCAAAGCGGAACTGGGGCGTGCGCACCATGCAGGTCTGCAGCAGTTCAAACCGGCGTTGCGGCACCGCCGGCGCGCTGGCCGGCGCGGCGGGCGCGATCAGGCCGAAGTGCGCCAGAAAGTCCAGCGCCACGGCCGTGGCCAGATCGGCCGACGCCCGCAGAAAGTGCTGCCCGCATTCCACCACCAGCGCCACCCCCTCGGTGGCGTCGGCCCGGCCGTGGCGGCCGTGCTGGATCAGTGGCGTGCCGCTGCCCAGGCCGGCCGGCATGACCAGATGCGTGGTCACCCGGTCGCGCGCGCCGATGGCCCGTGCCGCGCGGGCGTTGCGCTCGAAGCCCGGGTAGACCCAGAACGGCGCCACCGGCTGGCTGGTGGAATGGATGTCGAGAATGTGGTCGGCCGCGGCCACCACCGGGCGCAACTCGCGCGCGCGGCGCAGCTCGGGGCTGTGTTGCGGCCCGTCCAGCCATTCGTCGGACCAGATGCGGTTGAGGTTGTGCACCAGTTGCCGGTTGGCAAAGGGGTCGTCGTGGCGAAATGCTTCGTAGGCCTTGACGTGCGCCAAGCTCACCGTCAGCGTGCCGACCCGCGGGCGCACCCCGCGGTCGAGCAGGTGCGTGGCGGCCACCATGCCGCAGATCTCGTTGCCGTGCGTCAGTGCGTTGACCAGCACGTGCGGGCCGGGCCGGCCGGAATCGAAACGATGCACGTAGGGCACGCCCGTGTTGCCGGCGCGGTAGGCCGACAGATCGCGCGGCAGCACTTCGAGGAGCGGGGCATTCATGGACGTGGGGCGGCTGAAAAAATGGCGGAGGTGATCTTATCGACTGCCGCTAAGCTGCGCGCCATGACCGCCGCCCTGCCCGCCACGCTGCACGCCCTCGATCTGCGCCACGCCCACCGTCTTCTGAACACCGGCGCCTCGGTGCTGATTGCCACCGCCCACGCCGGCCGCCGCAACCTGATGGCCTGCGCGTGGAACATGGCGCTGGACTTCGCCCCGCCCAAGCTGGCCGTGTGCATCGACAAAGCCACCGCCACGCGCGCGCTGCTGGAAGGCAGTGGCGTGTTCGCCGTCGGCGTGCCGCGCGCGGGGCAGGCCGAGATGGTGTTTCGCGTCGGCAGCATGTCGGCGCGCGACGTGCCGGGGCAGGACAAGTTCACCGCCTTCGAGATCGCCCACTTTCCCGCCACCCGCATCGACGTGCCCTTGGTGGCCGACTGCATCGGCTGGCTGGAATGCCGGCTGATCCCCGAGCCGGCGGTGCAGCAGGCGCACGACCTGTTCGTCGGCGAAGTGCTGGCCGCCTGGGTCGACGAGCGCGCCTTTGCCGATGGCAAGTTTCGCCCGCTGCACGACACGCCGCCCGACTGGCGCACCCTGCACCACCTGGGCGCGGGCAACTTCGTGGTGCCGGGCCAGCAGTTGCAGGCCGGGCGCTGATCGCCACGCGCCTGCAAGCCCATGGGGGCCGCCGCACAATAGCCGCATGAGCAAAGCACTGAAAGACATCGCCTTCTCCATGCTCGACCTGGTGCCGGTGCGCGAGGGCCGCAGCGTGGCCGACGCGCTGGCCGTGTCGCTGCAGACCGCGCAGCACGCCGAGCGCCTGGGCTTTACCCGCTACTGGCTGGCCGAGCACCACAACATGGCGGGCATCGCCTCGTCCGCGACCGCCGTGCTGGTGGGTCACATTGCCGGCGGCACGCAGCGCATCCGGGTCGGCTCGGGCGGGGTCATGCTGCCCAACCACCCGCCGCTGACGGTGGCCGAGGCCTTCGGCACCCTGGCCGAGCTGTACCCCGGCCGCATCGACCTGGGCCTGGGCCGCGCACCCGGCACCGACCCGATGACGATGCGCGCGCTGCGGCGCGACCGCGTCGAAACCGTCGACGACTTCCCGCGCGACGTGGCCGAATTGCAGCACCTGCTGGGCAACCCCAAGCCGGGCCAGAAGCTGATCGCCAATCCCGGCGCCGGTACGCAGGTGCCCATCTGGCTGCTGGGCTCCAGCCTTTTCAGCGCGCAGCTGGCGGCCGAGCGCGGCCTGCCCTACGCGTTTGCCTCGCACTTCGCACCGGCCATGCTGCTGCAGGCCATCGAGGTGTACCGGCGCGCGTTCAAGCCGTCGGCGCAGTGCGACAAGCCTTACGTGATGATCGGCGTGCCGCTGGTCGCCGCGCCCACCGACGAAGAAGCAATGTACCTGGCCAGCAGCATCTTCCGGCGCGTGCTGGGCATTCTGCGCGGGGCGCGCGGGCTGTTGCAGCCGCCGCAGGACGGCTTCTTCGAGCGCCTGGGCGCGCACGAAAGGGCCGGTATCGCCGACTTCCTGGCCTGCGCCGTCATTGGCTCGCCCGACACGGTGCGGCAAGGCCTGCAGACGCTGGCCGAGCAAACCGGCTGCGACGAAATGATGTTCACCTGCGACATCTACGACCCCGCACTGCGCCTGCGCTCGCTCGACATCGCCGCGCAGGTGCGTCAGGGCAGCGCGGCGACCGGCGCGCAAGCCGCATGAGGGCGTCGCGCGCGACCGCCGGCGCCGCGGCCTTGCTGGCGGCCCTGCTGGCTGAAGGCTGCGCCGTGGCCAGCGCCACTGCCGGCGCGGCGATCTCGGTCACCGGCGCCGTGGTGTCCACCGGCGTGGGCCTCACGGGCAAGGCCATTGGCGCGGGCATTGACGCCATGAGTCCCGCACGGCCGGCCGACACCAGCGGCATCGTGGTGCGCGAGCGCATCCGGCCCGCCGACACGGCGCAGGCGCCCACGCGGAGATGCGCACCGGCGGCGGGCGATGGCGCCGCAACGGGCTGCCCATGACGCTATGCTATTGGTAGCTACAAGCGCTTGATTGACAAGCGCTGGCACCCAAAAAAGACCCGCACCCATGACCACGCCCCTGCCCCACAGCCCCGCCGCCGAACGCAACCAGGCGCCCATCCTGGCCGTGCTGCGCGACCTGCTGGCGCCGAGGGGCCGCGCGCTCGAAATCGCCAGCGGCACGGGGCAGCATGCGGTGCATTTCGCCGCCGCCTTGCCCAGCTGGCAATGGCAGCCCACCGACGTGACCGATGCGCATTTCGCCGCCATCCGCGCGCGTGCCCTGCAGGCCGGCGCCACCCACGTGGCACCCCCGCGCCGGCTGGACGTGCTGGACGCGCCACCCTGGCCCAGCGACGGCGGCCCGGCCTTCGAAGCGGCCGCGTTCGACCTCATCCACTGCGCCAATCTGCTGCACATCAGCCCCTGGCCCTGCTGCGCCGGACTGATGCGCGGGGCCGCGCACCATCTGGCGCCGGGCGGCCTGCTGGCCGTCTACGGGCCGTTCATCGAAGCCGATGTGCCCACCGCGCCCAGCAACCTGGCCTTTGACGCCGACCTGAAACGCCGCAACCCGGCGTGGGGCCTGCGCCCGCTGAACGACGTGCTGCGCACCGCCGAGGCCGCTGGCCTGCGGCTGGCCGCGCGCCACGCGCTGCCGGCCAACAATCTGCTGCTGGTGCTGCGCCACGACTAAAATCCGCGCACCCGCCGCTGGCGGAAACGCCTGAATTCATCGCTGCCCGCGCACGCCCCCTCATGGATCACCCCGGAAACCTCTTTGTCGTCGCCGCGCCCAGCGGTTCGGGCAAATCCAGCCTGGTCAAGGCGCTGATGGAGCTGGACGCCGGCGTGGCGCCGTCGATTTCGCACACCACGCGCGCGCCGCGCGGGCAGGAAAAAGACGGCCGCGAATACTTCTTCATCGAACCGGCGCAATTCGACGCCATGGTGGCCGCGGGTGACTTCCTCGAATGGGCGCTGGTACACGGCAACCGCTACGGCACGTCGCGCCGCGCCATCGAGCAGCGCATCGACGCCGGCGGCGACGTGGTGCTGGAGATCGACTGGCAGGGCGCGCTGCAGATCAAGCGCCTGTTCCCCGAGGCGGTGTTGGTGTTTGTGCTGCCGCCCAGCTGGGAAGAACTGCGCGCCCGCCTGACGCGCCGCGGCGAGGACGCGCCCGACGTGATCGAGCTGCGCCTGGCCAACGCGCGCGAAGAACTGGCGCAGGCCGGGCACTTTGACTACGTTATAATCAACGAGATATTTGAACGCGCGCTTTTCGATCTGAAAGCCATCGTTCACGCGCAGCGACTGCGCTACACGGCCCAGAAAACCGCCCGCGCCGAGACCTTCCGCGCACTTGGCATCGCCTGATCCTCACACCCCATTCCATCCGCACCATGGCCCGCATCACCGTCGAAGACTGCCTCGAACAGATCCCCAACCGCTTTCAGCTGGTGCTGGCCGCCACTTACCGCGCCCGCATGCTGAGTCAGGGCCACACGCCCAAGATCGAGGCCCGCAACAAGCCCGGCGTGACCGCGCTGCGCGAAATCGCCGCCGGCAAGGTTGGGCTGGAGATGCTGAAGAAAGTGCCCTGAAGCGGCTCCCCGCTTCCATCTGGCGGGCGCTGTTGTCGCCTGCCAGCCCCAAAGGCGCCCCACGCGGGCGCCTTTTTCATGCGCCATGCCCAAAAGTGTGTCAGCGCGGTTAAATTCAGGGCATGGGATCGCTGATGCCCGTCGTGGACCAACCCCTGGCCGCCGCGAATGCCGCCGCGGCCAGCTTTGCCGCGCTCGAAGCCAAGCTGGACTATCTTGACCCGGCCGACGTCGAGCTGGTGCGCCGTGCCTACCGCTTTGCCGACCGTGCGCACCTGGGGCAGATGCGCCACAACGGCGAGCCCTACATCACCCACCCCATCGCCGTGGCCGCGCAGGTGGCCGAATGGAAGCTGGACGCCCCCGCGCTGATGGCCGCGCTGCTGCACGACGCCATGGAAGACTGCGGCGTCACCAAGGCCGACCTGCTGGAGCAGTTTGGCGCGCCGGTGGCCGAACTGGTCGACGGCCTGACCAAGCTGGACAAGCTGCAGTTCAGCACGCGCGAAGAAGGCCAGGCCGAATCCTTCCGCAAGATGCTGCTGGCCATGGCGCGCGACGTGCGCGTCATCCTCATCAAGCTGGCCGACCGCACGCACAACATGCGCACCATGGGCGACATGCCGCGCAGCAAGTGGGGCCGCATCAGCACCGAAACACTGGAAATCTACGCCCCCATCGCGCACCGCCTGGGTCTGAACCAAACCTACCGCGAACTGCAGGACCTGGCCTTCCGCCACCTGCAGCCTTGGCGCTACGCGGTGCTGACCAAGGCACTGCACAAGGCGCGCCAGCGCCGGCGCGACCTGATTCAGAAAGTGCAGCAGGAAGTGCTGGCCAAGCTGCACGACGCCGGGCTGCACGCGCAGATCGTGGGGCGCGAGAAAACGCTGTATTCCATCTACCGCAAGATGGACGACAAGCACCTGTCCTTCGCGCAGGTGAATGACCTGTACGGCGTGCGCGTCATCCTGCCCAACGTCATCAGCTGCTACACCGCGCTGGGGCTGCTGCACCAGCTGTACAAGCCGGTGCCGGGCCGCTTCAAGGACTACATCGCCATCCCCAAGGTCAACGGCTACCAGTCGCTGCACACCACGCTGGTCGGGCCGGCCAGCGTCAACATCGAATTCCAGATCCGCACCGAGGCGATGGACCTGGTGGCCGAAGCCGGCGTGGCCGCGCACTGGTTGTACAAGGTGGGCCGGCACGACGGCGATTCGAGCGAGCTGGGCACGCAATGGCTGCAATCGCTGCTCGACATCCAGAACGAAACCCGCGACGCCACCGAGTTCTGGGAACACATCAAGGTCGACCTGGTGCCCGACGCGGTGTACGTGTTCACGCCCAAGGGCCAGATCATGGCGCTGCCGCAGGGTGCCACGGTGGTCGACTTCGCCTACGCCATCCACAGCAACGTGGGCGACCACGCGGTGGCGGCCAAGGTCAACGGCGAACAGGTGCCGCTGCGCAGCGAACTGCACAACGGCGACGTGATCGAGATCATCACCGCCCCCGTCTCCACGCCCAACCCGGCGTGGCTGGGCTTTGTGCGCACGGGGCGTGCCCGCTCGCGCATCCGCAGCCATCTGAAGAGCCTGGCGCAGGACGAATCGCGCGACCTGGGCGAAAAGCTGCTGGCGCAGGCGCTGCGCGCCGAGGGCGTCGGTCAGCCACCGGGGCACGAATCGACCGACAAGCCGCTGTGGGACAAGCTGCTGCGCTTTACCGGCAACCGCACGCGCGAAGAGATGATGACCGACATCGGCCTGGGCAAGCGCAGCGCCAGCATGGTCGCCAAGCGGCTGGTCACCATGCTGGCCGCACAGGGCGTGCGGCCCGACGCGCTGATGCTGACCCACGCGCGCTACACCGCGCACGAAAACCTGTCGCAGGGCGCCGTCATCCTGGACGGTGCCGAAAACACCTCGATCAAGTACGCCACCTGCTGCCGCCCCATTCCGGGCGACGGCGTGCTGGGCTACCTGGGCCGCGGCGAAGGCCTGGTGGTGCACACCGACGAATGCGCCGTGGCGCGCCGGCTGCAGCACAAGGACGCCGAGCGCTTCATCACCGTGGCCTGGGCCGACGAGCCGGTGCGCACCTTTGAAGCCGGCGTCGTCGTCACCGTGGTCAACGGCAAGGGCGTGCTGGCGCGCGTGGCCGCCGCCATGGCCGCCGCCGAAGCCGACATCGTGCACCTGGGCATGACCGACGAAGCCGCGCAGGAAGCGCTGGACCTGCGCTTCGTCATCAACGTGCGCGACCGCGCGCACCTGGACACCGTGCTGCGGCAGCTGCGGCGGACGCAGTCGGTGTTGCGGGCTGGAAGGGTCACGCCCACCCCCTGAGGCGCGGTCGCGCCTTCCCCCTCAAGGGGGACAACGCTGGCCGCCGGGCGGACCCCGGCGGCGGCGTTTCCGACTGGCGTGCTCCGCGGCCATTTGAAAGGGCTTGCTGCGCAGCCCTGAGGGTTCGGGCGGAGCGGCTCGGGGGCTTCTGATTTCGGCGCGTCTTTTTTTCCTCAGGCTGGCCTGCACCGGGATGACGGCAGATACACGGCTTTTACAGCTCTTGCGCTTGCCCCATCAGCGCAAGCAGCTATCAAATCAGAAGCAACCTCACTCCGGCGCCGGATACGCCACCTCCAGCACCTCGATCTCCCGCACGCCCGCCGGCGTGGGCAGTTGCAGCACGTCGCCGACGCGGGCGCGCAGCAGGGTGCGGGCGATGGGGCTGATCCAGCTGACCTCGCCTTGCTGGTTGTCGGCTTCGTCGATGCCCTTGATGGTGATGGTGCGTTCTTCGCCTTCGTCATCGGCGTAGGTCACCGTGGCGCCAAAGAAGACCTGGTCGCCGCCGTGGTGCACGCTCGGGTCGGTGACTTCGGCGATTTCGAGCCGCTTGGTCAGAAAGCGGATGCGGCGGTCGATCTCGCGCAGGCGCTTCTTGCCGTACAGGTAGTCGCCGTTCTCGCTGCGGTCGCCGTTCTTGGCGGCCCAGTGCACGGTTTCGACGACCTTGGGGCGCTCGTCGTCGATCAGCGTCAGCAACTCGGCGCGCAGGCGCGCGTAGCCCTGCGGCGTGATGTAGTTCTTGCCGCCCGCCGGCAGCGGCGGCATGGCGACGCCGTCGTCTTCGTCCTCGTCGCGGTCGCTTTCGCGGGTAAAGGCCTTGCTCATCCGCGCGATCATAGGACGGCGTGGGACAATCGTCGGCCCGCCGCCGCACGCGCGGTCTGCCACCCCTCACTTCGCCCGCGCCGCCGTGCCGCCCACGCCGTTACGCCGTCTTTCGCTGCCCCGCGCACGCCATCATTTTGATAGCTGCTTGTGCTGGTGGGATAAGCGCTGGCGGCCTTTTTTGTTCGCATCAATCGGCGCCGGCGCGGCGCGTGGCGCATGAGCGCCGACCCGCTCACCCGCTGGCTGGGCGCGGCGCGGCGCCAACGCGTGCTGCGCGTGGCGCTCAGTGACTACGTGCTCAACGGCGCGTCGGCCGCTTTCGGCATGTTCATGGTGTCGGCGCTCATGCACGCGCTGTTCGGCGCCGAGGCGGCGGCCAACGCCACGGTCGGCGTGATCGCCGCGCTGGCGCCCGACGTGGTGGGCCCGCGCCGCGGCAAGCTGGCGCACCTGGCGGTGGCGCCGCTGATCGGCGTGCCGCTGTTCCTGGCCGTGCAGTTGCTGCGCGGCCACCCGGTGGGGCTGGGGCTGTTTCTGGTGCCGGCGACGTTTCTGGTCTTTCTGGGCATGGCCTGGGGCAAGCGCGGCGCGCCGGTGGCCATCGGCGTCATGCTGGTCATGGTGTTTGCCATGTCCACTCCGGTGCCCACGGGTGCGGCGCAGGCGCTGACGCGCACCTTCTATTGCGGCCTGGGCTGCGCGCTGTACGTGCTCTATGCCGTGGCGGCGCACAGCCTGCTGAACGCGCGCTACCGCACGCAGGTCACGGCCGACCTGCTGCTGGCCGTGGCGGCGCTGTTGCGCGCGCACGCGCGCCGCGTGGCTGCAGCGCCCAGCCCGCACGATGACGACCCCGCGGCGGGACTGGGCGACCTGCTCAAGCGCCAGGCCGCGCTGGCCGACCAGTTGCAGGCCACGCGCGACGTGGTGCTGGAAGCGCCGCGCACGCCGCGCCGTCAGCAACTGGCCGGCATGCTGATGGTGGTGCTGGAAATGCGCGACCACCTGGTGGCCAGCGAACTCGACCTGGACCGCGTGCGCCAGGCCGCCGACCACGCGCAGGCGCTGGGCGAAATCGCCGCCATCTACCGCGACATGGCCACCGACGTCGAGCGCCTGGCCGACGCCCTGCTGCTGCACCAGCGCCCCCAGCCGGCGGCCGACCACCAGGCGCGCCTGTCGGCGCTGCGGCGGGCGTCTGACGACGAAGCGGCAGCCAGCGGCCACGCGGTGGATGAGGCCGCCGCCCTGCTGCGCGGCGTGGCCTATCGCGCGCGCCACCAGAACGATGCGGTGCGCCAGCTCGCCGCCCTGGCGCGTGGCGAAGCCGCGCCCGACCTGGCCGTGGTGCGCGCCAGCTGGCGCCTGTTCGTCAGCCCCACCGACTGGTCGCTGCAGCCCTTCTTTACCGTGTGGCACTGGCGCCAGCCGGCGTTGCGCCACGCGGTACGTGCGGCGCTGGCGGTGGGCACCGGCTACGGCATCGCCACGCTGCTGCCCTGGGGGTCGCACGACTACTGGGTGTTGCTGACCATCGTGGTGGTGCTGCGCGGCAGCCTGGCGCAGACGCTGGAGCGGCGCAACCAGCGTGTGGCCGGCACCGTCATCGGCAGCCTGCTGGCCACCGGCCTGCTGGCGCTGCACCCGGCCACGTTGGTCATGGTGCTGGCCGCCACGGTGGCGCAGGGCGTGGCGCATGCATTTGCGCTGCGGCGCTACACCGTGACGGCCATCGCGGCGTCGGTGCTGGGTCTGGTGCAGTCGCACATGCTGTATGCGGGCGACAGCCCCGCCTTCGCGCTGCTGGAGCGCGTGGGCGACACGGTGCTGGGCGCCGGCATCGCCTGGGCGTTTGCCTACGTGCTGCCGTCGTGGGAGCGCGGGCAGATCGCCGGCCTGGTGCGCCGTGTGCTGCGCGCGCTGGACCGCCACGCCGCGCAGTCGCTGGGCCTGGCGCGCATCGACGAGATCGACACCGAGCCCGAACTGACCTGGCGACTGGCGCGGCGTGAAGCGTACGACGCCCTGTCAGCCCTGGTGCAAGCCACCGCCCGCGCCCTGGCCGAACCGCGCGCCGTGCAGCCGCCGCTGGCGCTGCTGGAGCAGTTGCAGGGCCACAGCTACCAGTTGCTGGGCCAGCTGTCGGCCGTCAAATCCATGCTGCTGCTGCGCCGCAACCAACTGCGCCTGGACGACCTGGCCCCGCCCCTGGCGCAGAGCGCGGCGCGCATCCACGACACACTGACGGCGCCGGCAAGCACTGCGGCGCCGTCGCCCGCCGCCGACGACGCCCGCACCACCGAACCCGGCCTGCCCGCCGTGCCCGAAGACCTGCCCGACCCCTTTGAGCAGGACATCAGCCCCTGGGTGCTGCGGCGCCTGGCGCTGGCCGAAAATCTGGCCGTGCGCGTGCGCCGCAACGCCGACCAGATCAACGCCCAACTCGCCGCCCCTACCGCCCCCACCGACGCCACCGACGCCACCGCGACATGACCGGCCCCTCATCACCTCCCGCTGCCGACCTGTCGGGCCACACGCCCATGATGGCGCAATACCTGCGCCTCAAGGCCGACTTCCCCGACACCCTGCTGTTCTACCGCATGGGTGATTTCTACGAGATGTTCTACGCCGACGCTGAGCGCGCCGCCGGCCTGCTGGACATCACGCTGACCACGCGCGGGCAATCGGCCGGGCAGCCGATTCCGATGGCGGGCGTGCCGTTTCATTCGGTGGACGGTTACCTGTCGCGCCTGATCAAGCTGGGCGAATCGGTCGCCATTTGCGAACAGATCGGCGACCCGGCCACGTCCAAAGGCCCGGTCGAGCGCAAGGTGGTGCGCGTGGTCACGCCCGGCACGCTGACCGACAGCGAACTGCTGTCGGACAAGCACGAATCGATGCTGCTGGCCGTGTACCCGGCGCCACGCAACCGCTGCGGGCTGGCCTGGCTGGCGGTGACGCAGGGGCAGGTGCACCTGGCCGAATGCGCGCTGGACGAACTGCCCGCGTGGCTGGACCGCATCGCGCCCAGCGAACTGCTGCTGCCCGCCGACACCACCCCCGCGCTGGAGCAGCGCCTGCGCGATGCGCGCCCCGCCGCGGGTCGCGCGCCGGCCCTCACCCATCGGCCCGACTTCCAGTTCGACGCCGCGCTGGGCCGCCGCAAGCTGCTGGAGCCACTGCAGGCCGCGAGCCTGGCCGCCTGGGCGGCCGAAGACGTGCCCCTCGCCCACGCCGCCGCCGCCGCGCTGCTGACCTATGCCGAACACACGCAGGGCCGCGCGCTGACGCACGTCAGCGGCCTGGTGGTCGAGCGCGCCGACGAACTGATCGACCTGCCCGCCACCACGCGCCGCAACCTGGAGCTGGTGCAGACCCTGCGCGGCGAGGATGCGCCCACGCTGTTTTCGCTGCTGGACACCTGCATGACCGGCATGGGCAGCCGCCGCCTGAAAAGCTGGCTGCTGTCGCCGGCACGCGACCGGGCGCCCGCGCAGGCGCGGCTGCAGGCCATTGGCGCGCTGCGCGACGACGGCCTGGGGCAGAAGATGCGCACGCTGCTCAAGGGCACCAGCGACGTCGAGCGCATCACCGCCCGCCTGGCGCTGGGCCAGGTGCGCCCGCGCGAGCTGGTGGCGCTGCGCCAGTCACTACAAAAAACAGAGCTGCGCACGCTGACAGGGCAAGCGCAGGCGCCGCTTTTAATGGACATTGTCAGCGACCTGGCGCCACCCGACGAAGCGCTGGACCTGCTGTGCGCCGCGCTGCAGGACGAGCCCGGCGCGCTGATCCGCGACGGCGGCGTCATCGCCCCGGGGCTGGACGCCGAACTGGACGAGCTGCGCGCCATCCAGGACAACTGCGACGCCTTCCTCATCGACCTGGAAGCGCGCGAGCGCGCCCGCACCGGCATCGCCAACCTGCGCGTGCAGTTCAACAAGGTGCACGGCTTTTACATCGAGGTCACGCAGGGCCAGGCCTCCAAGGTGCCCGACGACTACCGCCGCCGCCAAACGCTGAAGAACGCCGAGCGTTACATCACGCCCGAGCTGAAGGCCTTCGAGGACAAGGCCCTGTCCGCGCAGGAACGCGCACTGGCGCGCGAAAAATGGCTGTACGACCACCTGCTGGCCCAACTGCAGCCGCACGTGCCGCGGCTGACGCGCTTTGCCCAGGCCATCGCCGCGCTGGACGCGCTGTGCGCGCTGGCCGAGCGGTCGCTGACGCTGAACTGGTGCGCGCCGCAGTTCGTGCGCGAGCCCTGCATCGAGATCATCGGCGGCCGCCACCCCGTGGTCGAGGCGCGCCTGGCCGAAACGCGCGGCGTGCCCTTCATCGCCAACGACACGCTGCTGGGCCCCAAAAGCCGCATGCAGGTCATCACCGGCCCCAACATGGGCGGCAAAAGCACCTACATGCGCCAGGTGGCGCTGATCGCGCTGCTGGCTTCCGTCGGCTCGTACGTGCCGGCGCAAAGCTGCCGGCTGGGGCCACTGGATGCCATCCACACCCGCATCGGCGCCGCCGACGACCTGGCCAATGCGCAGTCCACCTTCATGCTGGAGATGACCGAGGCGGCGCAGATCCTGCACACCGCCACCGCGCAGTCGCTGGTGCTGATGGACGAGATCGGCCGCGGCACCAGCACTTTCGACGGCCTGGCGCTGGCCAGCGGCATCGCCATGCACCTGCACGATCGCCTGCAGTGCCTGGCGCTGTTTGCCACGCACTATTTCGAGCTGACCGAATTCCCCGCCACCCACCACGCGGCCATCAACGTGCACGTCAGCGCCGTCGAAAGCGGGCGCGACATCGTGTTTCTGCACGAGCTGCAGCCCGGCCCGGCCAGCCGCAGCTACGGCATCCAGGTGGCGCGGCTGGCGGGCGTGCCCGCGCCGGTCGTCAACCACGCGCGGCACGCGCTGGCGCGGCTGGAAGAAGGCGCCAGCCAGAGCCGCGCGCAGGCCGACCTGTTCGCGCCAGCGCCCGCCGCCGCTGCCGCACCCGAGCCCAGCGCGGTCGAATCGGCGCTGGCCGGCATCGACCCCGACGCGATGAGCCCGCGCGAGGCGCTGGACGCGCTGTACCAGTTGAAGAAACTGCTGGATAGCCGGGTGCCCAGGTAACGCGGCATCACCGTTCTGGATGAGCCATTCGACTTCGCTCATGACAGGCCATTCGACGGGACTCATGACAGGCCATTCGACGGGACTCATGACAGGCCATTCGACGGGGCTCATGGCAGGCCCATCGAAGCTTTTGTGCGCGGCATACGTCCTTCGACAAGCTCAGGACAAACGGATGGGGCTGGGCTCGGACGAACGGAGGGGGCTGGGCTCGGACGAACGGAGGGGGCTGGGCTCGGACGAACGGATGGGGCTGGGCTCGGACGAACGGATGGGGTTGCTACCGAACAAACGGATGGGGTTGTTCCGGGCCAAACGGATGGGGTTGTTCCCGGACAAACGGATGGGGTGTTTCCCGGACGAACGGATCGGGTTGCTCCCAGATCCAGGTTGAGCCATGCACGCCGCCACGGTATGTGCGGCGGCCCTGGGGCTCGTAAAATCGGCGCTTTCCGGCATCGCGTTCACGCCGTCCAGCGCTCCCGGCGCGCGACTTCATTGCCAGGATATTTCGCCTGCAGCCCGCCACCAGCGGGTGCATGTCGCTTCAAATAACAGAGCATTCATGACCTATTGCTGCGCCATCAAAGTCAACGCCGGCATGGTGTTTTTGTCCGACTCGCGCACCAACGCGGGCGTCGACGCCATCAGCACCTTCCGCAAGATGCTGATCTACGAGCGCCCGGGCGACCGCTTCATGGTGATGCTGTCGGCGGGCAACCTGTCGATTTCGCAGTCGGTGCGCGAAATTTTGCAGACCGAGGCCATCCGCGACCCCGAATCGGGCAACCCGGTCACGATCTGGAACGCGCGCAGCATGTTCGACGCCACGCAGGTGCTGGGCGCTGCGGTGCGCCACATCAACCAGCGCGACGGCAGCGCGCTGCGCCAGGCGGGGCTGGAATTCAACGTGTCGCTGATCTTCGGCGGCCAGATCGGCAACGAGCCGATGCGCCTGTTCATGGTGTATTCGGCCGGCAACTTCATCGAGGCCACGGCCGAGACGCCGTTTTTCCAGATCGGCGAATCGAAGTACGGCAAGCCCGTGCTCGACCGCGTGATCACCCCCGAGACGCCGCTGGACGAAGCCGCCAAGTGCGCGCTGGTGTCGATGGATTCGACGCTCAAGTCCAACCTGTCGGTCGGTCTGCCCCTCGACCTGGTGGTGTACGAGGCCGACCGGCTGGAAAGCGACCGCGTGGTTTGCATCGACCACGACAACCCCTACTTCGACATGCTGCACCGCAGCTGGGGCCAGAAGCTGCGCCAGGTGTTCGACAGCCTGGAAGACCCGCAGTGGAACGGCGGCCAGACCGACCTGCCGCTCAAGGTCTGCTCGACCCGCCACCCGCCGCTGAAGAAGATCACGACCGCGAACGAGCGCCTGATCTAAGGCCCGATGGCTTTCGAATGCCTTGAAACCGTTCGCGCTGAGCCATACGAATGGCCTGTCATGAGCGCAGTCGAATGGCCTGTCATGAGCGCAGTCGAATGGCTCACACCAAAGTACGTTGAAAACCATAGGAACCGTTCGGGCTGAGCCTGTCGAAGCCGCTGACGGCGCAGGCACTTCGACAGCCTGTCATGAGCGCAGTCGAATGGCCTGTCATGAGCGCAGTCGAATGGCTCAGTGCGAACGGCTTACAAGTATTCGAACTCCAATGGGTATCAGCACGAACGGCCAACAGCTTTGAACGCTCATCCGCATAAGACCCGTCAACGCCGACCATGGCCGCGCCGCGCGCGCCCCGCACCATGAGCCACATCGTCTTTTCACACGGCAACAGCTTTCCGGCCAGCACCTACCGGGTGATGCTGGACAGCCTGCGCGCGCGCGGCTTCGGCGTCAGCGCCATCGAGAAATACGGGCACGACCCGAAGTACCCCGTCACCGACAACTGGCCGCACCTGGTGCAGCAGCTGGCCGACTTTGCCGCCGCGCAGCGCCGCGTGGAGGGCCAGGCGCCGTACCTGGTGGGCCATTCGCTGGGCGGCATCCTGAGCCTGATGTGCGCCGCCAGGCACCCCGACCTGGCGCGCGCCGTGGTGCTGCTGGATTCGCCCGTGCTGGCCGGCTGGCGCGCCAGCGCCGTCAGCGTGGCCAAGCGCACCACGCTGATGAAGCGCCTGTCGCCCAGCCAGGTCAGCCGCAAGCGCCGCGACGCATGGGACGACCGCGAGGCCGTGTTCCAGCACTTTCGCGGCAAGAAGATGTTTGCCGGCTGGCACGAGCAGGTGCTGCACGACTACATCGACCACGGCACCTTCGACGCCGAAGGCACCTGGCGCCTGGCGTTCGACCGCGAGGTCGAATCGCGCATCTACGACACGCTGCCGCACACCATCGAGCGCCTGCTGCGCACGCACCCGCTGAAGTGCCCGCTGGCCTTTGTCGGCGGCCTGCAGTCGACCGAGCTGAAACAGGTGGGCGGCATCGAAGGCACGCGCCGCATCGCCAGGGGCCGCGTGATGATGATCGACGGCTCGCACCTGTTCCCCATGGAAAAGCCGCTGGCCACTGCGGCGGCGGTGGAGGCGAGCCTGCGGGCGATGGGGTGACGGCGGCGCTGCACGGTCAGCAAGGCCCGTCATTCCCGCGCAGGCGCACTACTGTCCGGGGAATTTTTGCTGCCTGCAGCTAAGTTGTTGCGCTGCTTGGCGTAAGGGGCTATACCCCGAGCGCCAACTCAATTTCCGCCAAGAAAGCGCAACGTGTTCAGCATAAGCCG
>Ga0208823_1000047_pt1 | contig 101189 bp, 98 predicted proteins | sample AD_UKC075_MetaG_FD_184440 | JGI IMG/M metagenome (GOLD analysis project Ga0208823, IMG submission 184440) | Active sludge microbial communities of municipal wastewater-treating anaerobic digesters from USA - AD_UKC075_MetaG (SPAdes) (version 2) | ecosystem: Engineered > Bioreactor > Anaerobic >...
CCGAGACGAGCGAGGAGTAGCTATAGAAGGCCCCCTCGCCGATGTGAGTTACTCCATCTCCAAAGGTAACGGATGTTAGAGAGGTGCAGCGTAAGAACGCCCAATCGCCTATGCTCTTCACGCTGTCAGGGATGACGACTGAAGTGAGAACGGTGCAATCGCGGAAATCGGAGTCGCCAATGGATACGACCGGCATTCCAGATAACGTCTCTGGAATGGCGATGTCACCCCCATCACCGACGTACCTATCGATCTGTACCTTGCCTCAAAGCACAGGGTCATAATCGATAATCGTGTACTAATAATCCAATTCGCTCATTTGAACGTCTGCGTCCGATGAAGCCTCTGCCACATAGGGCAGCATCTGTACTGTCGCTAATAGAACGAGCAATGTTAGGATGACACAACGGGATCTGTTCAACATTATATCGAGAGGGTTGCATTTTCAGATCTCGATATAATCATTTCCTGTAAATAATAAAATTACAGAGCTCGAGAATGATATCGCTTTTCGATATAGATCGATCATCATGTTCAACCCTAGCTATGGAGAGGATTCGTCATGAAGTGTTGCACGTTCTCCTTTCCCGATGCTAATCGAAAGATTGAAATACAGAGCCTTCAATGGCTATAAAATGACTATTAAGGCGAAAAGGACGGCTTAAAAGACGGAAAGGAGCAACTATGCGAGATTGGATTGTGTCGAACGAAGCGATCCTGCAATGCTGTATGTTCATATCTGGATGATCGAGAAAGAAAGAGGATAAAGTGGGGCCGATCGGCCCCTTTGAAATGACCCTTAAGGGTTTTAGGCCTTTGATGAAGCAGGCGCTGAAGCGATGCCGATCGGAACGACCTGCTTTCCCTTCATGACCAGGAGGGTGATGCCCGCTCCAAGGTACAGGCCAAGCAGGGAGAAGATCATCCACAAGGCACCTACAGCGGTCCTCAGACCTTCGTCAATGGCTCCGCCGTTATACCAGGCTGCAGTGACGAAGAACGCGATCGCAGCGATGAACAGCACTATAGGCAACAGCTTGACTGGCTGCGCCAGGGACAGCACGGCATCGATCAGGATCACAAGTCCGATGTAAACCAGCCCAAGCATTCCAGCGGCGTCAGCTGGGATGAAGGGGAACACCAAGAAGAATATGGCCAGTGGTCCGAAGATCGCGGTTCCCAAAAGGTTCTCGTTCAAGTATGCTACGATGGTCGCAACAAGGACCAAAAGACCCACAGGACCTGCGATGCTAGCGATCAAGTCCACAGAGTCAAATACTTGTAGGCCTAGGCCGCCAACAAGGAATGTGAAGAACGCTATCGCGAATAGCGCCATCACGTCGGCCATTGCCACTTTTATGTGTACGTTCGATTCTTCCGCCATTGTTTACTTCCTCCTGTTTCGATATTGAGACCCAAGTCATCAAGATCGATTTTATCGACGAAGCCCCGAGAGGGACTTCAACGATGGCACGGGCTCTCCTCTCCTTTGATTGCTACGATTAATATAGCAATCAAAAAGTCTCATCAACTTTTCAATAATATATAACTTTGCAACGAATTATAATCAAAATGACAATTGATATGTAGTAAATCACTATTTGGTAGGAAAAAAAATTCCAAAAAGAATAGAAAGGATAGATAATTTATTCTAAAAAATAATTAATAATATGGTAAAATTAGATTCTTTTTAGCTTTCGTACAAGGTATCATCGAAAGGTCCGATCATGGAAGAGGGGAACGTCCTAGCTCCTCCAATTTTGCAAGGTAGGTCCTGCGCCTCGTCTCATACCCTTCCTTCGCATTGCCGTAGGGAACATACTCCGATACCTTCCACCCCTCGAAGGCCATCATTTCCTTGGTCTCGTTCGCCAATCCCTTCAAGAAAGAATATTCAATGAAATCTCGGTCAGGGATACGATTCATTGCCCACCTTAGCAGGTCTGGATCATGTGTGGCGATGCAGAAGGGAATATCCTGCTCAATGATCTGCTCTGCGGCGTCCTTGAACGCCTCCTGTATCATGTTGAAGTCGGATATGTCCCCTGTATACGCTCCCTTTACCAGGCGTATCCTAGCCCCAGCGTCCAGCATGGCGTCGATGTCCTGACCGGTTCGGCGGAGATATGCTTGTAATGTGACCGTCACCGGAAGGCCTGATTGAAGGCAGTCGACGGCTATGCCCAGAGTGAGGTCGACCATACGCTGGCCTTCCATATACAGTTCGAATGGGACCTTCTTGCTTGCGGCTTTCTCGCAGATGCTCCTGGCGAGCCTCATCGTATTCTCTCTGTGCAGGGTGCCTCCGAGAGTTGACGGCTTGACCGTGATGGACGCCCTAAGACCGTTCTTGGAAATGTCCCCGATCAGGGAAACGTAGCTGTCATGCACATTCCTTGCATCCGATTCCTGGCGAGAATATCTACCAAGGATGTCAAGGATGCATGTCATTCCTTGCTCGTTACGATCTCTACACCATTCAAGAGCAGCGCGTCTATCTGGAAGCACCCATCTATCTGGCATTGAACACCTAATCCCATCGGAGATTCAAATAGATGAAGGTCAGAGAGGTAACGTGGAAGCGCTCTTGAATCTCGGATCCTTCGTCCTATCGGCGGCGACCAACTGGGCGTCGTTGAACAACTTTACGTCGATTATCGAGGGATGCTTGCTCCTTACCAGTATCCCATCCCATCGGCGGAATCCTGCATAGATGGGGTTATGAAGGATGTGCCGGACGGAGTACAGCGTCCAGCGGTTGCCCTTCCTGGTCCTGATCCCATGTTTGTTTAGGGATTCGGCCAGATCGGCCATCGTCTCGCCGGCGCAGTATCGACGATAGAGGTCCCTGACAACCTCGGCCTCCTCCTCCACCACGACCAGTTCCTTGTCCTTGACCCTGTAGCCGAACGGTGGGAAGAGGCCAAGCATTCCTCCCGACTCCGCCTTCTGCGCCATGCCAGAGTATGTCCTCTCACCTATCTGCTCGCTCTCCAGCTGGGCCAATCGCTGAATGATGTCCACGACGAAGCGACCCATGGCCGACGATGTATCCAGCTCCTCCTGCATGGACATGAACTGCTTTCCCCATCTCTCCAGGTTCTCCATCATCACCATGAAGTTCTTGGAGTTGCGATGGATCCTATCCATCTTCATGACCAGGATGGCGTCCCATCTGTCCCTCTCATCCATCATGCGCTGGTATGCTGGCCGTTTCACCGATCTTCCGCTGAAGCCGTCGTCCACGTATTTCTCCGCCACCTCCCAGCCCTGGGCTTCGCAGTACGCCTCCAGGCGCTCCATCTGGGCCTCCAGAGAGTAACCCTCCTCGGCCTGGTCATCGGTGGAGACACGGGTATAGATAGCCACTCTAAGCATTCACGACCTCCAGGCGCCGATGGGACGGCGCGCAGTTCGGACTTCTACGACGCCCTTCCATCATGCCCTGCACGACGTTGAATCGTTCCGGAGTGATAACGGCCTCATGCCCGAGCGAGAAGACGATGTCATCCCAGACCACATATCCAGCGTATAGAGGATTGCGTAGGATGTTGCTCACCGTCTGCTTCTTCCATACCTTGCCCTTCTTGGTGGGTATGCCTCTTTCGTTCAAGGAATCAGCAATTTCCGACAGGGAGCGACCGTACAAGTACGAGCGATAGATGAATCGAACGATCTCGGCCTCATCTTCCCTGAGGATCAATCGCCCGTCCACGATATCATACCCGAACGGGACGCCCGAACCAAGATAGCCAGAGGCAGATTTGGCCTTCTGAAGCATCCCCACCTTGACCCGCTCGCCTATCTGCTCGCTCTCTAGCTGAGCAATTCGCTGAATGATGTCCATGACGAACCGGCCCATTGCGGTGGTGGTGTCGAACTTCTCCTGCATGGAGTTGAACTGCTTGCCCCATGCGTTGAGGTTGTCCATCATGGCCGCGAAGTTCTGGGAATCGCGGTGGATGCGGTCCATCTTCAGGACGAGGAGAACATCCCAATCGTCCTTGCTCTCCATCATCCGTTTGTAGGCAGGGCGGTCGGTGGTTCTTCCCGAGTACCCCTCGTCCACGAACTCCCCGGCAACGGTCCAGCCTTTGGCCTTGCAATAAGCATGCAGCCTCTTTAGCTGGGAGGGGATGCTGTACCCTTCACGCGCCTGATCTTCGGTGGACACCCTAGCATAGATGGCAGCGCGCAATACATCCCTCCGTGACCATGAACTCAAACGATAGGTGAAGATGGTTCGAATGCATCCCGCCGGGGGTATCGTTCTGTATCAATAAGAGCATTGTCCGAAATGCAATCAAGCGTCGAGCGTTAATTCATCCACTTGTATCAATAATTGCATAAAATATATACAGCCCAGCTACCAGTAGTGTTAATTAGAATCCCGCCATGATCGAGAGAAGCATGAACGGGGACCTTGAGGCAAAGGTGGCGGAGCTTCGCCGAGAGTTCGGCGGTCTGCTCAATGACGAGGTCCTTCGCCGAATGGCCAAGTTGGAAGAGGAGAGCAATATGGCATCCATCAAGAAGATAGCCGATATCGGTGACAAGGAAGAAGTGTCTGTCGTGGTCAAGGTCACTCGGATAAATGAGACCAAGACCTTCCAGAAGAGGAGTGGCGGTGAGGGTAAGGTCAGGAACATAAATATCGAGGACGAGACCGGAACATGCCGCCTGACCCTTTGGGATGAGGATGTGGACCTACCTGAGGAGATGAAGATAGAGATCGGCACCCAGCTGAAGCTGACTGACTGTTATACCAAGCAGACCGAGTTCGGCCTTGATATCGCGAAGGGGAAGAGAGGAAAGATTGAGCTATTGTAAATTATAAAGCTAATCACTTTACAAACTTTATTTTTATCTATTGATCATCCGTTCCATCATCAAGAGCATAATTGAAAAGATGAAAAAGAGAGAGAGGGCTTTGCCCTCTTCATCATTCCTTGCGGCCTTCTTCCCGGTATAGCACCACGGTCATGATGGCGGCTATCGCAGCGATGGCCACGATCCCTATGACCAGGACGATGGCTCCTTGATTATCGACCTTGCCATTCTTTCCTCCGTCACCGGAATCGTTGGAAGGCACATCCGGGGAACCGGGATCGGATGGATCATCGGTCGCTCCCTTGATCTGCTTGACCACCTCGTCCCTGTATTCCGATATGGACATGAATTCATTCATCGCCTCGTCCACGTCATCAATCACCGGAACTATGTTCTTGAGCCTCGGAACCACTCTATCTAGCACGGAGTTGTCCTCAAGGTGATCGACTATCTCGGATGGGAGAAAGAGAGTGTAAATCCCATCCAGGTTCAAGGGGCCTGAGACCGGGATGATACCATAGATCTGGCCATTCGTCACCTGGTAGGTTCCAATATAGATATTATCAAGGATGAACGGGAACCCTTCCTCCAGTATCCTCTGTTCCAGCGATTGGGGGCTTCCAGTGGCATTGAAGAATCCTTCCATGGTGCCCGTGACAATAATAATGTCCTGGAGCAGACCGTTATCTTGAGATGATTTCAGTAGAGGTGTGTAGATCGCCATTACCGTGTCGATCATATCACCGTCAAGCAAGCTGGAACCAGCGAACAGCCTCTCGAGATGTGAGGGCTCATAAGGTATTGCATGCGATAGACCCTCCAGTTGTGGGAAGGCAGCATGTATCTCCGCATCGAAGAGGCTCTTCATCTCCAGTTCGAAGTCCAGGTAGGACAGGTCGATAGTATGGGTAACATCTTCAGGCGTGGTGAATTCGATCACCATTACTTTTGGGATGTTCCGTACCTTGATGTGCAATAAGAGCGCGGCGTGCACCTCCAGGTCTAGACACTTGATCACCTCGGTCTCCGTATCATATATGATGATACCGTCGATGATCAATGCGTAGTCAAGGTTGTAATTCAGCAGGATCGTTTTAAGCTCTGAATCCATCTGGAAGATGTCCCAGACGCTGAATCCCAACTTTTCACGGACGAACTCCCAGCCGCAATAGCCGATGCCGCGGATGAACTCCCAATCGATCTCATCCGTACCGTTTTTGTGCACGGTCTCGTTGACCGCCTTTCCAAGATCGTCCAGGTCCTTACCGGTGATGACATACTGACCGGCCTCGGACAGGTCCATGGTCACATTGACAAAGAAGGATGCACGATACTTATCCGCTAACTTGAAATGGATGCGGGATTCCTCCGTCCCGTCTCCTTTATGTATAAGAGCGAATGATCTCGAGTCCAAAGAAGCGCAGAAGTCGTTCACTTTACAGTTGAATGGGGAGAGAAGCTTCCCCACGGTCTCTCCATTAAGGGCTTTAGGTCCTCTCTCAAAAGACCTTCTTTCCGACGGCCTTTTTCACGACATCGGATGGAGTTACCTCTCCCGCAGTGGCTGTGGCACGACCATGATACTCATCATGAACATCGCTACGAGCAATACCACTGCGATGGCGGTACCGTTTTTCCTCATCGAATCCACCTTATGTGTTTGATGAGGGGTACAATATAAAAAAACAAAATTCTTATGTTGGTTATTTTTTGAATCTTTATTTTTGAAGTAAAAAAGTAAAAGAGAAAGGGGATTGAAAGCGTTTTAGCGCCGTCGATCGGCGCTTACATCATTCCGTCCATGCCCATGTCTTGCGGCATCTTCCTGCCGCCATCTCCCGCTGGAGGAGCGCGACGAGCGGCGATGATATCATCGATCCTGAGGATCATAGAAGCGACCTCGGTCGCGGAGTCGATGGCCTGGGTCTTCACCCTTAGAGGCTCGATGACATCCAGGTCCAGCATGTTGGCGGGCTCGCCGGTGGTAAGGTCCAGACCCATATGGGCGCCATTCTCCTGGCTGTGGGCCTTCTTGAGCTCGATGACAATGTCGATGGGGTCAAGACCAGCGTTCTCAGCGAGGGCCCAGGGGATGATCTCCAAGGCCTCGGCGAAGGCTCGAACGGCGAGCTGTTCACGACCGCCAACAGCAGAGGCGTAGTCGCTCAGCTTCAAGGACATCTCGATCTCTGGTGCTCCTCCACCGGCAACGACCTTGCCATCCTCCATGGCGACGCCGACGACCCTTAGAGCGTCGTGCAAGGCCCTCTCGACCTCATCGATCACGTGCTCGGTACCGCCACGGACGAGGATGCTGATGGCCTTGGGGCTCTGGCAGCCAGTGATGAAGGTCATCCATTCCTCTCCGACCTTGCGCTCCTCGACCAGTTCAGCGTATCCAAGGTCGGCCTCGGTGATAGAATCCAGGTTGCCGATGATGTTACCGCCGGTGGCCTTGGCGATCTTCTCGATATCAGATTCCTTCAGGCGGCGGCAGGCGTAGATGCCAGCCTTGGCAAGATAGTGCTGAACGAGGTCGTCCATTCCCTTCTGGCAGAAGACCACGTTGGCGCCAACGGACTTGATCTTGTCCACCATGCCCTTCAGGGTCTTCTCCTCCTCGTCGAGGAAGCGCTGCATAGAGGCAGGGTCACGAATCTGGATCTTGGCCTCGACCTCGGTCTTCTTGATCTCGAGAGCAGAGGATAGGATGGCTATCTTGGCCTTGCTGACAAAGCGAGGCATCCTGGGGTGGACCTTCTCCTTGTCGATGATCAGACCGTTGATCAGCTCGGTGTCGGAGATGGCGCCACCGGTCTTCTTCTCCACCTTGATGTTGTCGACGTCTACGATGAGCTTTCCGTTGCGCTCTTCAGCGACCGCCTTCGCCGCCTTTACGGAAAGCTCGGAAAGGGCCCTTCCCTCTCCGCCCACCGACTTTCCGGTCATGGCGGTCATAGCCACCTTGATCAGGCCCTCATCGTCCTCGATGGGGACGGCGATGTTCTCGAGGATCCTCACGGCCTCTGCAGCGGCGAGCTTGTACCCGTTGGCGATGACGGTCGGGTGGACGTTGGAGTCGATGAGCTGTTCGGCCTTCTTGAGCAGCTCACCGGCTAGCACGACAGAAGTGGTGGTGCCGTCACCACACTCGGTGTCCTGGGTCTTGGCGACCTCTACGATCATCTTAGCCGCAGGGTGCTGGACATCGATCTCCTTCAGGATGGTCACGCCATCGTTGGTGATGACGACGTCGCCGAGGGAGTCGACCAGCATCTTGTCCATGCCCTTGGGCCCCAATGTCGAACGTACAGCGTCGGCAATGGCGCGGGCGGCAGCGATGTTGTTCGACTGAGCCTCGCGGTTCTTGGTCCTCTCAGTGCCCTCTTTGAGCACAATGATCGGTTGGCTTTGTCCTAGTGAATATGCCATTCTGAACCTCCTTTCGAGCCCACGATATTTTATCGCTTCTATATAACTATTACTCCAGTTTCCCCTGGCAAGAAATCATGTGGATGACCGTTTCCTCGGACGGGGACTTGCCTTGGCCCGCTAGGGCCGCCGCGATCGCCATGGGGATCAGAACGCATCACGGCATTCCAGGCCTAGCCCGCTGCATATGTCCTTGACCCGGGCGATCATCGAGCGATAATATCCTTCATCCTCGATGTGCAATTCCAGAATCTGCTCGAGGGAGGGATCGGCCTTCGCTCTCGCCAGCATTCTGGCCTTCATCCCTGGACGCAGATTGAGGCGGTCTATCATCACCATCGAGGCCCCTGCATCGCGCACCGACCTCAATAGAAGGTCAAGGTCGCTATCGGCGAACGCGGGAACGATGGGTCCGATGAAGGCATAGACGTTCACACCCTCATCGTGCAGAGAACGCATCGCATCCAACCTCTTCGATGGCGGCGACGCGCAGGGCTCGAGCATCGCTGCAAGGTCATCATCGATCGTGGTGATGGTTATCCCGACCTCGGAATCGGAGAGGCGCGAGAGCAGATCGGCGTCCCTGGCCACCAGGGACGATTTTGTGAGCACGCTCACCCTGGCATGATGCTTCACCAGCATCTCAAGGCATCGGCGGGTCAGCAGCAGCCCTTCCTCGACCGGCTGGTATGGGTCGGTGACCGTTCCCAGTCCGATCATGCCCTTCTTGCGTATCAGCTCCCGGTCGAGCAGCAGGGGCAGGTTCATCTTCGCCGAGATGTTGCGGCTCCATCCCTCCACGTCCCTCCTCATGATATATGGTGCGTAGCAATAGACGCATCCGTGGCCACACCCGGTATAGGGATTCAGGGCCAGGTCGAGGCCTGGAAGGCGGGACGGCGACAGGGCCACAGTGGCCTTGACCATGCTGACGTTCTGCGGACAACGCTCATCGGAGAGGAAGGAGTCAAGGCTAGACATAGTCGTCGATCCTTCTCTGCGTCAGAAGGTCCCGGAGGATGCCGCTGTTGGCGATCCAGGTCTCCATCGGTATCTCCATCCGGCCAGAGATGTGTGCCAGGGCCTGCTGGAGCGTCTCGAACCTGCTCGGCGTGGTCGTCAGGGCTGCCCTGACGTTCTCCCTCACGTTCCATACGCCCACCGGCATGATGTATCCTGGATGTGCCTCCCGGAATATGACCGCGCCCGCCTGCTTCCTTTCCCTGGTAAGCAGCTCGTTCACGGCAAGGCGGGCCGCATAATAGCAGCCGCCGATGTGCGCATATTCCTTCCGTCCGTTGAAGAACTCGTGGTCGCTGATGATCTCCACCTCCCTCCCCGTCGGGTTCCAGGCGGTGTTGGGATACCAGGCCTCTATGAGCTCGTATCGCCACGATGTGGGCATGAGGAGGATGCTCCAGCGATTGTCGAGCTGATACCAGTCGTACACCCTCCATTCATCCAGTATCGGGTTGTGCCGGGTGTCCTGGAGAAGGCCCTTGCCCAGGATGTCGTCCACCGCGGTGATGGTCCACCTGGTGGGGACGAACCTGCGATTCTTCCCTACGCCCAATGCGCCGACCGAGAACGCCTTCTGGATCTTGGATATCATGACGCCCCTCTGGTACAGGTCCCGGACGGCCTCCGTCGCCTTGAGGTCGGTGTCATAGAACGCCTTCTCCACCCGGTGGTCGTACCTGGGGTTGCCCACCGATAGGTCCTTGAGCCAAGCCGATGGCCCGAACGGTTGAACCTCGTCGTCCAAGACCAGGCGTCCGCTGGGCCGCTTGTGGAACCTCGCTTCCACTTCAAGTGGATCGGAGGAAAGGGCGAGGTCCCTCGTCAGGTCGACGATCCTTCCCCCCTTGTCGAAGTTGCAGGCATCGATGCGATGCTTTCCCCTCACCAGGGAGAAGCGGAAGTCCACTATCTCGTCTATGCTCTTGCCCACCCATAGCTCGGGCGTGTCCATCATCGCAGTGTCGCCCATGAACGGCGGGACCAGCGGGCCCACCTCGACCTTGGGGTAGCCGTAACGTCCCACGAATATGCCCGGCGGGGACATGCCGGCAAGGTCCAGCGTGTCGATCATCCTTCGGGTCTTGGAGCGAGAATAGAACTTGACCATGAGGGGGCAGCGCTCTTTGCCGCACAGGTTGCGGGAGCCCTTGCATATGATGCAGAGGGAACCCTTGGGCACTTCCAGAACGCCTGCCGAGCCCATTGCGTTCAAGTGTCTTTCGAAGCTCCCCTGCGTCGAGCCGAACATCTGTTTTCCCAGTTTGTCGTATGTATTTATCCCTTGTCCCTGGCTGGCAGAAGGTGCCGTTCACCGAGCATCATGCGGACCATCTCCTCCGGCGCTCCGAGAACGCACCCGTGGAGCGCCGCATCTGTTCCAGGCGAGAGGGATATCAAGGTGGCGGCGGCCTCCCGCGCCTCCTTCACGGACGCATCTAGCATGCGATGGCCGGTCCTGACCCCTTCCTCGTCCATCCTGAGCAGACGGGCCAGCATCGGGCCTGAGCAACCGGGAGGCTCGGCACCGCGGTCCATGTCCATCATGTCGTCTGCGATCTGGAGCGCGATCCCGCATCTTCTGCCGAACTCCGAGGCGGCGTCAAGGACCTCTTCTTCCGCTCCTGCCGACAAGGCGCCGTATGCTGCCGCAAGGGCGAAAAGCTCCCCCGTCTTGAGGGATGTCAGCTCCCTGTAATGCGTCCAAGAATCGCCCAGGTCGCCCATCTCCATCTTCGCCCCTTTCACTATCAAGAGATGAGCATGGGCCAACCTCCCGGCCGCCCGTCCGCCGTATCGTGAAGCGATGCCATACGGGACGGACAACAGGCCAAATACCTCCATGATCGCCCCCATGAGGCCAAGATGTACGTGGACCGCTGGGAGGTCCCTCCTGGTGATGTCCCTGTCCAGCATATCGTCGATTATCAGACATACGGCATGCGATATCTCCACTGCGGCCGCCAGGTCGAACGCGGCCGATCGGGATGTCCCGCCCAACGCGTCATGCAAGAGAACCGTCAAGCCGCCCCTCAATCGCTTGCCGCACATGAGGTGCTCTTCGATATCTCTTGACGCCACCCCTTCCAGCGCCTGTCTCATGGAGGAATCGATCCCCTCCCTGACGGCGGATAGGAACATCCCGAACGGCCCTTCATCGATGGCAGGGTTCACACATGAGGTCTCAAGGTCCATGGCTCCACACTCCCTGCTGAAGGAAAATGGCGCTCAGGCCCACCGCGTACAGTATGGAGATGTACAGCTGCTTGAGCCGCACGTCGTTGCTGCGCTCCTCCATCCGGCCACCCGGGCGGTCGATGTGTTCCATCCTGACCCGGTCCGCCCTTCGGCCGAGGGATGCCAGGGCCAGGAAGGTCGCGGTCGACAGCGCGGCATAGGCCACCAACCCCCAGTAGCTCATCGACGAGTACGCGAGAGGGATGGATGCGAGGAATGGGATGAGGCCAAGGGCCGGGAACGCCTCACACCACCGCCATCGAGGATGCTTGACCACGGTCGTCCTCTTTCCAGCCTCCTTGTCCGTGCGGTAGTCCATGCTCATCATGCTCACGAAGAGGGAGCTGGCCGCGATTCCGAAGGCAGTGGCAACCAGGATGGAGAGGGGCGTGATGGCGTCGGAACCGATGTACGCGATCACCAGTACCGCGATCGCGTTCACCGGCGCGGCCAGGTAGAGCTCGGTGTATGGTCGGTACGACAGCCGCATGGCGGAATGGTTGTAGCCCATCAGGGCGAACATGCCGTAGGAGGCTGGCACTATCAGTGCGGGACGCACCAATATGAGGCCTGCCATTAGGAGAAGGATGGTGCCCACCAGGGCCCCGCTCAATGCCTTCGCCTCCCCCACGGTGACTGGGCCGTCCACCAGGGGCTTCCGTCTTCCGGTGGCGGCGATGGCCGCCCTCCGGTCCGCCTCCAGGTCGGTGATGTCGTTAAGGGGATGTGCTACGTATTGCATCAGCACGACGCAGACCACTGCCGCGGCCATGAGCCATGGGTCATCGATCCTTCCCCCGGAGAGGAAGACGGCCATCGATGCACCGAGGGCGGTCGAGCTGAGGCTCCATGCGGCAAGGGGCTTGAACCTGGCGAAATCGATGAGCGATGATGCGTCCACGCCGTATCGCTTGACCTTTTTCGAACAGGTCGGTCAAGTATCTTACTGCAAATGAGACCTCGTGCATCGATCGATATGCGAGCGTGGCCTGCCTGAGGCCGATGTCGCGGCCGGCCATGCGGGCGTGATGTTCAAGCAATCCCGATCCCGCCGGAAGAGGACTGCTCCCCGAGAACTATCGGCTGGGTCCCTGCCCCTTCTCCTCATCCGATTCGGTATTTCGCCCTGGATCGATCTCCAGGGAAGTGATGTCTCGTGATCATCGACCTCCTCTGGACCCATCGGTCGATGATCCGTTCGATCGTCCAAGAGATGTTTGGGCGGTGTCGGCGACGACACCGCCGATCGGCCTTCTGCATGTTTCTTTGCGCTGCTTCACTGCCTCCCCGACCGAAGTACGAACAGTACTAGCACAAGCACGGCGGCGATGGTGATCGCAGCTATCACGATGGCAAGAGAAGTGTCGTCGAAGCCTCCCTTCGGAGAGGATATCACCTGGAGAGGCAGCCCCTCCCAATCAGGACCGTCGAACCCAGTAGCCCCCTCGTAATAGTATATCGCCAGTTCGCTGCTGACGCCTTCGATCCAACCGGATCCGACCTCAGGTGCGTCGCCCTCGAATATGGTGGAGCTCAGGGACTCGCACGAGCCGAATGCATATTCGCCTATGCTCGTGACACCTTTGCCGACGGTGACGGATGTGAGGTTGTAGCATTTGGAGAAGGCCCAGCCGTCGATGTTGGTCACACTGTCTGGGATCGTCATGTTGGTCAGGGAGTGGCACTCATAGAATGCAGCTTCACCGATGGATGTGACGCTGTTGGGCAGGGTCACGGATCCAAGGGAGTAACACCATGAGAAGGTCGCTTCACCGATCAGGGTGACGCCGTCAGGAATGATGATGGACGTGAGGTTGTAGCATTCGGTGAAGGCCCAGTCCCCTATGGAGTTCACGCTTTCCGGGATGATGATCGAGGTCAGGAATTCACAGGCGGCGAAGGCATCCATTGCAATGGAGGTGACACTGTCGGGGATGGTGAATTCGCCGCTCTTTCCTCCAGGACATTGGACCAATGTCGTAAGGTCCTTGGTGTATAGAACGCCGTCGATGCTTGCGTAATTAGGGTTTTCCTCGTCCACATCGATCGTTTCAAGGGATGGGCACCAGCCGAAGGTGCCATTACCGATGTACGTGACGCTTGCCGGTATGTCGATCGATGGGAGGGAATGGCAGTCGCTGAAGGCGTAGTCGCCAATGTATGAGACGCCATCGGGGATGTCGACGGATGTTAGGGAATAGCAGTAAGAGAAGGCCTCTTCTCCGATGCTGGTCACACCGTTGCCAATGATGACGGATGTCAGTTCCTCGCACCAGTAAAAGGCATAGTCGCCGATGGATTCGACACCGTCAGGAATGGTGACGGATTCCAAGGGCAGTTGGTAAAAGGCATATTCGGCGATCGAGGTGACAAGCTTTCCATCGATCTCTTCGGGAATGATGAGATCCACTTCCTCACCATTGTATCCCGTGATCTCCACCGTTCCATCATCTTTGACCTCATACTCGAAATCCTCAGGCGATATCGCTTCTGTCGCCGTGGACATCAATTAAGAGATCATCAACATGATCACAATCGTGACGAGCGCGTAACGAGCTTTAGCCCACATGATATCTTCGGGGGAATCCTCTTATTTAAATATAATTATTCTCTCATTCAGGAAACGGCCGCGACGTCCTCCATTCCCGATGCGTTCCGATGTCGAGTTCCATGGGCGAGCGCCTCTGGACGTGGGATGCCGATCCATATGGGCGGAGAGGATGGACGGCCCTGGAAGAACAGGGCATGGGGGAAAGAAGCGGCTCCTCGACCCGGAGGCAGGAGATGTGCCTCAGGTGCATGGATGCCTCATCATGTCTTCGTCCCGGCATCATGCACATCGGCGTGCACCCTCGCCCCTCATGGCCGGACGGGCATGAGCATGCCGTATCCTGCGATCCCCATTAGTTCGAGGACCGCCCGCCTCGGCCTCACCAGACGGCCCCTCATCATCCTGCCCAGGATGTCACGTGGTGTGTTCCCCTCTCCTCGTACACCCCTTTCTTGACCATCCTGACGTTGACCGCCCTGAGGGAGTATCCTCGACCGAGCAGATGCAGGTACAGCTGAGGGGAGCCGGCCGAGAGCCTAAGCAGGACGTGGTCCTTTCCTGCTGACAGCGACGCCTGCTCGCATCTCTCCAACAGCGCGTCGAACACATCCTTGTCGTCCAGCTCGGGGTCGGTGACGAGCGCCTTGATCGAGGAGAACCTTGCCTCCTCATCCTTCTGGTAGGTGTGCAGGACCGCAAAACCGATGACCGCCCCTTCCCTCTTGGCCACGAAAAGGGAACCCAATCTGCCCTCCACCGCCTTCCTGGCCTCCACGGTGAGATCGAGCGACGGGGACAGCCTCCTGCTCAGATCGGCGATGGTCCCCAGAACCGAGGGCAGCTTGGAGGCGGGGACCTCCTCGACGAAGTGCGTTGGCACCTCGGAGCCTCGCACCACCTTCTCCAGGATGAGCACGACCGTGGTCGGCGTATAACCGGACGAGAGGTAGAAGTGCACATGCTTGGGCATATGGGCCATGGTCTCCAGGCCGATCACCTGGCAGCCGCGGCCCTCAAGGTACCGTTCGCATGCCGATAGCAGCGCGCGTCCCACACCGGCGTTCTGATGGTTCGGGTGGACCTCCAGGGGGCCGATCCATCCCACGCCTCCCCACACGTGGCAGAACGCCGAGCCGACTATCTTCCCGTCAAGCTCGGCGACCAGGCAGCCCTCCGGCTCCGTCGTCATGTAGGAGTGGATCAGCTTCTCCGACCGCTTCGGATATCTGAACCGCCGCCCGATGTCCTGCATGGCCAGGTCGGACCAGGCGATCTGTCCGACCTCCCGTACGTTCTCCACATCCTCCGGCCTCATGGGGCGGATGGTCATCTCCCTATCCTTCAAACGATCGATTATGCCCATTGATACTACCTCATCTCCTCCACTGCCGGCCCCTGAGCCTTTCCGCAGGCATGGCGTTCAGAACGCGCTCCGGCGGCAGACATGCCTGCTGCGCCGAGACCACCGCCCAGTTCCAGTAGGCGAGCTCGTTGGGGAATGCCGCTTCGGTGCCCAGCAGGATGTATGGTGAGGTCCCCAGGGAGCGGACCGTGTCCGCATCGAGGTCCATCCTGTCCGGATATACGTTCATCTCAATCGCGATCCTTTCATCGGTGGCGGCCATGGCGACCTTATCGATGTCCACCTGTATTCGCTCCCGCAGCCCGATCACCCTGCTAGTGGGGTGACCCAGGACGTCCATCAAGGGGTCTTCCATCGCCCTCAGTATCCTAGCAGTCATCTGCTCGCGGTCCATGGTCAGGGAGGTGTTCACCGATGCGATCACGATGTCAAGCTCCTCGAGCGGTGCGGAGGGGAAGTCCAGCCTCCCTTCGGGAGTGATATCGACCTCCCCGCCCTTCAGTATGTCGATGCCCAGGAGATCGGCCGATTCATCGATGAGGATGTTGCGCTGTTCCAGCATCTCGGCGTCCATCCTCCGCCCTCCCAGACGGTCGCAGAAACATATGTGCTCGTGGCCGAGGTCCCTGGCGGCGGCGGCCATCTCGAGGACCCTCATGCCGCTGTCATATGAAGCGGAGCGAACGTGCAGGTCGCCCTTCAGGTCATGGCTCGCAACGCGCTCACAGTGAGGCAGGCCCCTCGCCTCCGGCAGGATGGGCGTCATCTCCGCGACGGCGAACACATCGTCCTCGGTGGATGCCTGATGCCCGTGGTGGGGGCCGAAGCGTATGCCCTTGGCGCGGATCCTTCCTTCGACCTCCCTCACGAAAGCGTCCGGCCCGGTGGTCCTGATCAGTTCGAACCCGAACGTCTCGGGAGCGGAAGCCCGCAGCATGCACACCGCTCCCGATGTGGTCTTTCCCAGCGCCTGCTGCCTGTCCACCATGAGAAGCTCCGTGACCTCGGGGCATATGCCGAAGCGGGCGATCACATCGTCCGGAGCCTTCGCCGAGAAGAGCAGCATGATGTTTGCCACCGCCGGGACCTTGCGGCGCAGGGGGCCGGTCAGCTCCAGGCGCTCCAGCCCGGGAGCGGAGCGGAGGTGTTCGATTATCCTCTGTGCCGAACGCAATGCGAAGGGGGCGGGCACCTCGGCGGCCTCCTCCCTCCTCCAGACCAGATGTTCCAGCGTCCTGCGCTCCACCTCCTCCCCGAAATCGGGAAGTTCCGCCAGACGGCCCTCGTATATGGTACGTAGAAGGTCATCGACGGACCGGATGCCAAGGAGAACGTCCAGGTCGGCCAGGCGCCTTATCCCCAGGGACGGGATGGTCCTGAGCAGTTCGAGGTCCTCGGGAAGCAGGTCGCGCACCTTCTCCAGGGCCTCGATACGGCCCGTGCGGAGGTATTCCTCCACCTTTGCCTCGATGCTCTCCCCTACGCCCTCTATCTGGCGCAGGTCCCCCCTCTCGCTGACCGAACGAAGGTTCTCCGTGAGCTCCTCTATGCTCCTTGCGGCCCGCAGGTAGCTATTGGCCCTCCATCGCTCTCCCTGGATCTCCATGGCCAATGCCAGGTCGTAGAACAGGTTGGCCGCCTTTCTGTTGTCCGCCCTCCCTATCGTCACCGCCATAGGACCGTCCTATTGTTTGGAGCGCCTGCATCTTAAACTTATGAGAGCGGCCGTGATCCCCGCGCCGACCCCATTGTCGATGTTGACCGTCACCAGGCCCGGGGAGCAAGACTGAAGCATGGAGGCGAGGGCCGCCCTCCCACCCTCTCCCACGCCATATCCGACCGACGTGGGGACGCCGATGACCGGTACGTCGGCAAGGGAGGAGACCACCGATGCAAGGGCGCCTTCCATCCCGGCGACAACTATCAGGGCGTCCGCGCCCTCCTTGAGCATGAGATGAAGAGGTTCCATGAAGCGATGGAAGGTGGCGATGCCGACATCGTAGGCGGTCAGCACCCGGCAGCCCATCGCTTCCGCCACGACCCTTGCCTCCTCCGCCACGGATATGTCCGAACTGCCCGCGGTAAGAACCCCGATGAGGCCCGTTCCCTCGTGGACCTTTCTCCGGTCCAGGACGATCATCCTTGCCTTCTCCTCGTATCGTGCCTCGGGGACGCGGGCCCGCACCGCCTCGAACTGGTCGATCGATGCGCGTGAGACCAGCAGGATGTCGCGTTGGGCCATCACCCCTTCGATTATATCGGCGATGGCATCGGGAGACTTGCTCTCCCCGTAGATTATCTCAGGAACGCCCTTGCGCTCGGCCCTGCGAACGTCGAAGAGGGTGTGTCCTGCGATCCTCTCGATGTAGTCCAGGCGTAGCAGCTTCTCCGCCTCGGAGGCGTCGATCTCCCCTTTGCGGTGCTTCTCGAGGACGTCCCGGATGTTCATGGCGTGGCGTAGGCGATGGGGTTATTTTTCGGTTGTGGCCGGCGGGCAAAGGATATTAGCCCTTCATCATATGGGAGGGCGTGTGCGATGAGAAGCTGGAACGTCTGAAGGCAACGCTGCTCTCCATGGGCAGGGTGGCGGTCGCCTATTCGGGCGGCGTGGACAGCGCCCTGCTGCTGAGGATGGCCAGGGAGGTCCTGGCCGATGACGCCGTTGCCATCATGAACGTGACCCCGCTCGTCCCTCCTGGAGATGAGGAGGGGGCGGTCCAGACCGCCCGGTCGATGGGAGTGGAGCCGATCATCATCCGTTCCGACCCGTTGGCCGTTCCAGACTTCCGCCGAAATGCGCCGGACCGCTGCTACGTCTGCAAGAGGGTCATCTTCACCGCGATCGCTTCTGCCGCTCGGGACAGGGGCATCGACCTCGTTATCGACGGCAGCCATGTCGACGACCTGAGCGAGGACCGGCCCGGCCTCCGGGCCCTGGCGGAGCTGGGGGTCCGCTCCCCCCTGAAGGAGGCGGGGATGGGGAAGGAGGACGTGAGGAGGCTGGCCGCACGGTTCTCGTTGCCTTGCGCCGACAAGCCTTCCGGGCCGTGTCTGGCCACGAGGATCCCGTTCGGCCGGGCCATCGATATGGAGGCGTTGCGAACGGTCGGGGATGCGGAGCACTTCCTCATAGGCCTGGGGTTCAGGACCGTCAGGGTTAGGCACCACGGAGCGGTGGCTCGAATAGAGGTGCCCGTGGAGGACATCCCCGCATTGGTTGGCAAGAGGCAGCTGGTGGTGGAGAGGCTGAACCAGCTTGGCTTCGCATATGTCACCATGGACCTGGGAGGTTTTCGTTCGGGCAGCATGTCGGAGACGCTCGGCCGTCGGACCGGAACGGACCGACCGATGCCGCCAGAGTGACGCGTTCGGATCGCATCTCGATCGTAGGATCGTTCCAACTCAAGGAAGAGGTAAAGGTCCCGGATGTTCATCCATATGCATTCACCTCCGACCTGACGATCGAGGCGTACGGGACGGGGTCTTCTGCAAGGGACCCTATAAGTATCCTGTGAACGAGTTTATGTTCATGCGCATCTTCACGACCCTGTTGTCGTACGACCATGGCATCCTCCGCCAGGTTCTGGACGTCCTTGGTGAGATGGTCGAGAGGAACTCGTGGGAGCAGCATAGGGACGTCCTGCCGGAGGTGGTCGATTTCCTGCAGAGGTTCATGGACCAGTACCACCACGGCAAGGAGGAGAGATATCTGTTCCCTACCGCTCCTCCGGGCGAAGCGGACCTCAAGGAGCAGATCGACGACCTGGTCAGGGAGCACAGGCAGGCCAAGGACTATGCGGATGCCATCGAGGAAGGGGTCGCCAGGTGGGACCTGGACGTACTGAGGGACAACACGGGGAGATTGGTCGCGCACATGCAGCACCACATCCTGGAGGAGGAGGACATGGTGTTCCCGGCGTTCGATGGGGTTATGGACCCCGAGGTCGACATGTCGATACACGAGCAGAGCCAAAGATTCATGGAGGAGAACTTCGGCGCTTCATTTCAGGCAGACATGGAAGCGTTCGCGAACAAGCTTCAGGACAGGGTGATGGGAAAAGGCGTCATTAAGTACGGACCATAGAGGTATGGGCGGCAAGGGAAGAATGGCGCCGAGGGAGAGATTTGAACTCCCGTGGCGTGAACCGCCAGTGGTTAGCTCGGGGATCTCGATCCATTCGAGACCACCGCCTTACCGGACTAGACTACCTCGGCCCGAAGATGGCAGAGGCGCACCCGTATAAAAGGATTGTTCTGGCCCATGCCCTACGCCTCACCGTCCGACGCGCCCTACACGGCAACCTTCATCTACCCCGTCGACGTCTCCTCGGCCGCCGCCGGTACATCGGCATGGCCGGACGGCCCCAAGAGGTAAGATGATCATCACGGTCTTGATCGGCGGGGAGAGCAAGAAGGTCGAGGCGTCCTCCCCCATGGAAGCGATGCAGGCCTTGCATCTGAGGCCCGATTCTCACCTCATCCTGCGAGACAACGTGCCCATCCCGATCGATGAGCCCCTGAACGACGGGGACGTCATCAAGGCGATTCGCGTCGCATCGGGAGGTTGAGGTTTTCGGTACCGATATCGTTCTTTACGATATCGATGGAGAGGATTGGCCAACAGCATCGACCCTAACGAAAGGTATATAGCTTCCCTTCCCCCCTATTGGGCCGAAACGGTTCATTCCTAGACTGATTTCATGTTCACTCTCACCATTTCATCCCGTTCACTGCCGGGAGGTTTAACCCGACAACGGTCATGGGTCGAGCACAGCAGGCGGCTGGGCTTCGACGATCGAAAGTGATAGTGCCATAGTTACCTCGGTCCTAGGATGTGGCCGTTTCTTGACGACTATAAAGAGGTACACAATATGAACATCGATCCTAGCACCACCAAGTACATGATAAAAGCGAGGCTTCAAGCCGATGGAATCGTCGAGAAGCCCGACGTGGTTGGTGCAATATTCGGTCAAACTGAAGGGCTCCTGGGCGATGAGCTTGACCTCCGGGACCTTCAGAAGAGCGGCCGCATCGGTCGCATAGAGGTCGAGGTCTCTTCCAAGCAAGGGAAGTCGGACGGGGAGATCCTGATACCGTCAAGCCTGGACCAGGTGGAGACCGTCATCCTCGCGTCCGCGCTGGAGACCATCGATCGCGTGGGTCCGTGCAAGGCCAAGATAAACATCCTGAGCATCGAGGACGTCCGCATCTCCAAGAGGCAGAAGATCATCGACAGGGCGAAGGACCTGCTCACTGAGCTCATCAAGCAGTCCAAGAGCTCCGGGGTCGACCTGACCGAGAGCGTGAGGCAGTCGGTTCAGGTGGAGGAGATAGTCCATTTCGGCAAGGACCACCTTCCCGCCGGCCCCAACGTCCAGGACAGCGATGCCATCATAGTGGTCGAGGGTCGCTCCGACGTCCTCAACCTCCTCAAGTCAGGCATCAAGAACGCCATCGCCGTGGAGGGCACCAACATCCCTCGCACCATCTCCGACCTGTCCAAGGAAAGGGTCATAACGGCCTTCGTGGACGGCGACCGCGGCGGGGAGCTCATCCTGCGCGAGCTGTTCCAGGTGGCTGAGGTCGACTTCGTGGCCAGGGCCCCGCGCGGCATGGAGGTCGAAGAGCTCACCCAGAAGCAGATCATGAAGAGCCTGCGCAACAAGATCCCCGGCGAGCAGTACATGGAGATGTACGGTCTGTCGTTGGAGCCCAAGGAGAAGGTCGAGCAGGAGCCGGAGAGGGCGGAACGCCATTATGAGAAGGCCGAGAAGCCCCACCGCGAGCCTCGCGAGAAGAGGGAGCCCCGCAGGCACGAGAGGGAGCCTCGCGAGATCAAGGAGCGCGAGCCCGTCCCGGCAGTCGCAGAGGCCGAACCCGCCGCCGAGCCCGAGCCGTTCGAGGAGGAGCCGACCAAGCATCTCTCCGAGACGCAGATCAAGTTCAGGGACATGATCAACGAACTGGGCTCCACCTCCAAGGCCAAGATCCTGGGCGCTGACATGGAGCTCCTCAAGGAGGTCCCGGTGCGCGAGCTCGTCAACACCCTCAAGGCCGATGCCACCGGCGTCGTCGCCGTGGTGTTCGACGGCATCATCACCCAGCGCATCCTTGACATAGCCTCCGACAAGAAGATCTCTACCATCGTGGGCACCAAGATGGGCAACATTACCAAGCAGCCCACGTCGGTGGATGTCTGGTCGAAGGACGACCTGAACGAGTGAACGAGGTATGAACGAGAAGATCGACCTGTCCAAGGAGACCGACCTGCGCGGTCTCACCACGACCGCCGACATCCTGATCCCGGCAGACCCGCTCAAGCGGGTCATAGGCCAGGACGAGGCTGTGGAGCTGTCCAGGATAGCCGCCAAGCAAAGAAGGCATCTCTTGCTGGTGGGTCCCCCGGGCACGGGCAAGTCGATGATAGCGCAGGCCCTCGCCCTTCACCTTCCCCGGCCGAACGAGGAGATCCGGGTGGTACACAACCCGGAAAGCCCGGAGCGGCCGCTGGTGGAGGTGAGGAGCGAGTCGGAGGTCCTGCAGGAAAGGGAGTCGAAAGGGTCGGCCGAAGGAGACCTCATCCATCCGGAGGCGGCCCCTCCCAAGGTTGCGGAGCGGCTCGGATACCGTTGCCGCAATTGCGGCACGTATTCATCGCCTTCAGAAAGGTTCTGCCCAAGTTGCGAGAAGGCAAAGATAGACCTTGGACCGCAGGCCGGCAACCCGTTCGGTGACATATTCAGCGGGCTGATGGAGTCCATGGCAGGGGCCGCACCCTTCCCCACCGGCAAGGAAAGGGTCACTACCACCCGCAGCCGCTTCGGCAAGGAGGAGGTCGTGGTGTTCGAGCGTGCCGGGGACATGATCCGCGTCCTCGACGAGAAGTCCCTTGAACGCAAGAGGGAGCTGGATAAGCTGAACCCTCGCAAGGTCATCGTTCCCCTGGAACGCAACCCCTTCGTACTAGCGACCGGAGCATCGGAGACGGAACTGCTCGGTGACGTAAGGCACGATCCCTATGGTGGGCATGGCCAGCTGGGGACGCAACCGTTCGAGCGGGTCGTTCCTGGAGCCATCCACGAGGCCCATCAGGGAGTCCTGTTCCTTGACGAGATCTCCCATCTGGGCGCAACACAGCGCTTCATCCTCACCGCGATGCGCCCACGCCAGTTCCCCATAGCCGGAAGGAACCCGCAGTCGGCTGGAGCCTCTGTCCGCGTCGACGGCGTGCCTGCCGACTTCATACTTGTGGCGGCCTGTAACATTCAGGACCTGGAACAGGTCCTGTCCCCTCTCCGCTCAAGGATAAGCGGGGACGGATACGAGATATTGGTCGAGACGACCATGGAGGATTCGCAGGCCAACCGCGCCCTTCTGGCCCAGTTCGTGGCGCAGGAGATCGCCACCGACGGCCGCATACCTCATGCGAACCTAGGCGCGGTCGAGGCCATCATCAAGGAGGCGAAGCGGCGCGCAAAGATCCTGGATGGTCGAGACGGGGCCCTCACGCTACGCCTTCGCGAACTGGGAGGGCTTGTTCGTTCCGCCGGAGACCTGGCGGTAGCCATGTCCGATCCCGTCATCGAGGAGAAGCATGTCACCGCGGCCATACGGCGAAGCCGGACCGTGGAGGAACAGATCAAGGAACGGTATGGCTCCTACATGCGGGGCCTTGGCACCGATATATCCTCGGCGCAGAAGGAGAAGTCCCCCTATTACTTCTGGAACGAGCATCTTCGGGAAGATCAGGCATACCATTGAGGTCAGAGCCACCGCTGCATCCTGTAGGCATCCTCGCCATCGTTGTAGTAATGAGGGATGACCTCAACGATGCGGAAGCCCAGTTTATTGTAGAGGTTCAGGGCGGCCCTATTGTTCCTCCGCACCTCCAGGCTGACCACGCGGGTTCCCTTCTTGTAGCTCTCCTCCAGGAAGCGCCTCATGAGCATGGTGCCCAACCCTCTCCTCCGGATATCCTCGCTCACCGCGAGCATCAGAACGCGGGATTGGACCGAGGAAGATAGCGATCCGAGCAAGAAGGCCTTGATGCCATGCGAGGAGTCCACTACCAGGGAGCCTTCCGGCCATGACGACGAGATCGAGGTGAACATGTTGGGGTCATACCTCTCGCTCAACGTCTTGCAGGCAAGCTCGTACACCGAGCCTAGATCCGATTCAGAGAACCCCCTTAGATACACCAAGACCACTATTGATCCGCTTTAGCATAACTCTTTTCTATCAGGCAATAAAGCGATCGACGATCGGCGCATAGGTCCTCACAACGTCCTGATTTGGCCTTGGCGCTTGAACGGTCATCGACATCGTTTGGTAATGAAGGGGCTAAGCAGCTGGTCTCGATCATTACCATGGCGTCCTACCTGACGGCCGTCGTGAAGTCGAATGAAAGAACAAGGTTGCCAAGACCATGTGGCCTCGGCAGGAAGAAGGTTTGCCTGGGTGCGGTCAAAGGAATTGTACCAGGTCTTCGAGCACGGAGGCGGGGTCGGAGGCCTTCACGACGCCAGAGGCGAGGAGCACCCCGGCGGCACCCAGCTCGATAGCCCTCTTGACGTCCCGTCCCGTCTTGATCCCCGCACCGCATAGCACCTTTATGCCATCGTCGACGCGCTTGACAGCGGCAACGGTCCTCTCGATCACCTCGGGCTGGGCATCCGTCACCGATACATCTCCGCCGATGAGCTCTGGCGGCTCCACGGCTATGAGATCGGGCTTCAACGATGCCGCGGCGGCGGAGGTGGCAGAGGTGTCCGTGCAGACCACCGTCACAAGCTGGTTGGCGCGGCACATGTCAACGGCCGCCCCTATGTCGGCGAGCTTCAGCCGACGCTCCGAGTGGTTTATCAGGGTCCCCGTGGCTCCCGCTCCCCGGATCAGCTGCGCGGTCAATCGACCTGTGGCGGCACCCGGTTTGAAAGGGTCGACATGCTGCGCGAACACTGGTATGTCGACCGAACCGGCTATCTGCGCGATGGAGGTGGCCGGCGGGCAGACGACGATGCTCACGCCGGTCCTTCCCGCGACGTCCTGGCACGCCTGGGCGAGACGAAGGGCTTTGTCGCCCTCCACCTCGGAGTAGGCCTTGAAGTTTATGATGACCGCAGGAGTGCGGAGATCAGTCAAGTTTCTCCATCCTCTCTTTTAGCTTCTTGAGAACGGCCGGCCGGGTTGTGTACTCCATCTCCTCCGGACCGAGCACGGCGGGCATGAACGGGCCATGCCGGCGCATGTAGATGGATGCCTTGACCGCTCCCCTGCGGGCCTCGTCCCAGCAGCTTCCCTTGAAGTAGTCCACCGGGATGTGCTCGCCAGGCTTGGAGTCGGGGTCCTCCAGGCCTTGCAGCTTGCCGTTGGAGACCATCATGCCCAGCGCTACGATGCGGGGCGGACCGTCGAAGAACACGGGATCGGACTCCTCGACCGAACAAGGATACCATCCACCATAGTGGGAGCCGCGCATCCAGCCTGCCACGAGGGACGGGAACATGTATGGCTGGAGCACCTCGCCGACGGCAGGTAGGCCGCTCTGGCACCGGCATACGCATACGGGGTCGTCCTTGCCCACGTACTTGCCCGCGGTGATGTTCAGCTTCTCCGTCGACACGACGGCCGCGATGCCGATATCGTCGCTCTTGCTCCAGATGCGCTTGATGGCATAGCGGGTGGTGTCGCCCAAAAGGGTCAGGATGTCATACGTTTCCTCGGGAGTGGACATGACGACCTTCTTGGAGTCGCACACATCCACTATCTCGAACTTGAAGCCCTCATGGGCGCGAGGGTCGATGACCAGACCTGTCGTTGTGAACGGGTCCATGAACGTCCTGCACAAAGGCAGGGAATAGGAGGATGGCTCGGTCTTGTCGGCCATGAAGAAGACCATGGGTTCCGCGCCGCGCTCCTTGAACTCCATCTCGGCCGCCCCTGGGCCGGCTCCGCGGACGTTACCTGAGAAGGCATCGGTCAAGAGGTCCTGCCCGGCTGCATAGAGCTTCATGGACTTTGCGACCTTGGTCGCTTCCATGAACGATTCCCATGCAAGGCCGTGGACATCCTTGTTGTTCTCTCCGCGGTTATGGGTCAGAATGAGGTTGATGTCGTCGCCAACTCGAGTGACGTAATAGTCGTTGATTATACCGGCAGATAGGCCGTCGGCGAGGCGCTCCTCGCATTTTCTCATCATGAGCGGATGGGGTCTTGCGTGTCCGCCGACCGATCCAACATCTGCCTTTATAACCGAAACAGTAACCCTGTCAGACATTCCATTTTCCCCTGAACTATATTGTGGAAATAATGCTTGGCATATAAATAGTTAGCAACATGCATGGCCAGTATTGGCCTTTATAGCTGTCGCGAAGGCCAATGACGCGATCTAGGATATAATGGATTTGGTCGAGACGTTCATCTTCGTGGCAACGGTTCGCATGAGGTTCCGGCCTGCCATCAGGTGTCCTTCCCCACATCCTCTCGTCCCAAGGTGACCTCGGGAGCGCGCGGGGCGGCCTACCAGGTCAGGGTGGCGAGGATGCGTAAGAGGACCTGTGCGCTCCCCATCGGTCGAGGAGCGCGCGATCGCTGCATCGGACAGCCTAGGGACCCGCGGCCTCAGGTGATGACCGTGATGACCGTTACCGGACAGGCATCGGCCGCCCTGTTGGCGCAGTCGGACATGCTGTCGGGAGCCTCGCCCTTTGCAAGGTCACCGCCCACGCGATACTGCTCGACTATCTCCGATGTGCCGTCGTCACTCTCGCCGAATATCTCCGGGCACTCATCGTTGTAGCACACGCCGCACTGTATGCAGCCTTCGCGGTCGATCTCGATCTTGACCATGAAAGTGCTCATTGCAAGGGACGATATAATATCCTTTTCGACATCGGTAAAGGAAGGCCTCCGGAGCTGGATCGACATGCTGGCCTGGCATGATGCGAGCCAGGGACCATGGACATCCGCCACATCGCCGCCGTCGCTGACAAATGCTCTCGCCCTTCCGATCCATCCGCTCCCCGAGGACATCGACGGATCGGGCATGTCGCCATATCATGTCCATACCTGAGAGGTGCCGTCACGATGCCGTTCATGCAAAGATAGGACGTTCCTCTATGAGCGTTTCACAACGATCGGTGGCGGCCGCGCCGCTCGCCTAAATTAAATACCCTACCAGCCATCCCAGCCCCGGTGTTCAGATGAGCGAGGTAGCAATCCGGACCTCAAAGACCCTCACCCCCGCCGATGCCGATGCCGAGGTGGTGGTCCAGGGCTGGGCCCAGGACGTGAGGAACCTGGGAGGCATATCATTTCTACAGCTTCGCGACCGATACGGGATTATTCAGATCACAGCTCCAAGGAAGAAGACGGCGCCGGAGATAATGGAGGTAATGGCCTCGCTCCCCCGTGAATCGGTCGTACGAGTGATCGGCACCGCCAAGGCATCCGCCCAGGCAAAAAGCGGGGTGGAGGTGCTGCCGACCCGCATGGAGGTGATCTCTGCCGCGGCCGCGCCGCTGCCCATGGGCGTCATCGACAAGGTGAACGTGGAGCCGGACACCCGGTTCAACCACCGCTTCATGGACCTTCGCAAACCGGAGCTCCGGGCGGTGTTCGAGATAAAGTCGACCGTCCTCAATCTCATCGACAGGTATCTGGTCGACAATGGCTTCGTGGAGGTCTTCACGCCCAAGCTGGTGGCGTCCGGTGCGGAGGGAGGGGCCACTCTCTTCGAGCTTCGCTATTTCGACAAGTGCGCCTATCTCGCGCAGTCCCCACAATTGTACAAGCAGATGCTGATGTCCACAGGCATGGACCGTGTCTTCGAGATCGGACCAGCGTTCCGCGCCGAACCGTCGGACACCGTCCGGCATGTATCGGAGTTCATATCCTTCGATGGCGAGATGGCGTTCATCGAATCGCAGAGGGACGTCCAGAAGATGATAGAGGGCTGCACTCAATCGGTCATCAAGGGAGTGATCGAGCAATGCGATCACCAATTGAAGGTTCTGGGAGCAGATGTCGAACTGCCGAAGGCGCCATACCCGATCATCCCTTACGAGGAAGCGGTCGAGATGGTGAAGGCCGAGGGCATGAAGATCGCACTGGGGGATGACCTTGGGACCGAGGGCGAGAAGCTGCTCGGCGAGATCATGTCCAGGCAGGGAAACGACATGTACTGGATAGAGGAGTATCCAGAAGAGGCGAAGCCCTTCTACATCATGGAGAAGGACGGCACCCCGTATTCATATTCCTTCGACCTCGACTATAAGGGACAGGAGATATCCTCGGGCGGACAGAGGGAGCACAGATACGACCGTCTGGTCGCAAGGATGGAGAAGAAGGGGCTTGACCCAGACTCCTTCACCTTCTATCTTGAAGCGTTCAAGTTCGGCATGCCGCCTCACGGTGGATGGGGACTCGGGGTCGAGCGTTTCATCCAGAAGATGTTGGACCTTCCGAACATACGAGAGGCCATCCTCTTCCCGCGGGACCGCATCAGGCTGATCCCCTGAAACCCCTTACATTCCATTTTCGTCCCGTAACGGCCCATCTATTATCATCTTCCTGGTCCAATAGCTCCATGAGGAGATTCCATGGAGGTACCGAGTTCATTGCGGAAGGAGCATGAAGAACTGCTGTCCATGCTTGAGAGAGCGATGGCGGAGCCCGGAGAGGTTGGCGAGGCGGCCAAGGCGGTATCGGAGAAGCTGATGCCCCATTTCCACAAGGAAGAGGAGCTGGCACTTCCGCAGCTCGGGTGCCTGACGTTGTCCGGGGAGGGGAGGGTGGAGAACCCGGAGAGGGTAGTGGAGTTGAGCGAGCGCCTGAAGGAAGAGTTGCCGATAATGCTGGAAGAACATGTACAGATCGCCATCGCTCTAGAATCGCTGCGAGCCGCGGCGGAATCGGCGGGAAAGGGCGATCATGTCAGGTTCGCCGACATGTTGCTGCTGCATGCTCAGATGGAGGAGGAGGTGTTGTATCCCGCCTCGCTTCTCATAGGTGCGTACATCAGACAAAGGCTTACGACCAGGGGGTGATCTCAATCGTCCCTGGGGTCGAAGGGGATGTCCTCCTCCTCGGCCACCTTCTTTCTCGCCTTTCTTCTGGCCTTCTCGCGCACGTTGACGTACCGACATACCCTGATATAAGCGCCAGGGCGCTGTTCTCCCTCATAGCCCTTCGTCACCCGGATCGAGACGACCTGACAATCGTCCGGGAACAGGATCCCCGTGAGGGCGTCGTTGACGGCCCTGATCAACTTGTCTATGTCCGGCTTAACGGTAGGGCGGAGGCGCCGGTGCTCAGGCACGGAAGGAGGCCGTGGAAGCACGAAGTCCACATCCACCGTGTATGCCGAGGCCCTGTCGGAGGTCCACTCCCGACCAAGGAGAACGTTCTGTGCCTCGGTGGCCACCCTGTTCCTCCATGCATCGAGCTGTGACTGGTTCTGATGCGTCGTGACGGTCCTTTTCAGCTTGGGGATGTAGAAAGCGCGGGTGCTGCCCTCCGGAGATGGTTCTCCCAGCACGATGAACGATATCGTCTCTTGAGGTTCGCCATATTCGATCCCGATCATTCCCATCCTCATCATCCGCTAGGCGGACGGCGCCCCATTGTCGTTGACCACTATAAAAGTACGTCCCCGGCCAGGCCGAAACTGCACCCGAAATTTGCGAGCGCAGTAGTGTTATCAAGCGAAATATTGTTATATGGAATGCTCAACACCTGACGCCCCATGATAGACCTGCAACATGCTCTAGAGGAAAGGATCGCAAGCATCATGGAGGATGAGAGCGAGCTTGTGGCAAGTCCAGAGATGATGGATGACTGGTGCGTCATCCAATATCATGACAATTCCGGAAACCTGGTCAGATGCGAGTTCCTGGAGACGGAGCGTTCATGGAAGAACCGCGATGCCGTTCAGGATTACAACGACCTCATAGACCAGGGCGTTGAGGTCATCGTAATCGTGCCAGAGGTCGTCCTGAGCTCGATGGACGAGCATCTGGCCATGTTCGCTCACCCCGACATACAGCTCTCTTCCATGGAAGAGGCAGGACTGACCGTCAGGGAGGTAATGTTGAAATAAACAGGGGGAGAAAACGATAAATCAATGCCTCCATATGGCCGTATCGGCATGCGAGGCAGGGATGGCGGCGTGGAGGCGAGTATGGAGGCTCAGGGAGAAGGCGGTCGCTGGTCGCGCCTGGATGCCAGGCTGAGGTCGCTCTCCCCCCGCCGCCGGGTCCTCATCATCCTATCGATCTTCGTCGCGGTCTACGGCAGCTTCATCGCGATGGATGGTCTGCTCTTCCGTCCGTTCATAGACCAGAGCTTCGCCAACTCATCCGACCTGTCCATTTTCCAAGAGAGGGCCAAGCTGCTTCTCAATGGCGGCATGATATATCGCGACGTTCCGTACGGCTCGTTCCCGGTTGAGTCCCCTCCGCTCATCAACTATCTGTTCATCCCTCCCCAGCTGGCGGGAGGGGAGTGGTGGGCCTACGAGATATGGTTCTCCCTATTCGCGCTCCTATCCTCCCTGAGCGCCTATCTGATACTGAGGGCATGGGACGAACATCTCGGATTCATATCGTCCATGCTCATCCTCCTCTGCCCGTCCCTGGTCATCGATGCCACCATGGGCCTGCAGGATGAGCCCATCGTTGCATTCTTGTTCATCGTTCCGCCTCTTCTGTTCCTTAGGAACAATCTCAAGGGGGCGACGGTAGGGGTCACGATAGGGTTCTGGACGAAGTTCCTTTCCGTCATCCTGTTCCCCGCCATGCTTATCCGGATCCCCACGTGGAAGCGTCGCGCCCGCCATATCGGGCTCGCCGCCCTAATCTCGCTCCTCATCGCGCTTCCCTTCCTGGCGATCTGTCCCATCGAGTTCCTGCAATTCCCGACATACTACATGTTAGGCAGCAATGACGGCGGGGCGGGCATGTCCGCGGTGGGCCTGATGAGCATCATGGGCATAATCGTCCCGGGGAACGTCGGCGCCCTCATCACCATCGCGGCCCTCTTGGGATCATACTGGTATTGCTGGAAGCGCAACCTGGACATATGGCGGTCCTGCCTGCTCGTGACCGTTGTGTTCCTATGCATCTATCCGATGATCAGGCTTAGCTACTTCGTCATCCCGTTCGCCTTCCTGACGGTATGGGCGGCCGATGACCGGAGGGTGCTGCTACGCATACTCGGCATGTTCGTCCCCCTGATGGTGGCACAGGCGCTCGAGTTCACCATCAACGACGGAACCGTATCCGCCTCATACGCATGGATCGCCCTGGTCTCGCTCCTGATCGGGCTCATCATATTGGTCGATGCGACACGCATCGCCCTGAGGAAGGAATGCTTCCTTGACCGCGCCCAGACCGGAGCCGCACCGCTTCTGAAGTTGTCGCCATCGACGGTGTCGAAGGGCACCGCGGCGCATGATGCGAAATGAGCCCCGCTCACCTTATCTAATCCGACCTCCAATGATACATCATGCCTGCCGCCATCGTGCTGGTCAGCTGCGAGGTCGGGAAGGAGGACAGCGTGGCCGATGAGCTATGCCAGATGCAGGGGGTGGAGAGCGTCGCCATAGTTTATGGCGTCTACGATCTCGTCGTGAAGCTCTCCGCCGAGACGCTGGAAGGTCTTGAAGGTCTGATCATCAAGAAGCTCCGGACGCTATCTGGCATACGGGCTACGGTGACGCTCATGGTGTCGAGGGAATGCGCCATCTGATCCACGGCGACGATGTGCATCGAATGCGAACGCCCAGTCCTCCTGCTCAGAGCAGCCCATCGACCCCCGGGCCCTCAACATTGGAAGGTCCGGCAGTCCCACTAGTAATCGTATGTTTACTATCCTTCTCGATGGCCCTCGTTATGAACGACTTGCTCTTCATCGCGACGTATGTCGTTTCCAGAAGCATGATGCTCGATGCGAGCGAGAGCGCGAGGCCTATGGCCCACGAGCCTTCGAACTCGATAAAGGCCGTACCTCCGCCTCCAGGCGCGACGGTAGGAGTGAACGCCGTGGCAAATATGACCGGCAAGAACAATAGGAAACATCTGGCGGCGATCCTTCGGTTCTCGACCGCCCATGCGAGAAGGAATGCTAACGGAATGAGATAGTAGCCGGTGTGCATTTTAGGGTAAAGTATGAAGAACACCGTTACCACGAGGGTCATGGACTCCCATTTGCCAAGGTTCTTCCTGTATGAATAGAGGTAGGCGAACAAGAGACCGATGAGCACGATTGCCAGCGAGATCTGCGTTGGAACATCGAAGCCGCCCCTCTGCAGGAATTGGAACACACTGAAGCCTTCGGCCTTCCTCTCGGGATTTCCGATGAAATAATACTGCAGGAACCATGTGAACTCGTCGCCGCATAGTATCAGGAAGGGCGCCGCTACCAGGATGTTCACACCGGCGATTATTCCGATCACCATCCACCGTTCCTTCCAAGAGCGCTGCTGCAGGAAATGTGCCGGGGCGAGGAGTATGGCCCACATCTTGGTCCAGATGCCAAGTCCAATGGCCAGCGAGGCCAGCCGGTTCCGTTCCAGGACCATGAGCAATGCCGGAGCGATGACCGTGAACGCCACTATCGTTTCGTCCTCCCCTAGACCCGCTTCTATGAATCCGAACGGAGAGAGGATGAACATGATGCCCATCAGGAATGCCAGGCGATCATCGTATCTTCGTAGTACATGGTACATCAGCAGCGCACTCAGCAGGCCGAATAGCGCGAAGTACGCGGAATAGACCCATACATGGTCTCCACCGCCCAACAGCTGAGCTGGGATGAGGAGATAGTTGATGAGCGGCGGTGTCTCGGTGTGCACGTCGGTGTAGAGCAATCCACCTTCCAGTATCGTGGACGTCCGTTCCCGATAGAGCTTGATGTCTGAATGCATCACCCCGTTCTCGAACACTTTGGAGATCACCGGCTCGTCTAGGGCGATGACCGTTCCATAGACAATGATCGCAACGAGCACCAGGAATAGGCTCTTCTTCATGGGACTCCAGGAAGCTGTGATCTCCATGAACCGTCTGGAGCTACGTTTGGACATGTCGACCCTCTCACTTCATGTTTGAAAATAATCCGTCCATCTGATTATGTATCAACGGTTCGGAGATGGCGAGCCTGGCCAAGGAGGTTCCAGGCATCGTCTGGGCACCTAGGTAGGTCCGCCGTTCCTCGCTTGTCCTGTACCATTCCACATATCTTCGCAGACCTTCTTTGATGCCAATCCTCGGCTTCCAACCGAGAAGCTTCATGGCCAGCGAAGGGTCGCCCCACGTATGGTTGACATCTCCGGCTTGAGGAGGCAGATATATCGGTTCAAGCTCCCTCCGTCCACAGACCTCCTTCAATTCTTGCACCAGGCGGTTGATGGTGATGGGTCTTCCCCCCGAGATGTTGAGGGCTGCCCCCTTGAGGTCCGGTGCGATCATGGCAGAGCGGATGGCTGCCACCACATCGTCGATATATGTGAAGTCCCTGGTCTGCTCCCCGTCGCCGAATATCTGCGGAGGCAGACCATTGAGGATACGCTCGGTGAAAATGCGGATGGCCATATCAGGCCTTTGACGTGGGCCGTAGACGGTGAAATACCTGAGAGATACTGTATCGAGGCCATACAGCTCATGGAACTGCCGGCAATATATCTCGGCGGCTAGTTTGCTAGTAGCGTACGGCGACACAGGCCTTGGTTCGTCCGTCTCGGTCACGGGTCGCTGATCTATATTACCGTACACCGACGATGAGGATGAGTTGACCACACGCTTCACCCCACCTTCCGCCGCGGCTATCAGTACGTTCAGCGTCCCGACCACGTTCACCATATGGGACTTGAGCGGATCTCTAACGGAGAAGCGGACCCCTGCCTGAGCAGCTAAATGGACCACTGCGTCCGCCCCCTTCATGGTCTTCTTCATGAGCTCGAGGTCGAGAATGTCGCCTCTGACCATCGAGAAGTTTGAGTCTTCTATGCTCCTTTCTAGGAACATCGTCTTGCCTGAATAGTAATCATCGAGGTTATCGATCCCGACGACTTCGTGACCTTCCTGCAACAAATGTTCGGTCAGATTGCTGCCGATGAATCCGGCCGCACCCGTAATGATCACCCGCACATGCCTCACCTTCCAGATTTCCCTGCCGAGGAGCGGGAGGCCTTACCTGACCGATGAGATCGGATGAGATCGGTGTGTTCCCTATTGAATCGCCTGAGATCCTTCAATGCTATGAAAGGGACCGTATAGAACTTGATATATGACCTTCCGCTGGGACGAGTATAGTGGACGATGGGTATCTCCTCAATCTTCATCCCATTCAAGGCCGCTAGCGGCAAGATGTAGCGATGCAGACCGATGTAGCCATCAGGTTCGAATCCCATCGTCAACGCCTTGTCCCTCACGAATGCCTTGAAGCCGCTGTTCTGGTCCTTGATATTGAGTCCGAACTTTCTCCGTATGATGTATCGATTATAAACCCGTGAGATGAACTTCCGGATGAACGGATCGCTGCGCTGATGCCTCCATCCAGTGACCACATCGTTCCCTTCCCTGATCTTGGCCAGGAAAAGTGGAATCTCCTTCGGTTCATACTGCCGATCGCCGTCCATTATGATGACAATGTCCCCCTTGGCCTCATGGAAGCCTGTTCGGATGGCATGGGATCGACCCCTGTTCACGCCGTGGTGGAACGTACGTACCCTCTCATCCGATTCCGAGAGACGGTCACAGATCTCACTGGATCCGTCGGTGCTTCCATCATCGAGTAGGAGGACCTCTCCATCGATATTGTTCTCAGAATAGACATCAAGCACGTCCCTGGTTAGCGGCTCGATGTTCTCTTTCTCGTTGCGGATGAGTAGAACGGTTGTACATTCCATATCAATTATCACCTTTTCCGATCGGAGATGCTGATTGTGGGGCCTCATTCACGACTCCAGCTTTTATGTGGCGATCTTCGAAGAACGTCGCTAGAAGACCTATGGGAACGGATAGCCATATGGAGGTCATAGCGCTCAGGAGGCCTGCCCCGGCAGCGACCCTGGCCTCGATACCTACGGCGGAGAACACCGCCGATGATATCACTATGTGGCTGCTGCCAGCGACCAGAAGCACTGCGCTCAGCGCGGAGACCCCGGTCACCACAAGAGCCGCCGGGACATTGAGGGGTGCCCCCAGCGCGAGCAATATCAGGCATGTCCTTAAAGCCTCATTGGCCCATATGATAACGGTCAGGGTAGCAGCACCTGCCATGGTCCTTCGCTTCGTTCGGTCCGAGCCGGCTGCGACTGACGCGACGAAGGAGTCGAGGAAGCAGGACAATTTACCGGTCAACCTATTGCCCAGTTTTCCGGGGAACGTTCGGTCAATGATATTGATCAAGATGTTTCCAGCAGTTAGTAGGGATCTCGGCCTTGCAAGAAGGCCTATCAGGAGAAGATTGAAGAGAACGGCGAACAAGATGGCGCCATTGATCTCATTCCGGACGGTGCCAAGTATCACAGGTGCGAGAAGCATCATGCCGAAGACGGCGGCGGTCGTGGCAATGATGAGATCCATCATCTTCTCCGTGACAACGAGAGCTGTTCCTACCCCGGCCCTTACTCCCAGCCTGGAGCTGGCACCATAGATCCTGGTCGCCTCCCCGAATACTCTTCCAGGGGTGACGTTGTTGATCGCCTGAGCGAAGGCGAAGTTGGCGAAGATCGAACGGAAGGGAGGTCTGCCGACGGGGCCGTTACCGTTCATAAGGATGCCCCACCTGTAGCTTTTCATTATGAGGTTCAAGATGTAGAGGGCAACGACCAATGACAGAATGCCTAGGTCGACAGAAGTGATGGCATCCCACATTGAGCGGGGATCTGCCGCAAGGATTGCCAATACAATCAAGGCCATACAGCCAAGGAGCTTCAATGACCTGAACTTAGACCTCATCTCCACCATATATGGGGGCTGGGAGAAGGATGCTCATTTAATATATTTAACCTAGAAAATGAGATCTGGGAGAAAGAACGCAACATCGGTCTCGGGTTTGAGAATTTTTCAAGTCCTCATGGTTGTCCGTTTAAACATGCAGGGGGGGCGTCATCATCATCTGAACATCATTACCCCGTCGAGCTTCGATCCGACTGGCGGGTGAATCGACGGTCACGCTTCTTTCTCACCCGGGATCATTTCTGATCACGCCGATGACCTGGTGTTTCTTCGCTCAATTGATAAATACCGCACGTCTCATGGGGGGCCGATATGGAAGGCCCGACGGACCCCCTGATGTTCCTAGGATGGGTGGTCTTGATATCGGCCTCGGGCGTGATCGCCCCTGGCCCTCTGTTCGCCACCGCGGTGGCCAGAGGGATCGATGATCCCAGAGCGGGGTTGAAGATATCCCTCGGGCATGCCATCGTCGAGATGCCTCTCATATTGACCATCTTCCTGGGCCTGATGGCCTTCCTGCAGGACGAGAACATCCTGGCAGGCATCGGGCTGGTGGGAGGTGCCTTCCTGTTCTACACCGGCGTATCCATGTTGCGGCCCAAGCCGGAGGACATCGAGGGAGATACCCGTCACGGCTCCCTAATGTCCGGCATAGTGCTCACGGCGGCGAACCCCTACTTCCTGATGTGGTGGGCCACCGCAGGCGCCGCGCTGATAGGCCTGGCCGCTGGCTTCGGATGGTGGATGATGCTCATATTCATCGTGGTCCACCTGTCCTGCGACTTCGCCTACCTAGGCCTGGTGTCCTACTCGGTCAGCAAGGGGAGGTCCCTGCTCCAGGGAAGATGGCTCCGCGTCATCTATGTGGCATGCGGAATATTCCTCATACTGTTCGCGATGTATTTCCTGTACGGTTCGCTCGATACGTTCCTTACCCTGAGATGATGAGAATAAGGGAAGGAAGGTTCAGTCCCCGCGGCCCAGGGCTATCATCCTCTCCAGTGGTGCCTGTGCCTTTTCCATGAGCTCGGGAGGCAGGTTCACCTCGGGAGACAACGATTCAAGGGCGGCGAGCACATTGTCCAGGGTGATGAGCTTCATGGTCGGGCACACGGCACCGGGCACCTCGATGAAGCGCTTGTCGGGGAACTCCTTGGACAGGCGATATATCATGTCCTGCTCGGTCCCGATGATGAACTCGTCCTTGTCGGATTCCCGGATGTAGTTGAGCATACCTTCGGTGGACCGCGCGGCGTCCGCGGCATCTATCACCTCAGGGCGGCATTCGGGATGCACGAGCACGACGGCTTTCGGATGTTCTTCCTTGAGCTTCTCGATCTTCTTCAAGCTGATGGACTCATGGGTCGGGCAGTAACCCGGCCAGGGAATGATATCCTTGTCCGTGAACCTCTGGACGTAATTGGCCAGGTTCTCATCCGGTATGAAGATGATGAGGTCGGAGTCCAGGGAGTTCACGACCTTGACGGCATTGGAGGAGGTGCAGCATATGTCAGCCTCGGCCTTGCATTCTGCGGAGGTGTTCACGTAGGCGACCACGGACGCGCGAGGGAAGTCCTTCTTCAACATCCTTACTCCGGACGGTTCGCACATGGCCGCCATGGGGCAACATGCCTTGGTCTCGGGATGCAGGACGATCTTATCGGGATTGAGTATCTTCGCGCTTTCGGCCATGAAGTCGACGCCACAGAACACGATTATGTCCGCATCTGCCTTGGAAGCCTGCACTGCCAACCCTAGGGAATCCCCTACGAAGTCGGCGATCTCCTGGATCTCGGGCTGCTGATAGTTATGGGCGAGGATTACAGCGTTCCTCTCCTTCTTCAGCTCTGCTATCCTCTCCTGAGGCTGCATCGAGGCCAGAAATATGACAATCCGTATAAATAGGTTCTATAAGTCTTTGCATCTGGACAAGGGAGCGAGCGTTATCATCCACATGCCTTCAGGTAAGGTGCGTCTCAGCTTCGTTCCCCCCGTATGCGGTCGGACGGTCCCATAGGGATCTGATGACCGATGCGTTCATTCTCCGCTGAACGACCTCACCAGCGCCCCTGGTAGTGCGATCGACCGTCCGATGGCCATTCGTGGCCAGCACTTGACAGGGGCCATCTGGAGCACGCTTTAATAGCACCGCTCCATTCCTGCGTAAGGGACTTGCATGGACCGTTCGCGAGAAGAGAAGGCGGCCTCGTACTTCCAATGCACCGTCCGAGAGAGGGCGGTGTTCGAGGCAGGGATCAAGCTTGCCGCAGTATACCATCAGTTCATCGGGGCGCCCGTCAGCGCATCCAACGCGGAGAGCCTGGAGAAGGCCATCGAGCAAGGCGTCATGGTTCAGCCGTTCGTGGAGTCGGTGACCGTCAGGATCCGCCGCGAGAGTCTCCGTCGCAAGAGGAACGAATACGACTATCAGTCGCTGACAGGCGAGATGCTGGATGTCGTCGTGACCATCAAGATAGAGGATGTTCGGGTACGGGGGCGGCTGAGGTACATTGAAGAGATCAAATATCCTCTGATGTATGTCGAGGCGATAGAAGCCCTCTGACCCGGCCTTCGTCCGGACCCGATGGTCAGGGCGAAAGGGCTTATCCCGCGAACGCAGATGGGATCGGCATGACCACCTGCCGCTGCACCGCCGCCAAGCATGCGACCAGCGCCCTGGCCGGGATGGACGACCAGTACCAAGACGAGATCGGCTGGGGCAGGGACTTCGACACCTCCCGCTTCAATAGGTACATGGATGCTTTCAGGACGGTGTTCTACCTGAGGAAGGGGCTGCAAGTGTCTGGCTACAAGAGCATCGAGGACCTGCACGCGAACGAGTTGGCAGGGGTCCTGACGCTCGGCGAGATGGAGCGATTGTCCGACACGGACGCCGCGCTGATATTGTTCCGGTTTCGATGTGCAGACGCCAAACCCCGAACTACTCTGAACGATGGTAGGTGAGCGTTACGGCTGTTGGAAAAGTAAATTAAGAACGGACGCCCATACGGGCTGGCACCCGTTTCCCCGGGGTTGGCCCAGGGCAACGTGTTTGTTACGGTGACATAGAATGAATACTGGGATTAAGATCGGCATTACAGGCTTGCCCGGAGCTGGCAAAACCCACGCCTTGTTGAAGGTCATTGAAATGTTGGAGGCCGAAGGCTGCAAGGTGGGAGGAATGGTCACCGAGCCCATCATCGAGGGAGGGAAGCGAACGGGGTTCGCCATCGTTGACTGGCAAAATAAGGAGAAGGGCGTGTTCGCCCACGTTGACATCAATTCAAAATTCAACGTTGGCAAGTTCGGCGTGGACCTGAACGTCCTGGAGACCGTTGGCGTGAAGGCATTGCTCAAGGCGACCGAGGACTCCGATGTCATAGTCGTCGATGAGGTGGGCCGCATGGAGGTGGAGTCCCAGACCTTCATCGAGACCGTCAAATACGCCCTGGACATCGAGAAACCGCTCATACTGACCCTTCATAAGAAATCACGCAATCCCCTGCTGCAGGATATCAGGCGGAGGGATGATGTACGCATCCTGGAAGTGACCCCCATCAACAGAAACCTGCTTCCATACAAGATAATGAAGCTCATGAAGGGAGAGCTCCTTTGAGCCGTCCCGGTACCGTGGACGTGGTTGAGGGGAGGACCCGCCTGAGGGTCCCCGACACATTTTCATCTGGCGGGCCCGGGAAACGCATCGGCCACGTCTTCTTCAATTCTCAAATGGCGTTCAACCGCGACATATCGGTCATGTTCCTGAGGGCTCACCCGGTGCGCTCGGCACTGGATGCCATGGCCGGCACGGGGGCCAGGGCGGTGAGGTGGGCGGTCGAGGTGGACGGTGTCGACGTCACGGCCAACGACCGCGACCCTGAAGCGGCGGAGTTCATCAGAGACAACATCGAGCTGAACGGCGTGGAGGCGCGGTGCCGCAGCTCCAATGAGGATCTCAGGTGCATGCTGGCACGCAAGGCTTTCGATCTCATCGACCTCGATCCCTTCGGCAGTCCTGTCCATTTCCTTCCCGCCGCGGTTCAGGCGGTGAAGCGCCGCGGGATACTGGTGGTCACCGCCACCGACACGGCTCCCCTTGCCGGCACATATCCCAAGAAATGCCTTCGGAGGTATGGCGCCCTGTCGGTGCGGTCCCCCTTCGGCCATGAGACGGGACTGCGGATCCTCATCGGACACATAATGAGGGAGGCCGCAAAGGAGGACCGGGGCGCGAGATGCCTGCTATCCTTCTACGCCGACCACTATTTCCGCATATATCTCCAGATGGAGGAAGGAGGGGCAGCCGCGGACCGCTGCCTCTCGCAGATGGGTCATGTGGAGTACGATCCCATCACATGCCGCATATCATACGGTACGGAAAGGACGTCTCGATCGGCGGGGCCGCTGTGGTTGGGCCCCCTGCACGACGCTGGAACGCTCGAGGCCATGGTCGCCTCCGACGATCTTGCCGAAGCAGCGCGATGCCGCAAGTACCTCGACCTCTGGAGGTCGGAGATCGATACCCCGTTCTTCTATGAGAACGATGAGCTGTCGTCCATCCTGGGGATCTCACCGCCTCGCATGGGGCCGCTGCTGGAAAGGCTCAACGAGGTTGGACGCGCGTCCAGGACCCATTTCTCCCCGACCGCGATCAAGACCGACCTGCCGCTGGAAGAGGTGCTTGCGGCATACAGGGAGGTCTCGGGCCGTGGTATGAAGGTATGAGGGAACCATTCCGATCGACCCGCCGATCACCTTTTACCAGTGTGTTCTTCGCGGTATCGCATCCCCGCCCTCGCAGGAAGAAGGTCCAGGGCGGGGCTACATGAGAGGTAGTGTTAAAATATCAGTACCTGCTGACCCACGATGGTGTCTTCTTGCCGACGTTAGCGATCATTGGCACGCAATGGGGCGATGAGGGTAAGGGAAAAATAACCGATTATCTAGCGGAGGGCGCCGACATGGTCGTCCGCTACCAGGGCGGGGCGAATGCCGGTCATACCATCAAGGTGGGAGACGAGGTCATCGCGCTCCACCTCTTGCCGTCAGGAATGGTCCGTCCCGGGGTCATATCCGTCATCGGAAACGGAGTGGTGGTCGACTGCGAGGCCATGGGCAAGGAGATCGAAGGGCTGGTTCGCTCCGGTCGCTCTGCCGATGGCCTAAGGATCTCCGATCGTGCGAACATCGTACTGCCATATCACCGGGCCCTCGATGGGGCGGAGGAACGCGCTCGAGGGAACAAGGGAGTAGGGACCACCGGTCGAGGGATAGGCCCCTGCTATTCGGACAAGATGGCCCGATCGGGGATCCGGATGGGCGACCTTCTGGACGAGGAATACCTGAGGGAGCGCCTCGATACCGTGCTGCCCATCAAGGAGCGCCTCGCCGATTCGCTCGGCGAACCTCTGAACATCGACCGAGATGAACTGGTCAGGAAGCTGCTCGAGTATGGAAGGACCTATCGCGACAAGATCGTCGACTCCTCCGTGCTTATCTATGATGCCATAAAGGCCGGGAAGAGGGTCATGTTCGAGGGCGCCCAGGGGACCATGCTGGACATCGATCATGGGACGTACCCCTATGTCACGTCGTCCAACTGCACCTCCGCCGCCATCTGCACCGGCGCTGGGGTACCGCCTTCCATGGTGGAGCAGGTCATCGGCGTGGTCAAGGCATACACCACTCGTGTAGGCGCAGGCCCCTTCCCCACCGAGCTCAAGGACGAGACGGGAAGGAAGTTGCTGCATCAGGGAGAGGAGTTCGGCACCACCACGGGACGTGAGCGGAGATGCGGATGGCTCGATCTCGTCGTGCTCCGCCTCGCTGTACGCCTGAGCGGGCTGACCTCGCTGGCCATCACCAAACTGGACGTTCTGAACGACATCGATCCCATCAAGGTCTGCGTCGCCTACGAGATAGACGGCGAGAGGGTCGAGAACTTTCCGGGAAACGCATCCAGGCTGGAGCGTGCAAGGCCGATCTACGAGGAGTTGCAGGGCTGGAGCTCATGGTCCGAGGAGACCGCGTCCCTCTGCCGGCGCGGGGTCGAAGCGTTGCCGGAGGCGATGCGCGACTACATATCGTACATCGAGAGGAGCGTGGGCGTCAAGGCCGAGATCCTTTCGCTCGGCAAGAGACGGGATGAGACCATCGACCTCCGTCCAGACCGCTGGTCCATCGCCTAGAGCCACCACCGGTGGCGGCCCCGGAACCGGTCAAGCCGAAGCAGCCACCTCTCGGCCAATGCTATCGGCGCATTCCTGATGATGGATGCGATCTCCTCCAGCGTCCGATCGTGTTCCGCGCGATAGCCTCCGGAGCGCTCCAGGTCATCACGCAGATCCCCGATCCGGGCCCTGAGCCGGACCATGTCATCATCTGACAGGTCGGACCTCCCTATGTCGTCGTCAAGGACGATCAGTTCGGAAGCAAGCTGTCTGGCGTTCCATTTCCTGATCGATGAGGGCGCAACGGCATCGAGATGGCCTTTCAGCTGGTCGACCTGTGCCCTGCTGAGAGGCACTCCATGCTCGGCCCGGTGTATCCGGTCGTACCAGGCCACCGTGCTCGCCTTGGCATCATCTATGAACCTGACCTCGTTGCGCCCTTCCACCGACATGCGCCCTATGAGGTCATCAAGGAACGTTTCGATGCTGAGCCTATCGTCTCCGGTCGGCATCGACTCCCTGTCACCCACCTGGACCGAATGTGTAGCTCTGGTCCTCATCGCATGATGTTCCGTTCGCCTCGTACAAAAAGGGTGCCATCATGGCAGCCCTCGATCATGCCCGGCGGGCCTATCATGCGGTGTCGCTTTTGAAACGCCATCTTCCCCGGGGCACCAGGATCTCGAATCGTACGCCTTTGCCAGGCTCCCCGGTCTCCCTGATCCTCATGCCGGTGGCCGCAAGGACCTCCGCCACGTAATGAAGGCCATGCCCCCGGCGGGATCGATATCCCCATTCGAATATCGCCTCCTTGTCCTCCATGGGAATGCCTGGGCCATCGTCCTCGAATACTATCGACAGTTCCCCGTCATCCCTCATGACATGGATACGCACCTCGGTCGCGCCCGTTCCATGCTTCAAGGTGTTGTGTGCCAGGTTATGGAAAACATGCACCATCGTCTCATCCGCGTACAGTTCCAACTCCGGGACGTCCATCACGACGTTCAGGCCGTGAAGGTCAAGGGAGGAGAGCGCCATGACGATCGTCTCCCTGAGGTCCAGCCATACCGGTGGGACCTTCCCGAGCTCGTAATATCTGTGAGTGGAGCCAAGGAGGATGTTTATCTCCTCGATGGCGGCCTTGCTCTTATCCAGGTACTCGGCCTTCTTCACCTCGTCCTTGGTCCTTCTCGCCAGTTCCATGTACCCCACCGCCGAGGTGATATGGTTCTGCATGTCATGATAGGAAAGGCTTCCAAGAAGCTTCAGCTTGTTCTGGGCGAGTTCCAGCCGTTCTACGTTCCTGACGATCTCGGTGACGTCCCTGGCGATGCCGATCATCATCACGGCGCGCCCTTCATCGTCCCGCACCGTGGCCGTACTGACCTGGAGCCAGATCGCCTCACCGTCCCTACGGGATGCATGGAACGTGCGCATGCTCCGATCATGCTCGGTATCTATCGAGTCCTCTGGGACCCAGCCGCCCAACGGATGTACGCCCCTCGCACCGTTCCGGCCCCTGTAATAGTCCTCAGGGGGGTACCCCGTGATCTCCTCCACAACCGGGCTGATGTAGGTCAACCTCATCTCTGGATACAGTTGATACTGGAACAGGACGTCTCGAACGTTCTCCACGATCCCCCTGAACGACCTTTCCCTGTCGGCCAGCTCCCGGTATAGCAGCCTGGTCGGCTCGACGATGCCAGTGTGGACGATGGCCATGAAGACCAGGAAGAACTCGGCGAGCATGAAGAGGTGGCCCAGCATGTTGACGGCCGAATAGACGCCTATGTATAGCGTGAACACCAGCTCGGCAAGTATGAACATGAGCACCGCCAGGAGCAGGTTCTGATGTACATTGCGGTCGAACCATGAACGCCTGAGATACAGGAGGACGCCGCCCGAGACGGCGAGAACGATGATCGCATATTCGCTGACGATCTTGAAAGGTGTGAGGCCGGTCGGCGGGACGTACGCGGAGGGGAAGACCCCAAGGAAGATGGTCGATAGGATCACGGACGTGATCATGGTGTAGCCCAGGATCATCCACCGCCAGGACAGACCTCTTCCGATGGCCAGGGGCGCGATGAGCAGGGTGAAAGCCTGGACATAGCGGAGCGCCAGCCACAACTGCGTCGGGAGGTTGGCCCCGTCGGGGAACACGCCCATGCCTTGATAGGCAAGCATGTGAAGCATCTCGATGACCGCGGTGAACAGGTATGACACGCCGAGGATGCGGAGGTAATTGTTCTCGATGCTGCCCCTGCTGGTCAGGACCACGGCGGCGATGGTGAACGATGCCGCCGCCCCGAAGGTCTCGGCCAGACTATGGAACAGAAGGAAGTTGAAGAACGAGGTGGAGGAGAGAAGTAGCAGGAACGCAAGGAAAACCGCGTACGGGAACCACCTGCGCCTGTAGATGGGTGTCCCTCGCGTCCCATCCCTTTGTTTCTCCAGGCCGCTCGATGCGCTCTCATTACCGACCGTTGCCTGGAGGGACATGAGTTTCGTCTCCCATGCCCTCTAAACATTAGGGATTACAAATCGATATCGCATGGATGTCGAATATCGCCATCACAGTGTAGCTCTCTGGAACCCCTTCATTCCCATCGGCACCGTGGCATCGATGGCGACCTTGGACGTCGTCCCCTCCGCGCTGGGATCGAGCGACGAGCCAGCGGCGTTGTTGATCACGGTCAACGAACGGGACGCCTGGAACCTGGTGGCCACCGCCCACTCGACCTGATGATCGTCATAGATGTCGATGTCCTCGTCCACCACGATGACCTGCTTCATGGACGGGTGTCCGGTGAGGGCCGCCAGGGCTGCGTTCATCCCGTCCCCCTCCTTGTTCTTGGTGATGGACACCACACCGTGCAGCCAGCAACATCCTCCCTCGGTCAGTCTGACCCCGTGCACCCTGGGAACCACCTGGTTCACCGTGCGATAGATCATCGGCTCGCGTGGGAGCCCCATCAACAGGTAATGCTCAAGTCCGCCGGGGAAGAGCAGTTGGAATATCGGGTCCTTGCGCATGTACAGGCGGTCCACCTCGAACACGGGACCGGGGCGCACGGAGTCATACGTGCCGGTGATGTCCACGAACGGTCCCTCGTCGACCATGCGCGACGTTATCCTTCCCTCCAGGACGACCTCAGACTGCGCCGGGACGCGGATGCCCGACGGCAGCTGGTATACATCCAAGGGCCCGCCGATGGTCCTCTCCTTGAGCGAGGATGCTATGTGCATCTCATCGACGTCATAGTTGGTGGAAGTGGCCGCGGCGAGCAGTACCGGAGGGCAGAGGCCCATGCAGAACGCCACCGGAAGGTCCTCTCCCCTTGCCTGGGCCTTCTTCCACATGGTGTACAGGTGGCGGGGCACCAGCCGGAGGGCGAAGCTCCTTCCGTCGAGCAGCAGCATGCGGTGGAAGGACAGGTTGGCCTTGCCGTCCTGCTCGGCCACCGCGACGGCGGATGTGATGTACCTCCCGGCGTCCTCCGGGTAATACTTCACGATGGGTATGGAGGTGAGATCGAACTCCTCCCTGACGTCCTCCATGAACGGTGCGGAATCGACGAGTCTCGGGGGCGTCGGCGAGGAAACGGCCTCCAGCATCTTCCTCATCAGATCGTTCTTGTCGATCTTGAGCGCGGAGCAGATACGTTCTCTGGTCGACCATACGTTGCCGGCCGCGCGCATGCCGTTGATATCATTGAAAATGACAGGGGTGGCATTGTTCTCTGCCAGCAGTCGAGAGGCCTCCAGGTCTACGCTGACCGGGCGGTCTATGACGATGGCATCCTTCATCTCGGCGAGGCGGTCCCTGAGGGCCATGCCTGCTTAATAAGGAGGGGCGTATTAATCCATTACCCTGGCCGGGACGGTATCGGCCGCCATTCGAAAGATACAAAAGCAAGAGGGAGGATGGGCCGCCATATGTCCGCAGAGCTGAAGGATGTCGTCAGAAAGTACGCGCTGCAGAACGCCGCCCTCTACGGGGGAAAGGCCAACCCCAAGGCGGTCATAGGGAAGGTGATGGCCGAGAGGCCGGAGCTGCGATCCCGCGCCCGAGAGGTGGCTGCCGCCTCTGAAGAGGTCTGCCGTGAACTGGCAAGCCTGCCGTTCGATGACATCTGCAGGATGGCCGAGGACATGGATCCAGAATTATTGAGGAAGACCAAGTGCGAGCGCAAGCATACGCTGCCAGACCTTCCCAATGCGGTCGAGGGAAAGATGGTGATGCGGGTGGCCCCCGGTCCATCGGGACCGCTGCATCTCGGACACACCCGCGTGGCCTTGCTCAACGACGAGTACGTCAGGCGATACAAGGGAAGGTACATCAACCGCATGGAGGACACCAACCCCGAGAAGGTCGATCCAGATGCGTACAGGATGATACCCGAGGACCTTGAGTGGCTGGGAGTGGAGGTCCACGATACGGTCATCCAGAGCGACCGCTTCGAACTGTACTATGATGTGGCGCGCCGGCTGATCGACATGGGCAAGGCATATGTGTGCCTTTGCGAGGCTGAAGACATGCGCCGGTACAAGGAGCAGAGCGTCGCATGCCCTCATCGCGACCAGTCGCCAGAGGAGGCCAACGAGCTGCTGGACCGCATGCTCTCCCACAGCCTTGGAGGCGGCGAGGCCGTTCTGGTCATAAAGACCGATCTGCACCACCCCAACCCGGCCGTCAGGGACTTCGTCGGCCTGCGAATAGTGGATTCGGTCCCGCATCCGCGGACGGGCACCAGATACACCGTGTATCCGATGATGAACCTCTCGGTGGCCGTGGACGACCATGAGCTGGGGATGACCCACGTCATCCGGGGAAAGGATCACCTGAACAACACCCTTCGCCAGGAGTACATCTTCGACTACCTCGGTTGGGACAAGCCCTACTATTTCCATTATGGCCTGGTCTCGATCCCCGACACGATGCTCAAGACCTCCACCATCGGCGAGGGGATACGCTCCGGAGAATACTCGGGGTGGGACGATGTGCGGCTGGGGACGGTGAGGGCCATGGCCCGGAGGGGCATACAGCCAGAGGCGATACGCAACTACTGGATAGATGTCGGCATGAAGGAGGTCGACATCGAGTTCTCCTGGGACAACCTGTATTCGTTCAACAAGCAGATAGTCGACAGGACCGCGTCCAGGTACTTCTTCGTATGGGACCCCAAGATCGTGGACATCGTGGGCGTCGACCGCATAGAGGCACATTGCCCCATCCATCCAGACCATAAGGACCTCGGGTGCAGGGACCATACATTGACACCGCCCCTGAGCGTTCATATGACCGCCGAGGACCTGGAAGGGTTCAAGCGGCGCGGCACGGTCAGGTTGAAGGACCTATGCAACCTCCGCTGGGAGGACGGCAAGGCCGTATACGCCGGGGACGACATCGGGGTCCTGAAGGAGGGGTGGAAGATCGCCCACTGGGCGCCGCCGTCGGCGGTTCCGGCAGAGGTGTACCTTCCGGACGGAACGGTGCGGAAGGGAGTGGCCGAACCGCTGCCGGAGAAGGAGGAGGGAAAGGTCGTTCAGTTCGAACGCTTCGGCTTCGCCCGGGTTGAATCGCTGGCTCCCAAGGTCCGCGCATATTTCGCACACACCTGAGCCTTCCCTAGAGGTTCGATCCCTGGAACCCGGTCGTACGAGGTTTCATGCTGTGACGTGGGCCGCATGGGTGCATGGGCCTGACTGGCCGGTGAGGCGGCGGTTGACGTTCCCGGCGAGTCGACGGCATGAGCGACGATGTGTGGCCACGAACCGATCGCCTTCAAGTCGCGGACCTTGCACCTGACCGCCGCTCGCTGGCGCTCCGCAGCGTCGGTGCACGTTCCGGCAGGAAGACGACGTTGCCTTCCTACGAGCGAAGTTGTTGCAACGTGCTCCGGTGCACCATCTCGAAGTCCCGGTCCAGCTTCTCCCGCGCGTCCTTGTCGAATATTTGTTCGATCAAGGAGAGGACGTTGCCTTCCTCCACCTGGACATGCAGAGAGAACACGTTATTGGCCACCACCAGCCTGGGCAACCAGATCTCCTCGGTTATCTCCACATCTGCCAGGTCCTTCATCAGCGAGCGGATTATCCTATGCTCCTCGAGCGACTGCAGGGCGATAGGCCGGATGTCAAGGTCGGCCCCCAGTTGAGCATACACTGTCTGCTCCTCCGCCCTCTCGTGGCTCTCTATGGCGGTCATGAGGTCTATGAACTGCCTACCATAGGTTTCCGGGTCGTCGATGTCCGCGTTCAGGATATTGCTGAATGCCGTTTGAAGCTCCTCATGCTCCTCCTTCAATCTCTCTACGATGTCCATGTGACGCCTCGGTTGAGTTCTCGGAGCGACGGGTATATCTCTATTGCTCTCGTCACAACAGGGCGATCAGCTGGAAGGTGTAGTTTGCGATGGTCCCGAGGACTATTGCCAAGGCGACGGACGATATCGTTATCAAGAGGGTGGAACGGATGTCGAACTCCTTGATCAGTGCCGCCATGACGCCCAGGCAGGGCATGTAGGTCGCCATGACAAGGGCGAACACGAACATCTGCTGAGGTGTAAGGACGGTGCTCAGGTCCCCTCCGGCCCCCAGGGCGAAGATCACGAAGAGGATCTGGAGGGCCATCTCCTTACGCAGCACCCCGAACAACAATGCCACGATGATGACGGGCGGGAGGCCCAGCAGGCCCTGGGTGAGAGGCGTCAACGGGTCCACCAGGGCGTCCAGTACATCGTAGGTCATCAGGGCCTCGAGGGCCAGGCTCCCCACCAGCAGCAGAGGGAAGGCTATCACGAAGAAGTCCTTGACCCTCATCCACGTCTTCACCAGCACGTTGCGCGGGGAAGGCATGCTCAGATCGGGGATCTCGATGGCAAGGCTGGGGGGCTCTGCCCTGAGCACCCTGTGGAGCACCCTGCCGAGAAGCAGGATGAGGAGGAGGAGTATGATGTATATGAGCGCGGCCCACGCTATGCCCGAGTATTGTCCCACCGTCCCTATGATGATGACCGTCTGGGCGGAACAGGGGACCACCATGACGATCATGGTCGCCAGGATGATGCGCTGCCTCCTTGACTCCAATGTCCTGGTGGCGAGAATCGCCGGCACATTGCAGCCTGTTCCCACTATCATGGGGATTATCGTGCGCCCGTGAAGGCCGAGCTTCACCATGATGCCGTCCAGCAGCATCACCACCCTGGGGAGGTAGCCGGAATCCTCCAGCAGGCCGAGCAATAGGTAGAAGACCAGGATGTACGGCACCACTATGGCAAGGATCGCCTGTATCGATATGTCCACGCCGGTGGCGATGATCCCTCCCGGCGTGCCGCCGATGAACGAAGCCAACCGCTCGAAGAGGTCTCCCACCAAGAGCGAATAGCCGTCCAGCAGCAATTCCTCCAGCTGGCCTCCCAACACCACCACGGCCAGGAATATGCCTGACAGCACTGTCAGTAGAATAGGGATGCCGGTAGCAGGGCGGAGGGTCAGTTCGGAGATCCTGTCGCGCAGCGTCAGCTGCCCTTCCAGCTTGCTTATGACCTGGGATGCGATCCTTCCCGCTTCGCCGTACCGGTCGCGGGAGATGTGAACCTCCACATCTTCCCCGTGCTCCTCTCGGAACTGTTCGCGATAGCTGTCAGCGGTGGCCCGTATGGTCGGCGAGAACTGTTCGACGAAACGGTCGTTTCCCTCCAGAAGCTTGATCAGGGCGCCGCGTATCGGGAATCCCGCCTCGGTCGCGATCCTGTCCTCGGCCATGTCCTCCAGGAACGCCTCGATATGGCTGTCATATCTCGTGACGTACGGGGAGCGCTGCACCCTGCTGGCGATGACGGTCTTCATCAGCCGGTCGACGCCCTCTCCGGTGGTCGCCACGGTCGGTACGATCGGCACGCCGAGGATGTCCGAAAGGAGGTCGACGTTCAGGGAGAACCGCTTCCGCGCCTGGTCCATGAAGTTCAGCGCCACCACGACCTTGTACCCCAGCTCTATCAGCTGGAGGACCAGCACCAGGTTCTGCTCCAGGCGGGTGGCGTCGACCACGGCTATGACGCAGTCGGGCCTCTTCTCGAACAGAAGGTCCGTGGCGACCTTCTCGTCCTCGGTGGTGCCCGCGAGCGAGTACGTCCCGGGGAGATCGAACACGGAGATGCGCTTTCCCTCATACGTCACTACGCCCTCCTCGAAGGACACCGTCGTTCCCGGATAGTTCGCCGATATGACGCCTATGCCGGTGATACGATTGAACAGTACTGACTTCCCGACGTTAGGATTCCCTGCCAGGACAAGTCTCAAGGGATCACTTCTCCACTTGTATCAAGGCCGCGAAGTCTCTCCCCAACGCCACCCTCATCTCGTTCAGCCGGATGAGGAGGGGGCCTCCCATGGGAGCATGCTCCTCTACCATCACCTTTCTGCCGGGAACGAAGCCCATGCCTATGAGGCGGCGTATCTTCGTGGGGTCGTCACATATGAGGTGGGAGATCACAGCCTCCTCACCTTCAAGCAGTTCCGTGATGGGGAAAGAGGGAGGCTCATCCTCCATCTCTATCTGGGGAGCGGGTATAGGGTCGCCGTCGGGGCAAACCGTTGGATTGTTCATGATCTTGGACAGTATCTCCACGGATTCGTCGGAGAAATTGTGCTCCAGGCGCATGGCCTCCTCATGGCTGTCCTCGGTGGATCGGCCGAGAACGTCTACCAGGAAGCGTTCCAACAGGCGGTGGCGGCGCTTGATCCTCTCCGCCACCCTTGTGCCTGCCGGGGTGAGCGTCACGCCCTTGTAACGCTCATAGTTGAGATATCCTTCCGAGGCAAGCCTCTGGGTCATCTCCGTCACGCTCGCGGGGGACAGGTTTAGCCGGCTGGATATCTCGGAGGTCTTCACCGGAGTTCCCTTGCGAGAGAGATCGTAGATGCATGCCAGGTAGTCCTCGGCGTTCTCGCTGATCTTCACGGTTCGATGATGTGAATGTGATATAAAATAGATTTGGTTCTCCTAAAAATCAGATGTCCCGGAACGGGACTATGTCGCAGCAGCGGCATTCTGGACACATGGTCCTTACCGTGTGGGTGTCCAGCCCGTGCTCCTGAAGGATCCTCTTGTGCTCCCTGGCGAGGTGCAGCAGCCTCTCTGGCTGGACAGGCGTCAGGTGGCCGAGGGCCTCCTCCATCGCCTGGCGGTTCATGTCGTTCAATCTAAGAGGTCGCAGAGTGGCTATGCATCCCATCCTGGCCAATTCGGCCACCCCTTCCAACAGGTTCTCGTCGCTCTCCCCCATGCCGAAGATGATGTTGGAGGTGACCCTTCCTCTGCCGAACACGCTCACCGCATAGGCTATCGACCTGAGGATCCAGTCAAGGTCCAGGTCCCCGCACACCTTTACGAAGATGTCCCTGTCATATGTCTCGATGTTCAACTTGATCTCGTCTGCGCCAGCCTCCTTCAACGCATCGATCTGGTCCAGCCGATCCACGTAAGGCTCCACGCCTATCGACATGCTGGGGAACGCCTCCCTGATGCGCCTCACGACCTCGATCATGCGTTCGACCGTTTCCTGAGGTGACGAGACCACGGCGGATGTCAGGGCCACCCCCTTCAGGCCACCCCTTTCATTCGCCTTCTGCACCATCTCGACGATCCGGTCCGCATCCAGCGACTTGGTTATCCTCTTGTCGAGGCGGGGCGAGGTGCAGAACTTGCAGGCGTATATGCATTCGGTGGACAGGTTGAAGAAGGCCTGCTCCGGGGCGTGATGGAGGGTCGGCTGGAACTCAACGTCGCTCACCAGCACCTCTCCCTCATGGACTATGGAGTAGCGTTCTCCGTCCCTCACGAGCTCGAAGTCTCCCGCATCGTAGGAGATCGCCTTCTTGACCCTCGTGCCGCCGAAACAGAACACCATGCTGGCGGAACCGGCGCCGGGGCCTGCAGTGGAGCGGGAGAGGGGGAACGGGGGCCTGAAGTCCGCGGGCACCTTCACCGCTCCGCCCGTCAGAAGCTTGGCCTTCTTCAAGGCTGTCAGCTGACCCTCTTCCACCTCACTCCCTCCGAGGTGTCCTGCAATTCGATCCCGCTCGTCTTAAGGCCGTCCCTTATCCTGTCCGCAAGGTCGTACAGCTTGCGCTTCCGGAGCTCGTTCCGGACATCTATCAGCAGCTCCACAAGCTCCCCGGACCGGTCCTCGGCCTCCGTGACCGGAGCAGGCAGTATTCCGAACACCTGGTCCACCTCCTCCATGACGCCGATGACGTTTTCAGCCCCTTGCTTGCTGAGCCTGCCCTCGGAGAGGAGCCTGTTCACGTCGCGGACCAGTTCGAAGAGCGCCGAGATGGCAGCCCTTGAATTGAGATCGTCGTCCATCGATGCGATGAACTCATCGCGGAACGCGTCCACTTCCGTGGAGGCGTCATAGTCTCCCTTCGCCGATTCCCTGGCGGCCTGCAGTTCCGAATATGTGTTGTGCAGCCTGCGAAGGCTGGCGGCGGCCTCATCAAGGGCCTCGGGAGAGAACACCTGGGGACCGCGGTAATGTGCGGAGAGGAAGTAGAACCGGATCTCCTCCCTGCTGTAGCTTTTCAACACCTCCCGTACGGTGAAGAAGTTGCCGGCGGACTTGGCCATCTTGGCTCCCTGCACCTGCAGCATGCCATGATGCACCCAATAGCAGGAGAGAGGTTTCCCGTTGGCCGCCTCGGATTGCAGGATCTCGTTCTCGTGATGCGGGAAGATCAGGTCGTTCCCCCCGCCATGGATGTCGATCGTCTCGCCCAGATGCCGTGTGCACATGGCCGAGCACTCTATGTGCCATCCCGGCCGGCCCTTTCCCCATGGGGAGTCCCACGATATCTCCCCTGGCTTGGCCGCCTTCCACAGGGCGAAGTCATAGGGATGGCGCTTGGCCTCGTTGACCTCCACCCGGGCGCCCGCCTGCATGTCCTCCAGGCGCTGTCCCGTGAGGCGTCCGTAATCCTCCACCTTCTCCACGGAGAAATATACGCTGCCATCCTCGCTGACGTATCCATAGCCATTGTCGATGATCTTCTGGATCATGTCGATGATGTCGCCTATGCTCTCCGAAGCCTTGGGATATTCATCCGCCCGGCGGACGCCCAGCCGGTCGATGTCCTCGAAGTAGCGTTGGATGTACATCGATGACAGTTCGAGAGGGTCCATGCCCTTCTCGGCCGCCCTGTTGATGATCTTGTCATCCACGTCGGTGAAGTTGGTGACATGCTTGACATAGTAACCGCGGTAGCGGAGGTATCGTGCGATCATGTCGAACACTATGGCCGAGCGGGCGTGCCCCATGTGCATGTCATCGTACACCGTGACGCCGCACACGTACATCCGGACCTTGCGGTCATCGAGCGGCACGAACTCCTCTTCCTTCTTCGACAACGTGTTGTATATTCGCAGCGTCACCTTATCCCTCGGAATCTCTGGGCTGTAATATCCCCAGTAGTAGTTATGGTTTCTTCAGGCTATCCTCGAGGGAGTCTATCCTCTTCTCCAGGGAATCTATCGCGGAGCAGATGTCGGTGAGGGTCTCCCAAAGAGGGTCGGGTAGGTTCTCTTGCCTCACCCTCTGTAGGCGGTCCCGTTCACACTTGTTCTTCTGAACGACCTTTCCGGGTATGCCAACCACGGTGACGTTCGGCGGTACGTCCTTGACCACGACAGAGCCGGCGCCGATCTTCACGTTCTCCCCTATCGTGATGTCGCCCAGTACGGTTGCGTGAGCTCCGATTATCACGTTGTCCTTGATCGTCGGATGCCGTTTCCCCTTGGCCGTGGAGACCCCACCTAGGGTGACGCCCTGGAAGATGCTGACGTTGTTCCCGATGATGGCGGTCTCGCCGATCACCACCCCTGTCGCATGATCGATGAACACCCCCTTGCCGAAGGTCGCCCCGGGATGTATGTCCGCGCCGGTCAGCACGCGGGACCAGTAGTTGATCAGGCGGGCCAGCTTGTACTGGCCCTTGAGGTACAGTCGGTGAGAGACGCGATGGAGGAGGAGCGCGTGGAGGCCCTGGCTGAACATCAGGGCTTCGGAGAACGATTTCGGGGCGGGATCCCTCTCCAGCACCGTGTAGACGTCTTCCTTCCAGCTCATGTCAGTCCATCGAGAATAGATCTGTGCTTAGATATCTTTCTCCAGTGTCCGCCAGGAGGACCACCACCTTGGCCTCCGGGCCAAGCTCCTTGGCGACGTTCAGGGCGCCGCACAGGGCCGCTCCGGAAGATATTCCGCATAGGATGCCCTCCTTCCGGGCAAGCTCCCTGGCGTGCCTGATGGCCTCCATGTCATCAACCTGAAGGATATGGTCAATCAGCGAGAGGTCGCATGTGTCCGGGACGAAGCCGGCGCCTATCCCCTGGATCCTATGCGGCCCCGGCTTCCCGCCTGAGAGCACGGGGGATGCGGACGGCTCCACCGCCACAAGTTCGACGTCGCAGTTCCTCTCCTTGATCGCCCTTCCCACCCCGGTTATCGTCCCGCCTGTACCAACGGCCGATACGAAGGCGTCAAGGTCAGGCAGGTCCGCAAGTATCTCCTCGGCGGTGGTTCGGTGATGGGCCTCCGGATTGGCCGGGTTCTGGAACTGTTGAGGCATGAACGCGTCGGAATCGGACCGCAGTATCTCCTCCGCCCTGGATATCGCTCCCTTCATGCCGTCCTTCCCGGGCGTGAGGACCACCTCCGCGCCGAATGCTGCCATGAGGCGCCGGCGCTCCACGCTCATGGTCTCTGGCATGGTTATGACCAGACGATAGCCCTTGGCCGCACAGACCATGGCGAGGCCGATGCCAGTGTTGCCTGATGTGGGCTCCACGACGAACATTCCGGGGCGGAGCTTGCCGTCCCTCTCCGCGGCCTCGATCATAGATAGCGCGACGCGGTCCTTCACCGAGTGCATGGGGTTGAACGATTCCAGCTTGGCATAGACCTTGGCGCTTCGCTCGCCGACGATCCTGTTCAACCTCACCATCGGCGTATGGCCGACAGCTTCCAGGATGTTCTGGTACAGCATTGCCTCACCGAACAAGGGAACACATCAGGGACCTATTATCATTTCTCAGGGAAAAGGGTCGGCGGCCGTCGATGGCCGTCAAGGCCCCATCGAACCTGTAGGTCCGACGTGCTTGATGATGAGCGCATTCCGATGGACGGTCCGGTCGGGGGCGGGATCACGAGAGGCGACCGAGGCAGGACAAGGGACGGTAAGGACGTGGTAAGGAAAAGTGGGGCCGGGACCGAGATTTGAACTCGGGTGTACGGATATCTGCCTCGGACCGAAGCCCCAGGGGCTGCAGTCCGCCACATGGCCGCTCTGTCATCCCGGCGTCGACCGTTAATTCAGCTAGGTCTAAATAAGCTTATCTTCTATCAAAATTCCACATCAAAATAATTCCGAACATTAAGAACATTTAAGAGAGGCGGTTCATTGGCTGGAACATGCTTCCCGGGCATTGCAAGGACGTGGCGGTGAAATGGGTCGACTTCGAACTGACAGCGGAGAACATCGATCGCGAGATCCAGGGGAAGAAGGCATACACCAGATGCGACCACTATGTGCTGCGGAATGGGGATGAGGCCGCGGTGGTCGCGATAAGCAAGGCGGAAGGCATGGAGCTGTTCCGCCCCATCATCGATCACAGGATCGTCGCATTGCCTGAGGATATCGATATCGTCGTCGACCCTTCAATCGATGTGATAAATCCATCCAGCATGGCCAGGGTCGCCGAGCGACACCCCGGCCGGACCGTGGTGGTGGAGGGGCTGTTCGGCCATGTGTCATTCGTCAGGCCCGATGAGATAGTCCGCCTGGAGGTCCTTGACGTGGTGCCTCCAAGTCCGTCTAAACTATCCGTCCTGGTGGAGAGGGCGCTCGACGCCGGACTCGTCCATCATCCAGTCGTGCCCAGGTACACCGAGGTCGATCTCAACGAACTTGCATCCGGGATCGCCACGCCGGCGATCGTCTTCCCCTGCGAAGCTTCCGGGCTGACCTCTGACAGAAGGATATACTATCTCGACCAGGTCCCCGATGTCGATGAGGAGACCACCCTGGTGGGCTGCGACCTATCCGGCCGCATCTTTCGCACCCTATACCGCAGGGACATCACCAGGGTCGAGATGTGCCCTCAGGAGCTTGCACCGCGCGACGGGCGCAAGCGCCTCGTGAAATGCTGCCGCGTCAGGGAAGGGTATCAGCTCAAGGGGGACCTGGCGGTGGTGCCGTGGGGAGCCACGGTGGAAGAGGTGGCGGACGCCATCAACGCCCTGTTATCGACGACGGCTTAGCTCCCTTGCCCTGGCCATGGCGCAGAAGCCTTCCTCTCCCCTCCCCATCTTCATCAGAAGCTCGGCGGCCAGATACCACGCGTCCTCGTCCTCGGGATCCTCGATCAGGCGATCCTCGACCAGTTGCAGCGCGATCCGGGTCTGCCCCCTGGCCATGAACTCGCGGGCCCTCTGAACGGGGTTCTTGGTCCGTTCATTGTAATCGGCCATCGCCTCCTGTGCCCCCTTGACGATCTCGTCGAGGGCGTAGCGGGACAGCCATGGATATCTGGCGCTGAGGGTGCGGCGGAACCTCTCCACCTCCTCCGGCACCAGCTCCGTGGTCCTGCCCCGGAACATGCGCCTGGGCACGTTGATCTCAAGATTGCCATGGTACATCTTGATGAAGTTGGGATTATCCTGGGAACGGGCGACCCGCTTCACGTCGGCATGTAAGCCCGAACGAATAGAAGTCAACTTCCCTCGCTGACCCCTAGGATGCCAGGACAGGTCATCCTCGAGGTCGGCCCATGATGCTCGGGTTCATTGTTCAATATGCGTCCTCTCTACCCGCTCATTCTAGATGTTCACCGGTCCCATCGAGCTTGTATCAATCGCAATGATGGAGCGATGCCTTCGATTATATCATCAGGTCGGTGCAATATGGTCGAATGATGAAGGGCGCGCTCATCACGGTCATCGTCTCCCTGATCCTCATCCTATCGGTCGGTTCCTCGATGGCACAGCCGCTGCCATCGGCGGAGCTGGACACACGTGAGGTCCATACGAACTTCATGGAGGCCTTCACGGCAACGGTCCGCAACCAGGGTAGCGAGGACATGGTCGTCACAAGGGTGAGCGTCACCATCGACTGGCCTGGCTGGGCGCCGACATCATACCCCATCTTCGAGGGGCGCGAGGTCATCCCGGCGGGGGGTGAGAGGGTCTTCACCGGCCCGGCCATACGGATGCCGCAGACGGAAGCGGGCACCTACCATGCCTTCCTCGCAGTGGTGTTCGAGATGCCATATGGCCAGCAGGAAACACGTTTCGAGACGTCGGTGAGCATATCCGACTGGGGGATACGGCCAGGGGGCGTGCCGGAATACGTCGCCGTTCCTATATCGATCGCCGCCCTGATGCTTCTCATCACGGCCGCCTTCTTCAGGCTGGAGAGGGCGACGGGATGGCCGCCCTTCCGGGCCGTGCCGCGTCATCGCCAGAAGCGTCGAACGTAGGCATATGCGACATATGTGATGGCGAAAACGGTAACGAGGGACCCGGCGCCTGCCATAATCAGGTTCGGCAGTATGATCCCGAGAGCGAACAGGACGAGTCCGATGGCCAGGATGAACAATTGGATCTCAAGTTCGCGGCGCTCCCACCATCTCTCGCCCTCCTTGACCATGTACGATCGCGCTCCCAGACGAACGGCAACACCGTTCTCGTTTATCAACCTGACCTGACCGCGTCCATGCGAAGAAGCGTCGGAAATCGTTATTAGGTGAACCTCGTTCATCGGTGCATGGAACAGATCGCCCTGAGTCCATACAATCCCCGCCTGCAGAGGAGCGGCGTCATCGTCTACGACTCCACCCTGCGCGATGGAGAACAAACGCCCGGGGTCGCGTTCACACCCGAACAGAAACTGAAGATCGCGCAGTTGCTGGACGATGCGGGGGTCCATCAGATAGAGGCCGGGTTCCCTGCGGTGTCGGAGAACGAGGTCAGGACCATCAGGGCGATAGCCGACCTTGGCCTGAAGGCCGACATCCTAGGATTGTCCAGGGTGACCAAGGGGGACATCGACGCCGCAGTGGACGCCGGTGTCGACCTCGTCCTGCTTTTCGTAGGCACTTCCGACATCCATCTGCGGTACAAGATGAAGAAGAGCCGCGAGGATGTGCTGTCGATGATCACCGACTCGCTGGACCATTGCCGCGCCAGGGGCGTGAAGGCCGCGGTCAGCGCCGAGGACACGACCCGCACCGACCTTGAGTTCCTCATGCAGGTCTACCGGACCGCCGAGGCCGGCGGGGCGGTGAGGGTAGGTGTGACCGATACTCTGGGCTGCGCAACTCCGGAGGCGATCTCGATGCTCGTCTCCAGGGCCAGGCAGGAGGTCAAGGTCCCGATAGCGCTGCACCTCCACAACGACTACGGGCTCGCCTTGGCGAACGCGTTCGCCGGAGTGAAGGCCGGGGCGACGGCGGTCACGACCACGGTCAACGGCATTGGCGAGAGGGCGGGCAACGTTCCGCTGGAACAGTTCGCGGTGGGGATGAAGTACCTCTACAACAGCGACATCGGCATCGACTGCACCAAGATGAAGGCCTTGTCCGATACCGTCTGCGAGTTCTCTGGCCTCCACAAGCCGAGGAACCAGCCGCTCGTCGGCACCAACGTGTTCGCCCATGAATCAGGGATACATGTGGCGGCGATCCTGAACTGTCCCATGACCTATGAATCGCTCCCGCCCCAGGCGGTCGGTAACGAGAGGCACATCATCATGGGCAAGAAGACCGGCGTGAACTATGTCAAGAAGCGTCTGGTGGACATGAACGTCGATGCCACCGATGAGCAGGCCACCGAGATATGCCGCCGGGTGAAGGAACTGGGGGAACGCATCGGTCGAGTGAGCGACGATCAGTTCGCCCGCATAGTCCACGAGGTCATGGACGCCTAGGCCCTGGTGATGCCGCCGGAAGCGGTGCGCCGGCACCGCCCGAACTCCTTCATGCCCTCGACCTGGACATCGTAGAACACTGGGCCTTCGACGCATACGCGGAAGCCGTCGATCACACAGGAGCCGCACAGGCCAGAGCCGCATTTCATCAATCGCTCGAGGGAGACCTGGCAGCGTACGCCTGCCTCCTTGCATGCAGGCAGCAGATATCGAAGCATTATCTCCGGACCGCAGCCAAGCACCATGTCGTACCTCTTCTCCTTCATCATGCTGGCTGCCAGCGCCACCACCGTGCCATGGAAGCCCAGGCTGCCGTCGTCGGTGGAGACGCGCACGTCCGACGATCGGGACCTGGCCCTCTCCAGGAAGATCACCTCCCCGCCGTCCCTCGCACCGATGGCGACATCCACGGATGACGGGTCGTCGATGGCGTCCAGCACCGGCATGAGCGGGGCCATGCCCACGCCGCCGCCGACGCACAGGATCCTCCCCTTGGGGATCCCCCATCCCTTTCCGTAAGGGCCTCGGACGCCGATGCGGTCGCCCGGCCGAAGCGCCGACAGTGCGGCGGTGGCCTCCCCCACGTTCTTCACCGTGATGCCGGCCAGCTCACCCTGGTAGGACAAAGACATGGGCACTTCATCGACACCGGGGACCCATACCATGACGAACTGTCCCGGGACACCTCCCGGGTGCCTGAACCGGAGGGTCGTGATCCCTCTCCCCTCTCGCACCACTTCCTCGACGCGCACCAGGTCATTCATGGGCCACACCTACTATCTCGGATATGCTGGTCATGCCGTTCTTCTCCAGGTAATCGACCATTCCGTGGGTGACCTCGCGGAAGACGCCAAGCCCCCTCCGGCCCACCCCGCTGCCGATCTGAACGGCGACGGCCCCGGCCATCATGTATTCGAGCGCGTCCCGGGTGCTCTCGATGCCCCCGACGCCCACGATGGGGATGTCCACCTCCTCGTACAGCTCATACACGCATCTCAGTCCTATGCCCTTGATGGCGGGGCCGGACAGCCCCCCGGTGCGGTTGTAAAGCACGGGACGCCTGGCATCCACGGAGATGGCCATCGCCTTGACCGTGTTCACTGCGACGATGGCGTCGCCGCCGCCCTCCTGGACCGCCCTGCCGACATCGATAAGGCGATGGGTGTTGGGCGTGAGCTTTGACAGCACCGGGATGGTGACCGCCTTCTTGACCTCCCTGACGATATCGCGCACCATGTCCGGATCCACGCCTATCTCCATGCCATATCCCTTGGCATGGGGGCACGACATGTTGAGCTCCACCGCCGCCGCCCCGTACCGCTGCATCCGTTCGGCGAGGAATGCGAAATCGTCCGGCGTGGCGGCGAACAGGCTGCCGATCACGGGCGCCGGTCCCTTCACGGCCTCGGCCATCTCCTCCTCGAACGCGTCGATGCCCGGCCCTGGCAGGCCCATCGCGTTGATGTAACCATGATCCAGCACCACCAGGGTGGGGTTGGGATACCCATCCCGGGCCTCGCGCCCGATGGACTTGGTGACCACCGCCCCTGCACCAAGCTCGGCCACACGTCGCATCGATGCGCCTGTCTCGTCCATCACGCCCGACGCGAGCATTGTCGGGTTGCTAAGGTCGAGCCCTGCTATGGACACATGGAGGGAGGTCATCGGATGGCCAATTACAAAACTGGATGATAAGCATTAGGCCGTTCTGACCGTAAGAGGTCCGGATCATGCACATCGCTTAAAAGGAAAGTGAAAGGCTGCATATCGTTCAGTACGTTCATCATGGCCCAGACCGACCATTCGGCCTAATCATGAGCGGCATTTGGATCCAAATGGGACATGCTCATAGGTCTGGCATCAAAAAAGGAAAAATTTTGTTGAAATAAGATCTTGAAAGGGTTTACTTCGGCTCCTCCTTCTCGATCTGGATGGGTTCCTGGAAGTGGGTCTCGCATGCCTCTTCCTCATGCGGCCGCTTGGCATCGGGCGGCAGCGGCGGCTCGCGCCCCTGCTTCCTTAGATAGTCATGTATGGCCTCGTGCAGAGCATCGGCGGCCAGGTTCGAGCAGTGCATCTTCTGCGGCGGCAGCCCTCCCAGTTTTTCCGCGATGTCCCTGCGCGTGATCTTCAGGCCCTCGTCGAGCGTCTTGCCCTTGGCCAGTTCGGTCACCATGCTACTGGTGGCGATGGCCGCCCCGCAGCCGAAGGTCTTGAACTTCACGTCGGTCATCACATCGTTCTCGACCTTGATGTATATCCAGAGTAGATCCCCGCAGTTGTGCACCAGTAGCGAGTCGGTGGTATATGAGTGCTGATCGGCAACCTCGAAGTTGTAAACCGTTCCATTGAAGTGCTGCGTGGTGATACCGGTCAAAGGCGTATGTAAGAAACCATCAGCTATCCAGGAACGCTGATGCTGTGGAATTAGCGAGCAATCGATCCCTAATATATTGCATAGCTTCCTCAGCGAGAGAACATCGCCCACATGAACCCGGTAAGAATCCTTATGGACCGTACCATTTGACTCATACCCATTATCCAGATAGATAGATGGAATGATACCTTGCCTTAGGAGCAGGTTTTTTACCTGTCCTGCAAGCTGTGTCGATATGGTGGTGAAACAGGCGCGGGGGCCTTTTCTGGCTAGGTTGACATATCCATCTCCCTGCCATAGGGCCCTAATGAGATGGACCTGCTTCTCCGGCGGCAAGAACATGATGAAGTCAGGGATGTGTTTATTCTCGGCTCCGGTCCCAAACGTGGCTTCAAAGAACCTAGCCAGGTTTGCACTATCGACAGATATATGGCAAGATTTCTGTTTCGATGATGTTTTTATTGATGCTTTCAATCCAAAAAGGTCTTTAACGATCCGTATCACATCGTTCTGATAATCCACCTCATCTTCATGGAACGTGAAGCATACGTGTGCCTTGGTCACCTTTGTCACCGAGTTTCCTTCTGACAAATAGAAACCCGCAAGTCGTAGGAAATCAGCATCAAGCGGCACCTTCTCTGGCAAATCATGACTGCGATGATCGAACTTTCCATTTGTGATGTTCAATTCGACCATGTCCTGATCTCGGATTTCCTTCATCACTGGATATAGGACGATGTCCCCCCGTTCCAGCTCTTCGGCATGGTACCAGTCGGGCCTTAATGTTTTCATGTTCCTGGTTGATCGATACTTCTGGGTTGGAGGGCGCTTGATAGCGTAAACCAGGTGATCTGGAGTCAGAGTGTTTGAGCCTAGCCGGTTCTTGAAGGTTAGGACAGGCCCATCGTACTGACGTACCGACCTGCGGACTATGTTAGAGAACACGCCTTCATGGGTCAGTACCCTTTCGTTCTCTTCGACGTCCTCGATCACCTGATAGTGATTGTTGAGCTGCACCATGCTTCCGCCAACCAGGCAGGTCGGGTTCCCCACCTGGCCTATTCCATCGGGGTTCTCCATCTCCCCCACGTTGCGGGGGTTGGTGAAGTGGTCCATCACTTCCTTACTGTACTGCGGGCACATCGTATGACACTCCTTCCCCCAGCGGGGACATCTTCCTAAGTCTCTCGATTATCGGCGGTATGGCCTCCAAGAAGCGATCCGCTTCCTCCATGGTGTTGAACTTGCTCAGGCTCAGTCTGAGGGACCCATGGCACTGTTCGTGCCTCAGGCCCAGCGAACGTAGCACATGAGAGGGCTCCAGGCTCTTGGTGGAGCATGCGGAGCCGGTGGACGCGGCGATGCCTTGCATGTCGAGCAACAGCACCATGCCCTCCCCCTCGATGTAATCGAATCGGAAGTTGGCATTGTTGCATAGCCTGCCATCTCCCCTGGGGCCGTTCAGGTAGGACCTCGGCACGGCGGAGAGCGTGCCGTCGATCAGATGGTCGCGTATCCTCTCCATCCGCTCGACGCTCTCATCCATCTCCGCGATGCCCAGCTCGGCCGCCTTCCCCATCCCCACTATTCCGGGGATGTTCTCGGTTGAGGAGCGCAGGCCGCGCTCGTGGCCGCCACCGTAGATGATGGGGCGGAGCTTCACACCCTTTCGGACATACAGGGCCCCCACGCCCTTTGGCCCGTGGAACTTGTGGGCCGACATCGTCAGCAGGTCCACGTTCAACCTCTCCACGTCGACAGGTATCTTGGTCAAGGCCTGCACCGCATCGGTCATGAACAGCGCTCCCTTGTCCTTGGCTATCTCCGCCAGGTCCTTGATGCGCTGTATCGTCCCTATCTCGTTGTTGGCCATCATTATGGAGACCAGCGTCGTCTCGGGCGTCAGGGCGTTCTTGAGGTCCTCCTCTGAGACGAACCCTTCGCTGTCCACGGGAAGATAGGTGACCTTGAAGCCTTGTGCCTCCAGGAACTGGCATGTGTGCAGGACCGCATGATGCTCCACAGAAGACGTGATGATGTGCTTGCCCTTGGACGCATTGGCGAATGCGGCCCCCTGCAGTGCAAGGTTGTCCGATTCCGTGCCGCCCGATGTGAAGATGATGTCCCTGGGGGCAGCGTTCACCGCTTTCGCGACCTGTTCCCTCGCCGCCTCCATCGCATCATAGGCCTCGTGACCGAAGGAATGCAATGAAGATGCATTTCCATACTTCTCGAGAAAATACGGGCGCATCGCGTCCAGCACGCGGTCGTCTACCCGGGTGGTGGCGCTGTTGTCGAAATAAACGCGATCCATCTAACGTCTCCTGCCTAAGATATTGGATTGACGGGATTTATCTTTATTTACGATTGTGAAATCGTGGTACCATCACCGTCGGTGGCCAACGCGTCAAAAGGGTTTCACATCATATATTATGCTGTTCCCTGACAATGGTAATATACTAGCACGGAAAATGCAAGCCGTTCCGATGGACGTAGCAATGATACGAAATGATTTTCCGATATTCTCGTCGGAGGATGGAGACGTCATCTATCTGGACAATGCCTGTCAGACCTTCAGGCCGCGTCAGGTCATCGATGCCATGAACGAGTACTATGAACTGTATCCGGCCTGCGGCGGCCGCTCTGTCCACCGCCTGGCCACCCGCGTGTCCATCAAGCTCGAGGAGGCAAGGGAGAAGGTCGCCCGGTTCATCGGATGCGATGACCCCGATTGCATCATATTCACACGGGGCTGCACCGAGGCGCTCAACATGGTAGCCAAGGGGCGGCTGCTGAAGGATGGGGACCAGGTCCTTACCACCGACATGGAGCATAACAGCAACCATGTGCCATGGCTCCAGCTCGCCAAGTATCAAGATGTAAGGCATCGGATCCTGGAGACCCCGCCGTCGGGCATCTTCGACATGGACCGATTCCGTCATGCCCTGGATGGAACGGCGCTGGTCTCGATGGTCCATACGAACAACATAACGGGAACGAGCGTCCCCGCGAAGGAGATCGTCGAGGAGGCGCATGACCGGGGAGCCCTGGTGTGCTTCGATGGGGCGCAGTCGACCCCGCACCAGAGGATCGACGTGAAGGACCTGGACGTCGACATCTTCGCCTTCTCCGCCCACAAGATGCTCGGTCCCTCCGGAATGGGCGTGCTATACGCGAAGATGGAGGTCCTTGAAAGGATGGAGCCCCTGATCGGGGGAGGAGGAGGCGTCGGCCTGACGACATACGACAGGGCTGAGTTCCTCCCACCGCCGGAGAGGTTCGAATCCGGCCTGATGAACTACTCAGGCATCATCGGGACAGGAGCGGCCGTGGACTACCTCACAGGGGTGGGGATGGATGCGATCCAAGAGCATGAACGTCGATTGAACGACATCGTCACCAGCGGTCTGAAGGACCTGCCTGGCATATCGATATTGCCTCCAGTCGATCCTTCCCTGAGAAGCGGGATCTTCTCGTTCAACCTGCAGAGGATGAGCTCGCATGACATCGCCATGATCATCGACGATATGGCAAAGGTGCTCATCCGCTCGGGCATGCATTGCGTGCATCCTTACTTCATCACGCGCAAGATCGACGGTTGCGCACGGGCATCGTTCTACCTGTACAACACCGAGGACGAGGCCAGAAGGTTCGTTGAGGCCGTGAGGGAGCTTGCTGCGGTCTTCTCGGGATGAGCCGAACCCGAGGTGCTGCTCATGGAGAGGGTCGAAAGGCCAAGGCATCGTTCATGAAAGGTTCGGGGAGGAGCCCCGCTCGATCGAAGGAGGAGGCGGCCATCGACCCCGCTCAAGATAGCGTGACCTCTTCCAGTGTATGATACTCGGGGCCGCATCTCGTTAGGATGCTTCGCTTGAGCCGGATCGTCTTGATCTCCTGCACGCCGAACTCCATATCCTTGCGGTCGTGGATGATCTGTCTGAGGGCTGGATGGGGCGCGTCCGATCTCGCCCTGGCGATGGTGATATGCGGGGCGAATGGACGGGCCTCCCGGGTTATGCCAAGATCGGCAAGCCTCTCGTCGAGCCTCCCCGCGATGGTAGCAAGGGGCAGAACGTCGTTCACGCCCACCCATATCACGCGGATCCTGTTCATGGAAGGGAAGGCGCCCGCCCCCTTGAAGGATATGGTGAACGGCGGTATCCCTCTGGCCGCCTCGCGCAGCACATCGCCTATGGCAGGGACCTTCTTCTCGTCGGTCTCCCCCAGGAACTTCAAGGTGATGTGTATCTGCCCCGGGTCGACGACCTTGAGGGTGGGCTCTGCCCTCTTCAGCGCCGAGGCGAACTCCACGATGTTCTCGTTCCTGTCAAGATCGACGGAAATGAAGGCACGAACGGTCATCTTATCGCCTCGAAATGGCATGACCGAGGTCATCAAGCTATCGTCCTCTTCAGTTTTCGTTTTCTGAATACGAAAACACCCCGACCATCCATTGTGAGAAATGTCATCGGATGCCCTGGTTCGATAACTCTTAAAAAGTGAAGCATGATAAGCCCTACCGCATGATATATGATCTGGTAATCATCGGCGCAGGTCCGGCTGGTCTAACTGCCGGCGTCTACGCGAGCACTCGAAAGCTAAATACCCTCATAATCGATGCGATGGGAGCTGGGGGGCAGCTTGCGAGTCTCTACCCAGAGAAGGGCATCGATAATTATCCAGGATATGTCATGACCGATGCGGGCCAGCTCGCCAATCATCTGGTGAATCATGCCAGGTCGATGGGCTGCGAGTTGCACGAGGGAGAAAGGGCGATAGAGATCCAGGACAAGTCGGGCCATCTTATGGTGGTGACCGACAAGGCGTCATATGAGACGAAGGCCGTCATCATCGCCACCGGCATGGGCCTGTTCAAACCGAAGCGGATAGGGTGCCCCGGAGAGAAGGAGTTCGAAGGCCGTGGAGTATACTACAAGCTCCCCGACCGCGAGACCCTCAAGGACAAGAAGGTCATGTTCGTGGGAGGTGGAAACTCCGCATTGGAGATGGCGCTCCTCGTATGCGATCAGGCGGAGACCTGCCTTGTGCACCGCAGGAACACCTACCGGGCAGATGAGGCCATCGTGGAGAAGGTGTCCGACTCCAACATCGAACAGATACTGTCCTCCCAGGTGGTCGAGATAAAGGGTACGGACCATGTCACCAGCGTCGTCCTCGACATCAACGGCAAAGTGGAGGAACGCCCCATCGATGCCATCGTCATCAACATCGGGACCGCCAGCGAGGCCCTGGACATGGAGGGCTGGGGAGTGGAGCTCGAGGAAGGGCTCATCAAGGTGGACACCGACATGTGCACATCCCGTCGGGGAGTGTTCGCCTGCGGCGATGTGGTGGCCTACAAGGGCAAGTACAAGCAGATCGTGGTGGCCTGCGGAGAGGCGGCCATCGCCTCGAACTCAGCCTACAAGTACATCAAGGAGCCGTACTGGGCCAAGTGAGGCCTGACGCTTCTTTTTATATGATATTTCATATACATCTTTGTGAGGCTAGACTTTCAAGATAGATCTTTCATTGGTCTACTGTTTCTCATATCAGGTGCGACGTTTCTCATCGGAACCATGCTGGCAGAGACGATGGCACCTGGCTACAGCATGAACGATGACACCATCAGCGATCTCGGGATAATGCCTGGATCGGCGACGCTGTTCAACGGGGTCGTCATGCTCACCGGCATGCTGGTCGTCGCGGGAGGCTTGCTCTTCCACCGCCACCATGGCCGGAACGTCATCACGGCGCTCTTCATCCTCTCTGGCGTGGGCACCTTCGGAGTTGGCGTGTTCACGGTGAACACGCCGGAAATGCATACCATATTCGCCGTAATGGCATTCCTGTCATCCAATGTCCTGGCGATCGCCTCACATGCGATCCTGCGCGGCCCGTTGAAAGCGCTGTCGGTCGTCCTGGGAGCGAACGGTCTCGTGTTCCTCATCATCATGGGAATGGCCTATGCGGGCATGGAACTCCTGTTCGGACCTATCGGATATGGAGGGACCGAGCGGATGATAGTGTTCCCGGTCATGGTCTGGTTGCTCGGCCTGGGCGGTTATCTGATGGGTCCTCAAGGGAATGATGCCCGGCGTGAAGGTCGAGAGCATCATGCATGATAGCCGCGCAGCCTGGATCGGATGAACAGAAGGACTACCAAGACCAGCATGATGGAGAACATGAGCCCGATGCTGCCCGCCACCTCGCCGTAGGTGTCACTGAACAGTTCCCCGAAGGAGGCGAACAGGTTGAAGGCGGCATGCATGAGGACAGCTGCGGCAAGATAATGCCACCACGGTCCGCCGTACGTCTTGCTCCTGGCGATCCCATAGCCCGCGATGGAGGATGCCGAGGCATGCATCAAGGTCGATGAGAAGCTCCTCATCACCGCCAATGCGGCTAAGGCTTCCAGTCCCTGCTCCAGGTATGCGGTGCCTTCGTAGAGGAAGTTCTCCGTGGCCGCAAACCCCAGGCCGACGGCGGCCCCGAAGATCAATCCGTTGCGCGGCCGCCACATGTGCCGGGCATGGCGTTTTACGCCCAGCGCCTTGACGTATTCCTCCACGAGCGGGGCTATGATGATGACCATGACATAGGATGGAACTGAAGGATCTAGAGCCAGCAGTTCATATTCTCTAACTAGCGGGTCGAGCAGGACGGTGGAAGCGATCAGTTCTATGATCAGTGCGGCGATCGCGGCGACGACCGAGCCGAATGCGAACGTGAGGAAAAGGTCTTCCCATCTCTCCTTCCTCCCTCGCGACATGGACCAGAGCCATAGAAGTGCAGCAAGAGAGGGGATGAATGAAGCGATGAGTACCAGGAAGAGAAACGACAGTTCCCCAGGGTTCACTCATGAAACTAGGCGGCACAGCCTATTAGTATCCTCGTCAGTCGGATAGAATGATGAAATGGATGGTGAGGAGATAGAAATATGAAGAGATAAGGGGGAGCTGTTGCTCCGTTGGTTAAAAGCTTGTTGCAAGCTTACTCGACGATAGCGCTGTTGGGGCACTCGTCGATGCAAGCCCCGCAGTCTACGCACTTCTCAGCGTCCACCTCGGCAACGTCGTTGACCTTGATGGCTTCCTGGGGGCAGACATCTTCGCAAGCTCCACATCCAACACAATCCTCTGCCTTGATCTTAACGGCCATTATGACACCTCGTTTGGGTTAGGCGGACAATAAAATCGGCCTATAAAAAGGCTTCCACGAATCAATGAAAAGGGGGAAATGAAGGGGTTTGGTCATTGGAAGACGTTGTATCGGAAATCGTATCCGTCGACGCGCACCAGGTTCGGCAGCTCCCCCCGTCCGATCAGCTGGAATGCATGACGGATTACGGCCTCATAGAAGTTGCAGTAGGGGCTCTTGTTCATTATGCTGCCCTTCTCCGCGAAGACCTCTCCAGGGCAGGGCGCGCCGCATATGTTGCGCAGGGCACAGGATGAACAGACAGGGATGCTCTCGGCCCACCTGTTGCGCACCGTCGCGAGCTGAGGCGACCTGACGGCCCTCTCCACCCCTCCGGGCGTGAAGACGCTCTCCGACCTCCATTCCTTCAGGCCGAGGAACTCGCTGCACGGGTATATGGACCCGTCCGAGGAGACGGAGATGAAGCATCGACCCCCTCCGCAGGGGGTGATGTCGCACATCAGCCTCCGACCCATCGGCGCAACTATGCCCAGCACCAGGTTGGAGAAGTCGGCGATGGTGATACGCTGCCCCTCCTTGGTTCGCTGGACCGCTCGTTCCACCGCGGCCATGAAGTTGGGGATGAGCACCTCGTCCTCCGGACGGAGCGCCCGGGCCACCTCCTGAGTCCCCCTCACCGGGTTCATCAGCACCGAGGGCACCTTCCTATCGGCAAGGAAATCGATCATGTCCGGTAGAGTGTGGACGTTCATCGAGCTGATCGTGCAGATGACGCTCATGGCCTTGTAGCCGTCAAGATGCTCTATGGCGTGCACCGCCCTGTCGTACATGCTCCCCTCGCCTCCCCGCAGCGGGCGGATCGAGTCATGTATCTCCTTCTTCGGAGAGTCAAGGGAGATGCCTACCGACACCTTGTGGTCCATGAAGAAGTCGGCCGTATCGTCGTCCAGATGCCAGGCGTTGGTCTGCACGCCGAACACGAAACGGTCGGAATGGTCGAGGACCGCCTGCTTTATGGCATCCTTCACGAGCAGCGGTTCGCTGCCGTGGAACACTATCACCGGCTTCCTGCCATCCCGATTGCGCATGACCGAGCCAGGATAGCTCTCGAAGAACGCGTGGAGATTGTCCAACGCCTTGGAGATCTCATCGTAGCTCATGTTCCTCCCCTCTCTCCGGAGGCCGTCCGGCAGGTAGCAGTAACGGCAAGAGGCATTGCATAGCCCGGTGGGATTGAAGTACACGGCCGAGAAGCGTTCAGAGGCGCGGAACTCATGGAGCTCCCTCCTCATGTCCTCGGCATGTTCCGCATATCTGGGGAGGATCTCTTCGTTCAGGGCGCGGGTCAGATCGCGATCCTTGGATACGAGGGCCCAGAACATCATGTCGGGATCGAGCAGGGCGTACCATTCTCCCACGTCGATGAGCTGCAGGTGCGGCCCCGTACCGGAGTTCAGTCCCAACGGTCGAATGGCGCTTTCGCTAGGTAGTGATTGCTCAGAGATCATTTCTTTCACCTTGGAAAATGGGTTTGGGGAAGGGGTTTAGAAGGGCAGCTCGCCCGCTCCGTCGTAGATGATGTAGTGGGAGAGGCCGTTGCCGTCCACTCTGCACTCCATCCTACACATTACCACGCTCATTTCTTTCCCTCCTAAGTTGGATGTATAATCCAACTATCACAGGATCGCCGTTTTTCCATATAATAAGATAACGGTATGCCAAACAGAGTTGGATATAACATCCAACATGTCGATGAGGTTGTACATCCGCATCACCAGGCCCGGAGGGGCAGCTCCGGTCGGTCGAGCGTCACCGGGCAGCGTATCCGCCCTCGACCGGACATTGAGCATCGCCGACCAAGAAAGCGTAGCTACATCTGTTTGATATAGTCATCAACCGTTAATCGGCACGTGGAGTACGTGTCTGGCCACATATGGTCTCCTGAGGGGTTCTGGGAGGGCCATATAGGCTTCGAGGACGGGATGATAGTCGAGGTGGGCAAGGGCCGCGCCAAGCAGAACGTCGCGGAGGGGACGATACTTCCCACCTTCATCAACGCACATTCCCACATCGTCGACTATGTCGTGCCCGTGGACCTCGGAATGTCCCTCGTCGAGGTGGTGGCGCCGCCCGACGGCCTCAAGTACCGGGTGCTGAAGGCGACCCCCATGGAGAGGCAGCGCAGGGCGGTCTCGTACATATCGGAATGCATGTTGCGCAAGGGCGTGTCGGCGTTCGCCGATTTCAGGGAGGGCAGCGCTGAAGGCTCCATGCTGCTCCAGTCGGCCCAGGGGGCCAGACCTTTCATAATGGGGAAGACGCGAAGGCCTCGCTTCGACCGCGACGAGGTCCTGGAACTGTTGAAGGTGGCCGATGGCATTGGTCCGTCGGCCATATCCGATTGGGATTATGAGGAATTGCGAGAGCTGTCCCGCCTGGTCCATTCCAGGGGGAAGGTGTTCGCCCTGCATTGCTCCGAAAGGGTCAGGGAGGACCTCGACAAGGTGCTCGACCTGAAGCCGTCCTACCTGGTGCACATGTGCCAGGCGACCGACGGAGACCTGGAGGTCTGCGCCCAGGAAGGCATCCCCATAGTCGTATGCCCCCGCTCCAACATGTTCTTCGGCCTGACCACGCCCCTCCGCCGCATGATTGAGGCTGGAGTGGTCGTCGCGCTGGGAACGGACAACGCCATGATATCCTTCCCTGACATGTTCGTAGAGATGGAATTCGCAGGCAGATTGCTGCGTTCCCAGGGCATGAGCCGGTTAGACTGCGTGTTGAGCATGGCTGCGTGCAATGGACGAAAAATTATAAATGAACGTCCACTAATAGAGTTTGACCCAGGTACACCATGTGACTTTATGGTGGTCCGGGAACACGGTGGCGACCCTGTAACCGATGTGGTCCTGCGCACGGCCGGATTCGATCCATTGCTGGTGTGTGTAGGGGGAAAAAGGAGAGGGCCTCAATGAACCAGTTCAAGAAGATCCTCATACCGACTGACGGAAGCGAATATACCAAGAAGGCCATAGCCCAGGGCCTAGAGATCGCGAAGCTGATGAACGCGGAGGTTACCGCGCTGTACGTGGTCGACCAGACCTCGTTCGTGAACTTCCCGATGGATTCCACGGTGGTGTCCATATATTCACTCCTTGAGAAGGAAGGGCAGGATGCCGTCGATTACGTGGTCGAGGAAGGGGCCAAGATAGGGGTCAAGGTCACCGCCATGCTGCAAGAAGGCTCGCCTGTGAAGAAGATAGTGGACGTGGCCAAGGACCACGACCTGGTCGTGATGGGCACGATCGGTCGCACCGGCATCTCCAAGATCCTCCTCGGCAGCGTGGCCGAGAGGGTGGTCAGATTCGCTCCCTGCCCGGTGCTGGTCGTCAGGTCCTGTCCTAAGGAGGAATGATGATGACCACGGTCCGAGACGTGATGACACATAATCCTATCACCGCCCCGATACCGGGCACTCGCACTGACGTTCTCAAGCTGATGGTGAAGCACAACCTCACCGGCATTCCCCTCGTCAGGAGGGAAGGGAACATCCTGGCCGGGATGGTGACCAGGTGGGACGTCCTCAACAGTCCGGAGGAGGAGCAACTGGTCCTGATAATGCAGAAGGACCCCATGGTCATCTCGCCCGATGCGACCGTGGAGGACGCGGCGCGGACCATGACGACGACCAAGGCGACCCACCTGCCGGTGATCGAGGACGGGAAGCTCGTGGGGATCATCACCCCCACGGACCTCCTGTATGAGGTGGAGAAGCGTGCCTCGGACGTACCAGTGGAGAACCTGACCCTGTCGCCATGCGTCCCCATCTATTCGGAAACCCCTCTCGTGGTGGCGCTGGTCACCTTCCGAGTATCCAAGGTCAGCGCCCTCCCGGTGCTCGACGGATCGGGACAGCTTACGGGCATCATCACCGACCGCGATGTCTTCAACAAGTTCCACATCCACGAGAGCGTCGCCGAGCAGGACATGGGCCTGGGAGGGGAGGATGACAACTGGAGCTGGGAGAACTACCGCAACATCCTCAGGATGTGGTATCAGGTCTCCAAGATAGATGTTCCCCTGGTGCCGGTCAGTCGGATAATGACGGAGTCTCCCACAACTGTTTTTAAGCGGACCAGCGTATCGGAGGCAGCCAGGACCATGCGGAGAAACGACTTCGGCCAATTGCCCGTTGTCGATTCGAGGGATCGATTGGCGGCAATGCTGTACGATCTGGACGTCATCTCCACATTGGTTGACTGAGCCAAGATCAAGAAGGTACGCTCATGGCAGACGCACAGGACATTCTCTCACTCTGCAAGCGCAGAGGATTCCTCTATCCATCGTACGAGATCTACGGCGGCGTAGCCGGCATGTACGACTATGGCCCCCTGGGAACCGCCCTCAAGAACAACATCATAGAGATCTGGCGGCGGTTGTACACCCTCGGCGAAGGCTTCATCGAGATAGATTCAGAGACGATAGGGCCGGAGATGGTCTTCAAGGCCTCGGGCCACGTTGACGAGTTCGCCGACAAGATGGTCAAGTGCAAGGCCTGCGAGGAACCGTACCGCGCGGACCATATCGTCAGTGACCTGCATCCCAACGCGGGGGCCCTGAGCGAGCGGGAGATCGAAGAGCTCATTCGCAAGAACAACGTGGTATGCCCTGCGTGCGGAGGCGAGCTGTCCAACGTGGAAGAGTTCAACCTCATGTTCAAGACCACCATAGGCCCAGGCTCTGGCCGGGTGGGCTACATGCGTCCCGAGACGGCTCAAGGCATATTCGTCAACTTCCCCAATCTATACCGCTACAACCGTGAGAAGCTGCCCCTCGGGGTCATACAGGTGGGGCGCGGATATCGCAATGAGATCTCTCCCCGCCAGGGCATGATCCGGCTGAGGGAGTTCAACATGATGGAATGCGAGCTGTTCGTCGACCCCGAGGACAAGACCTGGCCTCGCTTCGGCGATGTGGCCGGCGATGCGATCCGCCTGTTGACCAACGATGGCCAGGAGATGGAGGTCACCGTCGGCGATGCCGTCGAGAAGGGTGTGATCTGCAATCAGGTCCTCGCGTATTTCATGTGGTTCACCCAGGAGTTCCTGAAGGCCGTCGGGATAGACGGGGAGAAGCTCCGGTTCCGTCAGCATGAGAAGGACGAGATGGCGCACTACGCCATGGACTGCTGGGACGCGGAATGCCTTCTCAGCTACGGCTGGACGGAGATCGTCGGAATCGCCGACCGCGGTTGCTGGGACCTGTCCCGGCATGCCACCTTCTCGGGCGTGGAGATGTCATCGTTCAAGCGCTTCGATGAGCCGCAAGAGATCGAGAGGGACAAGATCAAGCCGCAGTATGACAAGCTGGGGCCGATGTACAAGGGCAAGGCCGGCAAGATCGGAAAGGCCATGGAAGAGGCGGACCCGGAGAACGTCGTCGACGGCTCCATCACGGTCGAGGTGGACGGCGAGCGCTTCACGATATCGAGCGACTGCTTCGATGTCGTCAAGGTGAAGGAGAAGGTCTCGGGCGTCAGGCGGGTGCCGCATGTCATCGAGCCGTCGCACGGCCTGGACAGGATCATCTACTCCGTGCTGGAACATTCTTACACGCAGCGTGAGGACCAGACGGTGCTTCGCCTGCCGTCGGCGGTCGCGCCCATAAAGGTCGGTGTGTTCCCACTCATGGCCCGTGATGGGTTGGACGACCTGGCGGCCGAGATCGACCAGGAACTGCGGTTCGGCGGCATCGAGACCTATTATGACGAGTCGGGCTCCATCGGGAGGAGATACGCTCGGATGGACGAGATTGGCACCCCGTGGTGCATAACGGTCGACTATCGCACCAAGGAGGATGGGACGGTGACCCTCCGCGAGAGGGACAGCACGTCCCAGGTCAGGGTCCGCTTCCACGACGTTCTCAAGGTCGTGCAAACCGCCCTGTGCGGAGCCGATCTCTCGGAATTCGTAATAAATGAATGAGCGGGCTTCGGCCCCCACTCAATGTTTTTCGCATTATATCTTTCATTGTTTTCAGAAAAAGAAGATTGCATCACCAACATTCAATATCTACTAGTACGATACATGGGTCAGGGAACGGTGAGAAGGTCGAACTCTTTCCAAACGCTTCGTGGAGGAGAAAAATGACCCCGAACGAGCTAACTGGGATACAGAAGAGAGAGCAGATATGCTCTCAGATCGAGGCTGTGAACCTGAGGGACATCATGTCCAAGGACTTCCAATATGTCGGTCCGGACGAGCATCTCACCGACGTATTGAAGAAGATGGGCAATCTCGATCTTCACGAGATCCCCGTGAGCCAAGACGGGAAGCGGCTGATGGGCGTCGTCAGTTACGGCACCCTGCTCAAGCGCCGCAATCTGTCCACCTCATCGAAGGCGGGCTCCATATCGATCATGCCACAGGAGATAACGCCGGACACTCCCATAACGGAGGTGGCCGAGGCGTTCCTCACCTCCGGCTTCAGGCAGATACCGGTGGTCAGCGGACAGGTCATCCAGGGGATGGTCTCCAGGACGGACCTCATAGGCATCGTCAAGAACATCAAGGAGCTGGAGGAGCTGAAGGTCTATGACATCATGACCGAGGACGTTCAGACCATCGGCACCGATGATCCTGTGGACGCCGCCGTGCTCAGCATGAAGAACCTCACCATCCGGACGCTGCCCGTGGTGAACGACCGAGGTCAACTGACCGGCATCATCGGCATCAAGCAGGTCGCCAACTACAACTGGCGGGAGAAGAGGCGCGAGACCGTGGGGGAGGTCACGGGGGGCAACAGCCCGGTGGAGATCAAGGTCTCCTCGATCGCCCTCAACTCGGTGTTCACCATTCGCTCGACCGCTACGCTGGGGGAGGCGGTGGACGAGATGCTCAAGAACAACATCTCGACGCTCCCCGTGGTGGACGACGGCGACCTGGTGGGCATACTGACCAAGTATGACATCATCGAGCTGCTGGCCTCGTTCCGCCAGAGGGACATGGTGTACACCCAGATCACCGGTCTCGACCATGAGGACCGGTTCGCCATGGACGAGATTGACAACACGATCACGCAGTCGCTGCACAAGATCGCCAAGATCTCCAGGCCCATGCTGTTCACGCTGCACGTGACCAAGTACCACGCCAACGGAGGAAGCCTGAAGTACTCGCTCAACGGCAGGCTGATCACCGAAGGCCGCATCTGGGTCGCCAGCGCGGTTGACTGGGACCTCATCAAGGCGACGAACTCGCTGATGCAGAGGTTCGAGAGGCGTGTGATCGAGAAGAAGGAGGAGAGGCTGGCCCACCGCAAGAAGAACAGGAACAACATCTAGGGCCAGCGCCCGGGTGCGAGCGGAGAGTCCGCTCCACCCAACATCTTCATGCGCGCTCCCAATGAGATATATACCCTGGGCACCGCTGTTGAAGGTGGTGCTCCGACATATGAACGCCAGCGCTGGCCCTCTACCGGGCCGGTGAACTATTTTTCGTTGGAGGGGACATGACTGCAGAGGAACTCGTAGGAATGAACAAGAAGGAGATGCTCAGGGCGAAGATAGAGAGCATTCGTCTGTCAGATGTGATGGACGAAGAGTTCGTCACCGTCAGGCCGGATGACCGACTGGGCGACGTTCTCGCCCGCATGACGGAGCTGGACCTTCATGAGATCCCCGTGAGCAAGGACGGAAAGAGGATCGAAGGGCTGGTCAGCTACGGCACGATGCTGAGGCGAAAGAACCTGTCGACCGAGGCCAAGGCGAGCACGATAATGGTCTCCCCGCCCAACGTGCCGCCGGACGCGGCGATCACCGAGGTGGCCGAGATCCTCCTTCGAGAAGGGTACCGGCAGCTGCCCATCGTGGAAGATGGTCGCATCGCCGGGGTGGTGTCGAGGAGCCACATCCTCTCGGTGGTGAAGAACGTTCAGGACGTGCAGGACGTGCCCGTGGAATCCATAATGACGACGGACGCCCGCACCGTCGGAGGGAAGGACCGGGTGGTGGACGCCGTTACGACCATGAGGAACCTGGACATCCGGATAATGCCCGTGGTGGACGACCCGGGCCGCATCATGGGCATCGTGGGGATAAAGGACATCGCCAACTACAACTGGCGGGAGAAGAGGAGGCAGACCATCGGCGAGGTGGTCGGGAACAGCTATCCCGCCGACGTGCTGGTGGAGTCGGTCATGATAGAGGAGCCGGTGACCATCCCGCCGGGGACCACGGTGGGCGAGGCCGCCGGGATCATGCTCGACCGGAGGATCTCCACGCTTCCCGTCGTGGACGATAGGGAGCTGCTCGGCGTGGTCACGACGTTCGACCTGGTGGAGCTGGTGGCATCCTTCCGCCGACGGGACATGATGTACATGCAGATCACCGGGCTGGAGAACGAGGACCGCTTCGAGAGCGAGCAGATGGAGAGGATCATAACACAGTCGATGCAGAAGATCGCCCGCATCATACCTCCCCTGATGTTCAGCCTACATGTTGGCAAGTACAAGCAGGAAGGCCTCAGGACCAAGTACAGCCTGAACGGGAGGCTCGTGACCATCGACGGCGTGATGAACTCCAACTCATCGCAGTGGGACCTCATACAGGCGACGGCCGACCTCATGGCGATCTTCGAGAGGCGTGTGATCGAGAGGAAGGAGGAGAAGCTGGAGCACCGGCGCCGCAGCAGGAACATCGGGCACAGGTGAGCCCGCCGTTCCAAGGGAAGCGGCCGGCAACACCTGTTGCGCTTGGACCCAGGCGCACAGCGTATCGTCGGGAAGCACCAGTGAGGAGGTGGGGCCTTCAGCCTCTCGGGCGGCGACCTGCTGGATGGAGCGGCTCCGCTTCCTCTACAAACCCTTTTAACCCTTTTGCCCATTCCCATCTCTGGCCATGTCACAGTATGAAGCAGTAGAGTCAGAGAAGAAGTGGCAGCAGAAGTGGAAGGAATGGGAGATATACAAGTTCGATCCGTGCTCTCCCAAGCCGGTATTCAGCATCGACAACCCTCCCCGCTACACCTCGGGCTCCCTGCATCTGGGGCACGCGACGGGGTATTCGCTCATCGACTTCGCGGCCCGCTACAAGCGCATGCGCGGGCACAACGTGTTCTTCCCGCTTTGCTTCGACGTCAACGGAACGCCGACCGAGATAAAGGTGGAGAAGAAGCATGGGATAACCAAGCTGAACACTCCCCGCCAGGAGTATGTCAGGCTCTGCTCGGAGTTCGCCAACTCCTTCATCGATGAGATGACCGAGCAGTTCGAGATGCTCGGCGAATCGATGGACCCGACCATCTACTATCAGACCGATGCTCCGTACTACAGGCGCATCACCCAGATCACGTTCCTGCGACTTCTCGAGAAAGGCATCGTATACAAGGGCACATTCCCGGTGAACTGGTGCCCGTCCTGCACCACCGCGCTGGCGGATGCGGAGGTGGAGTATTCGGACAACATCACCAAGCTGAACTACATCAAGTTCAAGATCAAGGGGACCGACGAGGACGTCCTCATCGCGACCACGAGGCCAGAGCTGCTGTCCGCCTGCCAGTTGGTCGCCGTCTCGCCGGAGGACGAGAGCAAGGCCGACCTTGTCGGGAAGGAGCTGATAACGCCCATCTACGGCAAGGCGATCAAGGTCATCGCCGACGACAAGGTCGACCCGTCGTACGGAACGGGCGTGGTGATGATCTGCACCATCGGCGACAAGACCGACCTGGAATGGGTCATGAAGTACAACCTGCCGATGGACCGGGCCATCGACGAACAGGGCCGCCTCACCTCGCTGACGGGGAAATACGAAGGGATGACCGTCAAGGAGGGCAAGCAGGCGATAATCGAGGACCTGAAGGCGTCCGGGCTTCTGGTAAGGCAAGAGGACACGAAGCAGAACGTCGGAGGATGCTGGCGCTGCCACCATCCCATCGAATACCTGCAGATGCCGCAGTGGTTCCTCAAGACCATGGATTACAAGGACCAGATCCTCAAGCTCGCGGACGAGGTGGAGTGGCACCCCGGTTTCATGAAGGTGCGCCTGCAGGACTGGGTCAATTCGCTCCAGTGGGACTGGGTCATATCCAGGCAGAGATACTTCGCCACCCCCATCCCGGTGTGGGAATGCGAGGAGTGCGGGAAGGTCGTCCCGGCGGAAGAGTCGCAATGCTATGTCGATCCCACCGTGGACAGGCCACCGGTGGACGAGTGTCCGGACTGCGGCGGAAGGCTGGTAGGCTGCACCGACGTGTTCGACACCTGGATGGATTCCAGCATCAGCGCGCTGTACAACACGTTCTGGGAGCGGGACGACGAGAAGTTCAAGCGCCTATACCCGATGTCGATGAGGCCCCAGAGCCATGACATCATCAGGACCTGGGCGTTCTACTCCCTGCTGCGCTGCTACCTCATGACCGGAGAGCGGCCATGGGACCACATCATGATCCACGGGTTCATCATGGCTCCGGACGGCACCCCGATGCATTCCTCCATCGGCAACGTCATAGACCCGCTGCCCATCCTCGAGGAGTATGGTGCTGACGCGATGCGTTATTACGCATGCACATGCGCGCTCGGGGAGGACAACGCCTTCCGGGAGAAGGACGTGATCCATGGCAAGCGGCTGTGCAACAAGCTGTGGAACATAGGCAAGTTCACGGGCATGGTGGTCAAGGAGAAGCCGGAGATGAAGGGCATCCAGCCCATGGACCGGTGGATCCTGAGCAAGTTCTCCCGCGTGGTGAGGAACGCCACCGCCTACTATGAGGCATACCAGTTCGACCGTGCCATGAGGGAGATCGAGGACTTCGCCTGGCATGAATACGCGGACCACTACCTGGAGATGGTCAAGCATCGCACCAGGGAAGGCGACGACGGTGTCCGCTTCACGCTCTACACCGTCACGCTCGGCATAGCCAAGATGCTCGCCCCGCTGATGCCCCATGTGACCGAGGACATCTACCAGGAGAACTTCCTGAACCTTGACGGCGCGCGCAGCATCCATGTCTCCTCGTGGCCCGAGGAGGTCCTCATCTCTGAAGAGGACGAGAAGAAGGGTGACCTCATCAAGGAGGTCATCAGCTCCATACGCGCCTGGAAGGCCGAGAAGGGATTCCCGTTGAACCGGGAGATCGAGCTGATCGAGCTCATAGGTCCGTCGGCCATGGAGCTGAAGGGCTACGAGTCCGACATCGTGGAGACCTCCAGGGCGAAGAGCCTGAAGATGGTGGTGGAGGCCGACCTCGAGGATGAGGTTGTCGCGCTGAAGCCTATCAAGTCGGCGATCGGCCCGACGTTCAAGCAGAAGGGGAAGGAGATCATGGACCTCCTTGCCTCCCTGGACCCCGCACAGGCGGGACCTGCCGTGGAGAAGGGGGAGCTGACCTTGACCCTTGGCGATGGCAGCAGCGTCACACTGGACAAGCGCTATGTCGAGGTGCAGAGGAAGCTCACCCTGGAGGGAAAGGCGGTCGACACCTTGCAGGTCAGGGACATCCTGATCGCCGTAAGTCCCTGAAACCTCTTCCAAGCTTCTTCCATTGCAAGAATGGAGGTTGGCCAGTATCGACAACCTTTATATGGAAGAAGTTTATTCACTGGAACACCAAGCGGGCGTGGTGTAGCTGGTTATCACTTAACCTTGCCAAGGTTAGAACTCGGGTTCGAATCCCGGCGCCCGCACTCTCATACTCCTCTTTTCTCCAAGATGGTCATCCATATCAACAGCGCTTTCTGGCATTCATGTTGCCGTCTCCCTAGTTCGAAGCTATCGAGGCATGTGGTCAGTGAAGGACGATGACGACCATGGGCGGTCAAGAGTCATGTTCGATCCCCGATATGCGATGGTGAAGGGTCAGACGGATATGTCCTTCCCGTCGCTCTCCTCCTCCCTGAGCCTCCGGCACTGCGTCTCGTCCTCTATCCGGATGTTCGGCACTATCCCGGGGATGGTGGAGCGCAGCTCATCCTCTATCGCCACGATCATCCTGTTCCCCTCGGAAACGGTCAGTTTCCCATCCAGACACATGTGGACCTCCATGAAGACCTTGTTCCCTGACCGGCGGGTCTTGAGGTCATGATATTCGATGTAGCCGCTGTTCCGCTCAAGGATGTCGATTATCTTGCACTCCTCCTCCACACAGGAAGAGTCCATGAGGTCGTGGAACGTCCTGCGCAGGACGCCAACCCCCATCCTGATGAGCAACAATGCGACGACCAGGGCCATGATGGGGTCCAGGACGAATATGTTGGTCAGGTTGGCGATGAACAGGCCGATCACGACACCGACGGACGAGATGACATCGGAGAGGAGATGCCTGGCATCGCCCTCGAGCGCGATGGAGCGGCTTCTCCTCGCCTCCCGCAACATGAGGAACGCAAGGGCTCCATTGATGGATGTGGCGCCAAGGGAGACGAGCAGGCCAAGGTCTATGTCGTCGAAGGGGACGGGGTCGAAGATGCGGGATATCGCGGCCTCGATTATCAGGACGGCCGCGATGATGATGAGCACGCCCTCTATCAGCGCGGATATGTTCTCCGCCTTCTGATGGCCGTATCTATGCTCGACATCCTCCGGCCGGCTCGCGACCATCAGCGCATAGAACATCATCAGCGATGCGACGATGTTGATGATGGACTCCATGGCGTCGGAGAACAACGCGACGGAATTGGACAGGAGGAACGCTGATACCTTCAGAAGAAAGACCACGATCCCGACGAAAATGGCAAAGGCCGCGATCCGTTTCTTCTCCATGATTGTTCAACGTATCAATGCATTAACACATTTTTCCGTCTCGCAACATCTGAAGTGCGTTCCATTGGGGCCCCGGGGAAGGGTGAGGTGAACGCGCACAGGATGATGTGGGAGACGCGAAACATGACTGGATGCTCAGGTCGAACCAAGGGGCACGGAAGGAGATCCCGTTCCGCTCACCTCGGATCGGCCGTCGCTCCAGCCGATCGCTGATATCAGGATCGCCAGTTCGGCAGATACCGTCGGATGACGATCGACAGGGGCCTAGGCCTAGTTGGGCTGTCGCTCCTTCCAGTTGTCCACCATGCCGCCGCGGTGGGAGCAGTCCGTGCACTTGGGATGGTCCTCCCACTCGGTCTTGCCGTGGAGATAGAAGTACTCGCAATTGGGGCAGGTGCGCTCTGTGGCGGCGTTCTGTTCGGACATGCGTCCTCATAGGTCCATTGCCCATATCATAGTTGTGGGCCACGCCGAAGGATTTGAAGGTGAACGATAGGGGGCGACTTCGATCGTCCGTTCATTCTTTCTGTGAACGGGGAAACATTAGAATATCCGGCTTCCGTTTGAAAGGAGCGAGGTATCCCGCATGACCGATGCTGAAGCTGGATGCGCCCGCACGACCATGTCGAGCGTGATGGAGAGATCCATACCGAGGATCAAGGATGACATCGCATACACCCGATCGTTCAAGGAGCTCATACGGACCATCGACCTCATCCAGCAGAGCCGCCTGCCAGTCCTGCTCATCGGTGAGGCGGGAAGTGGCAAGAACCAGGCGATATTCTGCCTGGCGTCCAGCCTTCGCCGCCCTGTCATACGGATCAACTGCTCGGGAGACCTGCGAACATCCTCCCTGCTCGGACGAATGTCCCCGACCGAGGACGGCCATTTCCGTTGGCAGGACGGCATGATCACCCAAGCCATAAGGGATGGTTACTGGCTCGTCCTGGATGAGATCAACGCGCTGGAGGCCGACATATTGTTCTCACTTCACGGCCTCATCGACGAGGGGAGGATCTCGGTCGCCAACAACAGCGAGATCATCGACGCGCATCCGGACTTCCGGCTGTTCGCCACGATGAACCCATCGAGATATTTCGCCACGAAGCCTCTGAACCAGGCCCTGATGGACAGGATGGCGGTCGTGGAAGTGGAGTTCGATCCCGAGATCGACGCCCATATGCTCCGGCGGCTCTCCCTTCCTCCAGACGATGAGGCCGGCTTCCTGAAGCTGGTGGACAGCATCCGCAGCGCATGCAAGGAAGGCCAGATATCGCAGAACTTCGGCCACCGCACCATGGACAACGTGACCAAGCTGGCACCGCTGTTCGGACTGGACAGGGCGCTGGACATAGCGTTCACGTCGAAGCTGGAGGAAGTGGAGAGGGCCGCGGTCAAGACCATGATCTACGACTTCATGAGAAAACTGGCAAGGTAACCCGATGGACCGCTCGGAATACTATTCTCGTCTGGCCAGCATCCTTGTTGGAGCGCCGTGCTTCGTCTCCATAACAGGCAGCGAGACCTCCAGGGATGCCAGCGGGAAGACGAACGTCATCGTGCTGCCCGAGCGGGGGATGGCCATGGGAGTCCTTGCCGGCATAATGGGCGGCTCGTCCTCCTCCATGCCGCAAGACGAGGGTCATGATCATAAGGGCGAGGTCCCACCTCCAGAACTGCCCGTCATCAGGGGGATCGACGACCCGTCCGCGTTCCGCTTCCTCGTGGAACGCATGTCCCTGTACCTTGAATGCGGCCGCATCCTGTATCCGCCCCTGGACCCCTTGCCAGAGACCGAGGCGGAGCGGCTGATATTCGATGTTCTCGAGGACCAGCGGGCGGAGAGCCTGTTGTCCCGTTCGATACCGGCGCTCGGCATGCGGTTCCAGCTCGTCGACCGCTTGCTGCTGATGAGCGCTTCGCCTCATGCATCGATCCGACAGGGAGAGGATGCCGTACTGACCAAGGCGAGAAGCGTTCTCCTATCGGCGCTAAAGCTGAACATGGGTCTGACATCATGCGCCGCCGGGGAGGAGGTCGTCCAGAGGACCGCCGAGCTCATACGGCGTATCGGCCGGTCGCCGATGGAGGAGGGGTCGGTCGCCGCCGCCTGCCGGGAGATCTATGACATGGTGAGGGCTGACCGATGTTCGGTCGTCGCGCTTGACCCCCAGCGCTTCGGGGAGTCGATGGGGGCAACCTCCTGCGAGGGGTCCCGGGAACATAGGGCGAGCGAGGAGGGCGCGGAGGCCTGCGAGGAGACGACGGAGTTCATGCTGGACGAGGTGGCATCTGCGCTGGCGGAGATATCGAAGGAGATGTTGTCGCTGGGCATCGCCCTTGACCCGGACCTCCCGCTCATGTCCGGCACGGGTAAGAGCGCGGGCCTGATCGATCAGAAGGTTATGAGGCGCACCGCTGACATCCTGAGACGCATACGCGGCTCGATGCGATCGTACGATGAGGTGCTGAAGGACGAGGGCTACGCGATGGACATGGACGAGCTCGTTCAGCTGAAGGCGGGGAGCTCCGATGCCCGGCACCTCTACTACAACTACCGCAAGGACCGGAGCGAGTATGACATGGTGATATGTCTGGACCGTTCCGCGTCCATGGACGGCGAGCGGTTGAGACATGCGGTGGGTTCGACTGCCACCCTCGTGCGCGCCCTGGAGCTGGCCGGGATCGAGACCGCCATAACCGCCTATGATGAGACCTCCACCATGGTCAAGCCGTGGGAGCAGGGCGTGGAGGGCTCCGCCCTTGCGGACCTGACCGCCGGGGGAGGGACCAGCATCGCCCAGGCCCTACAGGTGGCCAACGGGCTGCTGGCCAGCAAGAAGAAGGCCGGTGCGAACCGGCGGCAGGCGATCGTCGTCGTTAGCGACGGCCACGATTACTACCTGGAGAGGATAGCCGCGCAGATAGCCATCGCCAGGCGCCGAGGGGCCAAGGTCTTCTATATAGGCATCGGCGAGCAGTGCCGGCGATTCCTCCGCATAGGCGCCGCTCATTTCCGCTACGACCATAGCGTCATCATCGAGAGAAGCGAGCACATGGGAGAGGCGCTGACGTCGCTGGCCAGGGTGTTCATAAGGGAGTCCGGCCCTGCGTATGGAGCCAGGTGATCATACGGCCGGCATGATATGGATATGATGCCATATTGAAAATTTTATTGTTCTGGAATTCGTTAACAAGGCATTAACGTGCGGGGCGACGGGACAAGAGGACCGTTTGTTTATGTCTTGGTGATCATGGTGGCGGTACTACTGATCGCCTCGGGATTATGGATCGCGATGAGCGGGGGGACGGCCGACCCCTCCAAGGAGTTCATGCGGAGTTCGACGAACTGACCTCGAAGGACCGGTACGCGCACTCATCCTGGGGCCTGATGGTCTTCGATCCGCAGAGCAAGAGCACCTTGATCGATATCCGTTCTGACGAGATGTTCATACCTGGCTCCACGACCAAGCTTTTCACCACGGCGGCCATCCTGATGGAGATGGGGCCGGACCATCGCTTCATCACCCCTGCATATGTAGGATCGATCGATGAGGGCGGCGTCGTGAACGGCCCTGTGTTCCTGAAGGCGTCCGGCGACCCCAAAATGGGAGGGCGCGACATGGGAGACGACAGGATCAACTACACCGACGAGGACCATAGCTATGCGTTCGTCCAGGGTGGATGCATCCTCGTCTCCGAAGACCCCCTGGCCGGCATCGATTCCCTGGTGCAGCAGATGTATGAAGAGGGCGTGAGGTCCGTCGAGGACGTGGTGATCGATGACACCTTGTTCGAGACCGTGGACCTGGAGGCGTTCGTCGTCTCTCCCATCGTCATCAATGATAACTTGCTGGACATCATGATCACGCCAGGTGCCGCAGGCGAGCTGGGGACGATCGAGATACGCCCGTATACCGAATTCTACACCATCAAGAACGAGGTCGTGACCAATGACGATCCGACGGACATCTCGATCACCGCCTCCGGGAGGGAGGTCACCGTCAGCGGGAACATCAAGCTCGGCAGCGGCAAGATGAACCTTACCCATACGGTCATGGAGCCAGCGGACTTCGCCCGGGCCCTGATGATAGAATCCATGGAAAGACATGGGATCGAAGTGCTCTCTACCTTGGAAAGCAACCCGCGAGAACTGATACCGTCCGACTACGATGGCATGATCGAGGTTGCCAGCATAACGTCGGCCCCGCTCTCCGAGGAGGTCAAGTTGACCAACAAGGTCTCCCACAACCTTCACGCCGAGACCTATCTCTCGCTGATGGCGGCATCTCGAGGGGAGAGGACGCCATATGACGGCCTGATGGTTGAGAGGGAGATGCTGGAGCAGCTGGGGATCGACCTGGACGCGTTGTGCCTGATCGACGGCATGGGCGGCCCCCTCGAGAACCTCTTCACTCCCAGGGCGGCAGTGCAACTGCTGATGGCGATGATGGACAGGGAGGAGTTCCAGGTGTTCTTCGACTCCCTGCCGGTCCTGGGCGTGGACGGCAGCCTTGCCCATGCGATCGGCGAGGGACCCGCCATAGGCAACGTCTATGCGAAGACCGGGAGCAAGGTAGGCTATGACATCCTCGGCGACACTGGGATGGCCCAGACCAAGGCCCTGGCCGGATACATCGATCCCGCGTCCGGCAAACGGCTGATATTCGCGCTGTTCGTGAACAACGTGCCTGTGGATGACTACGACGACATCATGGCGCTTGGCACCGATCTCGCCAGGGTGAGCGATATGATCTATCGCCACTTCTGAGGTCGTCTCCGGACCGATCACCGGTCATGATGGCCCTTCACCACCATGACCGGGCATCGCGCGAACCGGATGACCCTCTCGGCAACGCTACCCATGCGGAGGTGGGCCAGGCCGGACCGTCCATGGGTGCCCATGACCAGCAGGTCGTGCTCGGTGGACGCATCGACGATGGCGTCGTCCGGGGAACCGGTGGGGACGCTCGGGGTGACCTCTATCCCGAGCTTCCGACCTTCGTTCTCCACTTCGGCCACGGCCTCCGATGCCAGCACGCGCCCCTCCGCGGACCCTCTGCCAGCGGCAGGCAGTCCAGTATCGTCGCTCACGCTCAGGGCGGTGACCTGGGCGCCGAACGCCCTGGCGAGGTTCAGGCCCTCCCTTACCGCCGGAGCGGAGTTCTCGCTGCCATCGGTCGCTATCAAGATCCTGTCGCACTTGAACGATGACGTGACGCCCGTACGAACGACGATGACGGGGCAGTATGCCTTTCGAACGACCCTCTCGGCCACGCTGCCGAGCAGCAGATGTGGCAGACCGGTGCGTCCGGTTGTGCCCATGACCACGAGGTCATGGTCCTTGGAAGCTTCGACGATGTCCCTCTTCGGTATGCCGCTGACGATCATTCCCTCGACGCGCACCCCCTTGGCGGCTCCCATCTCGATCGCATCGCCTATCGCCGCTTGAGATGCCTGATAAAGAGGTGATTCGGCGTCAGGCTCCCCTGGGATGGCGGCATAGTTGCTGATGTCGTTGACGCTGATCGCCGTCACCTTCGCATCGGTCTGCCGGGCAAGGTCAAGGGCGTATGCGACCGCCGCCCGCGTGTTCTCGCTGCCGTCCGTCGGTATCAGGATCCTCCTGTAGGATGTCTCGATCATCTGTTCGCCTCTGATATACGTCCGCATGGAACGGCATCCTGCGGTCCATACCATTAACGGCGTCCCCACCCTTCTATCTATCACTCGACCGGAGCAGGAACGGCGGTTCATCTTGCCATGTTGGCAAGCGTCTTGCTCCATGGACGTATCTCGATCACCCTGCGGAGGAACCTGGTGGCCGCATGGACGCCAGCGCCTGTTATGAACGCCATCACGATCGTCGCGATCCCCACGCCTACCAGTTCTCCAACGAAAACGAACGAGAAAGTAACGGACAGTGTTAGGCAGGCGACGTCGAATATCGTCTTCAGTCTCCTGAAGGTGACGTGGTAGAACTGGGAGAGGTCGTTGATGAACATGTCGATGATCAACAGTGGGACCTTGGAGTTGACCATCAAGGATATGGCGAAGCACATCGCCACGTAGCTGACGACCGCATACAGTATCCTGTGCTCCATCGAGGTGGGAAGGTCGGACAGCAGCCATGCGAACATGTCGATCACGGAGCCGAACAGCAGTGAGAGGAGCAATGCGATGACATATCCGCTCTTGAACCGCCTGGTGAGGCATACGAGCAGGAACAGCAGGCACAGCTGGAAGACGGGATTCCATACGCCGAACGATATCTGGTCGAAGGCGACGCTGAGAACGTAGGGGAGGGAGGATATGGTCGATACGCCAAGATCGGCCTTGACCATCAGGGTGATGGCGAACGATATCAACAATATGCCCGTTATCAGCGTGATCTCTCCCGGTACCACTAACCTCTTTCTCATCTCATCCCTTCATAGCGTTTCGATGGATGCCCATGAGAATTCCATGATGCGTCCTTGGACATCCAGACAAGAAGCATGCCAACTAATGAAGGGGGGCATAAATAGGTAACCATCCGAGAGGCGGCGGCGCGGGGTCGACGGGTGTGGAGCCGAGGTTGTTATCCCTTTCGATATCTGATGCCGAAGGATTATGTGCGACATCTCGATACATTGACGAATGGTCGTTGATTTCGCGCCGGGCGCGGGGCGGTGGTGACACGGGCCTGCTGTCCGGAATGAGCGAGTCGGTCGTGTCAAGGATAGTGTGCGGATATCTTGACCGATATTCGGGAGCTGGATGCTCCAACCTCCGCAAGGCCATCCAGGAAAATGTGGACCTGTTCCAGCTGTGGGTGGACAATGCATCAAGGGAAGGCGTGATGGACCTCAAGCAGGCGCGGTACTGGACGAGGAAGTTCCCTCATGTGAAGGGCATGGTGACGTCTTCCAATGTCAAGCGCTGGCTGGTGGAGAAGCGCCGCAGTGACATCGTTCGCACCATCGAGGAGACGCCTGGTGGGAAGGAGTGGCTGGATTGGCAACTGGAGCGGTTCCGTTCTGGACTGTGGGGCAAGTGAGAGCTAGAGCTCGATCCTTTCCCGGGCCGGTCCGTCCCCCTCTTGCGACTCCCTACCCTGCCTCATTCTTAACCTAAGGGCATATGGCAGCATGTCGAAGAACGCACCGTAGCGGTCGTAGGATGAGAAGTTGGCGACCTCCGTCCCTTCGTCCACGGCGGTGACCAGCACCCTGCCCTTGTCCCGCTCGCGCACCAGCCACGCCTGTCCGGCAAGTATGAAGATGTTGTCGACCGGGAGCCCTATCCTTCCGACCGTGGAGCCGGTGGCCATGTCCACCACCTGGATGCTGTCATGGCCAGGGATGTTGCTGAACACCCTCGGACCTAGCTCGCCGACCCTGTCGGTGGCTACCCAGTCGTTCTCGTCAAGCTCTATCCATCCGTTCTCGGCCAGATGTGAAAGGATCTGCTGCACATCGCTTTCCGGGAGAAGCCCGTCGAACATGGAGAAGATGTTGTCGTCAGGGCATCTTCTCCCTCCGGCGAGCGATGACAGTATCTGCTGCACCGCCACGGAACGATCGAACTCGTAACGGGCGGTGTCGTACTCCGACCGGGACACCGCGTTGAAGACCTTCTCGTAGTACAGCGCCTCCCCTGCGGTCGAGGCCACCGCGATCACCTTGATCCTGTCCTCCCTCCTGTTGCCGCGACCGATGCGTTGCGAGAGCGAGGCGACCGAACGAGGTCTGCGGACAAGGATCACGAGGTCTATGTCGCCGATGTCCACCCCCACTTCCAGGGTCGAGGTGCAGGCGCATATGACGTCCTTCCCGTTACGCAGGGCGTTCTCGGCGTCCGACCGCATGCTAGCGTCAAGCTTGCCGTGGTGCACCTTGACGATCGATCGAGGGAAATACCGCTTGAGCTCGCTTCGGGCCAGCTCCTCCGCCTCCTGAGGCGTGTTGCAGAAAAGTAGGGCCTTGCGAGCGCCCATCTCCCTGAAATGCCTGGCGGCATGCTCTATCGTCGGTACGATTCGATATTCGATGCCTCGTCCACCACCGGAGCGCACGAGCACCCCGTCGGTCATGTACCGAGCGGCCATGCCCTCGGGGTCGGAGACGATGGCGGTGGTCGCATAGATGGCCGGCGAGGCCGATGTCGCCCTGGCAAGGCGGCGAAGAAGGATTCGAAGCTGATCTCCTCGATAGTTGCCGTCCAGCATGTGAAGCTCATCGAGGACCATGGCCCTCAGGCCGCGGAGGCACTCCGGCCTCCAGCTCATGAGCGAATCGAGCGATTCCGGCGTGGTGACAAGGATGTTCTGCGGGTCCCTCTCATCCAGAGTCTTGGTGTCGCCGTTGCGCTGGGCGACCCTGATGCCAAGTCCGTCGACCATGCCAATGAGACGTTGGGCGATGTCCTCCGCCAGGGCCTTGGTCGGACTGATGTACAATACGGACAGGCCAGGCCACCCTTCCGCCATCAATCGCTCGGCCAGCGGAGCGAAGATCGCCTCCGTCTTGCCCGATGCGGTCGGAGCGATGATCATGGCATTGTCGCCCCTTAGGACGACCGGCGCGGCCAGCCGCTGTATCTCCCTCAAGGAGTCGAATCGTGCGAAGAAGTGGTCCCATGTACGGGGCAGCATGCTCCGAACCAGGGCATCCCCTGCCGGATCGGGCGTTTCCTCTTCCGGCACCTCAAGAACGCGGGATATGAGGGCCGGAGCTGGCGTCCTTTTCCTTGCCAAAACGCTTGATCCGACCGGTTCGCCGACGCGACACCGGCGGGCCGCCTTCATGTAACTCGCCGCCTTTTCCGTGTCGCCTTTCCTCTCATGCAACCTGCTCAGCTGAACATATGATTGATAATGACTGGGATCCGCCTTTACCGCCCTTTCATATTTCGCCGCCGCTTCCTCTATCTTGCCTATCACCTCGGCGTGGAAGCCCATCCGGAACAGGGCGTCGGCCTTGTTCCTTTGATAAGAAGCGCGATCATATCCCATCCATCATACCACGTCCAGGTGGTATAAAAGGATGAGGAGGGGGTGTTCGAAGACCCCACTTTCTGACATTCGCCCGCGTCACGAAGCGCGCCGGTTCATGCTCGCCGCCGCGACCTCTCGCCGCCTTTCACCTTGGCCTCGCGAGGTTGAGCTCTCGCCCCCTTCTTCCCTGCCTCGGAGAGCTTCCTCCTCGTCTCCTCGGTAATGCCGGTGCCTCCCTCGCCCCAGCGTGCCTGGGCACCTCTTTCGCCGCCTTTCACCTTGGCCTCACGTGGCTGCGCCCTTGCCCCTTTCTTCCCTGCCTCGGAGAGCTTCTGCCTGGTGGAGAGGCTCAGTTCCCCTCCCGATCTCCATCTGGCCTCTGCGCCCTTCTCCCCGGCGCTGACCCGTTTCTCATGCATGCTCTTCTGCATCGGTCGCACCCCCTGTAGGTCGTTGGGCAGTCCCTCCCCAGTCGCTGTATTAATTCATTTACCGCGGTGTTGTCGGACGGCGAGATGACTGACCGAGAAAGAGACAACGGCGGCGATGACGGTCACGGTCGGTCTCGACTCCGATCCAGGTTCCGTTCATCGTTGTTCAGGACGAGTAGTCATATGACGGATGAAGTTCGACAATTCTGGAACGCTCATGAATGGAGTGTCATCCGAGAGCACTCTGTCGACGAAATAGCAAGGAGATTCGGGTGAAGTCAATTACATTTGAGCGAGAGAGGTGGGTGGGGACGCCCATAACGATTCGATGCCGGGCCAGCGGCGGTGGCCAGGATCATGTTCCGATGAGCTGCTGAGGGACCTGACCATCAACGTGACGCAGTTCTTCAGGGACGAGGCCGTGTTCAGGGCGCTTGAGGATGAGGTGCTGCCCCTCCTCATCTATCGCAAGGTCAAGAGGGGAGAGACCTCCATCCGCATATGGAGCGCGGGATGCTCCAGCGGGCAGGAGCCGTACTCCATGGCCATACTGATGAGGGAGCTGCTGGGGGAGGAGTTCGACAAGTTCTCCGTGTCGATAGTGGCATCCGACATCGACGAGGAGGTGCTGGAGAGCGCCCGGCGAGGTGTGTATGTTCCTCGGCAGGTCGTCAACGTGAACCCTACGTACCTTGCGAGGCACTTCACCCTGGTAGATGGGAAGTATCAGGTGTCGCCCGAGATCATGGACATGGTGCGGTTCAGGAACATAGACCTCTTCACTTCGACGGCCGGCTCCCATTTCGACATGATCCTGTGCCGCAACGTGGTCATATATTTCACCAGGGAGATGCAGGAGAGGCTGTACATGAAGTTCCATAGCTCCCTGCGGCCAGGCGGATATCTGGTCATGGGCAACACGGAGACGTTGGTAGGGGAGGCGGTCCACCTGTTCAGGCCTGTCCGCCCCAGGGAGCGGATATATCAGAAGGCGGACGCCTCATACCCATAGGACCTCTATCTGCCGACCGAAGACCTTGGCCAGACGGTCGAGCCTTTTCATCACCTGGCCCTTCAGCCCTGGATCGAGCACCAGCAGGGCGTCCCGTCCCAGCATCACCTCGCCCAGGCAGCCCTCCAGCCCATTGTACGAGTATTCGACGTTCAGCTCCCCGGTCGCCGCGGCGGCGCGGTGCATCGGGCCATATATGCCGGCGGTCGCGTGCTTGGGAACCCCTTCTGACCGGCTTCCGTTCTGCTGTACGAACAGCCGTCCCGGGCTGCACCGGCTCATCTTGGCCAGAAGTTCGCTCGAGGTCTTGGGGTGTGGATGCTCAGGGAGGTTCAGGGAGGCCATGACCAGGCGGTTCACCTCGTACATCGTCGGCTGGACCAGCTTCACCGCGTTGACCTCCCGGGGGCAGTTGAAGAAGCCTTCAGGGGTGCCTGAGAAGACCAGGCGGCCGCGGTTGAGGACATGCACGCTGTCGGCCCAGGAATACGCCATGTCAACGTCGTGGGTCGAGATCACAATGGTCATGCCCTGCCCGTTCAGCTTGTCGGTGAGCTCCATGATCTCGCCCACCATGTGACCGTCCAGTCCGGCCGTGGGCTCGTCCATGACGAGCACCTTGGGCCTCATTGCCAGTGCGCCGGCGATGGCCACCCGCTTCCGCTGCCCGAACGACAGCTGCTGGGTGGGGCGCTCCCTCAGCTCGCTCATGCCGGTGAGGGCGAGGGCCTCTGCGACGCGCTCTTCGACCTCCTCGCGGGGCAGGTCCAGGTTCATCGGACCGAAGGCAACGTCCTCCTCGACCGTGCTGGAGAATATCTGGTCGTCCGGGTTCTGCAGCACGATCGCCACGTCCTGCCGAAGCGCGGCGAGCGATCCCTGGTCGTACTTCAGGGGTGCGCCATCATAGCGTACCTCTCCGGCCTTTGGTCGCAGGATGCCATTGAAATGCAGGAACAGGGTGCTTTTCCCCGCGCCGTTCGGGCCTAGGAACGCTATCTTCCTTCCCCGGGAGATCTCCAGGGTGACGTCCCTGAGGGCGAACGGTCCGCTCTGGTATGAATAGCAGAGTCCAGTGGTGGATAGTATCGAGTCTTCCATTATCGTCACATCTTGAACATTCCCAGCACATGGCCGGGTTCTACGACCAGCTGGTTGATCGCATATAGGGAGAAGAACACCGCCGCGGAGAGAACGATCCATTTAATGGACAGCCTTACCGGTGACCGATAAGAGTGGAACACTCCCCGGAAGCCGCGGGCGTTCAGCGCCACCTGGGACCGCTCGGCCATGTCCATCGAGCGGGTGAACACGTTGACCGCGAGCTTGGATGTGGTCCGGTACTTGTTCCGGTATCCCCGGAACCCCAGCCGGCAGTCCGCGGCCACGTACATCGTGCTGAGCTGTTCCAGCAGCAGGAAGGAATAGCGGTACACCAGCACCGTCAGTTCCACGATCTCCTTGGGAACCTTCACCTGGCGAAGTGCGTTGGCGAGCTGGGGCAGCGGGGTGGAGGCGGCGAAGAACAGCATGACCATCACTCCGGCGACCGCCCTGAAGAAGACCAGGGTCGCCAGTTGGACACCTTCCTGCGAGAAATGCAGGGTGACGACCCATAGGTCCACGGCCCAAAGAGGCTGGCCTGCGGTCACGAGTGCGATGACCAGCGCGCTGACGATGAAGATCAACAACGCATTGAGCAACGCGAAGGCGATCACCCTGGGCAGCCGCAGTCGAGTGGAGTGGAAGAATAGGGCGAAGCCGACGAGGAACACTATCAGGGGGATCAGGATGGACGATGCGATCAGCGAGGAGACCAGCAGGGAGAGGGTAAGGGCGAGCTTGCCCAGAGGAGACCAGTCCCTGAACGGTGAACTGTATGCGATCTCATCCATCGTGTTCATATCTCATCCCCCATGACCCATCGGCGACGTCCATGGCGCTTCAACGGGGATCGTTCGCCTCCTCCATCTTCTTCCTGGCGGCCTTCTTGCCGCGCTCGTTTCCGATGAAGTATCCTATGATCACCGCGCCGATGGCGGCCTGAAGGGCGAAGAGAAGGCTCTCGGTCTCGCCGGGCGGGCTCCATGGGCTCTCGAACCAGGGCTCATACCCGGGATCGATGTTGGCTATCTCCTCCTCACCCTGGCCGTCCGACCCGCCGAACTCGGCGCTGGGAGATGCGATGAACGCGGCCATGCATATCGCCATGATCACGCTGAAGCCTACCACATACCAGCCTTTCGGTGACATTCTCATGCCTCCACCGCCTTCACCGGGGCGTTCGAGTCCTTGGGCCTGAGGTTCAGCTTTCCCTTGAGCAGGTCCGGCCGTGTCCTCGCAAGGTAATCGAAGAACATGATGAACAGTACACCCTCGACCACCGCCAAAGGTATCTGGGTGACGGCGAAGATGCCGAAGAACGTGATGAACGAGGTCATGACGCTCCCGGCCGTGGGGAACGCAAGGGCGAGCTGCAGGGCCGTGACGATGTAGGCGGAGAAGTTGGCCAGGAAGGCTGTCGCGAAGACCGTCGGGACCAGGCCGAGCTTGGCCCTCATCATGCCCCTGTAAGCCAGCCAGCCGACGAACGGTCCGGCGATGCCCATGGAGAAGATGTTCGCTCCCAGGGTGGTGATCCCGCCGTGCGCCAGAAGCAGGGCCTGGAACACCAGGACGATGGTGCAGAGGACGGACGTAATCGCCACCCCATGTAGGATCGTCGAGGCCCCCGTCCCCGTCGGGTGGGACGAGGACCCGGTGACCGACGGCAGCTTCAGCGATGACAGGACGAATATGAACGCGCCGGCAAGGGCCACGCTCATCTTCATCTCGGGACTTTCCGCGAACAGCTTTCGGATCTTGAAGAAACCCCAGACCACGACGGGGACCGACAATATGGACCAAAAGACCGCCCATTCCACAGGTAGGAAGCCTTCCATTATGTGCATTTCTGCAAACACTCCTTGCAAGTTCCTATCAGTTTCAGGTCCCATCTCTTGACGTCGTGGCCCGTGCTGCGGATTATGTCGCCGATATTGAGCATGAAATCCACCGGAATGACGCTATGGCACACGTCGCATTCGAGATAGGCGCTGTGGAACGGATGCTTGAAGTAGACGCTCACCCCCCCAGATGTCGTCTCCCTTATCAATCCAACATCCTGAAGGTCCCTGAGGTTCCGATAGACGGTTCCAAGGGAGATGTTGGGATGTGTCTCCCTGGCGATGTCGTATATCTCGCTCGCCGTAAGACCCTCCTCGTTGTTGTAGATGATGTCAAGGATGGTCCGCGACTGCTTGGACCATCGCTTCCGTTCCACCATGATAATAGTAATCGTTACTGAAAGATATAATACCATCATATGGGCCCTATAAATACTGGTTGGATGATTCATCCAATAGGCCGGGTGCTGGCAGATGGTTGACTCCGATAAGGCACGAGCGGACTATTGGCACAAGGTGGAGGAGGGGCTGTCCGGAAACACGGGCAGCAACGAGAGTTGCGACTATTATCCCTGCCATCATGAAGGGCAGGACTGCACGCTGTGCTTCTGTCCGTTCTATCCCTGCCTAGACGACCGACTGGGCACGTTCGTCGAATCCCGCAGCGGCGGCCAGGTGTGGTCATGCCAGGACTGCCTGTGGATCCACCGGCCCGATGTTGGCCGCGCCGCCAAGGCGCGATTGTCGGGCAGGGGCCGCCCCAGCCACGAGGAGCTGCTGGCCATCAAGGACGAGCTGGAACGCTCCTTCAAGGTGAAGGCGGAGCGCCTGATGGTGATGGGCGCGACGTCAGGGGCCGGCAAGACCCTCATGGTCGCTGCGATATGCCGCATCCTGGCGGATAAGGGGATGAGGGTCGCGCCCTTCAAATCGCAGAACATGTCGCTGAACTCCACGGTCACGCCAAGAGGGGAGGAGATATCCCGCGCCCAGGCGCTGCAGGCGCAGGCATGCCGCGTCGAGCCGGAGGCTCGCATGAACCCCCTGCTGCTCAAGCCGAAGAAGGACGATATCTCCCAGGTGGTCGTGCTTGGCCGCCCATACAAGGACATGAGCGTTGGCACCTACTACGGCGGATTCACCACCGGCGAGGGGGCTAGGGTGGTGAGGGAGGCGTTCCACCATCTGGAGCTCCGCTTCGACGCCATCGTCATCGAGGGCGCCGGCTCACCGGCGGAGATCAATCTGGCGGAGGCCGACCTGGCTAACATGCTGACCGCCGAGATCACCGACTCTCCATGCATACTCGTGGTGAACATCGAGTGGGGTGGGGCGTTCGCCTATGCATATGGCACCCTCATGCTGTTGCCGCCCGAGCAACGGTCGCGTTTCAAGGGCGTGATCATCAACAACATGCATGGAAGCGCCGAAAGCGTTCAGAAGGGGATCGATGAGCTTGAGCGGCTCACCGGCGTCCCGGTGCTGGGCGTGGTGCCCCACATCGAGCATGCGCTTCCCGATGAGGACTCCCAGGGACTTGAAGGCCGGGGGAACGGCGGCATCAAGGTCGGGGTGATCCGGCTTCCACACATCTCCAACTTCACCGACTTCGATGCATTGGAGATAGGGGGAGGCGCCTCGGTATCGTTCATCGACAGCCCGTCCGAGGTGGCCGCGGTGGACGCCTTGGTCATCCCGGGAACGAAGAGCACCGTTGCCGACCTTCAATGGCTTCGCAGGCAGAGGCTCGACCGCGCCATCATGGACCGTCGGGGCGAGGTGCCCATACTGGGGATCTGCGGCGGATATCAGATGCTGGGGACCAGGATAGAGGACCCCAACGGGGTGGAGGTCGATGAGGGAGGCTCCTATGAGGGATTGGGCCTCCTTCGTTCGGTGAGCAGGTTCGACGCGTATGAGAAGAGGACCGTTCGGGTCGAGGGGCGCCTGCTGGATGGAGGGGAGATACGCGGATACGAGATACATATGGGGACGACGGAGACGGAAGAGAAGCCCCTGTTCGTCCTCCGCTCAGAGGAAGGGGAGAGGGACGAGGGCAGCGTATCCGAGGACGGGATGGTGATGGGGACCTATGTCCATGGGCTGTTCGACCTGACATCGTTCCGGAGCAGGTTCCTCTCCCTTGCAGGGAAGGGGAGGGAGAGCGCGGAGCAGATCGACTATGAATCGGCGGTGGAGGCAGGCATCGCCAAGGTCGCCAGGATCGTGAGCGAACACATCGACGTCGACAGGCTCATGCGGATCATGGAGGAAGGGGCATGAAGATCATGGTGCTGGGGGTCACCTCGGGAGCCGGGAAGACCACGATAGCGGCGATGCTGTGCCGGCATTTCGCCCGGCAGGGGCTGAGGGTGTCGCCGTTCAAGGCCCAGAACCTCTCCCTCAACTCATATGTGACCTCGACCGGCGAGGAGATCGGGATATCGCAGGCCTACCAGGCATGGGCCTGCGGAAGGGAGCCCCACTGGTCCATGAACCCCGTGCTGCTGAAGCCCCATGGAGAACGGAGGATGCAGGTCGTACTGAAGGGACGGCCCATGATGGACGTAGGGCCCGATCGGCCGATGCCAAGGGAGGCGCTGCTCGATGCGGTCAAGAAGGCATACCTGACCGTTGCCGGCGATTCCGACATCGTCGTTCTGGAAGGCTCCGGGGGGGCCGCCGAGATAAACCTCTTCGACCGGGACATCGCCAACATGGTCATGGCCGACATCGCCGACGCCCCCGTCGTGCTGGTCGGGGACATCGACCGCGGAGGGGTGTTCGCAGGGCTGTACGGCGCGTTCATGCTCCTGCCGCCCGAATGGCGCGGTCGGGTCAAGGCGTTCATCATCAATCGATTCCGCGGCGATCCCTCCATACTTGGTGCGGGCATCGAGAAGCTGGAGGAGCTCACCGGCGTTCCTTGCGCCGGCGTTCTGCCGCTATACAGGCTGCGGACGCCCGCCGAGGACTCCCTCGACCTGGGCAGGGACCGCGGGGCGGTGGATGACATGGCGGACGTGAAGCAGGCGTGGATGCGCTCCCTGGACCAATTGCACGAGGCGTCCCTGGAGCATCTCGACTATTCCCTCATAGAGCGTATCGCCAGGGAAGGCCGATAGAGCGACTGCATGCGGAATCCCCGTCATCGATGAACGGGCGTGGGCCCATCATGAGGGGATAACGTTCGGTGCGCATCGAGGACCGCAGGTCGATGATGTCCAGCATCGATCCTCGACCAAACGCCACATCGGGCCAGGACGGTGACGTCAGCGGGCCGCCGATGGCCAACCAATAAAAGGGTCGGGCTCCGTGGTATGGTCGATGCAGTGTATGGCAGATGTGCCCACACCGACATCGCCATTGAGATCGGCGGATCCCGGGCGGAGGTGGCATCATGAGGCGTGAGGCACGCGCGTACATCCTTGGAGTGAGCACGCCCAACGGCCTTGGCGCCATCCGCAGCCTGGGCCGAGAGGGCGTGGAGGTGGTGGCTGTGGACCATCAGCCGGATGCCGCTGGTCTGAGGTCCCGCTACGCACGGCCGTTGATCGTCCCCGACCCGGTCGCTCGACCCGAGGATGCTCTCCATGCGCTGATGTCCCGCCGCAGCGGCAGGGAGAAGGACGTGCTGTTCCCCACCTCCGACGCCTTCGTCCTGTTCCTCTCCCGCTTCCGCGAGCAGCTGGAGGAGAGATATCGCTTCTGCATCCCATCAAGGCGCATCCTCGACGGGATGGTGAACAAGCGGGCGCAGTACGAGGAGGCGATGAGGGTCGGCGCCCCCCTCCCACTGACGTTCTTCCCCTCGGACATGTCCGAGGTCGAAGATGCCGCCGACCGCCTCATCTACCCGGCGTTCATCAAGCCATATTATTCCCACCTGTGGCACCCGGTGTTCGGGAACAAGGGGTTCAAGGTCAAGGGGCCGAAGGAGCTGATGGAGCGGTACGAAGAGGTCTTCCGCGCCGGACTGGACGCATTGGTGCAGACGGTCATCGACGGCCCCAACACCAATCACGTCAAGGTGTGCGCATATTACGGCCTGGACGGCAAGAGGCGCGCCCTGTTCCTCACGAGGAAGATCCGCCAGCATCCGGTCGAGTTCGGGGTGGGGACGACCATGGAGAGCATACACGACGAGACGGCGCAGAGGATCGGGCTGGACTTCCTCGATGCGATCGGCTACAGGGGGATAGGCTCGGTCGAGCTGAAGATGGACCAGCGGACCGGGAGATATATGATGATAGAGCTGAACCCCAGGTTGTGGGCGCAGAACATCCAGGCCACCTATGCCGGGGTGAACTTCCCCCTGATACAGTACGATGATGTCACGGGAGGGGACGTGGGAGATGCGTCGGACTGGCAAGATGGCATAAGGTGGATGGACGCCTTCGAGGACGCCAGATCGTTCTGGTGGTATCGGAACCGGGGCGCCATGAGGTGGCCAGACCTCGTGCGCTCATGGTTGAGGGCCGACTGCCATGCATACCTGGCCCGGGACGACATGATGCCCTTCCTGGCACATACCGGGCTGGGGGTGGAGGCGGCCAGGGTTGCCGTGGACCTGCTGAGGGACAGGGGCTCCAGGTCCGCCATGCGGCGCGGGCGCTCGGCCGTTGAGGTGAAGGCGGACTCCGCCTAGACGTAGCGGATGGAGTGGGGCCCGCCCTCCCCCTTCCTGGGCTTGAGCTCGAGCGTGATCCATAGCCCCAGCGCCTTTCCGAGGTCGTGAAGGTATTCACCCGCCGCCAGGGCGTTGTGTTCCACCGCCCCCGCCAGGCGGTCCATGAGCTCCCCGGAGGGGATGAAGGAGAGGTCCCTTGCGGAGCGGTCAAGGGGCATGTACAGCAGTCTCTCCTTCAGCGTGCAGAAGTCCTCCCGGAGGAAGTCAGGCCCGGGCAACTGCCCCGCCTCCTTCCCGCCCAGGACCTGGCCCGCCTTGTCGATGACGCGCAGCTCTTCCAGTATCTGGGCGAGGGCCCTGCGTCCGTTGAGACAGTTGTCGTCGTAGTTCTCGACCCTGACGCTTAGATAATCCGACTTCGCGGCCTTCTCGCATTCCCGGACCATGTTGTACAGCTTGCCCGCCTCCTCCAGCATGACCAGCAGGACGGCGAAGCGCATTCTGTCGCGGCCGGGGAAATCCTCAGAGGCCAATGCATGGTAGGCATTGGCGTTCTCAAGGATGTGCTGCGCAAGGTCTATGGCCGACTCGAACGCCTCGTCGCGCATGGGATGCTGTATGTCAGGAGGATTGTTCATGGTACTTCATTTCCAAGCATGCATATTAATCTCTTGCCTGATGGCAGGCGATGCAAAGGATTATTTCCTAAAATATGATAATATATATTCATGGACGATGACCGGGCGCTTAGAGAGAGAGCCTATCGCATCGCTGAGGAGAAGATCGGATTCTATATGCACCTGACCGCCTTCGTGGTCGTCAACGCAGGACTGTGGCTTCTGTGGTACTTCTCCGGAGGCGGATTCCCATGGCCGGCGTTCATAACCTTCTTCTGGGGGTTCGGCCTCGTGATGCATGGGGCGGGCACCCTCTTCGGGCATGGCTACAAGAACAGGATAGCCGAGAGGGAATATGAGAAGATGAGAAGGCAGAGGCCTTAATCGAGCAGCCTCAAGATCATACGTGCAAGGACCTTGCGCTCGCCCTCATCGGCGGTATCCCACAGCTCCCTCATCATGCGCTCCTCCGGGGAACCAGGGCACATTCGTTCGGAGAGGAAGTCGATCATGTCCTCCACCACCTCGACCACGTGCGCCTCGGAGGGGTCGATGTCCCGAGCCGCCTGGACCATCTCGCTCAACGACCCTCTCCATTCATCCCAGTTCTGGACGAAGTTCATGGCTCTCAGGCAGGCCTCTGCCTGCCGCGTACCGGTCTGCGCCGCCTCTTCCCTCATGATGGAAACTAGCCAGTCGGTACGATATAAGCGCTCCCATCGATTCTTTCATATAATGTCCAATTGATTGGCCGTCAAGTATCACGGGGCAGGTGTTCAACTGAAAGCAGTTATGGTAAAGGACCTAACCAAATCGTTCGGGACCTTTCAGGCGGTCAAGGGTGTGACCTTCTCGGTCGAGGAGGGCGAGGTGTTCGGCCTGATCGGTCCGAACGGCGCCGGGAAGACCACCACCATGCGGATGCTCTCCACGCTTCTTCAAGTGACGTCGGGTACGGCCACCATCTTCGGCAAGGACCTCGTCACCGAGACCGATGAGATCCGCAAGATCATCTCCTACCTCCCCGAGGAGGCAGGAGCGTACAAGAACCTGACTGGAAGGCGATATCTGGAGTTCATCGCTCGATTCTTCTGCAATGGCGAGGACGTCGAGAAGATGGTCGACTACGGCATATCGCTGTCCAACCTTGCCGATCGAATAGATGACAAGGTCGAAACGTACAGCAAGGGGATGACCCGACGTCTGCTGGTGAGCCGCGCGCTCATGTTCAAGCCGCGGTTGGCCATCCTGGACGAGCTGACGTCGGGGTTGGACGTCATTAGCGCCCAGCATGTGCGCAGGACGGTGCGGGACACCACCAAGGATGGCACCACCATCATAGTGTCCTCGCACAACATGCTGGAGGTGGAGCTCATCTGCGATCGCCTGGCCCTCATCGCTGACGGCAGGGTCGTGGAGATGGGGTCCCCGGCCGAGCTGAAGGACAAGTACGATGCTGACAACATCGAGGAAGTGTTCGTCAAGGCGGTGTCGCCATGAGGCCCTTGTCCAACATCTTCAGCAAGGAGGTCCGCGAACTGCTGACCCCTGCCACCGTACTTCCGATCGTCGTCCTGGCCATCCTGTTCGGTTCGCTCGGGGGCATCATGGGCGACGTGGGCGGAGAGGCGAGCAAGCCTCCCATCATAGGCATCATACAACAGGACGACAGCGAACTGGCGAACTACACGGCCATGATATTGGACAGCGAGTCCGATGTCGTTTACAAGAGCACCGACATAGC